>Ga0157370_10004240_pt1 | contig 16570 bp, 14 predicted proteins | sample C35metaG_FD_113463 | JGI IMG/M metagenome (GOLD analysis project Ga0157370, IMG submission 113463) | Corn rhizosphere microbial communities from Kellogg Biological Station, Michigan, USA - C3-5 metaG | ecosystem: Host-associated > Plants > Roots > Rhizosphere > Soil | place: USA: Michigan...
AACTATATAAAACACAGATTATTAGTAACAATTAGATATTTGTATTTTATATATAAAAATAAGATGGTTATAGAAAATCCGTGAAATTTAAGAAGAAACCTCTGGATTTTAGAGGAAGAAATAAGAGAAACTTTGCTGGATTTTTCAAAATTTTGAAGGAAGAATTTACTCTTTTATGACACTAGCTTTCCGCTGATCCACGCTTTTTCAATCAACCAAAAAATGAAAAGAACATTTTTAAAAAAAATCTAACAAAATCACCTGATTTTCCAATTTAACAGCCTAAAATGAAATTTAAAGGCTAAAAAGCATTTTATATTTAAAAAAAATAATGCCTTAACCATTCACTTATAGAAAGAGTTTTCTTATATAAAACCTCCTTTGGCTGAGTGATTAAAAATGAGAACTTCTCTTATTTTTTGTTTACTGAAATATAAAAAGTTAAAAGATCTCAAAATTGCGGCATAAATTGGTTTTAAAAACTATAAATTCCCTGCACTTTTATTTCCGATTTTTTATTCCCTTTAATTGCATCAAGGCCGCTCCCAATTAGTGTTTTATCAGTATAAATGGTTTGGGCAAACCTGGCCCACAACGAAAGTTTTGGAGAAAGTTTATAATGTGCATTCAGGTAATAGCGATATCCTTTATCAAAAAAAACCGGAATAGAATATCCATATAAAACATCATTTTCAAAGGCATAAATCCGGCTGTCATAACCATCCGTTTCAAAATAAGACAACCTCACATTCCCTGAAAATGGTTTTAGAGCAGGTTTATAATTTATCTGTGCAAAGCCAAGGTATCCGTTTTGCTTTGCTTCATTTCGTGGGTCAAAAATCAGCACTTCTACGCGGGAACGTAAAGTGAAACGATTGTCAATTTTATAATCGAATTCGGTCCTTAAACTTTTTTTCGGCCTTCCGGCGACAGGATTCATATATGAATTATCCGGATTGAAATTAATGGGTTTATTTTCATAACGAAATCTTGAACTTAACTGAACCTGTTTATTCGGCTGATAAGTAAATTGAACCATATAATCATTTCCGGAAGTTGGCGCATCCACCCTGTATTTCAGCCAGGGAAAATGATAAAAATCTGCAAAGGCATCAATACGGATAAAATTGGTTGGCGTAATGGTTATCCCTGAATAAAATCCGCTTTCGTTAGCAGGAAAAGTATTTTCGGTAAACGCATTTGAATACAAAGATTGATAACCTCTTGAAATGCTCCTGTATAAAAATGTCATGGCAACATTAGCATCGGCATTAATCAATAATCCATTAATAAAGGCTTTATCGAAACTTTCATCGGTAGCAGCTTCTCCAAAGAAATGTATATTTTTATAAGTATAGCTGTAATCCAAACTGTAATTACCCGTGCGGTTTCCGGTTAAACCATATTTATTATACAAGTAATCTGCTTTGGTAATCGCGTGTTCAAAATCATAATGAACCGCATTTGCTCCGGCATGAAATTTTTCATTTGAAAAGGTAAGATTTCCTCCAAAAGTAAATTGTCTTTGTACGCCCCGTCCCGCGATTTCATTAGCCGAGCGATGATATCCTGAGGTATGCAAAGAAGTAATATAATCAATAGCATCTAAAGTATCTGTATTAAATCCGGCATCCATTTTCCGGCAACTTACAAAACCGGTTGCTTCCCAATTTTCCTTTTGCAAAGTAATTCCAACGCCCCTGTTGAACACAATTTCGCCGGTAGAATTATAAGGTTTTAAAACTTCAGATTGCCTTTTTGTACTGGTAATTTCAGCGCCTTTACCAAATGCGAGAGTTTGCCACTGCGTTAATCCCTGGCCCATATTTACAGAAAAATCGCCCACAGCAAGAGATTTAATAATGCCTGTATTTCTTATAAAAAAATGCAATGAATAAAAATCAAATCCACTTTTTTGAGCCCCTCTAAAAAATTGTTCACCCGCATCTTTTTCAGCAGTAACGCCATATTGAAGCAGGTTTCCGGATTTATATTTATATCGAAGCAGTATTTTCTGCGGACTTCCCGGATAATAATTGTTTGCAGAATTTCTATCCAAAAGAAACCCTTTTGATTTTTCCAGCGTTTGTGCTGCGCGAAAAAGTAAAGTGCTGTTTCCATTTTTATACCGCTTGCTTAAGGATTGAAAAATAGCGGTTTTTTCTGCCACAGTCACAAACGGCCTGATACGTTTGATAATGTCTAAATTCCATCCGGGAACGGCTTGCAACTCGTAAATGCTTAAAAAGTTTCCCAATAATCTTCTGTGAGAAAGCAAATTGTTTATTTGAAGCGCATTCAACAATTTCAACTCTTCCAAAAGACCTGCATCCGCATAATTGATGTTGACTGGCTCTTTTAAAAAATGCTGCATTTCCTGCAAATAGCCATCATCTTCTGTTTCAAGATCTTCATTTGCCTCTGTTAAATCTTCTAATTGTTGCTCGACAATTGCAGGTGGTCCATCCGGTATTTCCTGAGCTGTTACATTAGCCGCATTTCCAATTAAAAAAAGAAATGCAGAAAATGAAATCAAACTTTTTACCGGTTTAGTTGCTTTCATTTCCCTTCGGTTTTAAATTCATGATGAGCATCAAACCCGGACTGACACCAAGTTTTGGATGATAACTGGCACTTACATCTACCCGGAAATTTTTCCAGCTGACACCAGCACCGCCATAAGGAGATTCATTTTGCGAAGCAATTCCGAAACGCGCAAAAAACTGTTTGTAAAAATTATATTGGACACCGGCATTTACATTTACCGGCAAATCTTCCTGCTTCACAATCTCCGCGCTTATCAAAAAATTTGCGGACGCCTCATAACCGAGTCCAAAAGAATAAACGGAACTTAATTTATCATTTTCTGTTTTGGACAACTTTCCTCCTACCGGATTATAAATGTGAAATCCCCCATTTAATTTTTCAGTTAAATGACAAATAACACCGATTTCAAAATTTACTGCCGAGGGGCTTTCAAAACCGGGAATGCGAAAAGAATAATAATTGAATTTTATGCCCAGGTCGAGTTTTGTTCCTACCTTTCTTGCATACGCAAATCCCAGTTGCGATTCGTTGTAATTTTTATAACCAAAATAATCCGCCTGGAAGGCAAAATTTCCTTCTTTTGTTGGTACAGCAACAATGGCAGAATACATATTTGTTTCAGCCAGCAAAAATCTGTTTTCTCCAAAAAAACCAACCGAAGGATTTTCGATTTGGGCAAGCACCGCCTGGTTTGAGGTAATGGAAAAGATATCTTCATGATTCATACTGTAAGCTCCTAAGCCGATATAGGAAGCCGATACAGGCTTTCTTAACGATTGCGCGCCGCCCAATTTTGCTGCAAGCAGAAAAACAAGCAGGAGGTTTATTTTTCTCAAAAGCATCAATTTTATGATTTATTAAATACAACTACTTTTGTCCGTTTAGCTTAGTACAAGTCACATATGCTTCATGCCTAAAGCCTGGAAGCTTCCTACCTTACTCAAATCAAGTCCGGGGTAAGTCCGGTATATGCCGGACTTACCCCGGACCTGATACCTGTCAATCGCCTGTTTTGAAATAAGAAAACAGCTATTAATCTTTAAAAAATTAAATTTAAGATTTTGTTTAATAAAATAAAAAATAAAATAAAATCCCTCTTACTGGTTTAATTTTGCAGCCATGCAATTATTAGAAGGGAAAGTGGCATCGGCAGCCATTAAAGAAGATTTAAAAAATAAAGTTTCTGCATTGGCCTCTGAGGGCAAAAAAGTCCCGCATCTGGCGGCCATACTCGTTGGCAACGATCCTGCAAGTGAAACGTACGTGGCTTCGAAAGTAAAAAATTGTAAGGAAGTTGGCATCAATTCTTCATTATTCAAATATGAAAGTTCTATCACCGAAGAAATGCTTTTGGAAAAAATCAATGAATTAAATAAAAATGAAGACATCGACGGAATTCTCGTCCAGGTTCCGTTACCAAAGCATATTTCGGAGAAAAAAGTAATCCTTCAAATTGCGCCCGAAAAAGATGTGGATGGTTTTCATCCGCTAAATATTGGAAATATGGTGCTTGGTTTTCCTGCATTTATTTCCGCTACACCTTTTGGAATATTGCTTTTGCTTCAACATTACAAGATAGAAGCTTCAGGCAAAAATGTGGTGATTATTGGAAGAAGCAATAATGTAGGAACCCCACTCAGCATTTTGCTCAGTAGAAATAATGAGTATGGAAATGCAACCGTTACACTTTGTCATTCACGTACAAAAGACATTCAATCTGTTTGCCAAAAAGCAGATATTTTGATTGCTGCTATCGGCAAACCAAAGTTTGTAACAGCAGATATGGTAAAGGAAAACGCAGTTGTAATAGATGTTGGTATCAACCGCATAAAAGATGAAACAAAAAAGAGCGGATTTGCCTTAAAAGGCGATGTGGACTTTGAAAATGTATCGCCAAAATGCAGTTATATCACTCCAGTACCAGGAGGCGTAGGATTGATGACTATTGCGGCTCTACTGATGAATACGTATAAGGCAGCGAACTTGAACATTGAATATTGAACATTGAGCATTGTTTATTGATTATTAAATTATTAAATTATTGGCATTGAACTGATCTTTGAACCTTGAGCACACCAAACACCATAAATCAAACCACTACCCTTCCTGTCATGGAAGCCTTTTATACCCTTCAGGGAGAAGGCTTTCACCAGGGAAAAGCAGCCTATTTTATCCGGCTTGCCGGATGTGATGTTGGCTGCGTTTGGTGTGATGTAAAAGAAAGCTGGGACGAAGATTTATATCCTTTGCAAACTATTGAAGAAATCGTTTTAAAAGCAAAAGAAAACCCTGCAAGAGTGGCAGTAATAACCGGCGGGGAGCCTACATTACACAATCTTGAAAAATTAACTTCAGAATTAAAAAAAGAAGGTTTTGTTACCAATATTGAAACTTCCGGTTCATCTCCTTTGACAGGAACCTGGGATTGGATATGCCTTTCACCAAAAAAATTTAAGCCGCCACTTCCTGCAATTCTTCAGAAAGCAAACGAACTTAAAATAATCGTTTTTAATAAAAGTGATTTTTTGTGGGCAGAAAAATATGCTTCGGGAGTTTCTGCAAATTGCAAACTTTATCTTCAACCAGAATGGAGCAGATCTGAGCAGGTAACACCACAGATTGTCGATTATATTAAATCACATCCCCAATGGCAATTCTCATTGCAAATGCACAAATATATTCACGTACCCTGAGATTTCATTTTTTGGAAAATTGCCCGTTATCAGGAACTGATGATTAAGTTTTTAATCGTTTATTTTATTTATTGCTCCAATTCTTTTTTTAATTTTCTGACGAAGGAGTCAGAGACATTGGCAAGATTCGCTATTTCAGATATAGTGAATTTTCTGGCATGCAAAAGATTGAAAATAAATTCGCGGTTCTTTTTCTCAATTCCTTTCTCAATTCCTTTCTCAATTCCTTTTTCGAAAGCCTCTTCCAGCTGTATTTTCTTTATAGTTTCTATAATGCCCATGGTATTTTGCTTTCCGGTTAAAATATCAATCTGTTTATCAAAACTACGATTTATTTTCGGATCATCTATATGTACAAATTGTTTCAAAAAATACAAAAAACGACTGATTCGCTCATGATTGTATTTCTCACTCTTTATCAGTGCTTTGGCTACCATAAGTCTTTGTTGGTTAAGTTCCGTTTCGGTTATCCTTCCTGCAAGCATTGCCTTTTGTGCAGCTATTACAATGAGGGCAAAAGGATTATCCATGGCTAACAACCCGTCTTCACTATCTTCGAAGATGTGATATACATTATAACGGTAAATAATTTCTGTTCCCAAAAAAGATTTCTCAAAACGATCCGGCCTTGATTGGTTTTTTTCTCCTGTGAATACCGCCAAAGCCGTTATTTCAGTTCTATAACGGTCATAAATACGGTACCAGTATTGAAACATGCGCTCCGCAAAGCTTTTATCGTTACTTCCCTGTATCTCAATATGAACCAAAACCCATTCTTCTTTGCCGTCTTCTAAAAAAACTTTTGCCAACATATCCACAAAACGGTTCCCTCCTTGTTTTTCCAGTTCAGGAAACAGTTCACTTAGTTCCTTATCCAGAAATACCGGCTCTTTTTTCATGTCAAAAATCTTATCAGCATCGGCAAAATAAAAACGGAGCAGATCCGGAAATGCTTCTTCAAAAGCACTTTTGAGCAAAATGTCATTTTTCTTTCTGAGCATATAAAACAAACATACTATAATTTCCAGATGGATGTTATTGGATCACTGTCGAATGTATTACCGGCTTAGGACTTATGGTTTTAAAAACCGGTACTCAATCTCTCATTTATTTGGTTAGCTTTTCGAGTACAAAATAAACCGCCGGGCAAAAAGTAGAATTTTTTAAAGTAATAGCCGGACGCTTGAAAATCACATCTTCATCTGTATATGGAAAGCGATGGCAATCGGAAGGACGATTTTCATAAATGGAACAGAAATTATCTTCACCCAAAAAAGGACATGGAGCAGTTTTGGTTACGTAATCACCGTCTTCATCAACCCGTAAATATGTTTCAATAAAAGCGCCTTCTTTCATTTTCAGATGTTTGGAAATACGCTTAATATCAGGAGTTTTAAACCGCGGAGAATAATTGCGGCAGCAATTGGCGCATAAGAGGCAATCAATTTTTTCAAAAGCTTCTTCATGGAGATCGGGCAACTGTTTCAGCACTTTATTTTTATCTGCCCGTTTCAAAAAATTTTTATATTTTTTCTGACTATCTGCCGATTTTATCTCCCAGTTTTTCAGAATATCTTCATCCATTTTGTAAAGATAAGGGCTTTATTTTTTGCCACGAATTACACTGATTTTCATGAATAAATCCATTCTACAAAAATAGAACCTTAGCTTATAAAAGCTATCAACTTCTATTACATGCTGCGATAAAGCATCACTCTTCTTTCAGAAGAGATTAGTGAGGTTTTGGCGCAAATCTGAGTATTTAATAACATTTCTAATTGTAACTTTGCGCCTCATTTTCACATTAAAATACAAATCTGCTTTATTTCCTGTCCACTGGCGCTGGCAGGCGGGGTTTGTTTACTGTGTAATTTAAAAGCACAAAAAATATATGAATCTCTTTGAAAAACAATCTATTGATTTTGCTTCAAGACACATAGGGCCTGATGCAACCGAAACGAAGGAAATGCTTGCCACTATTGGGGTTGATTCTTTGGAAGAACTGATTGATGAGACAGTTCCGGCCGGAATCAGACTAAATAAAAAATTAGATATTGCACCGCCAATGAGTGAGTTTGAATATCTGGCCGAATTAAAAAATATTGCTAATAAAAATAAAGTTTTTAAATCCTATATCGGCCAGGGATATTATGACACTATTACCCCTTCTGTTATTTTAAGAAATCTTTTTGAAAATCCGGGGTGGTACACCCAATACACGCCTTATCAGGCGGAAATTGCACAAGGACGGCTGGAAAGTTTGCTGAACTTTCAGACAATGGTGAGCGATTTAACGGCTTTGCCAATTGCGAATGCAAGTTTACTTGATGAAGGAACAGCTGCTGCGGAAGCCATGGCTATGCTTTTTAATCATAAAAATAAAAATCACGACCACATTACCGCCGGCAAATTTTTTATTGACAAAAAAATATTTAATCAGACAAAAGATATTTTATTAACCAGGGCAAAACCCGTTGGTATTGAAGCGGTTTTTGGAGATTTCAAAACTGCGCAGCTTGATGAAACTTACTTCGGCGCTATTGTTCAATATCCTGACAGCGAAGGAAGCATTGAAGACCATAGAGATTTTATTGAAAATGCACATAAAATAAATGTGCAGGTAATTATGGCTACCGATCTCCTTGCGCTCACTTTATTAATTCCTCCGGGAGAATTGGGCGCGGATGTTGCTATCGGTTCCTCACAAAGGTTTGGTGTACCCATGGGATTTGGCGGCCCGCATGCTGCCTTTTTTGCAACTAAAGATGAATTTAAAAGAAATATTCCCGGAAGAATCATTGGAGTAAGCGTGGACGCACAAGACAATCGTGCGTTGCGCATGGCCCTGCAAACAAGAGAGCAACACATCCGGCGCGAAAAAGCAACTTCTAATATTTGTACTGCGCAAGCTTTACTGGCAAATATGGCTGCCATGTATGCGGTTTATCATGGAGCAGAAGGTCTAAAAGATATTGCCAAAAGAATCTCTTTATTAACTGAAACGCTTGCTGAATATTTGCAGGAAAGCGGCTATGAATTGCTAAATAAGTATTATTTTGATACGCTGACATTTAAAATAAATAACAGGCAAAAACTGGAAGAAATTTCTCAGGCGCATGGAATGAATTTCCATTTTTCTTCTGATGATTTGGTTACGGTTTCTCTCGATGAAACGACCGCCAAATCTGATGTATTAAATATTCTAAATGTTTTCAATTTAGCAAAAGATGCTGCCACCTCTGCCATCACTTTTGACAATGAAGCCGATTTAAAAAACATTCCTGAATCACTCCAAAGGACTTCATCATTTTTACTGCATCCGGTTTTCAACAAATACCATAGCGAAACAGAAATGATGCGCTATTTAAAGATGCTGGAAAATAAAGATCTGTCGCTCACTCATTCTATGATCGCATTAGGTTCATGCACTATGAAACTAAATGCTGCAACCGAATTAATTCCGGTTAGCTGGTCTCATTTCAGCAGGATCCATCCTTTCGCTCCTGCTTCTCAAACAGAAGGATATGATTATATCATCAAAGACCTTGAAAAATTATTATGTACAATTACAGGTTTTAATGCCTGCAGCCTTCAGCCGAATAGTGGCGCCCAGGGTGAGTTTGCAGGTTTGCTTACTATCAAAAGATATTTTGAAAGTAAGAATGAGTTTAATCGTAATGTGATTTTAATTCCAATCTCAGCGCATGGAACCAATCCTGCTTCCGCCGTGATGGCTGGTTTTAAAGTGGTAGTTACCAAATGCGATGAACAGGGAAATATTGATATTGCCGATTTGATCTCACACGCGCAGAAAAACAAAGATTCTCTTGCCGGTCTGATGGTCACTTATCCATCCACACATGGCGTTTTCGAAGAAGGCATCAAAGAGATTTGCGACATCATTCATGAAAATGGCGGACTGGTTTATATGGACGGAGCGAATATGAATGCCCAGGTTGGATTAACTGCGCCCGGATTTATTGGTGCCGATGTTTGCCATTTGAATTTGCATAAAACGTTCGCCATTCCGCATGGCGGCGGCGGCCCTGGAATGGGTCCAATTTGTGTGAATGAAAAATTAGCACCATTCTTGCCCGGGCAATCGACAACCGGCGACCGGCCTGAAGTGAAAGGTGGTCAATCGTCTGTGGCCGGTCAGTATTCAGTAAGCGCTGCCCAATATGGCTCGGCAAGTATTTTGCTGATAAGTTATGCTTACATAAAAATGCTGGGAGAAAGTGGTTTGAAAAAAGCAACAGAATATGCGATCCTCAATGCGAATTACATGAAGGTAAGATTGAAAAAGAATTTCAAAATATTATTTACAGGTAAAGGCGGTACCTGCGCTCATGAGTTTATTGTGGACCTGCGGCCTTTTAAAGCAAGCGCCGGAATAGAAGCGGAAGATGTAGCCAAAAGATTAATGGATTATGGTTTTCATGCGCCTACACTCAGTTTTCCGGTTGCAGGAACGATAATGATAGAACCTACAGAAAGCGAAAACAAACAAGAGCTGGATCGCTTTTGTGATGCCCTCAATTCTATTTATGAAGAAATAAAAAGCGTCGAAAACGGCGAAGCAGATACAAAAGATAATGTCTTAAAAAATTCGCCTCACACTTTAGCTATAATCACTGAAGATGAATGGAATCATTCATACCCAAGAAGTAAAGCCGCTTTCCCATTGGCTTATTTAAAAGAAAATAAATTCTGGCCTACAGTTAGCCGCGTAAATAATACATATGGTGACAGGAATTTAATTTGCACCTGCGAGCCAGTGGAGAGTTGGCAAATTGAAGGCTGATGGAATGGATGCAAGGTTACAGAAATACACAGACAATTCAAAAGACGAGAACTTTTGTACTGAAATTGAAAACAGCTACACTCTAAAGAAAAAAAGCATGGATGAATGATGAATTTAATTATTCCTTTACATTAAATCCCTTACTTTGTACTATTCAAATTTCACACCCTTAAAAAATTTTCAAATGGAAGAGCTAATTCAAAAATTGCAAAACATTCACGGGCTTACTGCTGAACAATCTCACGCAATTTTAAATACAATTACCGGCTATATCAAAGAAAAATTTCCGATGGTTGCCGGTGCAGTAGATAACCTTTTTCAATCCGGAACTACACCATCAGCTCCCGGAACAACTCCCGCCGAAGCACAAGCGGCTACTGCAAATAGTGGAAATATTCTTGATACCATTTCAGATTTTGTTCCCGGCGCGACAGGAGAAAAAAATTGAAGAATTTGCTAAAGAAAAATTAGGTAAATTTTTTGGCGGAAATAAAACTGTTTGATAAAATCGTAAAAATTAAGAGAACTATTTTATTTTTTTTAATAGAACATAGAATTTTTTTGCAGTAAATAAAGAAATAGTTCAAATTCTTCTTTACAACAATCCATTATGTTCCATCCAGGTTTTTAAAAGGCTCATCCAGTTGTCTTTTCCTTCAAGGAGATGGGTCCCAAATCCATGCCCTCCATTTTGAAAAATGTGCATTTCAGAAGGCACCTGGTTTTTTAATAATGCCTCATAATACTTTATGCTATTTTCAGGATTAACACCATGATCATCACCAGCAAGAACTAAAAAAGTACGCGGTGTATTTTTCGTAACCTGCAGTTCATTTGAAAAATCCTTTACCAAATCTTCTGATGGATTTTTTCCTATCAGATTTTGACGGCTTCCCATGTGTGCGAGCGAATCACTAAGACTAATTACCGGGTATCCAAGAATAGAAAAATCAGGTCGTAAAGAAATATTTTTCGGATTATCTATATACGATTTATCAAAGTGAGTGGAAGCAGTAGAAGCCAGATGCCCACCCGCAGAAAAGCCCATGATACCTACCTTCTGAGGATTTATGTTTAATTCATCTGCATGTTCTCTTACATATTGCAAAGCCCGTTGAGCATCCTGCAAAGGCCCAACAGATTTATCTTTCATAATCACATCAGACGGTAAGCGGTATTTTAAAACAACTGCAGTAATACCCCATGAATTTAGAATTTTGGCTACATCTGTTCCTTCTAAATTATAAGCCAGGATACTATAACCGCCGCCAGGACAAATAATCACGGCTGCGCTTTTAGTTGAATTACCAGCTTTAAAAATGGTAATTTCAGGAATAGAAACTTTGCTGATCCGGATGACGCCATCTTTTCCTGTATCTGCTTTTTCTTTGTAATTCAAGGCTGGCCTGCTGTTTGGCACTTTCTTATATAAAGGAATAACTGTTTGTGCCGATGAAATAATAAATGACATGATAGTACCCGTTAGAAAAAGTAAAGGTTTAAATTTTTTGAAAAAAATAATCTGAAAACAGGATAAAATGCTTGTCTTTTTCATTACTAAATTTATTTTTTAAAATTCTAAATTGCTCTATCCAGGTGCACATAACCGCCATCCACATGAATGATTTGTCCGGTGGTGTGGCTGGATCTTTCTGATAAAAGAAAAACAACCATGTTGGCAATTTCATCTGCTGTTGTCATTCTTTTTTCGAGTGGAATTTTTTCAGTTATTAATTTTAATTTTTCTTTCGGATTGTCAAATGTTTTGATCCAGCTTTCATATAAGGGCGTATAACATTCTGCAACTACCACCGCATTTACACGGATATTATATTTCAATAATTCTACGGCCCATTCTCTTGTCAAAGCATTGCGTCCTCCATTAGAAGCAGCGTAAGCCGAAGTATTGCCCTGGCCGGTTTCGGCAGTTTTGGAACTGATATTTACAATAGATCCTTTTGATCTTATTAAATAAGGTAAAGCATAATGCGCCATCAAATAATAATGCACTAAATTTTTATGAAGGGAGGCAATAAAATCTTGATAGTTGCCATGTTCCAAACCCACTCCATCATTTACACCGGCATTGTTTACCAGTCCATCAATCCGGTTGAATTTTTCAACAATCTTTTTTACTGCATTCTCACATTCTTCCGGTTTTGTCAATTCAGCTACAACCTGGAATCCTTTGTTATCAATACTTTCAAGCGTTTTTAAATTGTCTGCTTCTTTTCTTCCCACAATCACCGGGATTGCATTTTCTGCTGCCAGCGTTTTCACTATTCCTTCGCCGATTCCTTTTGCGCCGCCAGTTACAATGATTATTTTTTTATCAAGATTAAGATTCATTTTTATGAGGTTTCAGGTATCAGGTTAAAGATTGTAAAATTTAATTGCATTTTCACCAAACACTTTTCTTTTTTCTTCATCAGAAAATTGCTTCATATAGTTTTCTAATAAATTTTTCCATCTTCTATAAGTACCGCTAAGCAACATTACAGGCCAATCACTGCCAAATAAAATTCTGTCTGTTCCAAAAGATTCAAATACAACATCAAGGTAAGGATAAAAATCTTTTTCTTTCCATTGGTTCCATTTCGCTTCTGTAATTAATCCTGAAACTTTACAAAATACATTCTCATTTTTTGCAATTTCGGTTATTCCATTTTTCCATTCTTTTATTTGGTTGCTTTTTATAGAAGGTTTGGCGCAATGGTCAATAATAAATTTTTGATTTGGAAATTTATTGACAAACTGAATGGCTTCTTTTAATTGATTTTGATAAATTAAAACATCATAAGTAAATCCAAAATTTTGCAATGCTTTAATCCCATATAAAAAGTTTTCTTTTTCCAAAAAACCAGCCGGCTCTGCCTGTACAATATGCCTGAAACCCTTTATAACGGGATATTTGGAATAGTAAAGCAACTTATTTTCAAGATTTTCATTTTGTAAATCCAACCAACCAACGACGCCTTTTATCTTTCGGTTCTTCTTTGCTAATTGCAAAAGAAATTCGGTTTCATTTTCACTTTGATCGGATTGAATTGCCACTACTCCTCTTATGTCATCTTGTAAAAGCAATAGATTTAAATGCGCCGGGAAAAAATCGCGCTGCAACAATTGCATTTCATCAGTGATCCATGCGTCTTTTATTTTATTGTATTTCCAAAAATGAACATGAGCATCTATCATTGTGCGGTATTATTTTGCCAGTTTTTCACTTGTTGCTTTTGGGTTCCGAGTCCGTCAATTCCCAATTCTACTACATCTCCTTCTTTTAAATAAACAGGAGGATTCATTCCAAGGCCAACTCCATGAGGAGTACCTGTAGAAATAATATCACCAGGCAATAGTGTCATAAACTGGCTGATATACGACACAAGTTTAGGAATATTAAATATCAAATCATCGGTATTCCCATCCTGCATTTTTTGTCCATTAACGGTAAGCCATAAACGCAAATTATTTACGTTTTCAACTTCATCCTTTGTGGCAAGCCACGGCCCCAATGGAGCAAACGTATCACAGCTTTTTCCTTTTACCCACTGGCCTCCACGCTCTATCTGAAATTCACGTTCGCTCACATCATTATGCAAGCAATATCCTGCCACATAATCCATTGCTTCTGCTTCATCTATATAACTGGCGCGTTTCGCTATAACTACCGCAAGTTCTACTTCCCAGTCTGTTTTTACCGAATTTTTTGGAATAACAATATTATCGTCAGGGCCGGAAACTGCTGTTGTGGATTTGAAAAATAAAATCGGCTCTTTTGGAATGGCAGCATTGGTTTCTTTTGCATGTTTTGCATAATTTAACCCGATGCAGATTATTTTTGAAGGCTTACTAACCGGGCATGCCAGTCTTTCTTCTGAATCTATTTGAGGCAATTTATTTTCTTCAATAATTTTCTTTAATTCCGCTAAACCATTATTTGCAAAAAAATCCTCATCATAATCTTTTACAAACAGTGATACATCATACCTTTTATCCTGAATGATAACTCCCGGCCTCTCATTTCCCGGTTTTCCAAAACGTATTAATTTCATAATGCTGTTTTTATTTTTAAAAATTCATATTTCCGGTAAAGAAAAAAATTTGTTGTTTTTCTATTTCCCTTATGAGTGTTTCAAATTGTTGGACCTGTCGCAATTTGCGACCGGTTCACGTGTTTCACTTGCAAATTTCCCCTGAAAAGAATTATTTATACCCCAAAATTTTCAGCATACTTGCCGCGCTTTGTTCTTTTGCATAAAGCCAATCTACCAGTTTCCCGTTTTTATCATAATCAAGTACAACATATTTTGGAGATGGGATCAGGCAATGTTTTATTCCTCCATAACCACTTATCTGATCCTGGTAAGCACCGGTGTGAAAAAAGCCAACATACAGCGGTTCTCCATTTTCTATTTTTGGTAAAAAAACCTCATTGATATGCTCCTCTGAATCGTAATAATCATGGCTGTCACAGGTGATGCCGCCGAGCGTTACTCTTTGATACTCGTTATCCCATTTATTAACCGGAAGCATCAGAAATTTTTCGCCAATGCCCCATGTGTCGGGTAATGTAGTGATAAAAGAAGAATCAATCATGTACCAGGTTTCACGATCGTTTTGCATTTTTTCGCCGATCACACTGTAAATATGTGCCATGCTTTCACCCACCGTATAACTTCCAAATTCAGTAAAAATATTGGGCATGGGTACTTTGCTTTTTTTGCAGGCAACTTTGATGTTTCTTACTATTTCATTGATCATAAACTGGTAATCATAATCAAATCCCAATGAATGTTTTATAGGAAAGCCACCACCGATATTTATTGAATCCAGTTCCGGACAAATTTTTCTTAACTGGCAATAGAGATTAATGACTTTATTCAGTTCGCTCCAGTAATAAATGTCATCTTTTATTCCTTTGTTAAGAAAAATATGAAGCATCTTTAATTGAAATTTATTTTCAAATCCTTCAATCTCATCTACATAAAATTCTAAAATATCTTTTGCACGGATTCCTAAACGGGAAGTGTAAAATGGAAAAGTTGGTTCTTCTTCCGCAGCCACGCGGATGCCGATATTAAAAGGAACTTTTACTGATTTCCTGTATGCTTTCAATTCTTCTTTATTATCCAGCACAGGTATTACATTTTTGAAACCGGTATTCAATAAGCGGGCAATGCGGCTGGTGTATGTTTTTTGCTTAAAACCATTGCAAATAATGAATGTTTCTTTAGTAACTTTTTTTCTTTCAAATAATTTCAGAATAATCTCAATGTCATAAGCGTAGGACGTTTCAAGATGAATGTCATGTTTGAGCGCTTCTTCTACAATGAAAGAAAAATGAGAGCTTTTTGTGCAATAACAATAATTATATTTTCCTTCATACTTATGTTTTTTAAATGCTTTGGCAAACATTTCTTTTGCCTTATTTATCTGCATTCCAATTTTGGGCAAATAAGTAAATTTCAGGGGCGTTCCATATTTATCTATCAGCGCTTTCACATCCACATCATTGTATTGGAGATAACCGTCTTTAAGATCATAACCTTCCTGTGGAAAATTAAATGTCTGATCAACAAGGTCCCTGTAAGTATTATTCATTCAAAATTTTTAAGGTTTTAAAAAATAGGTACAAATGTAATTGAATGGAGAATAAAATGGTGAATTGTGGGTGGCATAAAAAAAACCGTCTCGATTTTTTCGGGACGGTTTTTAAAAATATATTTTCTGAGAAATTATTTTACCGATAAAATTAGATTTTTAAAACTTTCAGGTTCATTCATTGCCATATCAGCAAGAATTTTCCTGTTAAGCGTAATATTTTTTTCGTTTAATTTATGAATAAACTGGCTGTAAGTTAATCCTTCGGCTCTTACAGCGGCATTGATACGTGCAATCCAGAGAGCACGGTATTCGCGTTTTTTCAATTTGCGGCCAACATAACTGTATGTAAGCCCTTTTTCCATTACATTTTTTGCAACGGTATAAACATTTTTTCTTTTTCCGTAATAACCTTTGGCGGCTTTAAGAATTCTTTTCCTTCTTGCCCTTGATGCTACAGCATTTGATGAACGTGGCATATTTTAGTATTTTTTTAAATTTTAAATTTTGATTCCAGATTCCATTTCGGACGTTACTTCAAACGAAGCAATCTCATCACAAATGGTCTGTTGGCGGCACTTACAGAACCTTTTTTACGCAAAGCGCGTTTACGTTTGGTGGTTTTTTTTGTGAGAATGTGACGTTTGTAAGCTTTTTGAAAAGTGATTTCACCGGTTCCGGTTACTTTGAAGCGCTTCTTGGCGCTGGAGTTGGTTTTAACCTTTGGCATTATTATAATATTTTACTTTTACACCCTCGCCGGCGTCCCGAACAGACGGGAACTTATGGAGCCATGTGGGCAATATGTTTTCAGAGAATTCATTTCAGTCAAAACATAAAAATCTGAAAGGGCTGCAAAAGTAGGATTTATTTTTGGAAAAAAGATAATCAATTTATTTGTTACATGACTTGAATTCTTATTTAA
>Ga0157370_10004241_pt1 | contig 16565 bp, 10 predicted proteins | sample C35metaG_FD_113463 | JGI IMG/M metagenome (GOLD analysis project Ga0157370, IMG submission 113463) | Corn rhizosphere microbial communities from Kellogg Biological Station, Michigan, USA - C3-5 metaG | ecosystem: Host-associated > Plants > Roots > Rhizosphere > Soil | place: USA: Michigan...
AGGTTATACGGCTTGGGATCCTACATCTCCGGCATTCATTATGGGAACTACGCTATGTATTCCTTCCATCTTCATCTCTTATACAGGAGAAACTCTGGATTACAAAGCACCACTTTTGAGAGCCTTGAACGCTGTAGATGAAGCTGCAACGACTGTAATGCAGTATTTTGACAAAAATGTAACGAAGGTAACTCCTACTTTGGGTTGGGAGCAGGAATATTTCCTAGTTGATTCAGCATTATATCAATCCCGTCCGGACCTTGTATTAACAGGCAAAACATTATTAGGACACTCTCCTGCAAAAGGACAACAATTGGATGACCACTATTTCGGTTCTATTCCTACAAGAGTAATGAACTTCATGAAAGAGTTGGAAATCGAATGTATGAAATTGGGTATCCCTGCAACAACAAGACATAACGAGGTTGCACCAAACCAGTTTGAGCTTGCACCAATGTTCGAAGAAGTGAACGTTGCTGTAGACCACAACTCTTTGCTGATGGACATCATGGCAAGAGTAGCTCACAAGCACCACTTCCACATTCTTTTCCACGAAAAACCATTCGCTGGAGTAAACGGAAGCGGAAAACACAACAACTGGTCTTTGGCAACAGATACTGGTGAAAACCTACTAAGCCCAGGAAGAAACCCAAAGAAAAACTTACAGTTCTTAACATTCTTTGTGAACACCATTAAAGCAGTTCACGAGTATGCAGACCTTTTAAGAGCAAGTATCGCTTCTGCAAGCAACGACCACAGACTTGGTGCCAACGAAGCTCCACCGGCAATTATTTCCGTATTCATCGGAACTCAGTTGTTCAGCGTATTGGAAGAACTTGAAAAAGTAACGAACGGAAAATTATCTCCGGAAGAGAAAACAGAATTAAAATTAAATGTAGTTGGAAAGATTCCTGAAATTTTATTAGATAATACTGATAGAAACAGAACTTCCCCATTTGCATTTACAGGAAATAAATTTGAAATCAGAGCGGTAGGTTCTTCTGCAAACTGTGCAGAGTCTATGACCGTAATGAACACTATTGCTGCAAAACAACTTAATGATTTCAAGAAAGAAGTTGATGCTTTAATTGAAACAGGTCTTAAGAAAGACGAAGCCATCTTTAATGTATTGAGAGAATACATCAAGCAGTGTAAAAACATTATGTTTGAAGGAGACGGATATTCTGATGACTGGGCGAAAGAAGCTAAGAAAAGAGGATTGAACAATCTTAAAACAACTCCTGAAGCTTTAAAGCAGGAAATGGATAAGAAATTCTTAGATCTATATGAAGAGATGGGAATTTTCAACCACAGAGAAGTTGAGGCAAGAAACGAAATTAAATTAGAGAAATACTCTACTGTTATTGATATTGAAGCAAGAGTATTAGGGGATATCGCAAGAAACCACATCATTCCTTCTGCATTAAATTATCAGAACAGATTAATTGAAAACGTGAAAGGTCTTAAAGAAATCTTTGGTGATAAAGAATTCAAGTCTTTAGCAAAAGAACAAATGAGTTTAATTACAAGCATTTCTGAAAATGTTTCTAAAATTAAACTTGGTGTTGAAGATCTTCTTAAAGCAAGAGAAGCAGCAAAAGGTATTTCAGACAGCCAAAAACAGGCAGAAAGCTATTGTAACAAAGTAAAACCATTATTCGATCCTATCAGAGAAGCTTCTGATGCATTGGAAATGATGGTAGACGACGAGCTTTGGCCGATGACAAAATACAGAGAAATGTTGTTTACAAAATAACGTCCTGTAAAGTTCCATATTAGTTTAAATTCCCCGTTTCCCGGGGAATTTTTTATTTAACCTAAAACACTAATAGACAAAGACTTCTACAACTTCAAATTTGATACAGAATTTAATTCTACTTTTGCTCTCATTATGAAAATCCTGATCATAGAAGACAACAATGAACTCGCCCAAAGTATGAAATATTACCTTGAAGGTGAAAGCTACATCTGCGAATGTGCTTATCATTATCATGAAGCCCTGGAAAGACTCAGCTTCAACTCATATGACTGTATTCTACTGGACATTATGCTGCCTGACGGAAACGGATTAAACATTTTAAATTATATTAAAACTGAAAAAATCAACAGCGGAATTCTTATTATTTCAGCCAAAAACGCATTGGATGATAAGATCAACGGGCTGGAAAAAGGAGCTGACGATTATATCACAAAACCCTTTCATTTACCGGAATTACACGCCAGATTAAGAGCTGTATACCGCAGGAAAAAAATGGATGGTTACAGCGAAGTAAAATTCAATGAAATCATATTAAATACAGACACTTACGAAGTAATCATTCACACAGCAAGACTGGAGGTCACCCAAAAAGAATTTGAATTGCTGTTGTATTTTCTGGTGAATAAAAACCGCGTGTTATCCAAGCAGTCTATCGCCAATCATCTTTGGGGTGATTATACCGATAATTTAGCTAATTTCGACTTTGTTTATCAGCACGTTAAAAATCTAAGAAAAAAAATAGGAGCTGCGCACGGCAACGATTATATTGAAACCATCTACGGATTGGGATACAAGTTCAATGCTTTAAAATATAGTGTTACATGAATTTATTGAATAAAATATCAGTCTGGTTTATTGCCATTATACTACTCGTTACTCCTGTAAGCATGTACATTTCGTATACCAGTATAAAAAAACGTCTCGATAACGTTGAAATAGAAAGACTGAAGCACGTTAACATCTTTGTGATTAATCAAATAAAAAAGGGAGAAGATCCCGCAAAAACATCTCAGGGACTTCCAATCTCCATTAGCTTACAAAGTAAAAAAAATATTCCTTCCGAACCGGAAGTTATTCATACCTGCCTGGAAAACAAAGGGGTTTCCAATAATGAATGTAAAATCCAGGTCAATTCTTATACAAAAGTTGATGACAAAATTTATAAAATTTCTTCATACGGCTACGTTTCCGCTACGCAGCAGATCATGAGCGGAATGCTGGTTGCTCTTTTCTGGAAATTATTATTAATCACACTCATCGTTTTTATCACGGCAAGAATTTTATCTAAATTCATATTAAAGCCTTTTCATCACGCTATCAGCGAGCTTCAGCAATTCAGTATTCAGAAAAAAGAACGTCTGCAGCTTTCAGAGACAAGCACCAAAGAGTTTAAAAAACTCAATGAATTTCTGGAAACAATGACAGACAAAGCTTTGGAAGACTATGCTTCTGTGAAGGAATTTTCAGAAAACGCTTCCCATGAAGTTCAGACTCCTTTAGCCATTATTCAAAGTAAGATAGAATTGCTGGCAGAAACAGAGATCAATGAAAGCCAGGCTATTCTGTTGACAGACATTCAAAATTCCATTGATAAATTAAGCAGAATAAACCGCTCATTAATTCTCTTAACCAAACTGAACAACAATGAATTTTTAACGAACAAGGAGCTGAAATTCTGTACTGTTGAAAAGGAGGCATTATGCATGTATGCTGATCACCTCGCATTGAAGAACATTACGTTAAACAGGAATTGTGAAAAAAGTGTTTTCATCAAAATCCATCCTACATTAGCCGAAATTCTTTTGAGTAATCTTCTTTCAAATGCCATCCGCCATAATCTTGAAGGAGGAAAAATTGAAATCAATTTAACGCACAATTATTTTCAAATTAACAACACCGGACTTCCACCTCACGTACCGACACAAGAGCTATTCAAACGATTCAAAAAAAGCAATCAGTCCCAGGAAAGTATTGGGCTCGGACTTTCCATTGTAAAACAAATTTGCGAAGTCAATGATTTTGCTGTTCATTATGATTTTGCTGATGGCTGGCACAGCATTACCGTGTATTTTGACAATACCAACATGCACGAATCTTCCATTTCTGAAAGAATATTAACAGAAAACCCAATCGCTTTTGAACCCGTAGAACAGATGATAAATTTTGCTAAATAACGATTCTCTTCATCACTTTCCCCAACTTCAAATTTGCTTCAAAATGTATCTTTTACTTTGAAAAAAGAAAAATACGTTAGATGCTTTCAAGAGTTTTTATTCTCGCATTATTATCCGTTTTTTTTACGAACACAACAAAAGCACAGCAGGTTCTTACCCTCCAGTCTGCGCTGGAAACAGCTGTTCAAAATTACGGATCCATCAAAGCCAAAGAATCTTATCGGCTATCATCGAAGGAATCAATAGAATTGGCAAAACGGCAATATCTGCCTAATCTTAACATTAGCATCCAGCAGGATTACGGAACTGTCAATGGACAAAACGGTCCTTTGTATGGTTTCGGAGGATATGGAGCAGCCTCATCCGGACTTCCTCTTCCCGATCAAAACTGGAATGCTTCTTTCGGAGCTTTATATCTGGCCAACGTCAACTGGGAGTTTTTCTCTTTTGGAAAGGCCAAACAAAGAGTGAAAGTTGCTGAATCCAAAAACCAGAGAGACACCAAAGATGTATCAGATGAAATCTTTCAGCACAAAGTAAAAGTAACAGCCGCTTACCTGAATGTTTTAGCTGCTCAGAAATTAAAACTTTCCTACGCCAGAAATCTGGGAAGAACCGATACCATCAGAAGAATTGTTGAGGTGAAAGAAAAAAACGGCATCGTTCCCGGAGTTGATTTATCTCTTGCAAAAGCGGATTATGCCAATGCAATGATCACTTACACCAAAGCAAAGGACAACGAACAGGAACAGGAAAACAAATTGGCCCAGCTATTGGGAATTCCCGCTCAGGAATTTGTACTGGACAGCACTTTACTGAAAAGAATTCCGGCAGATTTCCCAACAGAAAAGAGTACTTCCCTGGAAAGCCATCCTTTATTGGCTTTATACAAAAGCAGAATCGATGTTAGCGAACAAGAAAAACAATTCCTTAAAACCCAGTATTATCCATCATTTTCAATGGTTGGTATTATTCAGACGAGAGGTTCAGGATTCGGGAATAATTATGCACAAAATCAAAATGATTTTTCATCTTCTTATTGGGATGGTGTTCATCCTACAAGAAGCAATTATCTGCTCGGGATTGGTGTTTCCTGGAATTTCACACAAACGTACAGACTCTCAAAGGAAATAAGTGCTCAGGATTACGTAAGCCAGGGTTTAAAACATGAATATGATCTTGCAGAACAGCAACTAAAAGCCCAGCTGGATTTATCTGATAATAAATGGAAAAATGCAGTCCTGATTTATGATCAGGTCCCAATTCAGCTCAAATCTGCCAATGATGCTTATATCCAACGTTCTGTTTTATACAAAAATGGATTAACTGATCTTGTGGATTTATCCCAAGCTATTTATGCACTCGTAAGAGCCGAAACCGACAGAGATATTGCCGTAAGCAACGTCTGGAATGCTTTATTATTAAAAGCAGCCGCAATGGGCGATTTCTCTGTATTTGAAAACGAACTGTAAGATGAATATCAATTATAAATCAATAGTATCTCAATGAACTTAATAAGATTTGCATTAAGAAAACCCATTACGATTTTAGTGATTGTTGCCGGACTTTTTTTCTTCGGAATCCGGTCGATGAACTCTATTAAAGTCGATATCTTTCCAAAACTGGATTTACCGGTAATTTATGTTTCCCACCCTTTCAGCGGGTATACCCCACAGCAGATGGAGGCATTTTTTGCCAAACAATACATCAATATTTTCCTTTTTGTGAATGGGATTAAAAGTATTGAAACCAAAAATATTCAGGGACTTACGTTAATGAAAATTAATTTCTATCCCGGAACCGATATGGCTCAGGCCGCAGCAGAATTAAACTCATTTTCCACCAGAATCCAGGCGGCATTTCCACCAGGATCCAACCCTCCTTTTATCATTCGTTTTGATGCTTCCACCCTTCCGGTGGGGCAGCTCGTGTTAAGCAGTGATAAGAGATCAAACAATGAACTGCTGGATCTAGCCAATGTTTATGTACGTTCCACATTTACTTCCATTCCGGGAATTGTTTCATCACCTCCTTTTGGGGGAAATATCCGCACAGTTGTCATTAATGCTAATCCTGACTTGCTCCGGCAGCATAACATGACCCCCGACCAGCTTGTGGAAGCCCTTCGTTTGAACAATCAGACCGCCCCTTCCGGAAACGTAAGAATCGGAGATAAATATTATATTACTCCGACCAATACAATGATTAAAAACGTAAAAGATTTCGAGAACATTCCTTTGTACAAAGGCAGTGTTCAGAATCTTTATTTAAGGGATGTTGCCACAGTAACCGACGGAGCAGATATGACCTCCGGTTACGCTTTGGTAAACGGACGACGTTCTGTATATCTGAGTATTGCTAAAAGTGCCGATGCCTCGACTTGGGATGTTGTGCAGAATTTAAAGAAACAATTGCCACAGATTCAATCCAATCTTCCGGATGATGTGAAAGTCAGTTTTGAATTTGACCAGTCAACCTATGTAATTAATTCTGTGAAGAGTTTACTGAGTGAAGGAACTATCGGAGCCATACTCACAGGGTTGATGGTTATTTTATTCCTTGGAGACATCAGGGGAGCATTGATTGTAATTCTTACCATTCCTACCTCTATTATTTCGGCGGTTTTATTTCTAAATCTTTTCGGTCAGACTATTAATATCATGACCTTAAGCGGGTTGGCTCTCGCCATTGGAATTCTCGTGGATGAAAGTACCGTTACCATAGAAAACATTCACCAGCATCTGGACATGGGAAAACCAAAATCCCTTGCCGTCTGGGATGCCTGCAAGGAAATTGCCTTTCCGAAACTATTAATTCTATTCTGTATTCTAGCCGTTTTTGCACCCGCATTTACGATGGGAGGAATTCCGGGATCTTTATTCCTGCCTCTTGCATTGGCCATTGGGTTCAGTATGATTATTTCCTATTTCCTTGCACAGACTTTCGTTCCTGTGATGGCAAACTGGATCATGAAAGTAAAGCACCACAAAGCAAAAGACGGTCATGTTCTGACAGATTCCGAAGAACTACAAAGAGCCGGATTAAGTGATGAAAGTGATACATGGAGCCAGAAAGAGATTCTTCTGCAAAATGAAGACAGCAACCGCGACGGAAAAGTAAGTATGTTTGAAAAAATCCGTTTCCGATATCTGAAGTTTTTAGATAGAATCATGCCTTACAGAAAAATCGTGGTCTCTGCCTATATTCTATTGATGATGGCAATGGTGGCTCTATTCTTGAACAGCATTGGACGAGACGTTCTGCCACAGGTAAATGGAACTCAGTTTCAGGTAAGAACGCGTATTCCGGATGGAACAAGGATAGAAAAAAATGAACTTCAAACCTTAAAATTATTAGATGGAATCAAAGAAATTGTTGGTAAAGACAATGTTTCAATCACCTCTGCCTATGTAGGAACACACCCTACTCTTTTCTCGGTAAGTCCGATATACCTTTGGATGGCAGGTTCTCATGAAACCGTTTTACAGGTAGGATTAAATGAAGACTACCATACCAATATGGATGATCTGAAAGACAAGATCAGAGAAAAGGCAAAAAGCATTAATCCTGATATGAAATTATCTTTTGAGCCTATTGAATTAACAGAAAAAATACTTAGCCAGGGATCTCCTACCCCGATTGAAGTAAGACTATCAGGAAGAGATAAAAGTGTGAACGAAGCTTATGCTAAAAAAATAGAAGCTGAACTTAAGAAAATTCCGTATTTAAGAGATGTTCAGATAGGTCAGTCTATAAAATATCCTGCACTCGACATCAATGTTGACCGTATTCGCGCAGCTCAGCTGGGTATTGATATGTCCGATGTTTCACGTTCATTGGTAGCTTCTACTTCATCGTCAAGGTTTACAGAAAAAAATATCTGGACGGATGAAAAAGCGGGTTACAGCTATAACGTTCAGGTTCAGATTCCTGAAAATAAAATGAACAGCAAAGAGGAAATTGCAGGAATTCCATTGCAGAAAAATTCCAACAGACCGAATCTGGGTGACGTCGCTACGATTAAAAATAGCTTCACGTATGGAGAAACCGATAACCTTGGAGCAATGCCAACGCTCACTGTTACCGCCAATCTTAACCACACCGATTTAGGAACCGCTTCAAGAGATGTTCAAAAAGTAATTGACAATATCGGAGAGCTTCCAAGAGGGCTGAATGTTCAACTAATTGGTTTAAGTCAAACCTTAAATGAAACATTAAGCAGCTTACAATACAGTTTAATCATTGCCATCGTTGTGATATTCCTAATGTTGGCCGCTAACTTCCAGTCTTTCAAAGTGTCAGGAGTTGTATTGGTGACTGCACCGGCCGTTTTGGTAGGATCTTTAGCATTATTAATGATCAGCGGATCTACACTCAACCTTCAGTCTTATATGGGAATCATCATGTCTGTAGGGGTTTCCATTTCAAATGCTGTATTGTTGATTACCAACGCGGAACAATTAAGAAAACATAACGGAAATGCTTTACTTTCAGCCAGAGAAGCCGCCGCGTTGAGGTTAAGACCTATCGTAATGACAGCATTAGCAATGGTTGTGGGAATGGTTCCTATGGCATTAGGACTGGGAGAAGCCGGAGATCAGGTTTCACCATTGGGAAGAGCTGTAATCGGAGGTCTGGTTGCTTCTACATTTGCTGCCCTTTTCATCCTTCCGCTTGCATTTGCATGGGGACAAGGAAAAGCGACTACTCAAAGTGTTTCCCTTGATCCTGAAGATGAGGAAAGTATTCACTTTATGCCTGAAATTGTAAAATAAGTAACCTTAAGCTATTAAAAATAAAAGATGAACAAATTATATAAATATTTGATTCCGGCAGTACTGATTTTCAGCCTTCAAAGTTGTGGTCATGAGGAAAAGAAGGAAGCAAAAAAATCTACAGAACCTTCAGCACCGGAAATAGAAACGGTAAATCCCAGACAGGAAGACTTTTCTTCCTCCACTGCTATTCCGGGAGAATTGCAGCCTTATCAGAAAGTGGATGTTTATGCCAAGGTAAGCAGCTTTGTTAAAAAACTGTATGTGGATGTCGGAAACGAAGTAAAAGCGGGTCAGTTACTGGCCACTTTAGAAGCTCCGGAGATCAATTCTCAGCAAAGTGCTGCTTCATCAGCTTTAAAATCAAAAGAAGCCCTTTATATTGCCAGCAAAGCGAAATATGACCGTTTAAAAGAAACGAGCAAAACTCCCGGAACCATATCCGCTCTTGATCTGGAGCAGGCTTTAGCTGCACAGAAATCTGATATGGCACAGTTGGAAGCAGCAAAAGCATCCTATCGTGAAGTTGCAGATGTTAAAAATTATCTGCAGATCAGAGCACCGTTCAGTGGAAATATTGCAACGAGAAATGTAAGTGCGGGTGCTTATGTAGGGCCGTCAGGAAAAGGCTCTGATCTTCCCATGTTCAGTCTTGTACAGCAGGATAGACTTCGTCTGGTTGTGAATGTTCCTGAATCTTACACCGGATTATTGAATAAAAACGGAGATATTAAATTCTCTATCCAGTCTATTCCCGGAGAAACTTTCATGGCAAAAGTATCGAGATTTGCAGGAGCTTTAGACAACAAATTACGTTCCCAATGGGTGGAAATGGATGTCTATAATAAAGACAAAAGGCTTTTACCGGGAATGGTCGCCAATGTTATTCTTCCTTTGAGTGAAAACAGTAAATCATTGTCTGTTCCTACTTCTGCCGTGCTAAATTCTACTCTGGGAGTATTCGTCATTAGAGTAGAAAAAAATACTGCACATTGGGTTCCTGTGACATCAGGAATTGCCAATGGTGAGACTACAACGATTATCGGGCAGGTATCACCTAGCGATGTGATAGTTAAGAGCGCATCAGAGGAAATCCGTGACGGGCAGAATATTAGAATTAAAGCCCCGAAATAGGCTCATAATAACGTTTTTATTAACAAAAATTATAATCCGTTTTTTAGACTTAAAAATGTAAAGAACATACTGATTCAGGATAAACCGAAATGAGTTTGTTAAAGAATCTTAATAAAAAAAACCGCACACTTACCAAAAATAGGCTGTTGCGGTTTATTTTTCTTTAACATATGTAAATAATATGTTAAAATGTGTTAAAGTAAGAACCTGATAATTATCATAACAGGTGTCTTTTGCTCGGAATCTCTACTTTTGTAATGCTTTTGAAAATAAATATTCCTTTTTAACACGGATAATCAAATATATATGAAGAAAAGAGTTTTGTTTTATTTAGTTGCTTTAGTTACTACAGTTTCATTGCAATCGTGTGCTACAAATTATGTGGTTTCAAAACCAGCAACTTACACAAAAGAATACAAAACAGATGCCAAACTAGCTTCTATAGATAACAAAAAAATGGAGCAGGATAAGCAGAAACTTATCGACTCTTTCCTGGCTGAAAAGGCCGCATCTATTGCTAGTGCTAAAAAAGCAGTTAAGAATTCTGAGATTGCGAAAGTAATCAAACATAATAAAACCATTGACGGTATCCTTGAAGAAGCTGAAACATACCTTGGAACTCCTTACAGATATGGAGGAACAACCAGAAACGGTATAGATTGTTCAGCTTTTGTTCTTTCTGTATTTGGAGCAGCAGCAGGGCTTAGCCTACCTAGAGTAGCAGCATCTCAGTCTCAGGAGGGTGAAAGAATTGAAAAAGGAGACCTACAGAAAGGAGATTTGATTTTCTTTTCTCATGGAAGAAGAATTTCTCACGTAGGTATTGTAGAAAGTGTTTCTGAAGAGGGTGAGATTAAGTTTATCCACGCAGCAACATCAAAAGGAGTAATGATTTCTTCACTGAATGATTCTTATTGGGGACCTAAGTTCAGATTCGCTAAGAGAGTGATCAACGAAGAAGGAGAAGCTTACAATAACTTAGCAGCTACTGCTATTCCTACACCCGCAAATTTTTAATTTTATAAATAATTGATTTAAATAATGAAGCCATCAGAATCTGATGGCTTTTTTATATGTGTTATTTGAATTAAGTTTCGGCTGAAGTGGAATATATATTTAAAGAAAAAGCAGGTTAAAACCCGCTCTTATTAATTCAATATCTGTATTTTTATACGTGATCATTACATAGCCGGAGAGATCAGCTGTTCTTGTCAATTTCAATATCCAGCTTATAGAGAAGTCCATAGATTTCAGAAAGCGAAAACCTGGCTTTTTTAAGCCTGTTTAAAGCCGGATCTATTGAATAATTAACTGAGGTTCGGAAATCTGCCTTTTCAAGATTTGTGGCATCAAAAACAGCCCCTGACAGATCGCAATTACTAAAGACTGCATTTGACAAATCAGACTCGGTGAAATCTACCTCAATAAGTTTAGAATTTTTGAAAACCGTTTTCTTAATAGATGTCTGATAAAAAACTGAATTATTCAAAGCACTTCCTTCAAATTTGAAAGATAATCCGAACGGGTTACAATCTGTAAACTGCAGACCGAACATTTTGCATTCTTTGAAAACTACATCATGAAAAGCAGTCTTCACAAGCTTTACCATGCTGAGGTTACACTCGATAAACCCACAGTCTGAAAAGCTGAATCCGGATAGATCCCCATACTCAAAATTACAGTTTCTGAATATACAGTTTTCATATTCGCTTTTTTCTGAAGGATGTTGCGTGAAATCTGTGTTCTCGAAATTTTCGTCCGAGAAATAGGATTGTTTCATAAAAAATTATGTTGATAAAATTGATTTTTCGCCCTCCGATTTTGCAGATTGATTTTGAAAATGAATCGTAAGCAAAACAATGGTAAACTCCCGTCATCCATCATCCAGCTTCCCTCTTCTACACCAAACTATTCTTATCCGAATAATTAAGTTTAAAAAAGATAAACGTCATCATCGAGAAGGCCAGTAAAGAACTTCCTCCATAACTGAAATAGGGAAGCGGAATTCCAACGGTCGGGAAGAGCCCCATAACCATCCCTAAATTGATCGAAAAGTGCATCAGCAGAATGGATGCAAAACAATACCCAAATACACGATTAAAAGTGGATTTCTGCTGCTCTGCCAAATAGTAAATCCTTCCGATATAGACCATATAACAAAGGATAAGAACTGCACTTCCTATAAAGCCCCATTCTTCTCCTACGGTACAAAAAATATAATCGGTTTCCTGCTCAGGAACGAATTTCCCTTGGGTAACAGATCCCTCACGGTAACCTTTACCCCAGATTCCCCCGGATCCGATAGCTGTTTTGGAATACAATAAGTTATAACCGGAAGTATCTCTGAATGCCTTTTCCCCTTTATAAAGAACCTCAATTCTTTCTCTCTGGTGCTTAGGCAGTTTTTCTAAAATATAAGGAGACCCGAAAGCCAGTCCGCACAGCAAAAGAATAGATCCTGAAATTCCCGAAATAGAAATCACATCCCAGGACATCCTATGATAGTTCATGGCAATCATAACACCCGCAATGACTAAAACAGCCACTGCTACATAAACAGGAGGAATCGCCAATGAAATCAGAAAAACACCAGCAAAAATAAATCCGACAGTGAATAAAAGACCACTTAACCCCTCTCTATATAATGCAATGAAGAATGCAATAAATACAAGCATGGATCCTACATCCGGAATGGCAAGAACCACTGCTGCCGGAATACCAATAATGGCTAAAGTCGTCCATAAAGACTTTTTGTTTTTAAGATTAAAATCGGGTCCGGAAACATAATTAGCCAGCATGAGCGCTGTACCGATCTTTGCAAACTCTACAGGCTGCATGGTAAAACTTCCAAATTTGTACCAGTTCTTCTGTCCAAGGATTTCTTTACCAAACGGGAAAAGACCTATCAGCAGCAAAACACCGCCAATATAAATGATCCCGGCCATATTCTCAAAGAACTTACTTCTGCTAAAGAAGATGATCAATCCCACGAATAAAGAGATACAGAAAAACACTAATTGTTTCTCGCCCAGTTTCTGGTCAACACTGTAGATATTTGCAATCGCGAAAATGCAAAGCAGGAAATACAGCCCAAGGCCCAGTTTATCTATTCCTTCCGTCCATTTCATTGCTTCACAGGTTTTTTTGCAGTGTTATTCTTTTTAGCGTCCTCTTCTATTTTCTTTTGTAGTTTGGCTTTTTGCTGTTTCACCAGCTCCAGACTATCTTTTATTCTTTTTTGTTTAATTGAATCAGGTTTAGGATCAACATATAACCCTTTGCGTTTCAAGTCCGCAATCCATTGCCTTTTATATTCCGGCATGAAACTCGAAGTGATCATTTTTTTATAAAGATTTTCTCTTTTCAAATCACCTGTAATATATTTTTCAGCAATTACCGTACAAGCCGGCCCTGCCCATGTAGCTCCGAATCCGGCATGCTCCATTACTGCTACTACTACAATTTTAGGCTTATCAGCAGGAGCAATCAACACAAAGATAGAATTATCCTTCCCTTGCGGAACCTGTGCAGTACCTGTTTTAGCCAATTGTGTAAAATCATTGGATTTCAAGCCTCTTGCAGTTCCTCTCAAAACTACCGCTTCCATACCTTTTAGAACCGGTTCAAAATGTTTTGGATCAACTAAAGTCTGATGTTTAACTTTAAATCTTTGATCAGGATTTGGTTTTCCATCAATTGCTTTTACAATATGAGGGGTATAATACCATCCTCTGTTAGCAATAGCAGCCACATAATTAGCAAGTTGAATAGGCGTTACCAAAACATCTCCTTGTCCCATCCCATTATAAATAGCACCGGTTGACATTTCATCCCAGTTTTTAAAATCAGTTTTTTGGGAACCACTGGCTTTCATGATGGCTTTAAATCTTTTTTCGTAAAAATCCCCTGAAGGTATTCTTCCCCTTGCACCCACAGCAAAATCATTATTCAAAAACTCTCCTACTCCAAAACTACTCATGATCTTTTTCCATTCATCAACACCTTTTGAAGGATTTCCCGGATATTTTTTGATAATGGCAATAAATGCATATGTGAAAAAACAGTTACTGGAAACCTGAATAGAAGGAATAAGCGGATCTGCTCCACCGTGCCCTTTAATCCTTTTCCCTTTATAGAAAAATCCGCCTCCACAAGGAAAAATAGTTTTTTCATCCATTACTCCCATCTGCATTGCAGCCAGGGCAGTCAACAATTTGAAAGTCGATCCCGGAGGATATCCCGCCTGTAAAGAACGGTCGAAAGTAGGTTTATTTTCGTAAAGTGTGTCTTTTGAAAGGGCGTATAAATTTTTTGACTTATAAGGTCCTGTGAAAAGGTTCGGATCAATATCCGGTCCGGTTGCTGCCACTAATACTTCCCCATTATTGGGGTCTAAAGCTACAATTGCACCGTGTTTGTTGACCATCATTTCTTCAGCTGTCCTCTGAAGATCATAATCTATAGTTAACGTGATATCTTTACCCGTAATCACATCTTTGTCCAAAGATCCGTTTTTGTAAGAACCAATATTTCGGAGCCTGATATCTTTCTGGATGTACTTCACTCCTTTTACGCCGCGAAGTTCTTTTTCGTAGGACTTTTCAACGCCCGTTTTCCCGATAAAGTCACCGGGTAAGTAGTATGCAGAATCTTTCTTTATCTCACGCTCATTTACTTCACTGGTATATCCCAAAAGGTTACCCGAAGTGGAAACTTCATATTGTCGCTGAGGTCTTTGTACAATATTAAAAGCTGGGTATTTAAAAATAATTTCCTGTACTCTTGCGATGTCTTCCCTGCTCAGATCCTTCAGGAAAGTCATTGGAGTAAGTTTAGAATAATACTTCTCCTTTTTAATAACATCAATTCTTTTGATAAAATCACCTTTGGAAATCTTCATCAAATTACAGAATCCCAGCGTATCAAAATCAGGACGCATTAAAGCCTGTGTAAAAGAGACTTCGTAAGCAGGCTGATTTCCTACCATGATTTTACCGTTTCTGTCGAAAATAACTCCACGCTGAGGAATGACATATTCAGTTTTGATAGAGGTATTGGCTGCATTTAATGCATAACGGTCTGTAAATAACTGTAAATAAGCAAGCCTCGCCACAAAAATGAGGGCGATAGTAACAAGGATGGAAAAAATTTTTAAATAACGTGTGTTCAAACTTTTTGTTTGATTTTAAATATTAATGCGTAGATGACTATAAAGATAAACGAAATTACACTCGTCACCAACACATTAAATAATATTTCAAAAAACCTGCTAAACTTAAAGAACTCGATATACTGTACTAAAAGCTGATGCAGGAAGATACTTGAAAATAAAAACAGCAAAAACTGCGCCCATTGAAGGGACTGAAAAGAGAAGAAGTCCGTAGACGTATCTGTGGAAGTCCTGAAGATCAACGTTCTGAAATAAGCAATCAACGTTGTTGCAAATGCATTGATCCCCCACGAATAGAGGAAACCGTCAATAGACAGTCCTATTAAAAAGCTCAATGCCAGGAACTGAAATTTATTTCTGAAAAATGGATAGAACATGACAAATACAGGATATAATACCGGAGTATATTTCCCGAAAAGCGTAATCCTGTTCAATACAAATATCTGTAATGCAACAAGAAAAATCATGATCAATATATCGGTAAATAAAGTCCTGCTAATCATTTTCTTTTTTTATTACAGCCTGCATAGTGTCTTGAATCTTCTGCACTTCTGCTTTCTTAAGATTCTTCACTACATACACTTTATTCAACGCTCCCATTTTTTCACTCAGCTCCACGGATATATCCCAGAAGCCGGTTTTATTATCTACAGAATATCCGGCAATAGTACCAATGGCAACCCCTTTAGGAAAGATTGCAGATTTACCGTCTGTAACAACGGTATCGCCAACTTTCAGGGCAACATATTTTGGAATGTCTGCAAGGTGCATCACCCTGGAGTTATCTCCATTCCATGTTAAAGTACCAAAATATCCTGAGTTTTTGAGTGCTGCATTAATTCTGATCTTGTTTACACTTAAGACCGACTGAACCAATGCATAACTGTCTGTAGAATTAATTACAATCCCCGCAATACCTCTTGGTGCCATTACTCCCATCTGAGGAAAGACACCATCTCTGCGGCCACGGTTGATTGTAAAATAGTTGTTTCTTCTATTGATGCTGTTGAAAACGATTTCTCCATCAACAAAAGTATAAATCTGCCCACCACCAATGGTATCATGAACTCTTTTGAAAACAGGAGTTTTTGCTCCGTCTTTTCCGTAAAGTTCAGTCATAAGGGCTTTATTTTGAACTACAAGATCTTCGTTGATCTGTTTTAGCTTCAGATAAGAAACTCCTTCATCAATATATCCTGAAACCCATGAATTGAAAGCAGCAGTTTGCCCCGCTATCCAGGATTTCTGCATGGCATTTCTGGAGAATATCAAAACCAGAGCAATAATTTGCAGGAATATAAAGAAGACGAAAAGAGTATTCTTCGAAAATAATCTCAGCAAAAATCCCATTCAGATATAAAGTCGTAAAAAGTTAAAATTATTTAATTAAGAAATTGAACTTATCCATATTCTTAAGAGCAATACCTGTTCCACGAACTACAGCTCTCAACGGATCTTCAGCCACAAATACAGGAAGGCCTGTCTTTTTGTGAATTCTGTCCGCAAGACCTCTTAATAATGCTCCTCCTCCGGCAAGATAAATACCTGTTTTG
>Ga0157370_10004243_pt1 | contig 16560 bp, 15 predicted proteins | sample C35metaG_FD_113463 | JGI IMG/M metagenome (GOLD analysis project Ga0157370, IMG submission 113463) | Corn rhizosphere microbial communities from Kellogg Biological Station, Michigan, USA - C3-5 metaG | ecosystem: Host-associated > Plants > Roots > Rhizosphere > Soil | place: USA: Michigan...
CATCCAGGAGATTGGCGGCGCAGGCGGTCAGGAGCAGCGGCACGCCCAACCCCGCCATCTTCTTCCACATCATGGCTTTCCCCGACCAATTCCCGGCTCCACAGCCGTGCAAAAGAAAAGGGCGCCGAGCCATCAGCTCCGCGCCCTCTTTCGATTGATCGTCGCTCCCGACCTTTTGTTAAAGATCGTCCTCGGGCTCGGGGCCGGTCATCATCTTCTCGGCCACCTCGGCGGTGTTGTTGCGGATCGCCTTTTCCAGCCTGGCGCAAACCTCAGGATTTTCGCGCAGGTAGATTTTGGCATTCTCGCGACCCTGGCCGATGCGGATGCTGTCATAGCTGAACCAGGCGCCCGATTTCTCGACCATGCCCGCCTTGACGCCGAGATCGAGGATTTCGCCGACCTTGGAAATGCCCTCGCCATACATGATGTCGAATTCGACCTGCTTGAACGGCGGCGCGACCTTGTTCTTGACCACCTTCACGCGGGTGGTGTTGCCGACGATATCGTCCCGATCCTTGATCTGGCCGGTACGGCGGATGTCGAGCCGGACCGAGGCGTAGAATTTGAGCGCGTTGCCGCCGGTGGTCGTCTCCGGATTGCCGTACATCACGCCGATCTTCATGCGGATCTGGTTGATGAAGATGACGAGCGTGCGCGAGCGGCTGATCGAGCCCGTGATCTTGCGCAGCGCCTGGCTCATCAGCCGCGCCTGCAGACCGACATGGCTGTCGCCCATCTCGCCCTCGATCTCCGCCCTCGGCACCAGCGCCGCAACCGAATCGATCACCAGCACGTCGATCGCATTCGAGCGCACCAAAGTATCGGTAATCTCGAGCGCCTGCTCGCCCGTGTCGGGCTGGCTCACGATCAGCTCGTCGATATCGACGCCCAGTTTCTTGGCATAGGCCGGGTCGAGCGCATGTTCGGCGTCGACGAAAGCAGCGGTGCCGCCGGCCTTCTGCGCCTCGGCGATCGCATGCAAAGCGAGCGTGGTCTTGCCCGACGATTCCGGGCCGTAAATCTCGACGATGCGGCCGCGCGGCAGGCCGCCGATGCCCAATGCGATGTCGAGCCCCAGGCTGCCGGTCGAGATCGCCTCGATCTCGATCTTCTCGCGGCTGCCCAGCTTCATCGCGCTGCCCTTGCCGAAGGCGCGATCGATCTGCGCCAATGCGGCGTCGAGCGCCTTCTGCCGTTCGCTCGTGCTAGCCATATCGCCGTCGATCACCTTCAAAGAAGCAGCCATGTCCCAAGCCCTTGTCGCTAGAGGAAGTCCGTCACATCTTCAATCTTCGTGACGCTTCGTACACGGAATGTTCCGTGAGAACAAGAGGAGAACTTTTATCTTTGTTGCGAAGGCGAGCTTCGGCGAATGCCGAAGCGCGCTACGACGACAACATCAGACCGGAGCGGAAACCGCCTCCAGCGCCGCCTGCACCGCATCCAGCGTGAACGGCTTGGCAAGCTGATGCGCGCTCGCATGCGCGGCCGGGGGCGGATCGACATGGCCGCCGCTCGCCACGACGAAGCCGATACCCTTGGTCTTGAGCGCGTCCGCCACCGGCCAGCAGGCACCGTCGCGCAGATTGACGTCGAGGATCGCGACGTCGAAGCCGCCCTCTTCCACCCTAACCAGCGCTTCGGCCACGCTGTCGCAATTGCCGGCCAGCTCGTGGCCCAGCATGTCGATGAAATCTTCCAGCATCATCGCGATGAGGGGTTCGTCCTCGATCACCAGGACGGACAGGGGCTCGGTCATTCCGGCTGCAATATCGCGCCACGAGATCGTCGCAAAGCCAAAATCTCTTTACATGGGTTAGGCCGGCGGCTGGAGCGCGTCGCGCGCCGCCTGGCCAAGCTGTTGAACCGAAAAGGGTTTCGGCAGGAAGGAAACGCGATCGATGTCGATAGACTTTCGTAGCTGTTCCTCGGCATAGCCCGACATGAACAGCACCTTGAGGTCGGGATATTTGGCGCGCGCGGTACGCACCAAGGTCGGCCCGTCCATCTGCGGCATCACCACGTCGGAGATGAGCAGGTCGAATTCGGTCCCCTCCTCGATCAGCTCCAGCGCCTCCTCGCCATTGTTGGCGGTCAGCACCTGATAGCCCTGGCGCGTGAGCGCGCGTTCGGCGACCGCGCGGACCATCGCCTCGTCCTCAACCAGCAGGATCGTGCCCGTGCCCCACATATCGCCGGCCGGCTCGACCCGCACCGGCACCGCGGGCTCGGGCGCCTCGGCGGCGTGGTGGACGGGCAGATAGATGACGAAGCTCGTCCCCTTCCCCACCTCCGAATCCGCAAAGATGAAGCCGTCGGTCTGCTTGACGATACCGTAGACGGTAGAGAGGCCGAGGCCCGTACCCTTGCCCACCTCCTTGGTGGTGAAAAAGGGCTCGAAGATCTTGGAAAGATGCTCGGTCGGGATGCCGACGCCCGTGTCGGACACGCGCAGGCCGGTATAATCGGCGACGGGCAGGATTTCGCTCCGCATCCGCCGCACCTCTGCCGCCGTGACGCGAAACGTCTCGACCGTCACCACGCCCCCTTCGGGCATCGCATCGCGCGCATTGACCGCGAGATTGACGATCACCTGTTCGAGCTGGCCCGGGTCGGCGCGCACCAGGCCGAGGTTGCGGCCATGCTTGACCTCCAACTTGACGGTCTCGCCCAGCAGGCGGCGCAGCAGGTTGGAGATTTCGGAGATGATGTCGGGCAGCTGCAGGATTTGCGGCCGGAGCGTCTGCTGGCGCGAGAAAGCCAGCAATTGCCGCGTCAGCGACGCCGCGCGGTTCGAATTGTGCTTGATCTGCTGGATGTCGTCATAATCGATGTCGCCCGGCGTGTGGCGCATCAGCATCAGGTCGCAATGGCCGATGATCGCGGTCAGGATATTGTTGAAATCGTGCGCGACGCCGCCGGCCAGCTGGCCGACCGCCTGCATCTTGGTCGCCTGCGCGACCTGGCGCTTGAGCTTCGATTCCTCGCTATTGTCCTTGAGGCTGAGCAGCACCGCCGCATCGCCCAGCCCCTTGGCATTGGCGATGGTGAGCGCCACCGGCTCCTCCGGCCGATATTTGAGCCGGATCGCGAGATCGCCCGGCAAAGCGCGTCCGGCGGCGAAGCGGCGCACCGCATCGGAAACGATCCCCTTGTCCTCGTCGGCGACCAGGTCGCTCGGATAGACCGCGTGGTCCTCCGCCCCCAGCCCCGCCGCACGGCGGAAGGCGTCGTTGAGGAACAGGAAGCGCCCGTCGCGCTCGACCAGAGCAAGGCCCAACGGCAGCATCGCCAGCAATTCGTGGAGATGGACCGTGGCCGCCCCCGCTGCCGCCGCGGCGGTCATCGCCTCGGGATCCTCGTCGAACATCAGGAAGACGCTCGCCCCCTCGGCCGGATTATCCTCCAGGGCGACGGGAACGATCCTGAGCGGCGGCGTCTCGATCGGATCGCGCGCGATCCGCACCCCGCCATCGTCGCTCGTCTCGAGCAGTTCGGAAATGTCCATGCCCGCCGCGTTGGCGCCGACCTCGCCCAGCGCGCGATAGGCGAACACCTCGTTGGTCGCGACGATCCGTCCGCTCGGTTCGACCAAGGCGAGCATCACCCCGGCCTCGCCCAGCCTTTGTCCGCCGCTGCCGTCGAGCAAAGAGCGCACCAGCCCATATTCGCTTTGCGGCCCGGTCCGGCGGAAACGCCAGACGAGATGGTCATCGCGCCGCCCCGCCCGCCGCAGCAAGGCCCGCGCCGGTCCGTCCGCAAAGGCAAGCTCATCGACCTCCGCCTGCCCGTCGCGCATCGCCACGCGCGCCGCCGCCGCCAGCCGCGCGCGATCGGTGGCAGGCAGCGGCAGCGCCTCGGGCTTGATCGGTCCGCCGAACAGGTTGGTGAAGGGCGGGCTGACGCAGACCGGATCGCCGTTGCGATCGGTGATCAGGGTCGCGTCGCCGCCATCAGCGAGCGCGGCGTGAAGCAGGGTCCAGTCGCGCGGATTCTCAATCGTTTCGCTGCGCACGTGCAGCAGCCAGACCGCTGCTACGACCGCGCCCATCAGCAGCATCGCCGCCAGGCCGATCAGGAAGCTCCCCGGTGCGATCCGCGACCATAAAAGCAGCACGGTGACCGCAGCGAAGAGGACGATCGCAAGCGACATGACGCCCCCGCGCCTGCTCCGCGCAGGCGGCATGAAGGGCAACAAGGGCGCGTGGCTCGCGATCGTCTCTCTCCTACGATGCGGCCCTTACCAGACCAGCACGCGCTGGTCAGGCGCCAGGTACATCTTCTCGCCCGCCGTCACCTTATAGGCGTCGTACCAGGGCTGCAGGTTGCGGATCATCCACACGCGCTGAATCGAAGGCGAATGCGGATCGGTCAGCAAGCGCTGCCGCAGATTGGCTTCGCGATAATTGCGCCGCCATACCTGCGCCCAGCCCAGATAGAAGCGCTGGTCGCCCGTATAGCCATCGATCACCGGCGCGGGCTGGCCGCCGAGCGCGCGCAGATAGGCGTCGTGGGCCACGGTGAGGCCGGCGAGATCCGCCATATTCTCGCCGAGCGTCAGCTCGCCCTTGATGTGCATGCCCGGCAGCGGCTCGTAAGCGTCATATTGCGCGGCGAGCTTGCCCGTCATCGCCTTGAACGCCGCGACGTCCTTCGGCGTCCACCAGTCGGTTAGGCGGCCATGGCTGTCATATTTGGCGCCCTGATCGTCGAAATGGTGGCTGAGCTCATGCCCGATCACCGCACCGATGCCGCCATAATTGACCGCCGGATCGGCATGCGGATCGAAGAAAGGCGGCTGCAGGATCGCGGCCGGAAAGACGATCTCGACCATGCCGAAATTGGCGTAGGCGTTGATCTCCATGGGCGTCATGCCCCATTCCCAGCGATAGATTGGCTTGCCGAGCTTGTTGACGTCGTAATCGCTCGCCCATTCGCGCGCGCGCCAGGCGTTGCCGAACGCATCGCCCGCCGCGATCTGCAGGCTGGAATAATCCTTCCACTGGCTGGGGTAACCGATCTTGGGCGTGAAGGCCGCAAGCTTGGCATGCGCCTTCACCTTGGTTTCGGGCGCCATCCAGCTCAGCTTGTCGATCCGCGCATCCATCGCCGCGATGATATTGTGGACAAGGCTGTCGGCCGCCGCCTTGGTCTCGGGCGGGAAATATTTGGCGACATAGACCTTGCTGACGTCGTCGGTCAGCGCATCGCTGGTCCAATCGACGCTACGCTTCCAGCGCTCCGATTGTTGCGGCGTGCCCGACAGCGCGGTCCCATAGAAAGCGAAATGCTCCTGGTCGAAGGTGCGGGGCAGCACGCTCGCGAAGCTGTCGAGCGAGCGGACGAGCATCTGATCCTTCAGCACCGACAAAGGCGCCGCCGCGACCAGCTTCGCGATGCCTGTAACCGCGCTCGGCTGGGCGACGATCACGCTGTCGACCGGCGCGTCGATGTCCTTGAAATAAGTGACGAAGTCGAAGCCCGGCGCCGACTTGATCAGCGCCGCGGTCGTCATCTTGTTATAGGTCTTGTTGGCGTCGCGGCTGTCGATCCGTGTCCAGCTCACTTTGGCGATCTCTGTCTCGAAATCGACGATCGCCTTGGCGCGCGCGGCCGCGTCAGGCTCGCCGGCAAGGCTGAGCATCTTGGTGAGATGTGCCTGATAGGCGACCTTGGTCTCGGCCAGCTTGGCGTCGGTCGAGAGGTAATAATCGCGATCCGGCAGCCCCAGCCCGGCCTGGACCAGACTTAGCGCATAGACGTCGGGATTCTTGTCGTCCTGTCCGACCCCGTCGCCGAACACGCCGCCGATCCCGGCGCGGTCCGCTTCCGCCGCCAGCGCTGCATAACCGGCCTTGGACTTCAGGCCCTTGATCTTGTTCAGCCAGGGCTGGATCGGTGCCAACCCCTTGGATTCGATCGTCGCGGTGTCGAGATAGGTCGCATAGGCAACGCCGATCTTCGAATTGGGATCGGCTTTGGCGTCCTCCAAGATACCGCGCGTGCGCTGGCGGGACAGATCGGCCAGCACCTCGAACGATCCGTAATTGGATTTGTCCGCCGGGATCGCCGTGTTCTTGGCCCAGGTACCGTTGGCGAAGGCGTAGAAATCGTCACCGGCACGGACATTCTTGTCCATGCCCGCCTCGTCGAACCCGAAATCGCCGATCTGGGGCTTGTCGGCGGCCAGCGCCGCCTGCTGCCCGGCGACCGGACCGACCGCGGCCCCGACCGGTTTCTTTGCCTGCTCGACGGGCGGTGCGGCGATGGCGGATGAGAAAGCAAACAGGCTGCCCGCGAGCAGCAGGAAAGGCTTGGAGGGCATTGAGGGAATCCTGCGAAAATCTGTTTATACCGATGGGTTAGCGTCTCCCATCGCACGCGCAAGACCCCCGTCCCGAAACACCCGAAATGGCGCGGTTGAGCCAAGCCCCTTCCCGTGATGCGTACCCGGCTTCACGAGGGGAAAAATTAAAAAACACCAGATTCGAACTTGATGATTTGGCCGGCGATGGCCTGCCCGCCGAAAGTGCGCCGCGCAATCGATCGGAAAATGAGAAACGGCCGCCGCCGGATTGGCGCCCGTCTACGCGTGGCACTTCTTCCATCAGCGCGCCCGCTGTATGCCATATGCGTACGATTGTCAATAGGAGCAGATCTACGCGCGATTACCCTGAGCTTGTCGAAGAAGCGCTTTTCCCTGGAAGAAGGACGGTGCTTCGACAGGCTCAGCACGAACGGAGGTGGGCGGCCTTAGCCCCGATCGCGCAACAGCCGCTGCTGATCCCGCTTCCAGTCGCGATCCTTCACCGTCTCGCGCTTGTCGTGCAGCTTCTTGCCCTTGGCGAGCGCCAGCTCGACCTTGGCCCGGCCCCGGCTGTTGAAATAGACCGACATCGGGATCAGCGTCATGCCCTCCCGGCTCAAGCCCTTGTGGATCTTCTCGATCTCGCGCTCGTGCAGCAGCAATTTGCGCGGCCGCTTGGGCTCATGGTTGAAGCGGTTGCCGTGGCTGAATTCGGGGATGTTGGCGTTGACCAGGCTCGCCTGCCCGTCCTTCACCTCGGCATAGGATTCGGCGATCGACCCCTCACCGAACCGGAGCGATTTCACCTCCGTCCCCGTCAGCGCGATCCCTGCCTCGAAAAATTCCTCCAGGAAATATTCGAACCGCGCGCGCCGGTTCTCGGCGACGATCTTCTTCTTGTCGAATTCGGGGGGACGGGGGCGTGCCATGGGATTCGGGTGCGATGTAGGGCGTTGTACGGGGTGTGGCTAGGGCTGGGCTGCGCCTTGGCGGCCGGCATGGACGCCGGGCAGCGATCCATACGATGCGCGACAAGCGCGGCTCTCAGCCTATCAGCGGCGCAGCCAGCGAGGTCGCCAGAAGGACCAATTCCGCCTGTTTGCTCGTCCCCGTTTTCTCGAACAAGCGGAGCAAGTGCGTCTTGACCGTGCTCGGCTTAATGCCGAGCCGTTCTGCCGCCTGGGCCGTGCTGCGGCCCTGGCTGATCTGTTCGTAAACACGGGCTTCGGCCGAAGTGAGATCGAACAATGCGGCGACCAGCTCCGCCGGAGCGGCCGCCGGCGCATCCGCCTCGGCCATGAAAATCGCGGCAACCGCGTCGCGGTCGAGCCCGAGCTGGCGGCGGCGGAGCGGCAGTACGTGCAGCGCGGCATGCGCCGCTCCGATCGCATTTTTGACCGGGATACCGAAACCACGCCGTTCGATCCGGGATTCGTCCTCAGCCGCCCTTTCCACCGCCGCGGCGAGGGCCGCCCTGATATGCGTGGATCGCGCCTTGAGCCTGCCGTGCGCGGCATAGAGAACCGCCCCATCGTCCAAAACCGCGGCCGCGGCCGGGTTGGCGTGAAGCAGATGAAGATCGCGCGTCACCAACATCACCGGCGCGCGCAGCGTTCCCAGCACTTCTTCGAACGTCGCGCCCGCCGCGCTCGCATTGTCGTAGAGGCGGGCGATGGTGGCGGCGCGCTGCAAATGGGGGATGAACAGCCGCGCAAGCTCGATCTCGCGATCGCCGACAAGCCCTTCGCGCTCATGCCGCCCGAAATTGAGCGAGCCGAAGGCATGGGAATCTTTGGCAAGCCCGCAGGCGATCGCATCGACGATACCCTGCGGCTTGGCCCATTCCAGCGCATAGCGATTAGTCGTGGTCGCAAAGTCGGTGAAGCCGCCAGGCGCACGGCTGACGACCAGCGGATGGTCGAAATCCATCGCCATCAGCGCCTCCTCGCCTCCCCATAGATCAATCGACTCGTGAGCCACCTCGGCCATCAAGGCTATATAAGGTTCCGGAATGTTCGTTGTGACGTTGAGGATCAGGCTGCCGTTCCTGACCGATTGAAGAGCCAGCGCGGCGTTGCAGCATTCGAGCTCGATCCGCATCGCCTCCATCGCCGTGGGCCAATGGTCGCGGTCGAGCGCACTGTCGTAGATCATGCCGATGATGTCCGAAAGACGAGACGGTGCAATGGTTTCTGTCACAGCGCGTGTTTCCCATCCGCGAATCGCATCAGGCATAAGGAATGACGCACTGCACAATCGAAACAAGGTCCGCCAGCCGCGATAAATCCTCCGTTTTGCTTGCTTATCCACCATTTGGTGGATGCCGGGCCCCGTGCGTCCCCTCAGAACGGCGATGAAAACAGGGAGACGCGTGATGTTGCGATATCGTTTTTCGCCTCGCTTGGGTCGGTCAGCACACCACTTCGCCTTGCCGTGGGCTGGGATCGGATTGATCATCATCCTTCCCACCGCATCCTCGGCCGCGACCTATATCGGTTCGGCCGGAATCCTGGCTGGCACCGTGGTATCGAAGGGTACGACCGACCATCCGGCCAGCTACGCGGTCGCCATAGGAGGGGCTTCGGCATCTTCGTCCACGAGCAATGCCCATGGCGGGACCGCGTCGGCGCAGGCCAATGCAGGTGGCTATTCCCCGGCCGCCGCGCTCGGCCATATCGACTACACGTTCACGATCTCCGGCGACGCCTCATACACTTACGTGCCGGTCCGGGTTCAAGCTCGGGGCTGGGCGAAGGGCGGTGGCGCGGTGTTCGAGGGCTATGCGGACCTTCGCGTCGATGGGGTCACAGGAAATGTGATCGACAAGGAAATTATCGCGGATCAGGGATTTTATGGCCCCTATAGCGAATTCTCCGTCGACCAAGTGGTCTATCTCCTTAGCGATACACCGACTGAGGTGAGCATGGCAGCGACGGCCAATGGCGGGCAGTACGGCGTCTATTCAGGATGGGCAGAAGCCTTCGTCGATCCGATCTTCACGATCGACCCGGCTTATGCCGATCGTTTCAAACTTGTCGGCATCCCTCAGGACACCTCCGCCGATGGCGTTCCCGAACCTGCCATATGGAGCCTGATGGTGAATGGCTTCGGCGCGATCGGCGCCACGATGCGGCGGCGTAGCACCCTTCGGACCGACCGCCAGACACTTCCCTGCTGACAATCGCGCCCTGTCGGTCAGGGCCGCGTACGATCGTCCCAGCTTCGAACCGGAGAGCATTGAATCTCCGGGGCAACAATAAACATCGGAGAATCGATATGAATGACTCTGAAAACGATCAAGGCGTCAGCAGTCTGGATACACCGATAGACTGGAATAAATTTCCAGAATTATTTCGAGCGACCAAGCTCGGAAACGATATCGATGCCTATTTGACCGATATCGGCGTCGATCCGTCGCTCATTGCCGGTGACACAACGGGCATTGCGTAAACGCAGGGGATATCAAATGGCATGTCTTGACGAAAAGATCGCGGCTGGTCTTGCCGGTACGGGCGTTGCGGCCGGTGGCGTAGGCCTTATTGCATCGACCGCTACGGGGCCCGCATTTTTCGCCGCTGCGCTTGGCTGGCTCGGAGCCTGTGCCGCCTATGGCGTTGCGCTCGGCAAACTTGCGCTTTGCCTGGCCGCGAACGGCCAACCGGAAATGGCCGCCCTGATCAGGCAAAAGGCTGACGCCATCGAGAACGAGATCGAGCAATTCCGCGAGTGGGCGCGGTCGTTGGGCGCCAACCTGTAGGGCAGAGCCACCCGATATTCGAACGGTCGTGCGGCCGCAGGAGGAAAATCCTGCATTTGTCCCGACCGAGATCGACCCGGTTAAGGGCTTGGACAATCTGCATTCCAACGGGACCGCAGACCGCGATGAACACACATAGGTAAGGCGCGATGGCGACAACGGCAAACTTCTACATCGTCGACAACGATGCTGCCTGGGGCCGGCTTCGGCGCATAGCGGCTGCGGATTGGCTGCCGGGTTCGCCGGGCGAGAGGCTTTATCTGAACGCCCAGATCGGCGAGGCCGCGACGACCCATCTCGCTACGCCCGATGAACATGGTGCACGTCTTCGCGGCCTCATCGCGCACATCGATGCAGCCAGTGAGATGAATGGCCTGCACGGCCCGTTCCTTTCGCTGATGGGTGCGGCCGAGCTTCGGGGTGATACCGATGCGCTTCAGGCCGCGCAGGCTACTTGGCAAAAGTTTGGGAGCGGACAGGCGGCTCGTCCCGTCATAGGATCGATTCCGATCTATGATCTGACGACCCGAGCTTGGGCCTTGGCTAAGCCTTCCCAGCTCGCGGACGCGCTCCCGCCATTGCCGGGAGGCGGGTACAACCCGGGCGCTATCGTCAATTTCCTGAATGGGATTGATCAACGCATCAACGATGCCTTCGGCAACCCGCATTCCAGCAACACGGCTTTCGATGCGGGTGTGTCGGTGGCGGTTTCGGACCTGAACGAGGCGGCTGTGGGCCTTGCCAGTGCTGCGGTTGTGGGGTTTGCCGTTCCCGGTGGTCAGGCGATCGGTGCGATCCTGCTCGTGGGTGCCGGGGCCGTCGCCATCGGCGCGGCAGCGGTCAGCCTGTTTGGCAGGCTGGTTGATCTTTTCACGGGCACGAAACCTATCAAGGTAGCTGCCCCGGATCCGGATCCGAGCGTCAAGACATATGAACCCGGCGCTCCGGTTTCTCCGCCTCCGCCAACGGAACCGACACAGCCGCCTGCGCCGCCGAGCCCTACAAACGCAGGACCCGCATCGCCGGCGAATAATCAAAACGCCAACCCCACCGATACGGAAGAAACGCAACCAACCGCCACGAACGATCCGGCGCCGACGCAGGGGGAGGATGAAAGCACGAACGCATCGACCCCAACCGAAGCAACGGGAGCAGGCAGGCCTGTGAATCCCGGTTCGAATACAAACGACCCGAACGATATTCCGGATATGCGGGAAGCCGGGCCGGCGCCGAACCAAGAGGCCGACACTTCAAGTCCGGAGCCCGCAGTTAGCACCGGGGGCGGGGGCATACCGGACGACCGTGAGCCCTTGAAGTTTGCAGATGCCGAGGGAGACGAGTGATGATCGATAACGCCCCTTTACGCGATGCCGCTATTCGCTTCGGCAACTTCGTCGGTAGCTGGAGCACTGATGTTGATCCCGGCAGCGGATTGACGCGGGACGAGGCCGAAGCGATTTCCGAGCATATCGATCGCGTGCTGACCCGACACGGACCGGAGGTGCCGCCGCTCTTCTTGGTCCCCGAAGATTACGATCTCGTATCCATCGCTTTCGACCACCTCGACGCTCTGGCGGCAGCCTGGCCGGAGGATCGGGTGGATCCGGTTTCCAAATTGACGCGCGCCGATCTTGGTCTCCTTTTGTCGGCGCGAGGCGAGCCGTCCAGGGAGCCCGAAATCGGCCCGCCCGAGATTTTCGACCAGGGAGGCGGTGCAGGATAGGAAGTTTGCGTCAGCCAGTTTCCGCGGGGGGATTCATGACAGGACGAGGCAGGGCATATATCTGGTTTCTGGCGGGGCTCGCGGCGATCGTCGCCGGCTTCTGGCGGACCTTCTTCGGCGATCCGCTGAGCAACGATTTTTGGCATATCGTGCATGGCGTCGCATCGACGCTTTGGGTCATTTTGCTCATCACACAGTCGCTTCTTATTGGCCGGGGATATCATCGTTGGCACCGGAGGCTCGGCTGGGCATCGCTCGGGCTGATTGTCGCCCTGGTCGGGACCAGCAGCTACATGGTTTGGATCGAACTTACCGGCGATCCGGACTTCCCGCGTGATTTGCGGTTGAGTCTCGTTTTCCTCGACGTTGGATTCCTCGCCCTTTTCATCGCGGCTTATGCGCTTGGTTTGTGGTTTCGGCGCAATCGAGAGTTGCATGCACGATTCATGGGGTCGACCATTCTCATCGGTCTTGGACCTGCGCTCGGGCGCCTGTATGCCCAGCAAATTCCAGCAGCCCACGGTCTGGCCGGCGCATTGACATGGGCGCTGTGGACGATCGAAGCGATCCTCGCGACGGCCATTCTTCTCGAGCTTTGGCAGCGTCGCCCTCTGTGGCCCTTCCCGGCCATGCTGGCCGCCTTCGTGGCGATTCAGCTAGGCATGGTTTGGTCCACCGGGAAAACTTTCGCAGCGATTGCGCGTGCGGCCGGGGCGCCGGTCTAGAATTCCACCGCGCCGGCGGAAAACGGAGCGCGGACAAGCCTATCTGAAAGCATTCGGTCCATTAGCGAGGAAAATTCTTTGTTATTCCCCTCGTGGGTTTGGGGGATAGTATACTTAATTCGTCAACCGCTTCGGATCGTCCCCGCGTGATCCCCCGCCTCTGTGCCACGTTCCCGGCTTTTTGCTTGAAATTCGGGGACACCATATCAATTCCGATGCACCTTCCCGGCCGGGAGCGGGTTCGCCGCTCCCGGCTCGATCATAGACGTTCCGCAAATCTCGCCTGGGGCCACCCGGCACAGGCGGAGCTTCCCCCTACCCTTACAGCCCATCCACGCTCTTGCTGACCAGCACGTTGACCGCCACCCGGCGGTTCTGCGCCTTGCCTTCGGGAGTGTCGTTGCTGGCCGCCGGGTCCGCCTTGGCCATGCCCGTCGGGGTCAGCATGCGATAGGGTTTCCATCCGCACTGCTGCTGAAGATAATTGATGACGCGGCCGGCGCGCTTTTCGCTCAGCTGCTGGTTGAAGTCGTCGCCACCGGTCGAGTCCGTATAGCCGACCACCAGCAGCAGCGCGTTTTCCTGTGCCTGGGCGGTGCTTGCAGTGTTGCAGAGCTGGGCCTTGTCCGCGGCGGACAATTCCGTCTTGCCGGTGTCGAAATGCACCTCCGTCGTGCTCTTGATATTATATTTGTCGATATCACCCAGGTGGCCGCGGAGGTTTTCGGTCGCCGCAGTCTGTTCTTCGAAGCGCTGGCTGGTGCCGTTGCGGATCATCGTCGCGGTCTTGAGGTCACTGTTCCGGAAGCTGATCCGGCTCGCCACAAGCTCGCCCCCCGATTGCGCATCGCCGCCTGCGCGCCATGTCTTGACGGTCACCGGCAGCCCATTGAGCAGCGCGTCCTGGGCGAGCTTGTTGTGGGCGCCGAACAGGCCGCTTCCGGCCCTGATCTGCGTGGCATCGTCGACGGCAATGATCGTGCTGGCGCCGTCGGCGGTGACGACCTTCATCCTGTCCCCGTTTCGTGCGGCGATCACGCCCTTGATCTCGGGCCCGGGGGTCTTCACGCCATTGACGGTGATGCTGCTGTCAGGCGCCGGCTCCTGCTGCGCAAAGGCGACGCCCGATGCGGACATAGTCAACGCAACAAGCATCAAGCGAACGCCAGACTTCTGTGAAATTAAACGCATCGAGCAACTCCTCTCAACCAACCACTCGCCGCTGCGTGTTCAGCCTAACCTGTCCGGCACATGAATAACGCCTGCCTTACTATTTGCGGAGCGGGCGACCCGGGCGTTCCGTGCGGTGAACCGATGGATTCACGCGGACGATAGACTACCCTCCGATGCGTGAATCATCGATTTCATCCCCCGCTGAACTGCCATCTCCTGCCGCATCTCGATCGCTGTTTCTCGCCGATCCGCCTGTTTGACGATCGACGCGTGCAAAGCAGAGCGGCGTGGGGATTGCGAACGCCTTAGCGAAGGCGCGCGACAATCCTCTTGTCCGCGTACCCTATGCCGATCATGGTTACCGCTTATGGTGCCGATAGGGGGATTGTCGGTTGACGATTGAGCCGGGCGCGACGGACGCTGCCCACCTCCGGCTGTCCGCCGGTATGGATACACTGGAGGCGCTCCGCCTCAGCCGGCGGCTGCAGGACGTGGCGGCTGAGGCGCGCAATGTCCGGGTGGAGGCGTCGGCGGTCGAAGAGATCGGGCTTGCCGGCCTGCAATTGCTGGCGCTGGTCAAGGCGGCGCTGGGGCCTGTCGGCGGAGGATTGGAGCTGATCGCCCCCTCGGCTGCGATCCGCGCGCGGATCGCGGATGCGGGGATGGCTTCGCTTCTGTTCGATGCTCCGGCCGCGCCGTCCGATGATATTCAGCCGCGACGCAGCCTGCGCTTCACCGATGCCGCGCTCGATTATGGCCGCGAGCCGGCCGAGGCGTTGCATCGGCTGCGTGAGGCCGGGATCGGGGTGGAACCGATCCTGCCCGATTCGCTGCCCCCGATCGGATCGATCGAGCCCGATCGCCTGCTGATCCGTTTCGCCATCCGCCTGCCCGACGCGGCAGCGGAGATGGTGCTAGCCGAGGCGCTGGCGGAATTTGGGGGCGATGCGCTGCTCGACGCGCCGGCACCCCGTGATGAAGCGGCGTTCGCGACCTTAGGGGCACCGGCCGAAGCCCCAGCCGACACGCAGGCCGCCAAGATCGAACGGCTGATGGGCGACGTCGAGGAATTGATGATGCGCCATGCAGCGGTCGCGGCACGCTACGCCTCGCTCGACCGCGATACGGTTGCTGAGCTCAAGGCGATGGGCAACGTGCTCCGCGGCTTGCAGGACCATGCGATTGCCGCAGGGCTGGTGCCGTTGGGGAGCCTGCTTCAGCGGCAGGCGGCGATCGGTGCGGAGGGGTGCCTCGCCTTTCCGGGGTCGGATATCGAAATCGAACCTGCGGTCCTCGAGCCCCTCCTTCCCTTCCTGGCACCGCTGGTTGCGCGCTCCGGATCGCCTGGGTTTTCGGCGCGAGAGGCGGAAGGCCTGCTCATAATCGAAATCGCCGCCGGCGCCGCCGTGCCGGCAGGTCTTGAAGCCGCCACGGCCTCGGCGCGCGGTCGGGCAAATATGCTCTCAGGCGAGGATGGGCCGCTGCTTCGGCTCGAACTGCCGCGGTCGCGATCGATGATGGAGGCGCTGATCGTCCGTACGGGCGCCCAATTGGGCGCGGTCCCGGTCGATCGGGCTATCGAGATATTGCGGCCAGAGGCCACCGATCTGACCTCGGTCGGCGCCGGATCGCAGCTCATGCGGTTTCGCGGCACCTATCTGCCGCTTGTCGATCTTGCCGACGCGCTCGGCCAGAGCGCACCGGGCGAGACCGAGCCGACGATTGTGGTCGTGGTCCAGTCGGACGCCGGCAATTTCGGGATCAGGGTGAGCGAGGTCGCGGATCATCGTCAGATCATGGTGAAGCCGCTCGACGGCAGCCTTCCGTCCGGCGCAGGCGTGGTCGGCCTGTCCTTCAGCGCCGGCGGGATCGCGCTGGTATTGGACGTCGACGCCCTCCGCCTGGCTACACTCGGCCGCGCGCGTTCGGCCTGAAACCTAGATCTTCGCCCAGATCGCGGCCTGCGGCTGCATTTGCGCGCCGCCCTGCACCAGCAGGGACGCGCCGATCAGGTCGATCATCGAGCTGCCGACCGGGCCGAGCCCGGCCCGACGTCGGCCACGCACAAGTGGGGTGCCTTCGATCTGGTCAGGGCGGATATGGCTGGGAACGCGACTGGGCATGCTGCTCACACAGGCTGAGGAAGCCTGAACAGCTAGAGCGTTAACCCTAATAGCCCGTTAACGCGCCCCGCGCTTCGCCCCGCTCAGAGGATTCCGGCATGCGCGAGGGCGGCGTCGACCGCGGCGCGGCTGGCGGCGGACGGCGGCGTCATCGGGAGGCGCAACTCGGTCGGGAAGTCCGCCAGGACCTTGCCCATCGCATATTTGATCGGTCCCGGGGACGCATCGGTGAACAGGGCCGTGTGCAACGGGAAGAGCTTGTCCTGCCAGGCGAGCGCATCGTCCCACCGGCCCTCCGCGCACGCCTTCTGGAACTCCGCGCACTGGCGCGGCGCGACGTTGGCGGTGACCGAAATGCAGCCCCTGCCCCCCATCGCCATGAAGCCCAGCGCCATATCGTCATTGCCCGAAAGCTGAATGAAGTCCTTGCCGCATGCCTCGCGCTGCGCGGAGACGCGCGCGGCATTGCCGGTGGCGTCCTTGACCCCGATCACGGTCGGCAGCCTGGCGAGCTCGCCCATCGTCTCGACCGAGATGTCGACGATCGTACGCGCGGGCACATTGTAGAGCATGATCGGCAGGTCGCAGCCCGCGGCGAGCGCGCGGAAATGGGCGAGCACGCCTTCCTGGTTGGGCCGGTTGTAATAAGGCGGCACCAGCAAGGCAGCGTCGGCGCCCGCCGCCTTGGCCGATTCCATATGGTGGAGCGCGACCGCGGTGTCGTTCGATCCGCAGCCCGCGATCACGGG
>Ga0157370_10004244_pt1 | contig 16560 bp, 18 predicted proteins | sample C35metaG_FD_113463 | JGI IMG/M metagenome (GOLD analysis project Ga0157370, IMG submission 113463) | Corn rhizosphere microbial communities from Kellogg Biological Station, Michigan, USA - C3-5 metaG | ecosystem: Host-associated > Plants > Roots > Rhizosphere > Soil | place: USA: Michigan...
AACCACTTTCCGAAATCATATTTTAGAAATCCTCCGACGGAAGCGCCCAATCCCGGTGAGCTTTTTGAATAATCACTTTCTGAATCATACTGGTAGAATGTTGAATTCACTCCGCCTTTTAATCCTAAAGACATTTTGCTTTGGGCACGTAATGTAGAGGTACCCAGAAGAAATGTTGCTGTTGAAACAATTGATAAAATCACTGACTTTTTCATCGTAAAAATTGATATATACTAAACTTAATTGTCAGACAAAATTGCGCATAGGAAGTGTTGGAATGAAGTCTTTTCCGACGAAGTTCAGTATCAATAAGATGAAGTTTATTTCGCAGTAGATTAAAAATACTGTTGGTTAATCCAAAAACGGTATTTTCACAATAAACTGTTTATCAGTTTTTATAATGCTAATTGCTTTGTTGTATAAAGCATATTGCTTTTGTAGGTTTTTTAGCCCTACACCGCCATGATCAGCAGTTTTCCTCAGTTGAAGATTATTGGAAACGGTAATGCCTCCTTCCGATACTTCAATGTGAACGGTTAATGGCTGGTTAGAAGTTGTAATATTGTGTTTCACTGCATTTTCCAGCAGCAATTGCAGGCTTACAGGAATTACTTTTCTGCTGCCGTCTGTATTATTAGTGAGTTGTATAAGCAGGTTGTTTTCAAATCTGATCTTTTCCAAAAATATATATGAATCCAGGAATTTCAGTTCTTCTTTCAATGAAACCGTCGGGTGCTCGTTGGTCATCAATAAATAGCGGTAAACGCCTGACATTTTTTTTGCAAAGAGATTTGCTTTTTCCGCATCTTCATAAGCCAGTGAAGCCAGAACATTGAGACTGTTGAATAAAAAATGCGGATTGATCTGTGCTTTTAACGTTTCATACTGATATTGTATTTTCTCTTTTTCCATAACCGCCATTTTATTTTCAGCTTCAATCTGCCTTTGGTTATAAAAGAAAATTTCAATTAAAAGAACTATAATACTATTCCATAGAACAATAAAAATAGTTGACTTAATTATTTCCGGATCGGCATCAAATATTGACAGCCCTCCAAGAATAAGGTTGCCCAGAATTATTACCAATATGGAAAACAGTGATGAAACAAACAGGCCTAATGTAATATGGAAGTAAATATTACGTATTTTAAAGTATTTGTAAATAGCATTAATAATCAGAAAATCCATAAATGCGATAAATACACAGGGAAATAAATTGATGATGAAAAATTCTGTAAAGTTTTTCTCTTTTCCTGTTATTGTTTGAAATGCATAATAAAAGAAAGCCAATAGTATGGCGACTATCAGCACAAAAGATATAATATGTTTCTTATTGACGTTTTTCATTATTCTCAATTCCATCCATCTACCCATTTCAGAAAATCTGAAACCCGTTCCCGACTGACTAAAATTTCGTGTGGACACTCGGGCTGAAATGTAAGTTTCAGACGGCTGTTGAAGTATTTGGAGATTTTTTTAATAGAAGTAATATTAGCGATACAATTGCGGGAAGCCCGGAAGAAAATTTTCTTGTCCAGTTGCGATTCTAATTGAGTGAGTGTGTAATCAATAACAAATTTTTTATCAGAAAATGTATGTAAAAAAACTACTTTTTCCTCACTGTAGAAGAAAGCAATATCATTGATGTTGATATGATGGTAGGTATCACCCATTTGAACAAGAAAGCGGCTTTTTTTGTGATGACCCAGCAAAGCATCTTCTATCTTTTTATAATCGAAGGGTGTATTTTTTACCGTATTCTGTTGTTGCAGTTTTTTTAGAGCGGCAGATAACTCGTCTTCTTCAACAGGTTTCAGCAGATAATCAATGCTGTTTAATTTAAAAGCCTGAATAGCATATTCATCGTAAGCCGTCGTGAAAATAATCGGGATTGATACCTGAATCTGTTCGAAAATTTCAAAGCAACTGCCATCGGCCAGGCGGATATCCATGAGTATAAAATCTACCGGATTGTTTTTGAGAAAAAGAATAGTATCTGCAACAGATTCTGTTCCTCCTGCCAATGTATAATCAGGACAAAGCTTTGCCATCATTCGTTTTATTTCCAGGTAGGCAAATCGCTCGTCTTCTACTATCAGATATTTCATATCACAAATCTTCTATTGTAAAATTAAGGATTGTAAATCATAATTAAACAGTTTTAGAGATAGAGTTCAGTATTAAGAGGATGAACTGTATTCTGGCTCATCCCAAGCGGACTGGTTTAGTATATCATTATGGTTATTTAAATAACTTTTTCATATAAAATCATAATGATCTAATTTTATTACAAAGTAATGCTCAATTGTTTCTTGAGCTTTTTTGCACATTGATAAAAGCGCATTTTTTGACGTGTTGTCGAAACTAAAGTCATCATGGGTTTTCACAATATATTCGGTTACTATTTCAATATTCATTAAATCAATTTCTGCGACATCGGTTTTCAACCTATGCTCTTCTTTGAAGAAAGGAATTTTACGGAAAATAGAATCGTTAAACTGAAAGAGATGTATTGTTTTCATTGTACAGATATTTATTAGTTATAGATTGGGGGAGAAGACTATTTTGAAAATTTTTCTTTCATTTTTCCGTTAATCCACCTTTTAAGAATGACACGTTCTGAAGGCAGCTGATACATGCCTCCTGAAAGTATATGCAATAAACTGTCCCAAAGGTTTCCTTTTTTACTGGATTCATGGCTGTAATCGGTTAATATTTTCAAATACTGCTGTTCATATTCTCTTGCTTCTTTTAAAGTGTAATTTTTCGGAATATCTTTAATAATATCCACTGTGATATTATTAAAAATTTTAGGGGTGTATTTTTCAATAAAGTCAGATTCAAGTTTGCAGATACTTATAAGCGGGGTGAGTAAAGATAAAATTTCATCGTAAAAGCTGCATATAGATGTTTTCCAGGATAATCTTTCTTCTTTTGGCAGAATCTGATTCCCTATTTGGATAAGTTTCTCATGATTCCCTTCTAAGCCGTTCATATAGATTTTGTTTTGCTGCCAGAATATAGAAGAATTTATTTTATTTTTTTTAATAATATTATCCAGTATATATTCAAACTGTAGTCTGATATATTGTATATTATCATTAAGGTCAACGAGTACAGACTGCCATAGATTATGCTTGCTAAGGCCGCAATGGGTACTGAATACCAATCTTGATTTGTTGTTGAGAATCTGTAATTCCTTTAACATTCTAAGTATTTCCTTCGTATCCCTTTCCAAAGTAATGTTGGTATTCCTGATATAGAATAATGAGACAAACTGAGAATAATAGACCTTGCGTGAAGTATTCTTTTTATTCCTAAGCCCAAATCTGTTTTTGGGTTTCAGATGTTTATTTGGCCGTTTCATTAGAGTTTTATTGTAAATCATTTTTTGTATTCCTTTTTTCAAAATACTTTTTTTGCATAATAAGTGAAATAAGATATTGTCTTAAGTCCTTGATCGTGATATCTTTTTCTGCAAAAGAAAAAAATAACGGTGTTTCGTCTAAAAGCTCATACAATTCAGGGTAATTTTTCTGAATTTCAAGCGTCTTTTTAAAAATCCTCTTTGTTAAAATGGATGTAATTTCTACTTTATTCATAGCCGCTTTTTATTATGGTTAATATCATTTTAAAGCGTTTATTTCCTTTTATGGAATTAGGCTGATGAGCAGGAATGATAATACATTCGCCTTCTTCCACAAAATAAGAAGCTCCATCTATGATGATTTCTGCCTTACCTTCGATAATCTGTATCACAGTGTCAAAAGGAGATATTTTCTCCGGAAGTCCTTCATCATCATCAAAAGCCAGGACATTGATAGTACCTGTTAATTTTCCCAGTATGGTTCTGCTGATTACAGAATTTGAGATATATTCTACCATCTGGCTGATAACATACACTTTGGATTTCTCAAGTTCTTTATGATTCATCACAGTCTGTTTATGGGTAAGGAGTCGGTATGTTGTAAACAAAAGGGATGAAAATGTCTGATTTTTCATCCCTTTTTTCAGTCAAATCTCTTTTTAACAGGTATTTACTGTATTGGTGAAGCGTTATGAAAGATTAATTTCTTTTAAAATATTAAGAACCTCTTCACGGTTTTTTCTTAGCCTGCTTCCAATTCTTTCAAGCATTTCTTTTTCTTTACCTTCTTCAAGTTTCAGATCATAATCTGTTAATGTCGAAAATTTTTCTTTCAGATGTTTTGCCTGTACACTCCAGTTTCCCGGAATTTTGAAAGATTTGTCACCTTTGTTGTGGTTTGTGTCCATAATGTGGATTTTTTTGTAACTTAATTGCTACAGTACAAAGTTGGCTGATTTATAATATATTGTATTACAGATTACTTTTTTAATGTTGTAGATATCACACTTTTGTAAATGTTCAGGTTGTTCTATTCTTAAAATAAAGCCGTATGAATAGAAAAATGTTCTAATAAGTGATTGATAATTCGTATCTTAGTGCATTATTACGTTGAGCTTCCAATTTGGAGTTTTAAAGTTCTTGTATATTACTTTTTTTCATTAGTTAAAAAATTTCTGAAATAGTATCTCTGAAACGCTTCTGACTGTTCATATAATCTATTGTTAAAATAGAAATATAGATCTGTTGATTTTCTCAAAACTACAGTTCAACCTTATAAAAAATGATTACTGTTTATATGAATACAAAAAAATATTTATGGATGTGGACATTCTTAGTTCCCATTCTGGCATGGATTTCTTATTTTGGGAATCCTGTTTTTGCATCAGGTTATTATTCTGTGATTCTTACTTTGTTCCTGATGGGAAGCGTTCTTGCAGCGGTGTATCATTCTGAAGTTATTGCTCTTCGTCTTGGTGAGCCTTTCGGAACTCTGCTCCTTGCATTTGCAATCACTGTAATAGAAGTTGGATTAATTATTTCCATTATGATGGGCGCTAAGGGCCTGGAGACAATTACGCTTGCCAGAGATACTGTTTTTGCTGCAGTCATGATTATTCTTAACGGAATTATCGGAAGCTGTATTGTAATTGGCTCTTTAAGATACAGGGAACAAAGTTTTACCTTGCAGGGGGTAAGCACTGCTCTCATAACTCTTACCTCAGTTATTATTTTTGTGCTTATTCTGCCCAATTATACAGTGAGTCATCTTGGCGGCGAATATACCTCTTTCCAGCTTCTTTTTATCGCATTGATTTCTTTGGGGCTTTATCTGGGGTTTACAATGATTCAAACTTTTAGACATCAAAGTTTTTTCATTTCTCCACAAAACAAACTATCTGGAAAAGAAACTGTACACAGCAGCGATGAAAAGATTTCTCAAAAAGAATTATATATCAGTTGTATACTTTTGATCTTGTGTTTGGGAATTGTCGTTTTGCTGGCAAAGCTTCTTTCAAAAGACGTAGAGCATATTGTAATTTCAGTAGGAGCTCCAAGATCTCTGGTAGGAATTATTATTGCCGGTATTGTTCTTCTTCCTGAGGGGCTTGCTGCGTTCAGAGCTGCGAAGAATGATCAGATTCAGACTTCATTAAATCTGGCTTTTGGTTCTGCTTTGGCAAGTATTGGACTCAGTATCCCTGCTATTGCTATAATATCTGTAATGACCGGCATAAGAATGTCCTTGGGAATAGATATCAAATCTACTATACTTTTAGGACTATCACTTTTTATTATTACCGTTTCACTGGCAACAGGCAGAACCAATATCATGCAGGGGATTGTACTTATCGGTATATTTTTAATTTATCTTTTCATTACAATAGTACCATAAACAGGTTTTCTTAAAAAAAATCAAGTTATATCAGCAAGTAATTAAAGGCTGTTATTTAGGAAAGCAGAGTCTGGCCATGAGATAGCTGACTGTTGATTCCGCTCCCTGATTGAGATTAACATTTTTCTCTTCAAGTCCATCATAACAGCCACCTGTAGCAGGGTTATAGATGATCTGATGTAAATGATTCTTTCCTAAAAACCAATTAAAAGCACTCCTCATCATCAGTAAGTATTTTTCATCCTTGAAAACCTTATAGAATGTAGATAAGGCCAGTATGGTATAGGCAACATCAATGGGCTGTTCACCGCCAATTGATTCGTTACTTTTAACCATCTCTTTCTGCAGCCATCCTTTGTTGGAAATTACTTTGATCTCTCCCTTAATAAATATTTTAGAAAGAAGAAACTGGAAAGATTCGTGGGCAATTTGCTTATACATTTCGTCTTTGGTCGTAATCCACGCACACAATAAAGCCTCAGGGAGTAAACTGTTTCCATAGGTCAGATAGCTTTCAAACCAATGCCAGTCTCTGTGTTTTTCATGCTGATACATTTTCACCAGGCGGTTGGCCAGCTTTTTCATTAATGGAATATTGATTTCAGAATTTTGATAATGTAAACCCTTGATGATAAAGCCCATCGCTCGGGTTGAATAGATTTGCGCAATAGACGGAAGACTTTTTTCAATCATTGATTCTGCGTCATCAGAAAACTGTTGAGGTAAAATAGTCTTTATTGAAAGAAGGTATCCCAGTGCCCAGACAGCCCTTCCATTAGAATCTTCAAGATTGGTTTCATAATTCTGCTGAGCAAACTCCTTGTGCTCATTTACATAGTTGAGAAAACTACCATCTGGTTGTTGACAAAACCTGATGACGTTCAGGTAAGTTGAGATTAAGTCAAGATCAGATTCATCTCTGTTCAGTTCATAATGTCTGCAGGCTACAATCAATGCACGGGCATTATCGTCCAAAGTATATCCCGAATTTATATCAGGTTTGTTGATTCTAGAAAACTGAATTATTCCAAAATCTGTCGTCATATTTTTGATATGACTAAGATTAATAATGGGGAATGCATAATGTAGTGTCATGTTGTTTTTGCTGTATTTTTGAAATAATAGGGCGTGTGAAATAGAAGAATTTTCCCAGGCTGTGGGAGCCATTTTTTCCAAACTATTTGATCGTAATTTCTCTTGTGCATTTTCATTTTTCAATAATTTGTTCACGGCAGCAGAGAGCTGTTCCGGAGCTTCAAAATCAATGATAATTCCCAGGTCATCATTTAATACCTCCAGTGCATGGGGAATAGGAGTTGAAACAATAGGGCATCCACAGCTGATAGCGTAGGAAAAAGTACCGCTTACTGCCTGATTTCTGTCTTTTGAAGTGAAAAGATAAATATTTGTAAGCTGCAGATAATCAAGCAACTCATCTAAAGGCAGATATTGATTGATAAAGAAAGTATGTTTTTCCAGGTGAAGCCTTTTAATAGTTTCTTGCAGAAAGTCACGATACTTTTCACCTTCGTTCTTTACGATGCCGGGATGTGTTTTTCCAATGATCAGGAACATCACATCCGGATTTTGAGAGATGATTTCAGGGAGTGCCTCCAGGGTTGTTTCAATGTTTTTTCCGGAACCCAATAAACCGAATGTTGAAAGTACCTTTTTGTCTTTAAGGCCATATTTCGTTTTCAGGGAAATTTTATCGATGAATGGCAATAAATGAGTGCCATGCGGTATTACGGTGATTTTCTCAGAAGGAATGTCATAATCATTGATCAGAATATCAGAAGAAATACCGGTCATTACAATAATGGATTTGGAGAAACTGCTGATTTCTTTTACCTTTTCTTTTAATTTCTGATCCGGTTTGGGAAGAACGGTATGAAAAGTAATAATCAGATCTTTTTTTAAGTTCCGGAGAAAAATTGATAATCCGTTTTGAGTTTCATTAAAGAAGCCGAATTCATGCTGGAGCATAATAAACTGAATATTGTCATTTTTATTGATTTTATCGGCTAGTTCCAGATAAGAGTTTGCATTGGATGTATTTAATCTGTATTCAGTCTTTTCAGGATACTGGTAATTTTCGTCTTCAGTTTCCATGGGACAGATCAGTATTTTAAATGACTCACTGAACTTCAGCTGAAGAGATCTTATCAGATCCTGGCAATACGTTGCAATACCACACACCTTAGGAGGAAAAGTACTGATAAAGACAATTTCAGGTCTATAGAAAATTGTGTTTTTTTTATTTTGGATAGGTCGCCTTTTTGTCTTTTCCTCCACGTCTGAATTAATATTTTTATTCATGTTGATTTTTATTTTAGTTCTGACACCTCCTATTGAATGATCAATTATGATGTGTAATGCAGTAATTCTTTCAAAAGCTCCCGGATGCTTAAAGAGGCAACAGCAATTCTTTTGTCTGCAGCTCCGTAATAAATGTAAAGAGTATCATCTTCTACGATAGCTCCGGTGGGGAAGCATACATTGTTCACTTCTCCTTTCAATTCCCATTTTTCCCCAGGCTTGAAAAGAGGATAGGGAAGTCTTGAGATTTCTTTTTCAGGATTGTCCAGTTCCAATAAAGCGGCACAGGCACTGTACACATATCCTTCAATCGTATCATGAACACTATGGTATATCATCAGCCATCCGTGCTCAGTTTCTATAGGAGGACACCCAGCTCCGATATAGCTTGATTCATGATCGTATTTCGGAGACAGGAGGATGTGATCCTGAAACTGTAAAAGATAATCTTTCCAGAAATCAGGATTCAGATCTTCAATGTTTTCTATTCCGACAATTTGAATATCAGGTCTTATCCGGTGAAGGAAATATAATTTTCCGTGTATTCTTCTGGGAAAGAAAACGAGATTTTTGTCCCATAGAAATACATCCTTATCTTTTTCATAACCTGTAGCAAGCTTATTGAATCTTTTGTATTTTTCTGCTATTGGGCCTTGAGATTCTGCTAAAAGCTGAAATTTTTTATAGGAAATTTTAGGTACTATAATTCCTGCCTTTTTCCATGATTTCAGGTCTTTTGAGATGGCCAGTGCTCCCAATGCATTGATACCGTCATAGCAGGTGTAGGTAAGATAAAATAAATGATCAATTTTCACGATTCTTGGATCTTCAACACCATGTTTTTCATATTCAGATTCCGGAATAATAACCGGGCTGCTGAAACGGGTTTCTATGGTTTGATAATCCGATAATACACAACAGCCGATACTGGAAAAATTATTCTTTGCTACAGCTCTGTAAAATACATGTATCTTCCCTTTGTACTGAATGACAGCCGGATTTAAAACACCTTCGCTCTCAAAGGCTAATTCGGTTTTCCTAAGTATAATTCCTTCTTTTTTTACAGGTACCATTCAGTTGCCGGTATTTCTGGCTTCATTTTCCTTATCTCTTCGTTTGTTTGCTTTATCTTCCCGTTTCTCTTTTGCGGATTTTAAGGGTGGCGTTTTGTCCGACTTCTTTTTCCCGTCTTTTTCTTTTGACATTGTAAAATATTTTTGTTCACTGTAAATCTCGATCATTAAAAAAGGAAAGCTTTGCAATAGTCTCTCAATTTGTTATATAAATCATAGATATTGCCAATTTAATAGAGTAACTTTGAGTAATGAACTGTTAATGAAATAATTGGAAAGCATTAGCAGTAAAGGTGATGAAGTTGTATATAAAATATATGGTAAGTTTGCGTTGTAAAATGGTTGTCCATCAGGAGCTGGAAAGGCTGGGCATTAAAAATGCTGTTGTAGATCTGGGTACTGTAGAATTATTAGATGACATCAGCACTGAACAAAGAAAAACACTGAAAGAAAATTTATTAAAAACAGGACTTGAAATATTAGACGATAAAAAAAGTATCCTGATAGAAAAAATAAAAAATGTGGTCATCGAAATGATCCATTATTCGGATGTTCTTCCAAAGGAAAATTTCTCAGATTACATAAGTGAAAAATTAGGGTATGATTATACCTATCTGGCCAACACATTTTCTGAGGTGAAAGGTATGACCCTGCAGCATTTTATCATTATCAATAAAGTGGAAAAGGTAAAAGAGTTATTATTATATGATGAGCTTAATCTTACTGAGATTTCCTATAAGCTCAACTACAGCAGTGTGGCTCATCTTTCGAATCAGTTTAAAAAAATAACAGGACTTTCACCATCATTCTACAAACAGCTGAAACAGAAACGGCTCGGAAATTTGGAAGATCTGTAAAAGGTGTGATACATGTAAGATTATTCCGGATATATATAGCTTGCTGTCTATTGAAACAGCCATCTTTGTAGTATAATAATCAGGGCTTCTCAAAATTCATAAAATAGACTATTATGGTTTTATAGTATTCATAATACAAAAGCAGACCAGATATCTGAGAACGCATGTATAATCAGAAATAGGAGAGAAGAGCCAATATACACCATGATAAAAAATTAAGAAACCTAAGAATTCTCATTTTTAATAATGAGTTTATTAAAATCTGATAAAATAGTAAATCTGTTTTCAGAAGGTTTTAATTAAGGATAGAAACCCATGGTCTCTGTCCTTTTTATCCATATTTATGCTTGTAACCACTTAATTATTGATTAAAAAAAATCAATATTGTTTGTTGTAAGCAGTATCTTATTTGAAGAATAATTGGTAAGCAACAAGAACTTGTTTTCTGCCCCTAAAAATGGTTTCGCTTACTATTAACCAAACGTCAGAAGTTATGAAAACCATACATCTTTTTCAGTTTAAGAATTCCATTTCCCGCAAGATTCCTTTTTTTAAAGAAGAATGCAAATTAGATAATTTAAATGATTTAATGAGCTATGATCTGATGAATACCGAAAAGGTAGCCGAGTTCATCATTGAGGTTCACGATGATTTTATTTTTGAAGATATGAGCAGGAAAGAGCTCTTACAGATGTGCCAGAATGCTAAGGAAACGATTGAGCATTATTTTGCAACAACAATGAATGATTATGATGTGATCTGAACGTTGATGTTAGCAGAGCAAAAAGAATTTTATACGGTTTTTGAATAAACATTAAATAATAGATGCGATGAAATTTCAGCAAAATTTACTTGATTATATCAGTACTTCACTCATTACAATGAACGAAACAGTTTCTATAGCAGAAAGTGTAACTTCGGGATTGATACAGCTGGCTTTTTCCCAGATGTCTAATGCAAAACTTTTTTACAAAGGAGGCATGACAACCTTTACATTACCGGAAAAAGCGGGCATTTTGGACATTACTCAGATCCAAGCTCGTGAAAATGGTTTTGAAACGCAAAACATGGCAGATACAATGGCTATAAAGGTAGCTGAATCCTTTGGCACAGATTGGGGAATTGCCTCTACAGGATACGCAGCCTCTGTAAGAAATTCAGGATTTAAAGTTTTTTCATTCTGCTCATTCAGTTACAAAGGAGAGATCATACTTTCCAAACGTATAGAGCTTCATGATAAAACCCAGGTACTGGATGCACAGCTATATTATACAGAGTTTATTTTGGGGTGCTATAAAAGTGTTCTTAACCAAATATTAATTTAACAGTTAATATTTCTGTTCTGTTTATAGATTAATTGTTTGATTATTAATGATATAAAAAGTAAATAAGCACTAATTTTGAGAAAATTGTTGCTTATTATCGTTTGTGAGCCATATTAGTCTACCTGTATTTCATTATACAGGTTATCAACTACTTTTTCTAAAATTTCTCCCGTTTCATTAAAGCTGGTGTTGGTCAATATGGATATTCCTATGTTTTGTTTAGGATAAATCACAAACCAATTCTGCATTCCGTATATCCCTCCATGATGTCTGTATAGTAATTGATTATCATTTTCTATGATGTACCAATGGTAACCTTCCCAAAAATCAGAACCTTCTTTATATAGCTTTTTATGAGATTCTTTGACAATAGGATTTGATGGGTCAAGCTGCAGTTTCATATATTTCACTAAATCCGTGGTCGTGGAGTGCAATCCTGAAATTCCACCCCACAACGTTCTGTTGAAGTTAGGCATTATCTCGTTTTTATCGTTATAGCCTTTTACCAATCTTGTTCTGTCACTTTTATTGAGTGTAAACTTTGTCTGGTTCATATTATTGGGCTTCAGAATAAATTCAATGACCAGTTCCTCAAAAGGTTTTTGATAGACTTTTTCAAGGATATAGGCGGTCAGCTCCGGCGCTGTGTTGGAATAGGAATAAACTTCTCCCGGTTTCGTTTCAATATTGATGAGTTTTAATCCTTCAAAAAAAGCCTTTTTATTTTCACTTTTTATGGGGAAATTAGGAAATCCACTGGTATGGGTGATGAGGTGTTTGATTTTAATAGGTTCTCCTTTATATTCTAAATTGGGATAACGTTCGTCCAGATAGATTCTGATATCATCTTCTAAATGTATTTTTTGATCAAGTACAGCTTTAGCAGCGATATAGCCTGTAAAGGTTTTGGTTACAGAAGCCAATTCATAAAGGGTGGAATCGTTGGGTTTGTTTCCTTTTCCAATCGTTAATTCTCCAAAATGTTTTGTGGTAGATTTTCCATCTTTAAACACTGCAATGGAAACAGAATGAAATCTTTTGTCTTCTAACAACTTCAGCGCATTTTTGGTAATTGCATTTTCAACATTTTGTTGATGGGTTGACTGAACACTTTTACATCCAACTAAGGCAAAAAATAAAATAAGGGTTATATATTTCATAGTCAAAATTTTAATTTGATGCAAATATGCTGTAGAGAATCTCGAAAAAAGTCCGTGTAAAAAAGTCGGACTCATTGTAATGAATAAAATGAGTCCGATTATCTGCAGTTTAAAGTTTGATTATTTACAATTAATTAATTATCAACTGTTTCTGAATGCTGTTGGCGTTTGGTTCGTATATTTTTTAAAATAGGTATGAAAAGAAGATTTTGAATTAAAACCCACCTCATATAAAATTTCTAACACCGTATATTCTTTCCTAGCGGGATCTTTCAGTAAGGTCATTGCCTTTTTAACGCGGTATTCATTTACGAAATCAAAAAAGTGCTGATTGAGATGATGGTTAATTAATACAGACAGCTCACGAACCGGAATCTCCACCTGATCTGCCAATTCCTGAATCGTTAATGAAGGATCTAAGAAAGGTTCTTTCTCAACCATGAATTTTCTAAGCTGTTCAATCTGAGAATTTTTTGTTTCATCGGTTGTATTTTCAGTTTCTAATGTTTCGGCAAAATCTTCTGTTGGTTGTAAGGTAGAATCAATTCTTCGAAAAAGCTCAGGATAATGTAATGCCTTTAAGATAAACCAGCAGGCAGCCAATAAAAAGGAAGCTCCCGCTGCAATATGGATCCAGATAAACAGATCGTTGTATGCGGTATATCGGATGATATTTTTAAAAATAATACATATGTGGATGAATAGAAATATGAGGGTAAGCTGAGACAGCCATTGGTATAATAAGGTGTTGGGATTCGTATAATTTTCAAGATAAATCTTCTTATATTTTCTTAGGATAAGGAATACGGCAACAATATAAAAGAAAAACTGCAGTTCCCCGATGAGTTGATAAATAAACATTTCAGGAGAGCTCCACATCGTTGTAAAGAAATCTTCTTTTGCAGCACCTTCTGCCAGATAAAGCCTTGGAACTAAAATTAAGTTGGCAACAATAAAAGGAATAAGATGCAGCAAATGCTTTCTTTTTAAAGTAAAATCAGAATAGCAAACGGCATTCACATACAGATAAAAAAGAGGCATTACCAATAAGTAAGCAGATATTTTGAACGCTTTCAGATTATAACTATCCACAAAAAGGTGCATAAAAATCCCGCTGATATCAATAGCATTAATGATAAGGAACGCTGCAAATAATCTGTTTTCCAGTTTTCTTTCTGTTTTTACCGTTAATAAAAATATGGCAAGCAGCAGCGATACAAAAACAGCAATCGCAGCAATGACTTCCAGAAAACTTAATTTGTCCATTAGTTTTTTTACAAAAATAGGATATAAGTCATAAAGAGAAATGATTGTCAATCATCATTTTTCAAATATTGTATTTCATCATCATCAGTCCTCAAATTTTATTAATCCATTCTTTCGCAATCCAAAGCTTAAGTGGTTGGAAATATTTTTATTTTATTATTTTCAATAAAAGTAGTTTAAATTTCGTATATTTATAAAAATGTCTATTAATACTTTATGAAATAAGTTGTAAACATTAGTAATTTTTAAACAAAATAAAATGAAAAGTGTTTATGTAAGCGAAAGCGACGGACATAGAATTGGTGAAACTCCAATGAAATCAATTAGTATAGCATACTTAATTTTAGTACATCGCTTACCGAATCAATTTAAGAAGCTTTTTAAAGCCATCTACGATTCTACTAATTTCTACCTTATTCATATTGACAAAAAAGCCAATCAGGAAATTGGGAAAGATGTAAAGGATTTTTTAGAACAATATCCGAACGTACATATCCTAAACAGTGAAAATGTTATTTGGGGAGGATACAGTATGGTTCAGGCTGAGTTGGATGGTATAAAATACCTGTTGAGTATGAATGCAAAATGGGATTATTTTATAAACCTAAGCGGGCAGGATTATCCGTTAAAATCACAAAAAATCATCAAAGAGTTTTTATCGAAAAATAATGGTAAAAGCTATATTAAAATTGACAATCAGGAAAAAATAAGACCTGAAACGATGAATAGAATTGAGAACTATTTTGAAGAGTTGGAAGATCGTATTTCTGACAAAACCCATAAAAGAGGCTTCATGAAAGATGTAATACCTTATATCGGAGGACAATGGATGATTTTGACTAGAGATTGCTGTGAATTTATAAACAGCAATGCTGAGGTTAAAAAATTTGAAGAGTATTATTTAAATACACTCATTGCTGATGAATCATTCTTTCAAACCGTTTTAATGAATACTTCATTTAGAGGTACTTTAGTCAATGATGACAAACGAGCAATTATCTGGATTCCTGACGGAGACATCAAATTACGCCCTAAAACATTCACGAAAACAGATATAAGCTTTCTCCAAACAGGAAATCATCTTTTTGCCAGGAAGTTCGATGATAATGTAGACAATAAAATAATTGATTATATTAAGATGAAATATGATGAGCCTTTTAAAACATCAGTAAAAATAACCCATGTGAAAAATATGGACAGAAATTTTAATCATCTCAACTAAAAAGATTATTGAAATTCTAATAAAAAAACCTTTATCAAACTTGATAGAGGTTTTTTTATTGCTGTTAAAAACGGGTAAATCTCTGCTGTGGAAAGTCTGCTGACTTTGAGGCGGTAGACAAGAGTGTTTTCTTTAAACTTGCGCAAAGTTGGGAGATTTCGGAGAGCGGGGTCTCAAAATAACAATGATTGGTTTTACCTGTATGTGGTAGAACCAATCATTAAATTATCAGAACAGTTGTGTCTAATTCAAGTTATTTACCAAACTTAAATTCACTAAACTTATTACTCAATGATACTGTAATCCTATTACATATTCATCCTAGAATTATTTTATTTTCTTGTAAATTTTATATACAAAATAACCCAGCAATACTATGAAAACTAATATCAAAATTTGTATTACAAATAAGCTAAAACTAAATTCACTAATCGTTTGTTCCATAATGTAATGTTATAAATTTTAAATATTTTGTTATTAATTTTTTATAGATATTTACATCTAAGTATTCTATTGAACCATCATAAAAATGACATCCATTAATACAGGTACCATTAGCTTATAGTTAATACATATTAAATAAATTAAAAAGATGGATTTTTTGAAAGAATTAATGAGTCTAAATCTTTGACTTTTTTATATTTATTAATATGCTTCGTAGCAACCTTATCCAGTTCTTTACTTTTATAAATATATAAGCAATTTCCAAATACAATTTTCCCTGCTTTCGCTTCAGAAACCTTACCGATTGCTTTTTTCATTTTATTTATTTTAGGAGTCAAAAAAGAGTCTATCTCATCATCAAATAAAGCTGTTGCAACAGGGTCATATAGTGTCTTATCTATATCATATATTTTATTTACAAGATCTTTATTCTCGTAACCTTTCAATAGACATTTTTGTAAAGTTCTATCCTTAAAATTTTGTATTGTTAGCTCTTCTTTAAAACTGCTTTTACTAACCGTACATGAAACTAGAAAGCATGCTGTAATTATTATTGCTAATTTTTTCATATTTATTTATTGTAAAGATCAAAAAATAACACATTTTTTAGAGTCTCAAAATAACAATGATTGGCTTTACCTTGTTGATATTGTGGTAGAACCAATCATTTATTAAAGTATATATTTAATTTTATTAAAAAATATAAATGAGTTTAATATTCTAGTTTCTTTCTTCTTTTAACTTTATTTTATAATACTTATGAGCAATTTTATTGAGTTCTTTACTCTCATAAAAACTTAAACAAGTAGAAATAATAAAATTTTTACCCTTTATTCCATTCTCATTTTCATTAAGTATATATACAGGAGGAAGATTAGATATTATTTGCTTTGCTAGGCTATCTTGTATTCTATCTTCTATAATAAATGGCTCATCAGAGGGAGTAAATAAATCTTTCTCTGCCATTAATTTTCCTATTTTAAAATTAATATCCTCTCCATATCCATGTTGTAGACATTTGTAAAAGACAGCATCTCTAAATCTTTTGGTATAAAATTCCTTTTCATTGTTTTTTTGTTTTCTATCACTTCGATATCTGAACTGTGGTCTTTCATTGATTGAACATGAATAA
>Ga0157370_10004246_pt1 | contig 16554 bp, 15 predicted proteins | sample C35metaG_FD_113463 | JGI IMG/M metagenome (GOLD analysis project Ga0157370, IMG submission 113463) | Corn rhizosphere microbial communities from Kellogg Biological Station, Michigan, USA - C3-5 metaG | ecosystem: Host-associated > Plants > Roots > Rhizosphere > Soil | place: USA: Michigan...
GGTCCAGGATGTGGTGCCGCTGCGCCCCGGCCTGTTGCCAGCGGCGCTTGACCGTGCTGGAGGTGGCTATGGCATGCCCGGCGGGCAGCGAAACCTGCTGGGCAGGGTCCTGCGGCGTGTCCTGGACCAGGATCTGCCAGTGGCCGGCCGCAGCCACGGCAAGCGGACTCTCCACCGCAGGGTCCACGGCCGGGGCGGGCCCGGACGTCGCAATGTCGCCGCCAAGGTTGACCAGGACCCCGCACCCCAGCTCGGAGGCGATGCGCGCCGCAGCCATATCCGCGGCAACCGCCTTCGCGCTGGCGCCGAGATCCACCGTGATGTCGGCCGGGACGGTCAGCAGCCGGCCGTCCAGGCTGATCCGTGTCCAGCCAGGGACGGTGCGGTTGCGCAGCAGCTGGGCGGCCGCCAGGGCGGAGAGTTCCGCGGCCAGTGGGTCATTCGCGGACCGGCCGGAGGTTCCGGCCGAAAAATCACTGTCATAGCCAAGGGAGATGAGATCGTTTCCGAGCGTGGGGTCCACGGCGCCGTCTGTCCATCGCGCCGCCGCGAGGGCGGATTCCATCAGCGTGGCCAGCAGGGGCGTGACCAGGGCTCCCTGGGTGAGGCTTTCCCGGAGCAGGGCAAGCTCCGAGTCGGGGCGGAAGCGGCTGCAGGCGAGGTCGACGGCGTCGAGCACGTGCCGTGCAAGCTGCTCCGCCGCATCCAGCCGGGAGGGTTCCGTCACCACGACGGACGCCTCAAGGCCCCACACCTGCCAGGCCCGCGACGCGATGGCGGGCGTTGCCGGGGCCCTCATGAGCCTGAAGACTGTGAGTGGCTGAAGCCGCCGCTTCCGGCCTGCAGCTGCGTGCTTGAACTTGAGCTGGAACCGGAGTTGGCACCAGAGTTGGAACTTGAGCTTGAGCCCGAACTGGAACCAGAACTTGAGCCGGAGCTGGAACTTGAACCCGAACTGGAACCAGAACTCGAACCGGAGCTGTCCGCGGAAGCCGTTGGCGCCGCCGTCGTAGTTTGCGTTGTCTGGGAAGTGGCGGCTTTGACGGCATTGGCGGAAGTGATGGTGCCGTAAAAGGCGGCACTGCCGAGCCCCACCGTGCCGACCGCTCCCAGCGCCACAACGGAAGTGACCGCCTTGGCAAGTGTTTTGGGGTTTCTGGATGAAGCCATGGCGTGCTCCTCACATTCAAAGTCTTGATTTGCGGTGGATTGTCAGTTACTACAATCCAACGCCTTGCTAAGAATTGGCCGTGAGGAGCCTTTCGGCCGCATAGCAAGTGGTGGGAGCCGGTGCCGGGGGCCGGCGGTTACGCGCCCGAGCCCGACGCGGCGGGGACCAGGATGAACAGCGCCTCAACCGGTTCGGAAGTGCGGTTTTCCCAGGTGTGGGGTTCGCGGCCGGGGAAGGAAAGTGTGTCGCCGGCCTTCAGGTCATAGGAGTCCTGGGTCAGGATCAGTGTCAGCTCGCCGCTGATGATGTGGAGCACGTCAACGTCGCAGTCCACGGCATAGAGCTCGGATTCGCCGCGGCCAAAGGGTGCAATGGTGGAAGAGAGCACCTGGAGCCGGCGCTCTGAGCGCGCCGTGAGCAGGCGCTCCACAATGCCTTCGCCGCCCAGGGAGATGCGCGGACCCTCCCCACGCAGCGTCAGGTGCGTCTCCGGGACGGCGAACAGGTCGCCAATGGAGATGGAGAGGACCTGGCACAGGGTGACCAGGGAGGCAACGCTGGGAGAGGTGAGGTCTCGCTCCACCCGGCTCAGGAAACCCTTGGTGAGTCCCGTTGCATCGGCCACGTGCTCAATGGTCAGCCGTTGGGACTGGCGGGCCGCCCGGATCCTGGACCCGATGGCCACCGGTGCCGAGCTGGGCTCAACGGGCAATGCCTTCATGTTCACTCCTTTAGCTCCGGGCACCACGTGCCCAAGGCGACTCTATACGGATGTGACGGGCGTACTTCCATTTTGACTGTTACCGCAATCACAGTTTAGCCTAATGGACAACGGAAGTTGCCTGATAGGCAATTTTCTATCGAGGAGTCATCATCACTGCACCCTGGAGCCTTACATGAGCTTGAACATTGCCATAGTCGTCCTCTACCTGGTGGCCATGCTGGCCTTCGGGTGGTGGGGCAAATCGCGCACCAAGAACAACAGCGACTTCCTGGTGGCCGGGCGGCGCCTGGGCCCGTTCCTGTACACCGGCACGATGGCCGCCGTCGTCCTGGGCGGTGCCTCCACCGTGGGCGGCGTGGGCCTCGGGTACAAGTTCGGCATTTCCGGCATGTGGCTGGTGGTGGCGATCGGCGTGGGCGTGCTGCTGCTGAGCCTGCTGTTCGCACCCACCATCCAAAAGCTGAAGATCTACACGGTCTCCCAAATGCTCAGCCTGCGCTACGGGCAGGAAACCACCAAGATGTCCGGCATTGTGATGCTGGCCTACACCGTCATGATCTCGGCAACCTCCACCGGCGCCTACGCCACCATCTTTGTGGTGCTGTTCGGCTGGGAGCGCTGGCTGGCCATTGCCGTGGGCGGTGCCATTGTGCTGGTCTACTCCACCATTGGCGGCATGTGGTCCATCACCCTGGCGGACCAGGTGCAGTTCGTCATCAAAACCGTGGGCGTGTTCCTGCTCATGCTCCCCTTCGCCTGGAACGCCGCCGGAGGCCTCGCCGGCATCCAGTCCCGCGTTGAGTCCAGCTTCTTCCAGTGGGACGGCATCGGCGTCCAGACCATCATCACCTACTTTGTCATCTACACGCTGGGCCTGCTGATCGGCCAGGACATCTGGCAGCGCGTCTTCACCGCCCGCGACCCCAAGGTGGCCCGCGTTGGCGGCGCCACGGCCGGCATCTACTGCATCCTGTACGGCGTGGCCGGTGCCCTGATCGGCCTGGCCGCCCGCGTGGCCCTGCCCTCCATTGACGTCGCCACCCTGGGCAAGGACGTGGTCTACGCGGAGGTGGCCACGCACCTGCTGCCCATCGGCCTGGGCGGGATCGTCATGGCCGCCGCCGTGGCCGCCATGATGTCCACCGCCTCCGGCGCCCTGATCGCCGCAGCCACCGTGGCCCGCAAGGACGTGGTCCCGTTCGTGGCCAGCTGGTTCGGCAAGACCATTGACACCTCCGACACCTCCAACCCGGAGCACGACGTCAACGCCAACCGCTGGTACGTGCTGGGCCTGGGGTTGGGCGTGGTGCTCATTTCCATCGTGGTCAGCGACGTGGTCTTCGCCCTGACCATCGCCTACGACATCCTGGTGGGCGGGCTCCTGGTGGCCATTATCGGCGGGCTGGCGTGGAAGCGCGGCACCGGCCTGGGCGCCGCCTGGTCCATGGCCGTGGGCTGCGGCCTGACCCTTGTGCTGCTGGTGCTCTACGCGACGGGCGTGATCCCCAGCGCGGACGGCATCTACGCCAACGAGCCCATCTACTACGGCCTGCTCGCCTCCCTCATTGTCTACGTTGCCGTCTCGCTGGCCACCCCGGCCACTCCGGCCCACATCCGCGACGCCTGGGACCGCCGGTTGAGTGCGGCTGCCACGGATTCCAACGAGGACGACATCGAGGTGCTCACCGGCCGGAAGTAGCCGGACCAGCCGGGAACTTTTCCCTGGGGCAAAACCCGGGCTGGGTTTTGCCCCGGGTGCACCGGGGGCACAACCCAAGTCGAGTTTTGCCCCACAGGAAAGTGCATCGTTGCGTAAGCGGCACGACGGCGGATGGTCACGTAATAAATTACGTCACCATCCGCCGTCGTGCTTTTTGGCGGTAATCTTGAGCCAGCTTCAAGAGATGCGGCGCCAAGCTCCGACTGGCCGCGCACCAACCCCATGTTCACAGGGTGGTTCGGATGAGGAAGCGGCCCGCGGTGACAGGATCCGGGGGCAAGAGCACTCCCAAAGGCCGTGATGATGACCGTTATCTCCGTCAACCGCATTCCCGCGAACCGCAACGCTGCCCGGGCCGCCACACCGCCGCAGGGCATTTCCGTGCTGCCGGCTGTGGACGTCAACTACGGCACTGTCGCGTTCTTCACCCCGTCCGGGCACCACAATTATTGGTCCGCCGAGCCGGACCTGCTGGTAGACGCGCTGTCGCAGGCGGTCCGCCCGGCCCAATGGATCCCGGAAATCGCCACGCTGGTGGTGACCGTGGCCCAGACCGGCGTGCGGACCGGCCGGCGCCTCGGCTTCCGCCTCGCGGCGCACTAACCGGCCTGCGGTCATTCGATGACTGCGATCACCGCACCCTGCGCCACTTCGTCGCCTTCCTGAACGCGAAGCCGGACGGTGCCGGCCACGGGCGCGTAGATTTCGGCGTCGACCTTGTCTATGGCCACCTCGGCGAGCAGGTGCTTTTCGGCAACTGCGTCGCCGTCGGCCACGTACCAGGTGGCCAGGACGCCGGGCTCGGAGGCGTCCCCCGTCATCATCGGAAACAGGACTTCGTTCATGCAGTTGCCGCCTTCCGGACCGCGGCCTCAATGCGTGCGGCCGTTGGCAACACAGCATATTCGAGTTCATGGGCGTACGGAATGGGCACGTCGGGGACGCAGACGCGGCTGAAGTGCTTCAAGAGGGCCGGGTCGTGCTCGGTGATGGTGGCCGCGATTTCGCCGGAAAGCCCGAACGACTGGTAGTCCTCATCCACCACAATCACGCGCCCGGTCTTGGCGGCGGTGGCGATGACCGCCTCCCGGTCCAGCGGCACCAGCGAGCGCAGGTCCAGCACCTCCACGTTGATGCCCTCCTCCTCCAGCTTCTCCGCCACGTCCAGGCTGTGGTGCACGGACAGCGACAGCGTCACGATGCTGACGTCCGTGCCCTCCCGGACCACCTTGGCCTTGCCGATCGGAACCACGTAGTCCTCCTCCGGGACGGCGCCGATGGAGCGCTTGTTCTTCGCCATCCAGGCCAGGCCCATGACGCCCTTGTGGAACATGTACACCACGGGGTCGTCGGATTGGATGGCCGCCGTCATGAGCCCCTTCGCGTCGTACGGGTTGGAGGGGACCACCACCTTCATGCCGGGCAGATGCGCGAACGTGCCCCACAGTGTTTGCGAGTGCTGGGCGCCGTCGGAATAGCCGCCGCCCACCGCCGTCATCAGCACCATGGGGACGCGGACGTTGCCGCCTGATTCGTAGTGGATCTTGGCCATGTGGTTGTAGATCTGGTCCATGCACACGCCGAAGAAGTCCACGAACATCAGCTCGACAATGGGCCGCATGCCTTCCACGGCAGCCCCGATGCCCAGCCCGATGAACGCCGTCTCGGAAATCGGCGTGTCAATGATCCGCTCCGGTCCGAACCTCTCCAGCAGCCCCGTGGTGGAGGAGAAAATGCCGCCGTAGGCCGCCACGTCCTCACCCATCACGAATACAGACGGGTCCTTTTCCATCTGCGAGCCGATGGCTTCCTGCAGCGCCTTGGCCGTGTTCAACCGCCGGCTGCCGGCGTCTGGCTCCACGGGCAGTGACATTTGAGCAGCGGCAGCTGCACTGGTTGAGATGCTCATGACTGGGCTCCTTCCACAAATACGTACTTCAGTGCCTCGGCCGGGTTGGGCGTTGGCGCGGCCTTGGCATGTTCGACGGCGTTGTCCACCTGGGTGCCCGCCCACGCTGTCATTTCGGCCAGGTCAGCGTCCGTGAGGATCCCGGCGTCGCGCAATTGCTTTTCGTAGGCGGGTATGGGGTCCCGGTCGGGAACCTCGGCCAGTTCGGGCCGGTAGCCCTGGGCGTCGCCTTCAAAGTGGCCCCACAGCCGGAGCGTGTGGATCTCGATAAGGCTGGGCCCGTTGCCTGCCCGGGCACGCGCCACGGCCTCGCCAACAGCAGCGTGGACGGCTTCGACGTCGTTATTTTCCACCCGGACCCCCGGCATTCCGTAGCCCGCCGCCCGCACCGCATTGGACGGCACAGAGGTGGAGGCACTGCGGTGGACGGAGATGCCCCAGTCGTTGTCCTCGATGACGAAGATGACAGGCAGCTTCCACAGGGCTGCCAGGTTCAGGCACTCGTGGAACGGGCCGGCATTGGCTGCGCCCTCACCGGCGACAGCCACGGCAATGTTTCGAGTGCCGGCACGCTGGAATGCGAAGGCCTGGCCCAGCGCGGCGGGGAAGCCCTCGGCCACGATGCCGGAGCAGGAGAAATGCGTGGCCGGATCAAAGAGGTGCATGTGGCCGCCCCGGCCGTGGCCCAGCCCGGACTCGCGGCCGAAGATCTCCCCGGCCAGCGCGCGCAGGTTCATGCCCTTGGCAATGGCCAGGTGGTGCGGGCGGTGGGTGGCCGTGAGGGCGTCACCGGATTCCAGGTGTGCGCACAGGCCCGCGGCCACCGGCTCCTGCCCGGCGGAAAGGTGCATCTCCCCCGGGATCAGGCCCTTGCCAATGTCAAAGCCGGGGCTCTTGTCGGCGTGGTATTCACGCAAAATTGCTGCCTCGAACGTCCTGATCAGGATCATCTGGCGCAACAGCTCCTGCCGCTGCGCCGCACTGAGGTCCTTCGCGACCTCGGTTGTTTCGGTGGTCATCGCCTCTCCCTTCCACAGATGCGCCGCCGCCTGTGCCACTGAGCGTGGAGGATTGTGGCGGCTCGCATGCCTTTCACTTTTGAGCCTAGGCACGGGTTCGACGCCGGCAACACCGCGCGGATTTCAGTAGGTGAAAAAGCTACCCTTGACCAGTGGGCCCCGCGCTGATGGTGCCGCCGGCGCCCAGGATCAATTCCAGGTGCGCAGCGGCGTCCTTGAGGGTCTCCGTGTAGTTCATTCCGCGGCGTTGTTCCCCTGCCGGCAGTGAGATGGCCAGGGCACCGGCCCACGACGACGCAGCAACGGGCACGGCCAGGCAGGTGAACCCGAGCGCATATTCCTGGTCGTCCAGCATGGAGGACGGGCTGCCTTCAAGTGTCCGCAGGAACTCCCGCGGCGAGGTGATGGTGTAGGGCGTGAGCTCGGCCAGTGGATGCGAGGAAACATACTCCAGGCGTTCGCCGGCACCGAGGCCGGCAAGAATCTGCTTCCCGAACGCCGTGGCGTGGGCGCCGTCCTGCAGGCCCACCCACAAGTCCACCCGGGGCGTGAGCGGCCCGTCCACAATGTCCACCAGCTCAATTTCGCCGTCGTAGAAGCGGCTCAGGTACGTGGCGGCGCGCAGTTCGTCGCGGATGCCGTTGAGCACGGTGCGGCCCTGCGCGAGCGACACTGCACCCCCGGCCGCTGCGAGGGCCGGATGCCCGGGCCCCAGGACGAAGCCGTCATGGTCCTGAACCACATAGTTTGAGTGCGCCAGGGTGCGCAGTACGTTGTAGGTGGTGCCCAGACTAAGGGCCGTGGCGCGCGCAATGGACTTGGCCGGCAGGGGGCGGGAGGAGGAACCGATGCAGTCCAACACAGCCAGGGCGCGGCTTACCGAGGCGATCAGCGTCGGTGTTTTTTCGTCGTTGGCGAAGGTGGGCTGCATCACAACTCCTTACTTGCCAGACTACAACGGATTGCAGGGGTTTTCACGGGGTCCGTCCCGCAGTGGGATTCGCCGAGACAGCGGCCCCGCGCCGAAACCACCCACAATGTTTGGGGGATCTCGGCGCGGACCCGCTACCTCGACGGCGGCGGCCGGATTGCGGGTTCCCGAAACCTTATTCCGAGGACTACCGGCCGGTATTCCGGGACGGAAAGCGCTACAGTGATGGCTGACCCGAGGAGTTTCCACCGTGCCCGAACGCATTCCCACGCCCGCCGAAATCAGGCGGTGGCGCCAATACCTGGCCGATGAACGTGCCGAGGCCTCGGTCTACCGCGACCTGGCCAAGCGCCGGGACGGGGAGGAAAAGGCCATCCTGCTGGCGCTGGCCGAGGCCGAGGGCCGGCACGAACAACACTGGCTGGGGCTGCTGGGCCAGCACGAAGGGCCGCCGAAACGCCCCTCATTCCGAAACCGGCTCCTGGGCCTTTTGGCCCGCCGCTTTGGTTCGGTCTTTGTCCTTGCCTTGGCGCAACGCTCCGAGTCGCGCTCCCCGTACGCCACCGACCTTGACGCCACGAAGGCCATGGCGGCCGATGAGGCCATCCATGAGGAAGTGGTCCGCGGGCTTGCCACCCGGGGCCGCAACCGGCTGGCCGGCTCCTTCCGGGCCGCCGTGTTTGGCGCCAATGACGGGCTGGTCTCCAACCTCTCCCTCGTCATGGGCATGGCCGCCACCGGTGTGGGCAGCCAGGTGGTCCTGTTCAGCGGCATCGCAGGCCTGCTCGCCGGCGCCCTGTCAATGGGGGCCGGCGAATATGTCTCGGTCAGGTCCCAGCGCGAGCTCCTGGAGGCGTCCGCGCCCACGCAGGTCACCCTGACGGCAGCGCCTGAACTGGACCTGAAGAACAACGAGCTGGTGCTGGTCTACCTGGCCCGCGGGATGTCCCGCGAGGCTGCCGAACACCGTGCAGCCGAGCGGCTGGGCCATTTCACCTGCGACTGCGACCCCAGCCTGTCACTGCGCCCCGACACTTTCGAGACGGCGGACGAGCACGAGACGCTGGGCACGGCCTGGGGCGCGGCGTCGTCGAGCTTCTGCTTCTTTGCCTCCGGCGCCATCATCCCCATCATCCCGTTCCTGTTTGGCATGACGGGAATCGGGGCCCTTGTCCTGGCGTGCACGCTGGTGGGCCTGGTGCTGCTGGGGACCGGCGGCGTGGTGGGGCTGCTGTCCGGGGCCTCGCCCATGTGGCGCGGGCTGCGGCAGCTGGGCATTGGCCTGGGCGCGGCCGCCGCCACCTACCTGCTGGGGCTGGTGTTCGGCACCATCGTCGGCTGATTCACGGCTGCCCGGACCAGCCCGACAGCAGTGCACAGGCCTCGTCAATGGTGTCCACCACGCGCACCCGCTGCGCCATGGCCCGGCCGTTGGCGAGGGCGGCGAGCAGGGGCCGGACGGGCAGTTCCTCTTCCCAGTGCCGGCGCCCCACCAGCACCATGGGTGTCACCGCCGCATCCGCCGCATAGTAGTTCTCGCAGGCATCCTGGAAAATCTCCTGCACCGTGCCGGCGGCCCCGGGCAGGAAGATGATCCCGCCGTTGCAGCGCGCCAGCAGCACGGCCTCCCGGATGGAGTTCGCAAAGTACTTCGCAATCCTGGTGGCAAAGAGGTTGGGCGGCTCGTGGCCGTAAAACCAGGTGGGGACGCCCAGGCTGTCGGCCCCGCCGGGAAACTTTGCCAGCACGGATTCCGCCGCCCGGGCCCACTCCGTGACAGAGGGCCGGAAGCCGGGGACGGCCCCCAGGGTGCGCCGCGCACTGTCCAGGGCATCGGCGCGGTACGGGGACAGGAAAGCCCCCAGGTTTGCAGCCTCCATGGCGCCTGGCCCGCCGCCGGTGGCCACCATGAAGCCCTGGTGCGCCAGGGTCCGCCCCAGTCGGGCAGCTTGCTCATATTCAATGCTGTCCCGGGCCGCGGCATGCCCGCCCATGACACCCACCACACGCTTCCCGGCAGCCGCGCAGGCATCGAGAAAATCGTCCAGGGAGTCTGAAATCGCGTGGTCGTGCATGGCCGTGGCCAGCGTGGCGTTCAGTTCGCGTCCGTGCCCGTCCTGCAGCGTCCACTGGTAGATTTGCGCGTCCGGCACAGCCTCGTATTCCGCCCCGCCAATGCCCTTGTACAGCTCGGCAGCCGTGTAGAGGTGGCCGCGGTAGGCGTTGAAGGGAATGTTGGGCAGCGTGGGGAAAATCAGGGCCCCGCCCGACCTCAGCCGCGCCTCCACCCCTGCGGCAAAGCGGCAGCCCATGAAAATGGCGCCCGACGCCCGCAGCCCCAACAGCTCCGCCGACCTCTGCCGCAGGTCCACGGCCTGGAAGTGCCAGCCATTCATGGATGTGGCGCCGCCGGCCAGCAAGGCGTCAAACCCCGCCACATCCTCAACCTCTAGGGTCCGGGCACGGGGGGCAAGGGGTGCGTTCACGCCTTCAGCATAGCGAGCCGCGCCGGCGGCCGGGCCAGGCGGGGCCGGGTACGGTGGATACGGCAGCAATTCCAAGCACGACGGCGGCCCCTCCCGGACACGCCGCCCCCACCAAGGAGCCCCATTGAAGGAAATCACCACCAACGACGTCCTGGCCGCCGATCCCGACGTGCAGATCATCGATGTCCGCGAGGCGGGCGAACTCAGCACCGGCATGATCGAGGACGCCGTCCACATTCCCTCCGGCGAAGTCCTGGAGCGCGTGGGCGAACTGGACAAGTCGCGCCGCATCATCGCCGTCTGCCATGGCGGCGGGCGCAGCGGGCGCGTAGCTGAAGCTTTGACGGAGCTCGGCTACAACGCGGACACCCTGGTGGGCGGGATGAGCAACTGGGAGGCCGAGGGCCTGCCCATGCTCCCGCCGGCGTAAACGGCGGCACATCCGGGCCGCCAAAGGCGGCGGAGTCGGCATTTTTTGTAGGCGACGTCAAGGAGACCGTAAGGCCGCCTGCGGCCGTCGGTCGGATAGTCGCCGGAAAAATGCCGAGCCGCCGCCGGCCCGACCCAGCCGGACCGCCGCCGCAAGCGGAAGTCAGACCCGGCCGAAGGCGGCGCCGAACGCTGCAAGGGCGGCGTCGCTGTCCCCCTGCGCCCAGGCCTCCATGCCCACGGTGCCGCGGTAGCCGGCGTCGAGCAGTGCGCGGTGGACTGCCGCGTAGTTGATCTCCCCCGTGCCCGGTTCGAAGCGCCCGGGGACGTCCGCCACCTGGATCTCGCCAATGTGCGGCAGCGAGTCGCGGACCAGCCCGATCAGGTTTCCCTCCCCCATTTGCGCGTGGTAGAGGTCCAGCATCATCTTCACGTTGGGGTGGCCGGCAGCCTCCACCAGGGCCCGGGTGTCCTTGGCCCGCGCCAGCGGGATGCCCGGATGGTCCAGGATGGTGTTGAGGTTTTCGAGGCAAAACGTGATGCCGTGGCGTGCGCCCAGCTCGCCGAGGCGGGCGAGGGTGCGTGCGCCCGTGGCCCACATCCGCCCCGTGGCCCTGAACGCGGGGCGGGCCGCGTGCCCGTCGATGAGCTCGGCGGAGTGCACCACCATGCGCGGGATTCCGAGCTCCAGCGCGGTCGGGATGAGTTCGACCGCCGTCCGGACCACGTCATCGCAGCTGTCGGCATCCACCACGCTGCCGGCGGAATATCCCGTCATGGAGGAAAATGCGGCGCCCGTTGACTTGAGTGCGGCCACGTCCTTGGTGCGCGAGTCCCAGATTTCCACGTCAAAGCCCGCCGCGTGGATCCTGCGCACCCGCTCCGCGAACGGCAGCTCGGTGTAAACCATTTCGGCGCAGACTGCCAGGCGCATCAGGCACCTGCCGCGTTGTGTGAAGGCTCGACGGCGGCCGGCCGGGCCACCGCTGCCGGCTGGGCGACGGCGGCGGGCTGGGCTACCGCTGCCGGCTGGCCCGTGGTGACGGACTCGATGCAGGCCAGGGCCACAGCCAGGGCGCGGCGGGCGTCGGCACCGCCGGGAGTGACTGAGGCCCCGGCCCCGCCGGACCCGGATGCGGCGGCCCCGTCCGCCGGGTTTCGCAGCCCGGCAATGGTGGCGGCAAAGTCGGCGAGTTCGTCGGTGTAGGCCTGCTTGAACAATTCCACGTTCAGCCGCGGCGTGTTGGCGGACAGGCCGCCGGCGGTGTAGCGCCGGGCGGCGGTTTCAGTGCTTCGTCCGGCCTGGACCATACCCTTGGAACCGAAGACCTCACCGCGGATGTCATAGCCGTAGAGGGCGCTGAAGTTTGCCTCCGCCACAGCCACGGCCCCGTTGCTGTACTTGACCGTCACCACGGCGGTGTCCAGGAAGCCCTGGTCCTTGAAGCCGGGCTCCACCAGCGCGTCCGCCACTGCATAGACGTCCACCGGCTCGGCCCCGGAATTGAACCAGTTGAGCGTGTCGAAGTCGTGGATCAGCGTTTCCAGGAACACCGTCCACGGCGGTGTCTTCGCGGCCCCCTGTATGCTGCCGGTCCCGGGGTCGCGGGTGAGCGAGCGCAGCAGCTGGGGCGTCCCCACCACCCCGGCGTCAATGTCCGCCTTCGCGGCCAGGAAGTCCTCGGCGTAGCGCCGGTTGAAGCCCACCTGGAATTGCACGCCGGCGGCGGCCACGTCCGCCAGCGCCGCATCAAGTTCCTCGAGCGACAGCCCGGCCGGCTTCTCGCAGAAAACGTGCTTGCCGGCCTTCGCCGCCTGGGAAATCAGGGAGGAGTGGAAACGGACCGGACTGGCAATGATGACGCCGTCCAGGTCCGGGTCGGCAAACAGGTCCGCCGGGTCGGCGCTTACCTTGGCCACGCCCAGGCGGGCGGCCAGCGCGGACGCAGCATCGATGGCCGGGTCGGCAATGGCCTCCAGCACGGCGCCGGGCAGGCGGAGGGCCACGCTCTCGGCATGGAAGGCGCCGATCCAGCCGGCGCCAATGAGGCCCAGGCGCACCGCCGGTGCCGGAGTTGCCGTGTGTCCTTGCAGGTATGCCATGGGAAGCCGTCCGATCAGTGGAGTTTGGGCCGGAACTAGATCGATCTAGCCGACGTGATGGATCCAGTCTGGCACGACATCCCACGCCGTGTCTAGATCGATCTAGTAGTCTGTTTCCATGATGAACCCCGCAGAGCCCCCGCAACCGCCCCGGCGCCCCACCATGGCCGACGTCGCCGCGGCCGCCGGCGTCTCGCGGGCCCTCGTCTCAATCGTCATCCGGGGCGCGGAAGGGGCCGGCGACGCCACCCGCCGGCGCGTGCTGCAGGCGGCCAAGGACCTCGGCTACCGCCCGGACACCAGGGCCCGGCTGTTGCGCAGCAGCCGGACACGGCTGATCGGCGTCGTCTTCAACGTCACCGAGCCGTACCACGCCGAGTTGGTCGAGCTCCTCTATGAGGCTGCCGCCGCCGAACGCTACGCCATCACCCTCAGCGCCACGGGGCCGCGCCGGGGCGAGCGGGAGGCTGTTGAATCGCTGCTGGACCTGGGCGTGGAGGCGGCGGTGGTCATTGCCCCCACCAGCCCGACGGCGGAACTCGCAGCCCTGCCCGTTCCCGTCGTATCCATGTTGCGGGCCCCGGGCGGCGGGGCCGTCGCCAGTGTTGCAAGCGACGAGGCCGCCGGGATCAGGCTGGCCATGGACCACCTTCACGGCCTGGGTCACCGGCGCATCGCCCACCTCGACGGCGGTGCCGCCGTCGGCTCGGCAGCCCGGCGCACCGCCTACCTGGCCTGGATGGCCGACGCCGGCGAGGCGGCACAGGTAATCCCCGGCGGTCCCCTGGAATCGGACGGATCGCGGGCGGCAGCCATGCTGCTGGCGTCCATGGGCCGGCCGCCTGCCGGGGCCGGACGTGAGGGGAACACCCAGGCCGGGCACGCCACATATGCCGGCCACGGCGGCACCGCATCGGGGGCACCCGGCGCGCCCACCGCCGTCGTGGTTTTCAACGACCGCAGCGCCCTGGGCGCCCTGGACACCTTCCGGCGCGCGGGGCTGGGCGTGCCCGGGGAGCTGTCCGTGGTGGGCTACGACAATTCCCGCATGGCGCGGCTGGAGCACATCAACCTGACCAGCATTGGCCAGGACGCGCCCGCGCTGGCGGCCGCCGCCGTCCGCAGCGCGGCCGCCCGGATTGCCGGCGCCGCCGCGGAGGACGTGGTCATCCCGCCGTCGCTGGAGCCGGGCGGCACCACGGCGAGGCTCACTCCCCCGGGAAGGTGATTCCCAGCTGGCCGCGGATGGCGTCCGCCACGTCCATGGTCAGGATGGATGCATCCAGTGGGCGTTCCGCCACGGAGGTGCGCCCGGCGTGGATGGCCCGGGCGACGGCGGCGGCCTCGAAGTGCAGGCCCTCGAAGTGCGCCCCCGCGGGCTCCTCGTAGCGGAGGCTGCTGCCGTCAGGCTGGCTGAGCGTGAACCCGCCGGGCATGTTGAAGGGTCCGTCAAGGGTCAGTGTGGCGGCCGTCCCCACCAGGCTTGCCTGGGTGGGCGTGAAGTTGTTCAGCTGCGTGTTCACCACCGCGTGGGCGCCGCCGGGAAAGGACATGGCGGCTGAAATTTGACCGTTGACGCCCGACGGGTGGCCGGTGCCCAGCGCCCGGAGCTGGTCCGGGGCGCCCAGGACGGCGGTGACCAGCGCCAGCGGGTAGGTGCCCAGGTCCAGTAGCGGGCCGCCTGCCAGCAAGGGGTCGAAGATCCGGTGCCCCGGCTCAAAGTGTTCGCCGTACTCGGCGATGACGGTGGTCAGGGTGCCCAGTGCGCCGGCGTCGAGCAGTTGCCGGACGGCGTCGAACTTGGGCAGGAAGAAGGTCCACAGCGCTTCGGCGGCAAACAGCCCTGCAGCGGCGGCCTTGTCACGGATGTCCCGGGCCTGGGCGGCGTTGATGCCGATGGGCTTCTCGATCAACACGTGCTTTCCCGCCGCCAAGGCGGCCAGCGCGGCGGAGTGGTGGGAGGTGTGCGGCGTGGCCACATAGACAATGTCGATGTCGGCGGCGGCCAGTTCCCCGTAGCTGCCGTACGCCGCTGCAATGCCGAACGTGTCCGCGAAGGCCTGGGAACGCTCCAGGGAGCGGGACCCCACGGCGGCAATCACCTGGCGCGTGTGCGCCTGGACGGACTCGGTGAAGCGCCCGGCGATCCAGCCCGGACCCATGATGCCCCAGCGCAGGGGCGGGGAATCCATGGAATCGGGCACGCGTGAAGCGGGCAGGACCGCGGGCGCGGTTGCCTGCAAACTCACGTGTAATCCACCGCGGTGAAGAGCCCCGTGCCGGCCGCGGCAATGACGGCTTCGGCCACCTGAGCCGCGCGCAGCCCGTCGCGGGCGGTGGCCAGCGGCGATGGTTCGCCGCGCTGGAGTGAATGGATCCAGGCCTGCAGCTCAATCCGGTAGGCGTCGGCAAACCGCGGCCGCCAGTCCTCCGGATATTCCGTCGACCTGCTGCGCTGCGCATTCACGGCCAGCAGGGCCGGCTCGGCCAGGGAGGCCGTGCCGCGCTCGGCCACCACCTCACATTGGGTGGTGTAGCCGTACTGGGCATTGAGGAACAGCTCCAGCGTTGTCAGCACCCCGTCCGCCGTGCGCAGCAGGATGAACGCGGGGTCGTGGAGCCCGCCGGGTGCCGCCGTCGTCCGTTTTCCGGCGTGCCAGGCCACCTCCGTGATGGGCGAGCCCAGCAGCCACGGAATGGTGTCCAGCTCATGGATGGCGGAGTTGGTCACGGCGGAGGCGGTGGTGGCGTTGGGTGCGGAGGTGCTGTTGCGGCTGATGCAATGCACCATCAGCGTCTCGCCCGCGTCCCCGGATTGGGCATGGCGGCGCAGTTCGCGGTGGCCCGGGTCGAAGCGCCGCATGAACCCCAGCGACAGCAGCGAACGCCCCGTGGCGGCGGCAATCTCCTCATCCGCCGCCACCACCTCGCGGCATTCCGCCACCGTCGGGGCCAGGGGCTTTTCGCACAGGACCGGCTTGCCTGCCTCAAGGCAGTCGAGGATGAGCCCGGCATGCGTCGAATCATGCGAGGCAATCACGACGGCGTCCACCCGGCTTGAGCGGATGAGCTTGCGTGCGTCGGTGGTTGCGCGGGCGCCCGCGGCGGCCGCCGCGGCTGAGGCACGGTCCCCGTCGATGTCGGCCACGTAGCTGACGCTGGCGCCGCTGATGGCCGTGGCCAGGTTGGTGATGTGGTCGGCGCCCATGATTCCGGCGCCGATCACGCCTACGTTGAGGGTCATGCTGGTGTTCTCCCTGTTTGTGAACTGGCCCCGCGGGCTGTCTTGCTAACGGGCTGTTGTGCCTGCGGGCTGTCTTGCTAGCGCGGCAGCTGATCAGCAGTTTCGGCGACTTCGGCTTGGACTTCGCTGACGATGTCGCTGTGGCCGCCGAGGCTTTCGAGTTCGTGGGCCAGTTCCGCCAGTTCCGCGCCGCCGGCCATTTGGGCGGTGAGTTCCTCCAGGGTGATGTCCTTTTTGTCGTAGTAGCCGATGGACTTGCCGCGCTTGAGGAGCAGGAACCTGTCCCCGACGGGGTAGGCGTGGTGGGGGTTGTGGGTGATGAAGATGACGCCCAGGCCGCGGTCGCGGGCCTGGAGGATGTACCGCAGCACCACCCCGGACTGCTTCACGCCCAGGGCCGCGGTGGGTTCGTCCAGGATCAGGGCCTTCGCCCCGAAGTGCACGGCGCGGGCGATGGCCACGCACTGGCGCTCACCGCCGGAGAGCTGGCCGATGGGCTGCTCCACGTCCCGCAGGTCAATGCCCATTTCCCCGAGTTCGCGCTTGGTGATGTCCTTCATGGCCTTCACGTCCAGGCGGCGGAAGGGCCCCCACCCTGTGGTGAGTTCCGAGCCGAGGAAGAAGTTGCGCCAGATCGGCATGAGCCCCACCACGGCCAGGTCCTGGTACACGGCGGCAATGCCGGAATCCAGGGCCTCCCGGGGTGAGCCGAGCTTGCGTTCGGCGCCCATGATCTTGAAGGAGCCCTCGTCGTGCTGGTGCAGGCCGGCGATGATCTTGATCAGCGTCGACTTCCCCGCCCCGTTGTCCCCGAGCAC
>Ga0157370_10004247_pt1 | contig 16554 bp, 13 predicted proteins | sample C35metaG_FD_113463 | JGI IMG/M metagenome (GOLD analysis project Ga0157370, IMG submission 113463) | Corn rhizosphere microbial communities from Kellogg Biological Station, Michigan, USA - C3-5 metaG | ecosystem: Host-associated > Plants > Roots > Rhizosphere > Soil | place: USA: Michigan...
CGATGCGCTGTTTGGCGAACACTTCGGGGAACAGACGCATCATCATTTTGCGGTCTTCGAGCATGTAGCTCACGCCGCTGGGGGTGCGCAGGTTGTCTTCGAGCACGTAGTACGTGCCGTCGCCGTCGCGCACCAAGTCGACGCCCGAGATATGCGCGTACAGATCGCGATGCAGATTCAGCCCCTGCATCGCCAGCTGGTAACCCTCGTTGGCCAGCACCTGCTCGGCCGGAATGATTCCGGCTTTGATAATGCGCTGATCGTGATAGAGGTCGGCGAGAAACATGTTCAGCGCCTGCACCCGCTGAATGCAGCCGCGCTCGACAATGCGCCACTCACTGGCCGGAATGCTGCGCGGAATGATGTCGAAGGGAATTAGACGCTCAGTGCCTTGGTCGTCGCCGTACAAGGTGAACGTGATGCCAGCGCGGTGAAACAGCAAATCAGCTTCGCGGCGGCGCTGCGCCAGCAACTCATCCGGGGTATCGGCCAGCCAGCGCGCGAACTCCCGGTAATGCGGACGGCATTCGCCGTTCGCCAGGTACATCTCGTCATAAAAGGTGCGGGTCATGCCGTACTCCTTGTCACCCGGACGTGCATAGATATTGCAAAGCCCGAGCCATCCGTCTTATTCGTTAAGTATCAATGACTTGAAAATAAGACACTCACCCTGCGCACCAGAATCGCGCATTCCTTGACTCACCGTGCGTGGCCACGCCCTGTTGCGCGGCAGGCCGCTTCGCTTGGTGCGTTTTCCTATGACCAGCGTAGTCGGGGTTGATTGCAACTAAATAGGGGAGTTGTTTCCGGGGGGGCATGCTGTGCTTTCAACGCATGTAGCTCTCCCTCGTCACCGTCATATCGGTATAGGCAGCGGGCCGACGAATCTAAAAACGAGGCCGGTTCAATCATCGCGCCTGACGTGCAAGCCTGGATCCCCGCCTTCGCGGGGATGACGGAGGTTTGGAAGAATGGCTCTGTTTCGACTTCAGAATCGCAGAAATACGAAATTCCCCAATAACCCCCCCGTCATTCCCGCGCAGGCGGGAATCCAGTCTTTAGGAGGAATCGCCTTTCGCTGAACGACTCTGGATCCCGAATCGTCGGACCGCCGCCTTCGCGGGGATGACGGAGGTTTCGTGATGGTTGTGTGTCGACTGACGAATTGCAGGTGCACAGAAATCCCAAACTAGACCTCCGTCATCCTCGCGAAAGCGGGGATCCAGTATTTCGGAAGGATCGCCTTTCCCTGAACGACTCTGGATCCCCGCGTTCGCGAGGATGACGGAGGTTTTTAGTGCTGGCGGTGTTCTTGATGACGATTCGCAGGAGTACAAAAATTCCAAACAAAACACCCGTCATCCTCGCGAAGGCGGCGGTCCGACGATTTGGGATCCAGTATTTCGGAGGAATCGCATTTCCCTAAACGAATGTGGATCCTCGCCCCCCCCACCTCACCCAAACGCCAACCCCAACCACCGCCGATAAAACCCCTCCGCCACCGCATTCAACGCCGCCACTTTCTCCGGCAAATCCTCAAGCATCTTGCGTTTCGACTGCTGACTCGGCTGGGTCTCGTCCAGCAGATGCTCAAAGTCGTTCAGCCACAGCTGCACCAGTTCTTCGGTCATTTCCGGGTGCCCTTGCAGGGCGAAAATCTTCTCGCCCCAGGCAAACGCCTGGTTTGGGCACCACGGGCTTGAAAGCAAGCGCTGGGCGCCGGGTGGCAGATCAAAGGTGTCGCCGTGCCATTGGTAGATCGGGAATTCGTCCGGCAGGTGTTCCAGCCACGGGCTGGGCTCGGTCTGGATGGCCTGCCACAGCGGCTGCCAGCCGATTTCCCGGTAAGGCATGCGGTGCACTTGCGCGCCCAGCGCCCTGGCCAGCAGTTGGCCGCCGAGGCAATGACCGATCAGGGGAATGTCGCGGGCTATAAACCGTTGCAACGCCGCAATCTCTACGTCCAGCCACGGCAAGGGATCATTGACGCTCATGGGGCCGCCCATGATGGCCACGGCTTTGGGCCGCTCCAGGTCGTAACCGTCAAGCTCGTCAAGGTCGGCACGCAGCACGGAAAAATCCAGCTGACGCTCGTCGAGCACCCGCGCTAGGTAGCCCGGCGGGCAGTAGTCGACGTGGGTAAGAATCAGAATGTCGCTCATCGCTGAACCGCCTCTTTTTTCCACCTGATCAGGCAAACCTCGTGCCGAGGCAGAGTCAGCGTTTCAGAAAAGTGTCGCCGGGCACCGACCCGCTTGTGGCCGGCCGGTGCATTCGCGGTGTGGCGCCAGTTAGTGGCGGGTCAGACGCGCAACCCTTTGAGTTCCTGCGTAACACCCCAGCCGTCGAGTACGCCACCCAACGGGGCGACCATCGACTCCAAGTCATGTTCGAACGCACCAATGCCGTCATAGGTGGCGTACATGACTTTGCTGATCAACACGTGCCAGGCGCCGTCATCACGCTCGCTCACCTGGGCATTGAGTACTTCACTGCGGAATTTTTTCGCCACCATGCGGGCCCGCTCCTCGTCGGGAAAAATGGCGTAGAACTCGATTGGGTGGATGCGGGCAAAGTCGAAGCCGCCCTCTTTCATCCGGCGCAACACATTGCTGCTGATGTCGTTATGGCTTGCTGTGCTCATGATGCGACCCCCTCACATGCGATGGATGGTTTGACCGCTTTCCCATTGCTGCTGCCAGCTGACTGCGCTGACGTCGCGACAGATCCGAAAGACCCATCACCCGAGGCTTGTTGCATTTGCGTACTGCGGCGTAGAGCGTGTGCTAGCGGGCGCCCAGCAAGGACGCCCTATTCCAGCGTAGTGCCTTTCCCACATTTGTGCAGCGTGGGTTACGCCCCTTTTTGCGCCGCCATAGCGGCAAAGCGCGTTTGGATAAAGCTGCCCACCCGCGCCATGGCCACGTCGGCGATGTCCAACAAACCGGCGTGAGCCTGAAATACATGCCAGCAGCCTGGATAGCGTTGCAGGTGAACATCCACGCCGGCTGCGGTGGCGCGCTCGGCAAGGCGCAGGCTGTCGTTGAGCAGCACTTCGTCTTCCCCGACCTGAATAAGCAGGGGCGGCAAGCCGCTGAGATCGGCATATACCGGCGACAGAAACGGGTCGCGACGGTCTACGCCCGGCGGGCAAAACAGCGAGCCGGCCTGGTGGATCCAGGCCAGGCTCAGCAACGGATCGCCCGCTGGCGGCTGATGCAACTGGCTGAGCGTGGCATCGGTAAGCGGCGAGAAACACACCAGCGCCGCAGGAAGCGGCAGCCCCGCCTGCTTGATGCGCAAGGCCAGCCCGAGCGCCAGGTTGCCGCCTGCGGAATCGCCGCCAAGCATGATCTGGGCGCCGCCAAACCCCTGTGCCAGCAATGCCTCGTAGGCGGCCAGGCCGTCGTTTAGCCCGGCGGGAAACGGGTGTTCGGGCGCCAGGCGATAGTCCAGCGCACACACGGCCAGCTTGCCGCGCCTGGCCAAATGGCCGGTGATGGCGCGGTGCGTGGCGGGCGAACCGATCAGGTAAGCGCCGCCATGGAAATACAGCATTACCCGCTCGCTGTGCTCAGCCGGCCGCTGCCACTCGCATTGCAACCCGGCCAGCATCTCGGCGCTACGGCGAGTGCCACGGGGCGCGACCGTGGAAACGGTCAAGGCACGCAGAATCGCGCGTTGGGCGGCGATGGGCATCGGTGGGCGGATCAGCCCGCGAAACAGCACCTTCAAACTGGTGCGCAACACAGCGGCCAACAGGCGCTGGCTCAAGCGCGGCGGTTCAACGAATGCAGTCATAGTTCGCAAGCTCCGGGCGACGGGTGTGATGGCGGTAGGTAAAGGTGAAACCGGGCCAGTTGTTGGTGTTTTTGCCGCTGGCGGTTTTGTACCAACTGTCGCAACCCTGCTGCCAAATGGAGCGGTCGATGGCCTTGTGCAGCGACTGGTTGAACTGCGCCTGCACCGTGGGCTTGAGGTCCATGTAGCGCAGTTGATGCTGCTGCAACTGTTGCAGGCAGCCGAGCACATAGCTGAACTGGCTTTCCAGCATGTAAATGATTGAGTTGTGGCCCAGGTTGGTGTTGGGGCCATAGAGGATGAACAGGTTGGGAAAGCCGCTGACGCTGATGCCCAGATACGCCTCGGCGCCCTCCTTCCAGGCGGCATTGAGGTCGCGACCGTTGAGCCCGGTGATGTGCATGGGCGCGAGAAAATCGGTGGCGGCGAAGCCGGTGCCGTAGATGATTGCGTCCACCTCGCGCTCGCGGCCGTCGGCGGTGCGTATGCCGGTGGCGGTCACCGCTTCGATCTCCTCGCCCACCACCTCGACGTTGGCCCGCGCCAGGGCCGGAAAGTAGTCGTTGGAGATAAGGATGCGCTTGCAGCCCATGGGGTAATCAGGTGACAGGCGCTGACGAAAAGCAGGATCGGCAATGCTGCGGTTCAAATGCAGACGAAAGCGCAGCTGCATGGGCTTCATCAGCTTGGGCACCACGGTGAACGCCAGCACCCGCGCTTCGTGCTGGATGTATTTGAGGCCGCGGTCCAGGGTCTGCAGCCACGGCAGGCGGCGCATTAGCGCGCTTTCCCAAGGCCGATAGGCGCGATCTGGCTTGTGCAGCACATACGCCGGCGAGCGCTGGAACACATGAAGCTGCGCCACCTGCGGGGCAATTTGCGGAATAAATTGAATGGCGCTGGCGCCCGTGCCGATTACCGCTACGCGTTTGCCGCTGAGGTCGTAGTCCGCGTTCCAGCGGGCCGAGTGGAAGGCTTCGCCGGTGAACTGCTGCAACCCGGCGATGCGCGGCAGCAACGGACGATTCAGTTGGCCGCACGCGCTCACCAGTGCCTGAGCGCTAAACGTTTCGCCATCGGTGCAGGTGACTTGCCACACACCGGCTTCGGCGTCGAACACGGCACTGGCCACTTCGCGGTTGAAGCGTATGTGCGGGCGAACCTGGTACTTGTCGGCGCAGTGCTGCTGGTAGGCGAAAATTTCCGTCTGCGGCGCAAACTTGCGCGTCCAGTCGGTTTTGGGCTCGAAAGAAAAGGAATACAGATGGGAAGGCACATCGCAGGCGGCGCCGGGGTAGCGGTTGTCCCGCCAGGTGCCGCCCAGGTCGCCGGCTTTTTCCAGCAAAACGAAATCGCCGATGCCGGCGCGCTTGAGGGTAATTGCCAAGCCGATGCCAGCGAAGCCGGCACCGATAATCAGCACACGCAACGGCGCGGCTGACGGGGACGTTTTAGTCATTGTTGTTATCCCGATGGTCGTCGGGGCTAAGACTAAAGCGTCCGCATGGGCAGAAACAACGGGTACGTCCGTACTAGCTCGAAACGCACCGGTTATTGGCGGACTAGGCGTCGATTGTCCGGCGAAATGGCGCCGAGGCTGCGGTACGGGTTGATGTCCAGGCCACCCCGACGCACATAGCGGGCGTAAACGGTCAGGCTTTCGGGCTGCAGCAGGCGTTGCAGATCAAGAAAAATGCGCTCCACGCACTGCTCGTGGAAGTCGGCGTGCTGGCGAAAGCTCACCAGATACGCCAGCAGACTTGCCGCATCCAGCGCCGGCCCACGGTAGCTGACCACCACAGTGCCCCAGTCCGGCTGGCCGGTAACCGGGCAGTTGGACTTGAGCAAATGGCTATGCAGGCTCTCCTCCACCACGCGGGCGGTATCGCAACGCAGCAGCTCGGGCTGCGGCTGGGCGTAGTTGCTGATGGTCACATCCAGCTCATCAATGCAGCGCCCGGGCAACGCCGTCACGCCCTCGGCCTCGACCTCGGCCAGACTGCGCACCCGCACGCCGACCGGCTTGCCGGCGGCGGCGCCGAGGTCTTTTTCCAGCACCGCCTGCAACTCGCCCGCCGTGGCAAATACGCTCTGGTTCAGGGAGTTGAGATACAGCTTGAAGGACTTGGACTCGATGATATTGGGCGAGTCGGCAGGAATCGCGAACTCACCAATCGCCACCACCGGCTTGCCCGAGGGCAGCAGCCACGACAGCTCGAAGCAATTCCAGAAATCGACGCCCTGATACGGCAACGTTTCAGCCGTAAGGCCCAACTCGGCCCATTTCGGCGCGCGGGGAATGGGGTACAGCAGCGACGGCGTGTAGGTAGCGATGTATTCGCTGGCCTTGCCTAACGGAGAGTGTTCGACGGCGGGATGCATGGCGGCGACCTGAGGGTAAAAAAACGCGGCAATTGTATACAAATTGCCGCGTCTTGGGACGTACGTTGGGGATGGACAGGCGATTACTGGCGCATGCCTCGCCCACTCTTCAGCAACTGCACACAGGCGATGTAAAGCACCGTGGTCGCTACGACCATAAAGCCGATGGCAATGCTGATGCGAATATCCGACACGCCCAAAATGCCGTAGCGGAAGGCGTTAACCATGTGCAGCACGGGGTTGGCCAGCGACACGGTTTGCCAGAACGGCGGCAGCAGGCTGATGGAGTAAAACACCCCGCCCAGGTACGTCAGCGGCGTCAGCACGAAGGTCGGAATGATGGAGATGTCATCGAAGTTGCGGGCAAACACGGCGTTGATAAACCCGCACAGCGAGAACACCGTGGCCGTCAGCAGCACCACCAGTACGGTGATGCCCAGGTGGTGCACTTGCAGCTTGGTGAAGAACAGCGACAGCAAGGTCACGATCACGCCCACTGCCAGGCCGCGCAGCACGCCGCCGATGACGTAGCCGATAAGAATGGTGTGCGGCGACACCGGCGCCACCATCAGCTCTTCTACCGAGCGCTGGAATTTGCTGCCGAAGAAGCTCGACACCACGTTGCCGTAAGCGTTGGTGATCACCGACATCATGATCAGGCCGGGCACGATGTACTGCATGTAGGTGAAGCCGCCCATGTCGCCGATCTGCCGGCCGATCAGGTTGCCGAAGATGACGAAGTACAAAACCATGGTGATCGCTGGCGGCAGCAGCGTTTGCGGCCAAATCCGCATAAAGCGGCGCACTTCGCGGTAGACGATGGTGTTGAGGGCAACCCAGTTGGCTTGCAGTTCGTTGTTCAAATAATCGTGTTTCATACCGCCACCTTCGCCAGGTTTTTTTCCACCAAGGACACGAATAGCTCCTCCAGGCGATTGGTTTTGTTGCGCATGCTCAGCACCTGAATGTGCTGTTCGCCAAGTTGGCGGAACAGCTCGCTAATGCCCAGGCTCTTTTCCACTTGCACCGCCAGCGTGTGGTCGTCGACCAACTGCGCGGGATAACCGGGCAAGTTGGGCAGCACGGTGAGCGAGTCTTTCAGGTCAAGCAGGAAGGTTTCCACGTGCAGCTTTTTCAGCAGGCTGCGCATGCTGGTGTTTTCGACGATGCGGCCGTGGTCGATGATGCCGATGTTGCGGCACAGCTGTTCGGCTTCTTCGAGGTAGTGAGTGGTGAGAATAATGCTGATGCCCTGCTCGTTCAGCTCGGTGAGGAAGGTCCACATCGAGCGGCGCAATTCGATGTCCACGCCAGCGGTGGGTTCATCGAGGATCAGCAAGCGCGGTTGGTGAATCAGCGCGCGGGCGATCATTAGTCGACGTTTCATGCCGCCGGATAATTCACGCGAGGCCGAGTTGCGTTTGTCCCACAGGCCGAGTTGGGTGAGGTACTGCTCGGCGCGTTCTTTGGCGATGCGCTGGGGAATGCCGTAGTAACCGGCCTGGGTCACGACGATGTCGAAGACTTTTTCGAACTGGTTGAAGTTGAATTCTTGCGGCACCACGCCCAGGCAACGCTTGAGCTGCGACGGCTCGCGGTCCAGGTCATGGCCGAACACGTTGACCGTGCCGCTGGACTTGGTCACCAGCGTGGAAAGAATGCCGATGGTGGTCGATTTACCGGCGCCGTTGGGGCCGAGCAAGGCGAAGAAGTCGCCTTCGGCTACGTCCAGATCGATGCCGTGCAGTGCTTGAAAGCCGTTGCCGTACGTCTTGGTCAGGCCACGGATAGACAGGGCAGAACTCATAGGAAATACACACTTAAATAAGAAAATTGGAGCGGGAGACGCGGCCGCCGTGTTCTCAGGCGTTACGGCGGGCCGCGCAGTTTAGCGCCACGGGCAGTGGACCGCTAAAACGCTTCCCAGGTTGTTTTTTTATCGGTCAGGTCAGCGCCGTCATCACCGCTGTCTGGTACGCGGGCCGCTGTTTCAGGCGTTCGTACCAGGCCTGCAAATGAGGCAGATCGGGGCGCTGGATGGGCATTTCAAACCAGGCGTAGATACCGGCGCCGAGCGGGATGTCGCCCATGCCGAACTGCTCACCGGACAAATACGGCTGGCTGGCCAAGGCCTCATTCGGCATTGCCAGCAGTTCACCGCAGCGCTGCAAGGCGGCAGCGATACGCGCTTCGTCGCGCTGTTCGGGCGGGGTACGCACGATGCCCCAGAACAAATCGCGGAACGCGCCGGCGAACACCGAGGTGGACCAGTCCATCCACTTGTCGCCAATGGCGCGCTGGGCCGGGTCTTGCGCATACAACACACCGTCGCCGTATTGCGCCGCCAGGTAACGAACGATGGCGCTGGACTCCCACAGCACCAGGTCGCCGTCTTCAATCACCGGCACCAGACCATTGGGGTTCATGGCGCGGTAGTGCGGTTCGTTCACCACACCGAAAGCGCCACCTGCATCGCGTCGTTCGTAGGGCACCCCTACTTCTTCGGCGGCCCACAACGCTTTGCGCACGTTGCCGGAATTCTTGCGTCCCCAGATCGTCAGCATCGGTTTGTTACCTTCTATTTCGCTTTTTTGGCTCAGGCATCCTACCTGCCTGAGCCAAAGAAAACAGACTTGGAAATTGATGTTAGCTATCGAGGCGCTTCATGGTTCCGGGGTTTCGCCCCGGCTCGTCACTTGCACCCGCTTAGCAGCAGTAAAGACTGACTGCACAGTCACGCCAATCGCGACACGCGGCACGATTATCCAGTGCGAACTGAACTACGCGAGGGTGGTCACTATCACTGAAGCGGCCGGGGCAAGGTGTTCACTCACCTGGGTTCCTGGGGGTGCCGAGTTCAATTCGATGACGCCAAGCCTGGCTTGGCGCCCTTCTCGCCAGTCCCTCTCTCGCCACACCTACTAAGCTCGACACGGTCGGCATTCAGCCGGTCCGTTCCAAGGAGGACGTTGCATGCTTGCTGTCTGGTTAGTTGTTCTGGTGCTGGGCGTGGCCTTTCTGGCCCACCGTCGCCTCTCGCCGTTGCCTGCCATTGGCATCGTCGCCGTCTACCTGGTGCTCATGGGCATTTATGGCCATGCACCGACCTGGCTGATGGCCATTCTCTGGCTGACGCTGATCGCCATCACCGTGCCGTTGGTACTGCCAGACCTGCGCCGCAAGCTGTTCACCGCGCCGCTGTTCGCCTGGTTCCAGAAAACCTTGCCGCCGATGTCGGAAACCGAGAAAGACGCCATCGAAGCCGGCACCGTCTGGTGGGACGGCGAGCTGTTCAGCGGTCGCCCGGATTGGAACACCCTGCTCGCCTACCCCAAGGCGACGCTTACGGACGAGGAACAAGCGTTTCTCGACGGCCCAACAGAAGAACTGTGCGCGATGGTCACCGACTGGGACATCGGCCAGCACATGGACTTGCCTGAAGCGGCGTGGCAGCACATTAAAGAGCACGGCTTCTTTGCCCTGATCATTCCCAAGGAGTACGGCGGTAAAGGCTTCTCCGCCTACGCCCACTCGCAAGTGGCGATGAAACTGGCGACCCGCAGCGGCGACCTGGCCTCCACCGTAATGGTGCCCAACTCCCTCGGCCCGGCTGAATTGCTGCTGCACTACGGCACCGACGAACAGCGCCAGCATTACCTGCCGCGCCTGGCCCGTGGCGACGACATTCCGTGCTTCGCCCTCACCGGCCCGCTGGCCGGTTCCGATGCCGGGGCAATGCCTGACGTCGGCATCATTTGCAAAGGCCAGTGGAACGGCGAGGAAGTGATTGGCCTGCGCCTGACCTGGGAAAAACGCTATATCACCCTCGGCCCGGTGGCGACGCTGCTCGGTCTGGCGTTCAAGGCTTACGACCCGGAGCACTTGCTCGGCGACGAAGACGACTTGGGCATCAGCCTGGCGCTGATTCCGACCGACACCCCCGGGGTGGAAATCGGCCGTCGCCACTTGCCGCTGGGCGCCGCGTTTATGAACGGCCCCAACTCGGGCAAAGACGTTTTCGTGCCGCTGGACTACCTCATCGGCGGTCAGCCGATGTTGGGCAAAGGCTGGATGATGCTGATGAACTGCCTGTCGGTCGGCCGTTCGATTTCGCTGCCCGCGGTGGGCACCGGTGCGGCCAAATACACCAGCCTGGTCACCGGCCAGTACACCCAGGTGCGTGAGCAATTCAACGTGCCGCTGGCGGCTTTCGAAGGTATTCAGGAAGCGCTGGCGCGCATCGGCGGTAACGCCTGGATGATGGACGCCGCGCGCATTCTTACGGCCAACGCGGTCGATCTGGGCGAAAAACCCTCGGTGCTTTCGGCGATTCTCAAGTACCACCTCACCGAGCGCGGCCGCGAGTGCATCAGCCACGCGATGGACGTGCACGGCGGCAAGGGCATCATCATGGGCCCAAACAACTACTTGGGCCGTTCGTGGCAAGGCGCACCGATTTTCATCACCGTGGAAGGCGCGAACATTCTCTCGCGCAACTTGATGATCTTCGGCCAGGGCGCCATTCGCTGCCATCCGTACGTGCTTAAGGAAATGGCCTTGGCCGGTCGTGAAGACCGCGACCGTGCGCTGGTGGAATTCGATGAACTGCTGATGCAACACATTGGTTTTGCCGTCAGCAACGCCGCCAGCAGCCTGATTCTCAGCCTGACCTTCGGCAAAATCGGCCGGGTGCCGGGCGACAGTTTCAGCCAGCCCTACTTCCGCGCACTGAACCGCCTGGCGGCTGGTTTCGCCATGTTGGCGGACTTCAGCATGATGCTGCTCGGTGGCGAGCTGAAACGCCGCGAACGCTTGTCGGCACGCCTAGGCGATGTGCTCAGCAACCTGTACCTGGCCTCGGCGGCGCTCAAGCGTTATCACGACTTGGACTACCCGGAGCACTTGCGCCCGTCTGTGAGCTGGGCCATGGAAGAAAGCCTGGGCAACGCCGAGCAAGCGCTGGCCGACTTGCTGGAGAACTTCCCCAATCGATTCTTCGGCTGCGCATTGAGCCTGTTGGTATTTCCGTTCGGCCGTCGCCACAGAGGCCCATCGGATGCGCTGGATGCCGAGATCGCGGGCATCCTCGCCCGCCCTGCCGGCGACCCAGCGCTAGAGGCGGTGTTGGCCGGCTGCTTCCGCCCAACCGACCCGACCGATGCCGTGGGCGCGCTGCAACATGCAGTGAACCTGCTGGGCGCCAGCCATGGGTTGCACAAAAAGCTGCATGTGGCGGTGAAGGAAGGTCGTCTCACGCCGCGCCCAGGCGAAAGCCTGATTGATGCGGCACTGGCGGCCGGCGTGCTACAACCCGACGAAGCGCAGAACCTGCGTGATGCGGAAGCGGCGCGGCGCCGGGTGATCGACGTCGACGATTACGCCAAAGAAGAACTGACGCTGGGCGAAGGCAAGATCCGCTAACGTCCCCGCCAGGCGGCAACACGACAACGGGCGCGAAGGCTTCTATACTTCGCGCCCGTTTTTGTTCCTGAGGAGTCGCCCATGTCCAGCCCCTATCTCGACCATCACTTGGCGCTGCTGACCCACCTGCGCGGCATTCTGGTTGCGCTGGGCGAAGCCGAACAGGTTCCGGAAGAAAGCCACGCGCTGTTTCTGGAACGCTTCGACGAATTGCTCACCCTGCTGCCGCAGGAGCCTGAGCAAAGCCTTTATCTGGGCCAGGACTTGATGTGCCAGGTCATCCACCGCTACCCGCAAATCGCCCATCTGGTGCCGCGCGACTTGCTGTGGTTCTTCGGTGGCGACTGCCTGCACTTTATGCCGGACGAAGAAATCACCTTGTTCCAGGCGCTCGATGAGCGTCGCTACGAAGCCGAACAGAACGACGAGCCGTTCGACTGGGAGCGTGAGAAGCAATTCCTCGCGATTCCGCGTGAAGGCAGCACGCACTGAGGACTGTTCGCAGGTTCAGGTGATCGTGCTCTTGTAGGAGCCAGCTTGGTGGCGAACCCTGCAACCGACACCTTTTCCAGGGTTCGCCACCAAGGTGGCTCCTACAAAAACAGGCACCTGTGGGAGCGGCTTTAGCCGCGATCGGCCGGGCCTGAAAACGGCGCCGCCTGGGCAATCGCATCGCGGCTAAAGCCGCTCCTACAAAAACGGATGGGCTTTTCGGCCACAAATCGCGCACAAACAAAAACGCCGCTCAATGAGCGGCGTTTTTGTGTATTTGGAGCGGGAAACGAGACTCGAACTCGCGACCCCGACCTTGGCAAGGTCGTGCTCTACCAACTGAGCTATTCCCGCAATACATCTACAGCTTGAATGGCGTCCCCTAGGGGACTCGAACCCCTGTTACCGCCGTGAAAGGGCGGTGTCCTAGGCCACTAGACGAAGGGGACATCAACCTTTTTTACCAGCAACGCCTTTCAGCACTGCTTTTAAATTTTGGAGCGGGAAACGAGACTCGAACTCGCGACCCCGACCTTGGCAAGGTCGTGCTCTACCAACTGAGCTATTCCCGCATCTACAACTTGGTGTATTGCTGCCTGGAAAATGGCGTCCCCTAGGGGACTCGAACCCCTGTTACCGCCGTGAAAGGGCGGTGTCCTAGGCCACTAGACGAAGGGGACACAGGTTGTGCATGACGCACATTTTCCAACCTTCGCTGCGCTTGCGTATTGCCTTACGCTGCGAAGTGGCGCGAATTCTAGGGAGCCTTTTGAGGGGCGTCAACACTTGAGTGAAAATTAATTTAAATCAATGACTTCTGTGTAGAAGCTGGTCGGTGTCTATCCGCAATAGCACATAGGCACTACACTCGCCCGAAACTCCAGTAGTCGAGAGGTTGTAAAGGTGTCCCCACTCGTAATCACTCTACTGATAGTCGCCGGCATCGCGATTCTGTTCGTGATCGGTTACATCAACCATACGGTAGAGAACAGCAAACTGGAGAAGGCCCGTCAGAAGGCCGACTTGGGCGACCGTCTGCGCCGTTGTGCAGACGTTTCTGACTCACTTCCCGGCCAGTTTATGTCCCCTGCCCTCAAACAGATGCTTAACCGGCTAATGCTGCAATTTGCCGAACGCCTGCTGGCCGTCGATAAGGGCCAGGCCGCCGTTAAAGACCGCGTGGAAGAGCTGCGTGGTCTGATCGGCCAGGGCGATGCGCTGGTGGTGCGTAACCCACCGCAGCCGATCGTCAACGAAGCCAAAGCCAAAGACGTACGCGTGATCCTGGAAATTCTGCACGGCCAGATCACCCGCGCGGCGCAGGACAAACTGCTGCCAACGGCCGAAGCGAAAACCTGGCTGGAAGAGGTGCGGCACATTCTGGTGCAGGTGCATATCGAGCTGTTTACCACCGCCGGTCAGACCGCGATGCAGCAAGGGCAACCCGGCCATGCGCGACTGGCCTTCGAACGCGGCGTGCAGTACATCCGCAAACAACCCGACGCCAAGCGTTATCAAGCACCGCTCAGCACACTGGAAAAACAACTGGCACGGGCCAATGCCATGGTGTTGGAAAGCAACAAGCCGGCGAGCGACGAAACGAACGAGCTCAATGAGGGCATCAGCTCGATGGGCGACGAAGACTGGAAGAAAAAGAACATGTACGACTGAGTGTTCAGCGCCAACAAAAAGCCCGGCTCGATGCCGGGCTTTTTGTTGGGCGGTAGCCGTTGGGCTGCGCTTTGCTTAACCCAACCTACCAAACTCCCTGTGGGAGCGGCTTCAGCCGCGATGCTGTTGAAACCATCGCACCGAATCGGAATGCCGCCCGGCCGCTCTCCCAGGATAAGCGTGTGCCATCAACACTCAGTCAACCGCAAAAATATCGCCGCTAACGCTTCAATCCCACGCTGATCCGCCTCACTGAAGCGCGCCAGTTTCGGGCTGTCCAAGTCCAACACGCCGATCAGGCGCCCTTCTTTGACCAACGGCACCACCAGCTCACTGTTCGACGCACTGTCACAGGCGATATGCCCAGGAAATTCATGCACATCTTCCACCCGCTGGGTTTGCAGACTGGCCGCCGCTGCACCGCACACGCCTTTGCCGAAGGGAATGCGCACGCAAGCGACCTGACCCTGGAATGGCCCAAGCACCAGTTGCTCCTGTTTATTCAGGTAGAAGCCGGCCCAGTTCAGGTCGTCCAGCTGGGTATAAAGAAACGCGGAAAATTGCGCGGCATTGGCGACGAAGTCGCGCTCATCCGCCAGCAGCGCTTCCAGCTGCGCCGCCAACAGGCCGTAGCCTTCCAGGCCAGCGCCGGTGCTTTGTAAATCGATCACGACTGTTTCTCCAATAATTGCAGGCCGACCCAATTGCGGGCGAACTGATAGGCACAACGGCCGTTACGGTTGCCACGGCTGGTGGCGTAGCGCGCAGCGAGCACGCCGAGCTCTTCGCTCCACGCCCAGTCGAGGTTGGCCTGCTTGGCCAACACACCGATCCAGTGGCGCACCACGTCGTGAAAATGTTCTTGAGTGAACGGGTAGAACGACAGCCATAAGCCGAAACGATCGGACAGGGCGATTTTGTCTTCAATCGCCTCGCTCGGGTGCAGTTCGCCGTTGACCATTTTGCTGTCGAGGTTGTCGCTCTCTTTCTCCGGCACCAAGTGCCGGCGGTTCGAGGTGGCGTACAGCAGCACGTTTTCTGGCGCCCGCTCCAGCGAGCCGTCGAGCACGCTCTTGAGTACGCGGTAGTCGCCCTCGCCCGCTTCGAACGACAGGTCGTCGCAGAACAACACGAAGCGCTGCGGCAGCTTGGCGATCAGTTCGACAATGCGCGGCAGGTCGGCCAGGTAGTCACGCTCGATCTCGATCAAGCGCAGCCCTTGCCCCGCCAGCTCGGCCAACAGCGCCCGCACCAGCGACGATTTACCGGTACCACGCGCGCCCCACAGCAAGGCGTGGTTAGCGGGCAAGCCGGCGACGAATTGGCGGGTGTTGCGGGCTAAGTGATCGCGCTGGGTGTCGACGCCGATCAGGTCGGTCAGGCGCAAGTCGAGGCTGACTTCCAGCGGTTGCAAATAGCCGCCACGGCCTTCGCGATGCCAGCGCGCGGCGACGGTCTGCGACCAGTCCACCTCAACTCGCAAGGTCGGCAACAACGGGTCGAGGCGCGCCAACACCGCGTCGGCACGCTCCAGAAAGGCATTCAAACGGGAGTCCACGATTTACTCCTTTTTTGCGAAGGGAAACTCAATGTGGGCCGGGCAAGCAGCAAATCTATTCAGCTATGCTTGCCCAATGCTCAGAGACGAGGCTGGTTCACGACCTTATGGATATAACGCTCACCCATCGCCTGTCGTTCAAACAGGCCAGCCTGACGGTTCTCGTGGCGTTGATCCTCGGCACCTTGCTCAGCCTGCTGCAGGTGAGCAGCGATTATGCCAGCGAAGACGCCTCGATCAACCGAGAGATACGCGCGCTGTTGGAGATCAGCCATAACCCGGCGACGCGCATCGCCTACAACATCGACACCGAACTGGCGCAGGAATTGGTCGCAGGCCTGCTGCGCTCACCCGCGGTGATCAGCGCGCAAATCATCGACGACACCGGCACCAGCCTGGCCAGCGCCACCCGCTCGCGCATCAACAGCCCCTATCGGATGTTCAGCGACCGGCTGTTCGGCCAGAGCCGCCATTTTGAAGACCCGCTATTCGTCAGCCATTCGCCCACCGAAACCATTGGTCTGCTGCGCCTGGAAGTCGACACCTTCGCCTTTGGCAGCAATTTTCTTCGCCGCGCGCTGGTCACGCTGCTGAGCGGCTTCGCCTATAGCCTGCTGCTGTCGATGATTTTGCTGGTGGTGTTTTATTTCATGCTGACCAAGCCGCTCACCGACGTGATTCAAGCCATCAGCGCCCGCGACCTGCGCCGGCCGACCCGGCAGAAGCTGCCCTGCCCGTCTGGCCATGAAAACGATGAAATCGGCATTTTGGTCGACGTGACCAACCAGCAACTTTCGAGTTTGTCCGAGGAAGTCGAGCACCGGCGCAAGGCCGAAGACCAGCTCACGCAGTACCTGGGCGAGCTGGAGAACATCATCTCGGCACGCACCAACGAACTCAAAGCCAGCAATACCCGTCTGACCCTCTCCAACCAGGAGCTGGAAAGCGCCCGTGCCCGCGCGAACCAGATGGCCCTGGCCCGCGCCACGTTTCTGGCCAACATGAGTCACGAAATTCGCACGCCGCTCAACGGCCTGCTGGGCATGCTCGGTTTGGCGCTGGACAGCCCGTTGAGCGCCGAACAACGGCAACAACTGAGCATCGCCCACAACTCCGGCAAGGTGCTGGTGGAGTTGCTTAACGACATTCTCGATTTGTCCAAATTCGAAGCGGGCCAATTGGAGCTGGAGTCGATTCCGTTCGATTTCGCCACGCTGGTGGAAGACACC
>Ga0157370_10004249_pt1 | contig 16545 bp, 15 predicted proteins | sample C35metaG_FD_113463 | JGI IMG/M metagenome (GOLD analysis project Ga0157370, IMG submission 113463) | Corn rhizosphere microbial communities from Kellogg Biological Station, Michigan, USA - C3-5 metaG | ecosystem: Host-associated > Plants > Roots > Rhizosphere > Soil | place: USA: Michigan...
ACATCGCCCGGCACACATTTGCAAGAATGGCTATAGATAAAGTGAACAATCCAATGCTTTCTATGGATCTTCTGGGCCACAAATCGCTTGCCGTACATCAGGCGTATTTAAACGACATTAGGAAAGACGATATATTGGATGCTGCAGCTGATGACATTTTTAGCTAACTTACTGACCATGCACCCTCTCGAGCAATTTGAAGCAGCAATATCGGCTAATTACCCGATATTTTCATTTATCGGCTTTTCACCCGATATTGTACAGACTGAACTGATTGAAAGTGTTATCTTCGCCCCATGACACTACAAGAAGTTACTGAGTTAGAAGATTGGTTTAAAAGTGTAGAATTGCCTAAACCTCCTGTAATGCTTTTCCCAGGCACCGAGATAGCCGACGTAAACAGGTTTTTAGAGGTTCAATTTATATCATTAAGGAACAACCCGGAGAGTAAGACCAATGCGCCAGTTATCTATCGTCTGAAAGCTTTAAAACTGCTAATTGAGTCTAATCTCTAGTCATAAACTTGCCCTTTTTATAATAATTGGTTCCTTTATAGTATTCCTTAAAGAATTTATTGTTTGAATAGTAAAAATGGTTCAATGGTAGCGGTTGATGTACTGGATCACTAAGTTCAGCAGGTTTTGAGAAACTTAATTCAGCTTCTATAGCAACATCAAGGGCGCGCACATCAAACTCACTGGGATTTATTAAAGTGACCAACTCTAAAGAATCATCGACGTACACAGCGAAGCGAACTGTTTCTATAGGATGGTCAATCTCTGGTAAATCAGAAAGCATGGAGAAAAGCCATTCTTTCAAATGTTGCTCATAGCCCTTCTTCCTAATATAAATGTGCCCGTTGCCAACCGTAACACCTAATTCAGGGTATGCCTCTATAATATTTAGAGCCAATTGAATTAAATAGGGCCTTGCCATTATGCTGCAGTTTCGGGCACCTCTTTTAATGCCTCCGGTTTATTGCCAATTTTAATGAGTTCCCGATCAACTCGGTATGCTGCCATGTTGGTATCGTCGCAAGGCTCCATTAAATGTTTTATTTCTTCCTGGCTGGTAGTTGGATTGAGCCACGCATTAATTTGGTCATTGGAGATAATTACCGGTTGCCTAAGCTTCACATTGTGGATACTGGCCATTAATTCATTAGCCGGAGCAGTAACAATTGAAAATGATTTATGCCAAATACCGGTAGCCGGATCTTTGAATAATCCGTAAATACAGGCCAGGTTAAAATACGGGTGTTCTTTAGGATGAATGAAGTATGGTAATTTGTCCTTATCCACTTCTTTGTACTCGAAAAAACCATTAACCGGCACAATACACCTTTTGGTTAAAATTGACTTCTTAAAAGAAGGCTTTTCGAATATGGTTTCTGATTTAGCATTTAAAGTATTTTTACTTTGCTTTACTGCATCTTCAAGAGATTTACCCCAGCTGGGTAGCAAACCCCATTGCATGCGTTCCGCTTGCCTGGCTCCATCATTTGCAGCAATGGTAACCAGGTTAGGGTGTGCAAATCCATTCGCATGGTAATAAATCTGATCGTTTAAATCAGCTTCATCGATCAGCTGAGCAGAATAATAATCCGCGTATTCGTATGCTTTGTTGGTTTGGGTGGCTCTGTAACACATATTCTAAATTAGTGATTAATCACCAAAAATAAAATCACCTGATGCTTTGTACTCAAATGAAGCCGTTTTGCTTCCGTCTTCTGTTTTTAGAACTCCTGTAAAACTCATTGGATATTCGCCCGTGTCGTACCAGCTTATTTCAGCGCCCTTTGCTGCCCTATCAATATCCACATCATTTTTGACATTGATGTTTAATGTTTGGCGATCATCACTAAATTCTGAACTAATCTCGTTTTCCTTATAGTAGGCCATTAGTTCCTCTGCCTGTTGTACTGTTAAATTTTCAATGATATTTTAGTTTATGTTGATTTCTTCTACTTCTGAATTACCTTCCTGGCTAAGATTGATCACCATGGTTTTATCGAATAAAACAACCTCATTAATCTGGTCCCGGATTGCGTCGGCAAATTCGGCTAAATCCAAATCAGGGTGAGCAATCATTTTTAAGTTCTGGTCATCGTCCCAAGCCCACGCAATAATATTTTCGCCGAATAAATCCTTCAAAGCATGTGGTAAATTACCCATAGCCTTTTCTTCTTTTAAGGCCATAGATAGGTCTGGTAATTCTTCCAGTAACAAAGGGTCACTTGTTTGCCATCCGAAAGGGGATTTTTCATCTTCTACCATGCTGCCTAAATAATCTTCACCAATGGTAACGTTTAAAACCTCATCGTCCTGGTCAATGGTAACCTTCATAGGTATTCCCACTTTTGTTGGGATATAAGTGAATGTTGATGTATGCATGATATCTGGTGTTTACACTAAATTTAACAATATTTTCTCATGTTTGGTTTTCGCCTGTAACCATATCAATAAGGACCTGCAGGTATCCCCCGGAAAACTCATCTTTCGGATGTTGGAACTGTACACGCCATCCTAACATCGTATTAGATATTGATCCCCAATACGCTCTGTCAACCAAAATATGATATCCACAACCTCCCCCGCCATTAGGGGAAGTTATTTCTATCTCTTTTGTGTCATTGCCAAAGGCTGCTAAAAATGTTATACTTACTAAAAACATGGCAACAAATATTGCTAATATTTTTAGTAATTGCAAATACTACAGAATAATTTATATTTGGCTATGAAGCAATTACCAGTAGGAACCATCTTAAAAGCCGAAAAAAGATTTTTGGAAGTCTCGTGCATTTATCCAGATGGCGGTTATAAAATCAGCTCAATTGAGGAAGATGACGGCTATGAAATGCCTATCGATGAAAAGGTAATACATAAGCTTTTAGAAGATGGCACTTGGGAGATTTATACAGAAAAAGCCCTTCGTAAATGAAAGGCTTTTAAATTTATATGAAGGTATTTTAAAACCTGATTAAATCATAGTTGGCGTTAATTGACGGCCGCCATCTATCGCTTTCGGGGTACCAGGTGTAATTCCCCTGAATGCTAAAGCGGCCTAAATCAATCCGAGCTGCAGGACCAAATCCATAAGATCCTGTTTGCGGGTTATAATTAGCAGCCGCTTGTATTCTTAATCCGAAAACCGGTTGCTTCTGCTCAATGGTAAGTTGTTTAACGGTATTAATTGTTGTCCTAGGGTCATTGGAATAGATATCGATGTAACTTTTTTTAGCGCCTAAAAACCATGTACGCTTCCAATATTGTGTAATAGTCAGGTCTGCATTATAAGCAAAATCAAATTTACCTTTATCGAGGGTATCCAAAGGATCAATAGAAGGAGTATATGCCAAATCGACAAACTTATCTTTATATCGATATGACCTTGCACCGTCAGAAAGAATAATTTCCTTAGCTTTAGCATTCTCTACCTTCAGTGTGCTGTTTACTACCGTAAGATCCTGAATTTGTTTTTTCAATATACCAATTGCCATTGCCGTGGTATCCATTACACCCTGGCTAATTGCTACTTTATCAACATCATCAATTGAAACGATGTTTCTTGCTGCCTCAATGGTTACATGTTGAAGTCCATTCTGATCAACCTTTCTTGCGATAATTGTAGCTTCAGCCTGTATTGCTTTAGATTGTACAGTAGCGCTACTTTCTTTTCTGTCTGCAACACCTTTAAAATAAAGTGCTGTTAATACAGCCCCAATCGTTACTATTAAACTGCCCATTAGGACAAATAATTTCCAATTTTTCATAACTTAATTGTTTATGATTTTCTTAGCCTCATTGGCGAAATTTTTATGAGCAGCGCTATCGGTAGCTTTTTTGATCTCGTTTATGATGCCGTTTTTGACCAAAAGCGCCGTAGTTAAGTCGTCCTTTTCTTTCCTAATGGTAGTATTTTCAATTCGCAAGCGTTCGTTTTCAGATTCACAGTTCTTATTAACCTGAGAGGATGTAGTTGAAAACTGGTAAACAAAAAACCAGGCAATAGAAATAGCCACCATCATAATATATACGGGTGGAGATTTAATGGCCTGGCCAAATGTTATTTTTGGAAGATTTTGCATATTAATTACGCCTCGCTAAGTTTTGCTGGTGTACCATCTAGATTTTTGTAGTAGTGCTTTTTAACACCCAAAGGCTGGATGCTTTTCCATTGGGCTCTGCGTACATCTGTGATTTCAGTTTTAAGTATCCAAGTTGCACATACGGAGTCAGATTGATTTCCCCCATAGCACCGAAAGTATTTATCGTTTTCGCCGATGCAGTAAGTAACATGGCCACCGCCATTACGCTCTTTGATCAAGGTATCTCCCACGCACGCATCATCAACCGAAATAGATTTACCCCAATTTCTCCACCATAACGATGAAAGTAATTTTGGTGCAGGCAATTTAAGCCAGCCTGACCTGAGCGCACATATAGCTTTGAACAGCCCACACCATGCCACACTATCGGACGGATACCATCCTGACACCCCAACTTCTTTTGCCCATCGCATGATGTCGACGGTATTGCCAGAACCTTTGGTTTCGAGCAATCCATTATGTCTTAAGGCTTCTTGTAATTCCTTTGGTAAATTAGGCTCAGTATTCAACCACGCATCTATCCCAGTCAGCAGCTTTCCCATAAAACAAAATTACCCAACCTGTTTTTGCGGATTGCCGTATAATACTTACTTATGACTAGTAATAAATTAGGAGTATGCAAATACTTTTTTATGACTTATCTTTACAAAATGAAATACGCACTACTATTTATCATCTGCCTTGGATTGTTTGGCTGTAAAAAGGATAACGATTTGGTTTTTCGTCAGGGTATCGATTTAAGCTTCAATAAAGATTATTCGACTGAGGGAGGAAATAAATGGAATAAGCCCGTTAATGTTAAAGTAGTGTTAATTTGGAAGTCCGAGAACAGAGACTTGACTTTCAATGGGGTTGATGCGCTAGATAAAACATCAAACACGGTGATTGCTCCAGATTTCACCTATTCAGATATTCATAGTCAGTTAATTGAACTGCCTACTGGTAAATTCTTTATTGCGTATGTAACAGGCGCCAATGAAGATCCAAAATTATCATATAGTTACACTAATTTTAGCCTTCAAGTTGGCGAGTTTAAAATATTCAAAAAGAACATAACCGCCTTAGTTGCTAATTCCAATAATGCTTGGTAACCTCTAGCTATCAGATATCTCCCAGGTATCAGTGCTGATGGCGTAGATAAAAGTCCGCGTACTGGTATTTGAAACATATACAACCCCTGAAGTATTCTGAGTTCTAATTGTTTTTCCATTTCCATTCACTGCAACATTCGTTGTTCCAGATGACCCAGTTATATTGGTAATCTTAATTATTCTGCCGTCTTTTGGGCTTACAGGAAGCTTTGTCGTGCCAAAGTTTGCTACTAGTACTAGATAATCATCAATTATGCACGTGTAATTTGAGCCAACAAGCCTAGTTTTTACATGTTGAGCGCCATACATACTAGTTTCACCATCTAAATACGATGAACCTTCTACAACCAGACTCTTTCCGTTTGCCATATGCTTGAAAAAACCACCATGCGCATCATCAATAGCAGATAACCCTATTATTGAGGAGTGAATATCGGATGCCGCCTTATCTACCGCTCTACGGATATAACCTATCAATGACCCGAACCCAAATCTTCCTGTTGAAAAACCTAATGACGCTGACGCAGATCCAGTATTTGCATAAATACCGTTACCAGTTATTTTAACAATATCAGGGTTACCAGGATTCGATGAATAATATTTATTGAAATTCATTCCAGATAATGTCCGCTGTGTTTGCGCCCCATCATCATCAACAAAGGTATCAACGTCATCCTTGAAAACAGTTAAAGGCCTGTCGGATGCATCATAAAATGTCTGGCTATTTGTATCGCCTATAATTTCCATTCTACGCCCTGATTCCTTTGTCTTAAGATTCTCAACAGCTAAATTTTTGACCAGTGCCAATTCAGCAAAAAATAACTTGGTGGCCACACTCTCATACTGACCACCAAAAGCATTCCATTTACTCGCATTGGTTGGGAGAACTCCACTGAATGTCCCTGCATCCACACGCGCGACATATGCTTTTTCCCCTGTACCGTCATTGTATCTAACAATACTTACGTTAGTTGGCGTCCCTGTATATGTTTTACCCGAATCATAAACATCACCTCCAGTAGGTAGAGGACCAACTGGACCTGTAGCCCCCATCGCTCCTTTAATCAGCGACCATGTATAGTCGGAAACATTACTGCTGTCTGCCATAACAAAATCAGCATACTGACCAATATAGTCGCCAGGTGTTTCGCCTCCACTTGCAGTAAAAGTAGCGCCTCCGTCGTTAGAATATTTGATGTGTAGATAAGATGTCTGCCCATTGGTTCCACTAGTGCCCGGTATTCCCTGATTTCCATCAGCCCCTTGTGCTCCAATCAACCTAACCCAAGCGTATTGTGTGTAATCCGTTGGAGCGGTCGGATTATTTGTTACAACAGTACCAATATATGTATTTGTTGCGGTACCCATACCTGACCCATTGGCGTTTGGCGAATATCTTACATGAAAGTATGACGAAGATCCGTTGATACCATTTGTACCATTAATACCATCTTTACCAGGCAATCCATCTACAGCTGTTTCGCGATATGGTCCATTCCAACTGCCTTTAAGTTGTTTTGTTTCTCCATATTTTTCACCATAGATTTTCCATAAGTATTCAAGTGCGCCGAATACAGGAGCCTGGATAGTCCAGCCATTCGGATCGCTTTCATTTATATTGATTGTAGGGGGTACCGTTGGTGATCCACTTTTAGCAAAACGAACCTCTACAAAATCAGCGGCCGTAGCCTTTCTTCCTGTTACCCTGTTTGGAGTTGACCAAGACTGAAATACCCCTGCAGTATTTATAGATTCGTTAATTTGCCACAAATATTCTGCTGAGATACCAACACCTATTAAGTTGCCATTATTGTCCGCGATGGTGTTACCTAAATTATCAGCAAGATAAATGTTATCATCGGTTGTCGGGGCTATTAATGACCATCCAGAGGGATTGGATGTTTGCGTTAGCGATGGAGCTGTATCCGGCGAACCATTTTTAGCATATAATATACGCGGAGTTACTCCCTGAGCACCTTTGATTAAAGACCAGGAGTAGTCCCCAGGTGTTAAGCTTTCAACCTGTGTATTTTTATTATAGGCCAACCCCAAATACATTTTACCAGTAGGATCATCGGTTAAGCCAGTGCCAGCGGCATCATCTGCATATTTTACCCAGGTGTAAGTTGGCTGTCCGTCGGCCCCGGTAACTCCCTGAACTCCCTGAGGCCCCTGATACAAACTCCAAGCGTAATCACTCGCGGTATTACTCATGGTGGAGCTTGTTTTGTTGTAGGCTATACCTATATAGGTTTTTCCTGTTGGATTAACCGACATTCCGCCACCACTTACATTATCTGCATATTTTATCCAGGTATACAAGGTTTGACCATTTGGACCAGCTGGCCCTTGAACACCCTGATCACCTTTTATTTTCGCCCAAGTATATGCGGTAACAGATCCGCTATCAATTGGAGTATAATCAACGTACTCTCCACGAAAATCGCCTGGATCCTCTCCACTATTACCGGTAAAGGTTACCCCTCCGTCATTAGAATATTTAACATGAAGATAGGGTGTTAATCCATTTGATCCCGCCGCACCAGGGCTACCATTCGCTCCTGGCACCCCTTGCTGGCCTTGCTCTCCTTGTGGTCCTCGGATCTCTCCCAGGTCGCCCCACTCAGAACCATTCCACATCCATAAGTGTCCGGTATCATCAGTAATGTAACCATCCCCCTCAATATTCCCAGAATTAGGGAGGCTGGATGACGTTGGTACCGATCCTTTAATTGATATACTGGTGCCGTCAGAACCTTTTTTTGCAGATTCAGTCCAATTAGCACCCTCTGTTGGAAGACTCCCCCCAGGCGTGCTATTCATATAAGTCCAAGTTGATCCATTGTAACTAACGGATTCTCCTTTAAAGTAAGTATTACCAACTTGATAGGCGCCCCTGAATAATGATATTGGAGCAGTAACCCCAGCAGGATTTTGAACGATCGCGCCTCGCAAAGTCAGTGTGTCCGGCGTGGTAACATTCCAATCAATACCAGAAGCACTGCCACCAAGCTTAAATTGGCCTTGCGTCAAATCCCAGTAGGTTTGTGCATCTATAGATTTTATTTTACCGGCAGTTAACGTATCTCCAACCAAATAAGCCATCCCCTTGGTAAACTCAAAATCACGATATCCATCTTTAACCGGATATAAAACCCCCATGTTGAAGTGGTAATAACCTGTAACATCTTCCAGCTTTATCTGCGTTGCGCTCACCACAAATGTTCCGACTAACGATGACTTACTGCATTTTGCATACACATAGTACCTGGTATTACTGATCAATCCTGTAATCGTGGCCGCACTCATTACCCAAATAAAACCTGATCCGATTGATATGCTATTGTGCAGCAGTCTGCCAGAGGTTAATTCAATTTGTGACGAATCGCCATTTAGGTTAGGCTTTATTACAACCTCCGAAAGATTAAAATCATTTGCTTTCGCCCCAACTGAAAGGTAAAGTGTTTCAATCGAATTTGGTCTGATATTACCATCCTTAAAATAGCCGGTTAAAGGATCGAAAACACTATCCCTTAACTCATATAAATTAGACGTCTGTCTACGGGACTCCAAAATGTTACCGACATAATTCGATTTGATATTAATCTGAGCGTTTTTAACCGCATTAATTAGCCTGTTTGACGAATTATCAAGTATAAAATTAGATATCGTACATTGAATTGCGGCTTCATTGACAAGAGGCCAGTTTATAGCGGATATCCGCAACAAGCCATTTATCCCTAATCTGGCATCTTTAACGGTTATATAATCGCCGGCCGCCAACTGGATATTATTATCACGAACGTACTTCTCATCAATATCCAGTTGATAAATTACTCGAGGAATACTATTCTGGTCAAGAAAATCTTGTGTTTCCTGCTTCAATTTTGCTTCTGCTGCATCAATATAAGATTGAGGCATGTTGATATCAACTAAGGTATATTGATCCCCAACAGCAGCCTTATAGGTTGTGTTAGGCAGCGCATAATCATTGGTATCCTTAAATTCTTTGTAAGTTATTGTTTTGGTAGGATGATCGTACTTTACAATTTCAAATTGCGATCCGGACAGTTCACCAGATTTAAAAACAAGTTGCCTCGGTATACTTTCCTGCTTGTATAAATTAAGATCAAAATCAATTGCAGAATCGGTAAGTGTGTAAATTTTGGTTTCAAGATTTGTACTTACGCCTGTTGCGGATCCGGTACGATTTGGAAATATTTGGTCGTTCTCATAATCTTCTTCCTTGGCGTTAGGGTATAAGTCTACATTTTTTTCAAGGTACTGCTCCGGAAAAATCAATTCTTTTGATGCGTTGCGATAATTATGGTCAATATTCTTAGTTCCACCATATCCGTATGCTCGTGTAACCACGGTTGAATCATCCACTGATTGCCTTTTCAAGCTATAAAGGCCCTTATACATACCAACCTCGAAGGAAAGGCCTGTGTTTTGACCTATGCTCTTTTTAACGGTGATAGCACGTTCATCAACATCATATTCTAAATTGAATGCTGCAGCTATTTTGGTAAGGGCAGTACGGCAATTGTCCTTATCATAGCTAATGTAAATTTCCTCTGTATCCTCAGCAAAAGCAATAGTCCATCCCAAATCAATTTCATTAATATTGGAAATGAGAAGGGTAAGGTGGCTAAATAGATTACCGAAATAGGTAAATGATTTAGCCCCTAAATGCTTAAACTTTTTATCATATAGCGTATAGATTCGTGGCTCATAAACAAGATCGTAAGAAATGCTAACCTCATCAGTAGAAAAATCAGGCAGCTTGTTGAGGATGTAAGTCCGGCCTTTATAAATCACATAATCCCCAATCGCCAGCGGCAATGCTCCTGGTATTGTTATTGGAGAAGGCAGTACATGGTCGCCCATAAGTATTTTGGAATAAATGGTCTTTTCATCAATTTCAAAATTCACTAAAAGATTACCATCACGAAGAACTTGCAAGGTATATACGTTCATTTATCTTGCCTCCAATACTGATATGCGTTCTTGTAATTGGGTGATAGTCGCACTCATTTCCTGAATAGCCTTAACAATTGGAGCAGTTAATCCCATGTAATTCATGGCTAACATTTTTTCTTTGTCCTTACCTTCTAAAATTAAATCTGGAAATAATTCACGTACTTCATCCGCAATAAACCCCAAAGAATTAGCTTTATCACTTTTCAGTGTATACGAAACCGGATTAAGCTTTTTAATCAAATCCAAAGCACCAGCATCCAAAGTTTTAATTTTTGATTTTAAACGCTTATCTGAACCGGGTGTAATTGTACCTGAAGCCGTAATATTTCCAGATACTACAATAGAACTATTAAAATCAAAATCTGCCGCAAAAAGTCTCATTTTTCTATTTACACTCGAATCCCGAGCCTGAATGTATGACTCTGTAGCCCCATAGGTTCCGGCAGATATTCCTGATGAACTTGCGCTAATGCCTAACTCTGCGTTTGTACATCTAAAATCGCCATTTACATCTAGTTTTTTTGTTGGTGAAGCTGTGCCAATGCCAACATTACCATCACCTCTAACAAAAAACCTAGATACGTCGCTATAATCCTTAAAGTTAACAATATAAGAACCGCTTGAATTTGCTCCACCTCTAACGCTTAATCCCTTACTATTAGAAACCCCTGTATCTGTATTTATTATATCTAACTTTGCCTCGGGTAAAGTTGTGCCAATACCAATATTTACACCATTCACAACTGCAACATTATTCGTAACATCACTAAGTATAATTCCTAATGCTGCTTTAAGGGTAGCAACTAATGCAAAACCTGTTGTACCATCTGCCTTTGATGCCAATAACTTAGTTGTTGTCGATGTTATATCGGCGTAATCCGCCGGAAATTGTTTTACTGCCATTGTACTAAAATTTTATTGTTTAAATTATCGGTTATATAATTTCCCTGGTTATCGCCAAGGAAAGTCAATTCTTGCGGTAATTGTGATTGCATTAATTCTACGTTCACCATTCCGTACCATCCATTATCGTTTCTGATATCAGTCACCTGCATACCGTTGCACGCAAATACCCGCCTTTGCAAATCATCTTCTATAATTAGATTGCGTTCTCCAGGCTGTATAAAAAGCACTTGTAGACTGGTAATAGCTATTTTAAAAGCAGCGAAAGTTGACTGTTTAATAAAAAGTTTTAGCGTAATTTTGCTTTCTCCAGTTTTACCTATGCTGTACGCCTCTTTTTGATATGCTGTAAAATTGATTTCTTTAGTAGCTGTTCTGTTGTACCTATCCCCTTCTAAACTTACCAGTACACCGCCAACTGTGGCCCACTTAATGCCATCAATGCCGAATTCGTTTCCATCGCTTGAAGGAGGGAGAATGCCAGAGATTATTGGCATTGGCTCTCTCATTGGGATAGTAACCTTCATTATGCCGCTGCCCAAATAATCGCCAATAACAGGCTCTTTAACATAAACCTGAAATGTCCCCCAATCACACGATAACGGCACCAATGCGTTCCAGCTGTTAATGGCGTTGTAAAGGTCATTAAGCTTACCGGCACAATCCTCTCGGTCAACTCCAACTATATGCCCCAACAAAGAAAGATCGCGGCCGCCTAGCCTGATTTCGTCTGCCCTGGTGTAAGGTTCGACGCCATGTTGACCTGGCCAATCATGAAAACACTTACCCAACCTTGCTGGTAGATCAAGAAATCCGGATAAAGCCAGGTCACTTCCATTCTGCTTGGTTGGAACAAAACTGTACGTAGTCAGATCAATATTATTCAGTTTGTACATTAAATTCCCTGCCCCCTCGGCGTTACTGTTGGTTTTGTGTTAGCAATAATCGCATCAAGTTTTGCATTCAGCTGATCAGTATTATTAGCTGTTCTGAATGTATTAGCCTCAATCTTTACCTGTACATCAAAGTTACTTTTAGCAATCACGTATATGTCTCCTAGGCTTTTACCAATGGGGGTTAGTAAAACATTGGTAAGCTTAGTTGCATCGTATTGTGCGCGCATTATACCATCAATACGCTGGCCGGTTTCTTCTGTTAGCTGCGCCCTGGCTATTCCTGTAGATGAAGAATCTTTACTTGACCCAGGACCGGTAGTCAAATCAATACCAGTGGCCTTACTTAGTGCTTCCAGATCTGCTTTAGCTTTTTCGCTGGCAGATAAGTAAGATTTGCGCAAGGTTTCAATTTCCTCCGAAGTCAAACCACCCTCACTTAAATCAGCAAACTGACTATAAAAAGCTTGCAACTGTTTTCTGATCAGCTCACCTTTGAAACCATTAAGTATGCTTTTCTGCATTGTAGCCTCGAAAGTCTTTCCGAAATCCTGGGTACCATCAGTAAGCGTGGTTATGAATTCGTCTGCTATCTGGTCTAATGTTGTGCCGACTGTTTCAGCCCGAAGATTATTAACCAACTGTTCAGCGGTTTCTTTAGCCTTGATTAGGTTGGTAACGATGGTAGCTGTGTTGGCATCAAGCTTACCTTCATCTAATAATTGTTGTAGCAAATTTATATCCGAAGGCAACAATGAAGATGCCTTTTTTGCTTTCGCTACCAAACCGGCATAAGTTGGATCAATTTTCTCCCCATTGTTTAGCTTAGTGATAAACTCATCTAACTTTGAGTCTCCGGTAAGCTGATATCTACCAACCAGCTCACTTGCATACTTAGCCTGATTTGTTCTGGCCTGGTTAATAGCTTCGGAATAGTTTTTAATTCTATCGGTGCCATAAACATCATTCAGCAAGGCGACCTGCCTTTCAAGCGCCTTATTTAAAGCCTCTGTTTGTTTATTCTGCAAGTCACGGGCATACGATGCTTGTTGCTCTCTTTGCTCAGATTTGGTGAAGAAGCCAACTATGCTTTGGAAAATATTTAAACCTGCACCGAATATTCCAAGGCCTGCTGTTAATTGGCCAGTGATGCTGTTATTTGATTGAGCGGTTTTTAAATCGTTAAATCCTTTTTTTATATTACCGATCTGTCCAAGAACATTTCCAATAGTTCCCAACACTTTGCCGAAAGCTTCATCTATCTTACCAACTGAAGCCGCAACGTCATCTACTTGCCTAGCTAAATCCATCAATGCCTGGCCAGCGCCAGCCCGTATGGTTTGTTCTGTGGAATCGAATAGCGCATTGATCAATTTTATTTGTTCAGGGTCAACAATTGCACCTGATTTAATTTGTTCGGCTAATTGTTTCCTTGCGGTTTGAACTAGACGTAAAGCGGATTTGGTAGATAACCTTTCTATTCCTTCAAAAAGCTTTTCATAGGATTCTAATTGCGTTGCGTTGGCTGCATCAAGCTCCTTAAGGTCGCGTTCGTATCGTTTCTTGCGTTCGGCTTGCGCATCAGGATTCGCTTGTAGATCCTTGATGTCGCGCTCGAAGTTTTCAGTTAAGTTTTTACGCTTATCTGCATAACTCATGAATTCTTTTAGCAGGGCATCAGTGCGTTTTTGCTCTTCTTGTAAAGCATCTGCTGTCGCATCTTCCAAAACCTTTTGCTGCTTTGCTATGAATTCGCCGCCACCGGCATCACCTCCTTTAGCTTTATCATCACCCAATAATGCCGCCTGTTTCGCTTTCAAGTTCTCCAAATAGGTTTGATCAACGTTAATCAGTTTACCATAACGCTCTTTAGCTTTAGCTTCGCCAAAAGTTGTTTTGTACTGCTCAAACTCCTCGTAATACTTTTTTTCCTTATCAATGGTGGTTTTGAGTATTACAGATGCTTGTTTATCTCGCAGCGCATCTTCTTCTTTGGTTTGGGCCTGCAATAAGCCACCAGTATTAACACGCAGGCCTTTATTCTTTTTATCATTATTAAATGCAATGGCTTTGGCTCTAATTTTCTTATACTTAGCGTCAATATCAGCTAATTCTTGCGCATCCGCTGACAATTGTTTGGCCCGGCCTTTATTCGTTAAGGCATCGATTTCGGATTGCAAAGTACGCTGAGCATTAAGCTCACTTTCTATAGCTTTGTCTGAGCCTTTTTTCAACCTTTCCTGAAGCGCTTTAATCCTTTTATCAACATCACTCCCTTCAATTGCTGATCCAGGTAATTTATTCAATTCAGCAATCCTTTTTCTGATAGCTGTAACCGATGTTAATTCAGAATCCAAAGCTTCTTTATTGGCTGAAATCTGCATCTTTTTTGCTTCGACTATCGCATCGGCAATACGTTTACGCTGGGCATTCAAGCCATTTGCAATAGCAGTGAAATTGGCGGTTGTGGCGTCTTTTGTTTCTTTTAATGTCCCGTCTTTTACGCCTTTGATAAACTTAGCCCTGGCATCATAAGCATTTCTTAGTGTTTCGGTTAACTGAGAATATTTGGTGCGTAAATCGGCTAATGATTGCCCCTCAGTTTTATACTGCTCGGCCGCCGTTTGCGCATTTTGATTGTTAACTCTACTATCTCTAAGGTCATAAGCTAAGCGTTGATTTGCTAAACTGGAAGAAGAAAAGGTGAAAAAGTACCTAATATTTTCTGCGAATGAACCGCGAAACATTTGGCCTATCTCTTTAACCGCCTCTCTTGCTCCAATAATTATCGGTTCAAATAATTTTTTGCTTAGCGCACTGCTATCCCCTGCATTAGATTCTAATTCAGTTTTTAGTCTAGCCAATTCGGCATTTAAACCAGAAATACCTTCAGCGGCTTTATCTCCATAAGCTTTATCTAGTTGTTCAGCGAGTTTAGGCAACAAGTCTTTGGCAACCACCTGACCTGTTTTAAGCATATCACCTAATTTTCCCTCTGTAACCCCCATTGCTTTAGCAGCTAAAGCAAATGCACCTGGTAAACGCTCAGATAGCTGTCCGCGCAATTCCTCTGCCTGGACGTTACCCTTGGATATCATCTGTTGCAGCGCCAACAAAGTACCCTCCAATTGATCACTTGATAATCCTAATACTGCTCCTGCTTTTGTAACAGATTTAAAAATCTTTTCCGATTGGGCCAGATCGAAATTTGATGCTCTGGCAGCTGATGTAAATTTTTTATATGATTCCGCGATGGTGAAAAACTGAACACCAATATCTTCAGCGAATTTTTTCAGTTCAATTAACTTATTGTTCGCTTCTCCTTCAGAACCCAAAATAAAAGAAAGTGGGGTTTTAATCCGTTGAAATGCTAATGTTTGGTTGAACACATAAGTCAATGCGTTACCAATAGATAAGTACGCAGAAGCAAAACCTAATAGATCTTCAGCTGTGCTGCGCAATGCCCCGCGGTAATTACCGACATTGCGTTGATGGTTACCCATCTGTGCATCAAACTTCTTTAACGCGTCATTTAACTGGTTATATTCTTTTACCTTGGCCTTTAACTCAGGAGTAAGTTTTTTAAATCCATTTTCAGCAGATTTGATTTCGAATCCTAAATCACGCAAACGTTTTTGCGCGTCGTTATATGATCCTGCAACTTCTTGAGCGGCCCTCCGCGCTGCACGTGCTGCTTCAGCCTCTTGCTTTCTGGCAAGGGTCATTCTAGTAATCTCGGTACGAAGATTTTGTTCCTCAATCTTTCCCTGGGCAAGGGCAGCAGTTAATTGTTGTTGGGCAACACGATTGCGTTCTATCTCTGTGCGGTATGCCTGTTGGGCAATTTTTCCTTGTTGGAGATCATTCTTTAGTGCTTGTTCAGCAGCGCGTAATCGATCAAGCTCAATTTTATTTGCCTGTTGCGCAATCTTACCTAACTCAAGTTCTGACCTGTAACGCTGGGTTTCCTGCCTTAATTTTTCGGTTTCAACCTGCGAATCAGCAAATGTCTTTTTAAGTGCAAGTTGCGCCTGCTGATATCCGGTCATAGGCTTTGTATCGAAACTGGCTGATGTAGTTATTCCGATTTCCCTAAGTTCTTTTTTAAGATTCTGCGCATTCTTTATCGCCTCAGAAATATCTAACTGAGCCTTGTATTTTAATCCACCTCCCGATGTAATCCCTTTTGCCATAAGGCAAAAATACCCGGTATGGTCGCGGGGAATTGGGCGGGGCGGTTATTAAAGGATGATGGTAAAAAGCTTATATTTGCATGGTTGAAAAAATTAGAAAATCGCGCTAAAAAGCTATTTAAAGCTTGTGTTCACGAATTGTAACAAGATTGTTGCAATTGCTCCGTTTTGTTAAAAAGTTATCAATGATTTGCGTTAAAATCTTGTTTTAAACCAAAATTTCAAAGATTCAACAATTTACACAAATGAAAGAATGAATGAACCATGAGTCATGTCCTTGTTAATTTAGACCCAATGACTGGCGTTTACATTTGTTCGTGTCACACAAACTTGTATCTTCGATGTTATTAAGCGGAAGGAGCTGAAATAGGAAT
>Ga0157370_10004251_pt1 | contig 16540 bp, 17 predicted proteins | sample C35metaG_FD_113463 | JGI IMG/M metagenome (GOLD analysis project Ga0157370, IMG submission 113463) | Corn rhizosphere microbial communities from Kellogg Biological Station, Michigan, USA - C3-5 metaG | ecosystem: Host-associated > Plants > Roots > Rhizosphere > Soil | place: USA: Michigan...
CGCCTGCCTGTTGAGCCAGAGAGGCGATCGTCCACGGATCAGCGGGCCTCTGGTGCATCAACGCCCGTGCCTTACTCACCTCCGCGTCACGTGCGCCGGCGAGCCATCACGTTTGTTCCGGAGGCAGACTCGTGATGTAAGCTCGCAGCGCCTCGACAAACAGTACCTCCGAAAGTTTGGCTAATACCGCCTCCCCGCCGGCGCCGCATCCGCCTGTTTGGTCCACTGAAAACCGGATCGACTTTTCCAGCCATTGTCCCGACGCATCATTGCGGATGCTGATCTTGAACACTGGCGGCAGACCGCTGAGAAACACCTGGCTCAATCGCGGATCGCAGGCCATGTAACCGCACACAACCCTCGTCACTTCGCCTCCCCCGCCGATACGCCATAGCTTCAGCCCTTGTGCGAGAACCTCACCTAACTGCTCCGAGTCGTCGATCGGTTGGCTCGCTCGCCCATTCTCCATGATGTGCGGATTGCCGTGCGGAATCATGACCAGATCCCCTGCATTCAAGGTCATGAGTTCACCACTATCGAGCCGAATGGACGCTCTGCCCTCCGTGACCAGGTGATACACAATCACGTGCTCCACGCCGGCCCTGAAATGGTTCGCCAGTCCTCGCGATGACGCAGCACGCACACACCACGGGAAAGAGAACTCGACGTTATAAAACAGAGCTCCCTTCAGCTTCACCACCTTCAGGATTTCGGAAAGAACGTCCATGGTTACCCTTCGCAGACGCTAAGCAAACATTTCGGGACCCTTGGACAAGCCATGATACTGCAACCGCAATACAAGCAAGAATGCCGGACGCAGAGACAAGTACAGCGCTGCCTGCTTCTCCATAGTGAGTGAATGAGCTGGTCAATCCAGATCGCACATGGAGGAGGAGCCGTAATGAAGCGCCACAGAATTGAACTGAGCGTCTCGCAAATGAGCGCTACCGGCCAGATACAGTCACTCACACCAAGACAAAACGCTGGTCCGATGCCCGACGCCGGGTCTCGTGTTTTCGCCATAGGCACACGCATCGGAATTGGGATTTTGTACCTGGCATGTTTTACCGCTGCGATCGCTCAATCGCCGGAACAGTCAGCAGCTGGCTCTCGAAGCCTGGTTATGCGACTGGCTCCTCGTCCAGTTACAGCAATTGCCCAAGCTCGCCAGTATTTCCGCGGCAACGCCCAGGCAAACATGGTCGCCGCGTCGATAGGTCTTCTGTATCTGGCCAGCACTCAACCTGCAACGCAGCAGCTTTCAAAGGAGAACAGCAATGCCACTCATTCACGTCAAGGTAATCGAAGGTGTCCTGAATTCAACCCAGAAAAAGGCTCTGATCGCAAAGCTCACCGACACGATGGTGTCGATTGAGGGAGAAAATCTTCGCCCTGTTACATGGGTTGTCGTCGAAGAAGTTCGCAGCGGCGAATGGGGAATCGGCGGCGAGGCCCTGACCACGGAAGCTGTTCACGCACTCATTGCAGGGCGGAAGTAGCACACGGCTCAAAGCCTGTCGTGACCTTGTCACGGCATGCCCACAACAACGTTAGAAAGGCGGATATCGCAATGAATCGAATCATTACAACAGTTGTTTCCATGCTCGCAGGCTTCGTCGTGCTGAACGGTGCGGCGGCACAGCAACATGCAGTCCGGGCAGTCATTCCGTTTGACTTCACCGCAGCGGGTACACAGATGCCCGCAGGAACCTACACCATTAAAACCAAGGATGGCCTCACCTCAATAACTGAAAACAGCACCGGAAAATTCACGTTTGTGGCGGTCGCTCCTGTTACCGACAATCAAACGGACAACAACAAACTGATCTTCTCGACCTTCGGCGAACAGCATTTCTTACGAAAGGTTATTTGCCCGGAACTCAACATGAACCTGGAACTCTTGCCGTCAAAAGCTGAAATCAGGGCCAGAGTACAACCCGGAAACAATCGAGTACAGCCGGGAAGCAAGTCGGGTGATTGATCGGATAATTACTCGGCCAATCAAAATCGGTAGCAGGATGTGGAGTACCACTCCTCAAACATGTTGGGCGCCCCATTCATCGTAGTTTTATCGCGATGAGTGGGGTTTCCGTGTGCCCCACATCTCAATTTCTTTGAGATGGGTCTGCGGGATCGACGGGTGAGCTCAAACGCCGACGAACCCAACCTCTCCTCAATCAAGAGTGTTCACTTCGGGTGCGTCATTTCGACAATATTCTGAAGGATCACGCGGACTCCCACGTTGATCAAAAGGCGAGGAACCCATATAGTCGCATGGCATCCTGACCCTCGGCGGGTATATTCATGGTTCTGATTGGATCGCGGACCATCAGGAAGGTCATGCGTATGGCGAACACTGTCACGAACTACGACGGCAGCATCACATCCACTCCCCAGCAGCTGGTCTACCCCACCACGGTCGAAGAGATCCAGGCGGTGCTACGTGACCCAATAAAGTACCCATCCCCGGTCCGTGCGATGGGCAACTACCATTCGTTGACGCCGTGCGCCTCGTCGGACGGGACGATGGTGAATATGTCACGGATGACACAGATTCTCTCGATCGACACAGCGACGATGACGCTGACGGCACAAGCCGGCGCGCAGGTAGTGGATGCGGCCCAGGCCCTGCGCAGCCAGGGGCTGCAGCTGATGACAAACATCGAAATCGGCAACATGCGGCTGGGTTCTGCGGCAACCTGCCACACTAAGGACGGTCTCGACGGGATAGAGTTTCCGCAGTTCAACTCATATGTAATCGCAATCAAATGGGTGACACCGACTGGCGAGCTGGCCGAGGCCAGCGAAGACAACGACTCCGAGCTGCTGAAAAAGGTGCGTTCGAGCTACGGTCTGATGGGTATCGTCTACGAGGTAAAAGTGCGGATCAAGCCGATAGAGGCACTCCACTTCAGCTATAACCCCATCCCTTTCGACAAGCTGACCGAGGCCGAGGTCGAGGAGATCATCAACACCTCGGAGGGGCTGGTCTGCTGGACTGTACAGAAGACATGCTTTTTTCAGCAGCGGCACCGCGTCACGACCACGGGGAAGTTCGGCACGATAGAGGCGGCGATTCGGCGGAGGCTGTGGAGCTTCGAGGGCGCCCACATCGGCCAGTTCATTCACCGCTTCTTCCGGGATCCGAAGGTGCGTAATGCCATCCAGAACGGCACTTTTGGCGTTAATAAGGCGTTGTATGAGAGCCTTCACCTGATCGGCGGCATCACGGTGCTGGCCCCGGACAAGATCATCAACTATGAGAAGACGCCGCCCTCTGCGAGGTACGCGTTCACCTTCTGGGCCTTCCCGCGTGCGCAGTGGCTCGTAACGTTGCGCGATTATCTCGAATTTGCGGACAAGTATTTTCAGCGGACCGGCTTTCGATGCAATCTGCCGCTGGGCGCGTATTTCATGCGGCACGATACGAACTCCCTGCTGTCGCCCTCATTCGACGGCGATGTTTTTTCCATCGATCCGATTCACGCTGTGACGGACATCGAAGAATGGCACCGGTTTTTGCGGGAGTTCAATGAGTTTGCTTATCAACGCAACGGCATCCCTCTCCTCAATCAAAGCCCTCTGGTGGAGAGAAAGCACGTTGAGAAGGCCTTCGGACAACGCTGGAGCGAGTACTCAAGCTGGGTGCACTCGATGGACCCCGGCGGACGCATGCTCAATCCGTTCTTCGCCGCCCTGCTGTCGAGTGCACCTCCTGCCACCACACCTTCAAAGGAGATTCGATGAAGAGCTTACTTCTCACCGTCCTCGCGATCGTAACCACATTATCCGCAGCCGCACAGAAACAGACGCTCGATATCTACTTCATCGATGTGGAAGGTGGCCAGGCCACGCTGTTCGTCACACCGCAACATGAATCGCTGTTGATCGACACGGGCTGGGCGGGGCACGACTCGCGTGATGCAAAGCGCATCGTGGCAGCTGCGAAGCTCGCCGGTCTGAGCAAGATCGACTATGCGATCGTGACACACTATCACGCCGATCACGTCGGAGGTGTTCCGCAGCTGCTCGCACTTATGCCCGTCGGCACGTTCATCGATCATGGCGATCTGTACGAGCACTGCCCTACCTGTGTCTCGGGTTTCAACGCATATATGGAAGCGATCCGATCCGGACAGGCGAAGCGCATGACTGTATCTGCGGGACAGACTCTGCCGTTAAGAAATCTCAGCTCGGAAGTGCTTAGCTCCAATGGAGACGTAATCAACAAACCATTGCCCAGAGCGGGCGCAACGAACAGCTTCTGCGACGAATCCGAGATCCGTCCGCCAGACACAACCGAGAACAGCCACTCCGTCAGCGTCCTTCTTCGTTTTGGACGATTCAGCGCCACAGATCTCGGCGATCTGACGTGGGACAAGGAACGTGCACTAATGTGCCCCGTCAATCGCATTGGCACCGTTTCCCTGCTGATCGTCTCCCACCATGGCTGGTACCAGAGTTCCAGCCCTGCCTACGTAGATGCTGTTCATCCCGAGGTAGCCATCATGGACAACGGCGCCCAAAAAGGCGGATCACTTCCAACCGTCAAGCTGGTCAAGTCGGTGCCCGGAATCAGTGCGATGTGGCAGCTGCATCGCTCCGAAGAGGCTGGCCAGTACAACGCGCCGGACGAACGCATTGCGAATTTGCAGGGCGATGACGCTTCGGATGCGGGCAATTACCTGAAGGTCAGTGCAAGTAAGGATGGTTCTTTCACGATATACAACTCGCGTACCGGCAAAATCGTATCTTACCCGGCGCGTTGAACAAGCATCGGTTCCACCGAAATGGACTAGCACACTTTGGCCGTCACTCATGCTCATCGCCTCAAGGTTGGCCGCTGGCGGACACCTTTAGAAGGGATATTGAGTTGAGAGCAAATATCATTCTCAGATGAGCGTCGCGACACAAAGCAAGCAGCCTGTCCAAACGCATCAGGCGCTAATGCTGCTTTTGCTTTTTGTGGCTGGTCTGGTGAACTTTTTCGATCGCGCTTCACTCAGCGTGGCGAACACAACAGTACGCGCCGAGATGCACTTGAGCGCTACTCAGATGGGGTGGCTGCTATCCGCCTTTTCGCTGGCGTACGGCTTCTCACAGCTCCCACTCCTCGCGCTCCTGGAACGCGTGGGGCCTCGGCGCGCATTGGGAGCGGGGTTAGCGCTATGGTCGGCCGCACAGATGATGACGGGGCTGGTACGCGGAATGGCAACATTCACCGGATTGCGCGTACTTCTAGGCACTGGCGAAGCGCCATTTTATCCATGCAGTATGCACATCGTGCGCGAACAGTTTTCGGACAGAACCCGCGCCCGAGCGACTGCTTTCATAAATACCTCGCAGACAATTGCGATGGCGATCGCTCCCCCCGCTCTGACGATCATGATGCTCCGCTTTGGATGGCGATGGATGTTTTCTTCACTGGGGATCGCAGGACTGATCGTTGCGGCGGTGTGGATGGCACAGACTCGAGAGCCGACGGCGACCACTCGTGATAGCCGGAACATCGCGAATGCGCCAGCTCCAGATGCGTGGATTGGGCTACTCCGTCACCGAACCATGTGGGGAATGATGTTGGGATGGGGTGGAATCAACTACACGGTGTGGCTCTATACGGCATGGGTTCCGGGATATCTCGAGGCGTCCCGACATCTCGATATTGCGAAGAGCGGCTGGCTCGCAGCAATTCCCTTTCTATTTGGTGCGTTGGGTATGGCCTTGAGCGGAATCGTTGGCGACTCGCTGGTTCGGCGCGGAGTCCGAATTGCGAAAGTACACCGCCTCAGCCTCGTAGTGGGGATGATACTTTCCGCCGCCGGCACTTTCGCCGTCGGTCACAGTCAAACCACTGCTATGGCGATCGCTGGAATCAGTGCGGCGTTGTTCTTTGTGCACTTCGCAGGAACCTCGGGCTGGGGATACGCGCAGACCATGGGCGGGAGTCTCTACGCAGCGCACGTTGGCGCTCTCATGAACTTCGCCAGCTTCATGATTGCCTCGGCTGCCCCAATCGTTACAGGATGGCTGCTGGACCGCACCCAGTCGTTCACGCTGGCATTGGAACTGTGCAGCGCGATAACACTGCTAGGCGCCGTGAGCTACGCGACTCTAGCGCGACCACCCCGCGAGGGGACGCTCTTGGGAGCCACTCCAAGGTAGATGACCGTTCAATTCCTTCCCCGTCCACCATCCTCATACTCCCAAAGAAATCCATAGAACCAGGCGAACGCTGCTCTCCCCGGCTGCGGTCCCCTAGTTGTCTCCGGTGGCGGAGTTCACGCAACATTTGGCGTCGCGCGAGAAAGAGTGCACACTCGTCTCATGGCAGCGATCACGCTAAGAGTGAACGGCCAGACGCGCACGGTAAATGTCGATCCGGCCACCCCGCTGCTCTATGTTCTGAATGACGATCTCGATTTGCGCGGACCACGTTTTGGTTGCGGCATGGCGCAGTGCGGGGCCTGTACCGTGATCATGGGGGACCATGTTGTCCGCTCGTGCGTGAAGCCCGTGGGCGCGGTCGGAGCAGAAGAGATCACAACACTGGAGGGGCTCGGAACGCCCGAGAAGCCGCACCCGCTTCAACAAGCGTTCATCGAAGAAGGGGCTGCGCAGTGCGGGTTCTGCCTGAGCGGAGTGATATTGACCGCGAAGACTGTGCTGGATGTGAATCCATCCGCAACGGACCAGGACATCCGAAACGCGTTGGGAGGCGTGATCTGCCGTTGCTTCGCCCACACAAGAATCCTGCGGGCGATCAGGAAATATGCCGATGCGAGGCGGGCATGAATCCCTCGCGGCGTGATTTTCTGAAAGGTACCGGCGCGTTGGTCGTCAGCTTTCGGGCTGCCTCCGTTTTTGGCATGCAGGCTGGTGACGGCCAGTTCGGCACACATGCTTCCCATATCAATGCTGAAGAGTTGGACTCCTGGCTTGCGATCCATGCTGACGGCAGCGTGACAGCCTTCACGGGCAAGTGTGACTTTGGCCAGGGAATCTACACGGCCCAGACCCAGCTTGTTGCAGAGGAGCTATGCGTCGCGCTGGAGCGCGTGAAGCTTGTGCAGTGCGACACAGAGGTTACGCCGGATCAGGGCAGTACATCGGGCAGCCAGTCGACGCCGACGAACTTCAACCATCAGAATCTGGCGCTCGCCGCGGCCACAGCCAGAGAAGCTCTGCTGAAGCTTGCGGCGGAACGCTTTGGTGAACCGGTAGACGGTTTGAGAGTGGAGAATGCCGTGGTCACCAATGCATCGGGGCAACACGTGAGGTACGAAGATCTCATCGGTGGTAAACACTTCAACCTGACACTTGACCGCGCAGCCAGGCGCCGTCCGCAGGTGGAATGGACGGTGCTCGGCAAATCAGTTCCCTCTCTCGACCGGACTGCGCTGATGACCGGACAGTTTGAGTTCGTGCACCACGTGCGTGTACCCGGCATGCTGCATGGCCGAGTAGTGAGGCCGCCAGCGATCGGATCCACGCTGATCAGCGTGGACCAAACCTCAGTGAAAGATGTGCCGGGATTGGTGAAGGTGGTAGTGCGGAAGAACTTTGTAGGTGTTGTGGCTGAGACCCAGCACAGCGCGGCACACGCTGCACGCAAATTGAAGGTTGATTGGAAGCCCGGTCCGAAGCTACCATCGCAGGCCAGCTTCTTCGATTCTCTGAAGGAGCAGCCATCGCGTGATGCGTTGGAACTCGATTCCACTGACGTTGCCGCCCGCCTCGCCACCGCAAAGCACGTCGTGCGCGCGAGATATACGTACCCATTCCAGGCGCATGGCTCGCTGGGGGCTTCCTGTGCGGTGGCTGATGTGAAGGCGGGCTCCGCAACAATCTGGTCAGCGACGCAGTCCGCTTATCCGACGAGAAATTGTGTAGCCATGTTGCTCGGCATGCCGGCGGATAAAGTGCGTGTCATCTATACGCGAGGCTCAGGATGCTATGGGCTGAATGGAGCCGACGCAGTGAGCTTTGAGGCTGCGGTAATGTCACAAGACGTCGGGCAACCTGTACGACTTCAGTTTTCCCGGCAGGACGAGATGGGCTGGGAGAACTACGGCAATGCCTGCCTCATAGAGCAGCGTGCCGCTCTCGATGACGCGGGGCGAATCACCGCTTGGGATCGAGAGAGCTGGATTCCGAACATGGGTAGCAGGCCCGGCTATGACCGGCCGGGCAATGTGATCTCCGGCATGCTGCTGGGCTACGAACCGCCGCCGCTGAGGCCAGGTAAAGCTGCAGAACCCACCGGCGAGCTTCGCAATGGAAGCAACACTGTTCCGGAGTACATGGCAGGCTGCATCCAGGACAAATGCCAGGGGAATGGCACGGTGAACGCGGCGCGTGTGCTTACACACACAGTGCGGTCACCGTTTTTTACCGGCCCTCTGCGATCGCCGCTGCGCATCCAGAACACCTTCGCTAACGAGTGCTTCGTTGACGAACTCGCCCTGAAGGCTGGCGCGGATCCTGTCGAGTTTCGCTTGAAACATCTCCAGCAACAGCGGCTCGTTGCTGTGTTGAAGGCCGTAGCCACCGCCGCGAAGTGGCAGAAAAGGGTTGCGCCACGAAAGCAGACGCTGGCAAACGGCCTGGCGCGTGGCCAAGGCATAGCGTGTGTGGCTTATGAAGGAAGGAACGGATATGCGGCGCTGGTCGCGGACGTCGACGTAGACCTGACATCAGGTTTGGTACAACCACGGCGGTTTGTGATCGCGATTGACTGCGGACCTATCTCAAACTCCGATGGATTACGGAACCAGGTGGAAGGAGGGATTCTGCAGGGTACAAGCCGTTCGCTTGTGGAAGAGGTCACCTGGGACGAGCAGCGCGTGACATCCACGGATTGGGAGAGCTATCAAACTCTTCGGCTCGATTATGAGATACCCGAGATTGAAATTGTATTCGTGACGCCGGAGGGCGTGGCGGCTACCGGTGCGGGTGAAACTTCCATCACAGTCACCCCCGCGGCGATTGCCAATGCGATCTTTGACGCCACCGGAGCGCGGATCAGGGATGTGCCGTTCACACCTTCCCGCATAAAGGCAGCGCTCGCCACCCGAAGCGAGGGAGCCATCGCGTGAACCGATTCCCCGTTTGGTTCCTGTGCTCGATAGCTGCATTCGTGGTGCTGCTATTTCATCTGTCGAATGCCGAAGCAGCGGAACGCAATGCTGCTGCCAACAAAAGCGAGGTCTCCGCATCGGCATTCGAGGCGATGATGCCTGTACTACGGCACCCGAGATGCATGAATTGCCATTCAAAGGGAGATTTTCCACGGCAGGGTGATGATTCACATCCGCACGTCATGGATGTGCGGCGCGGCCCCGACGGCCACGGCGTCAACGGGGTGCAGTGCAGCACCTGCCACCAGGCCCACAACCTACCGGGAATCCACATGCCACCTGGCGCACCGGGGTGGGAACTGCCGTCGTCCGCGATGCCTATGATCTGGGAAGGCCTGAGTAGTCATCAGCTATGCGAGTTGTTCAAGGACCCGAAGCAGAATGGTCATCGCACGGTCGCTCAGATCGTGGAGCACATGCACACTCCCCTTGTGCTGTGGGGATGGAATCCAGGTGAGGGCCGAACGCCGATTCCGTACCCGGAGAAGCGCTTCCTCGAAGACGTAAAAGCGTGGGCAGAAAATGGTGCGGCATGCCCTGCCCCAAGACCGTAGTCACTCCAGCTATAGTCTTGTTGCTTGTGACCTCTTCCTAATCGAGATCGAACTCCCGCAGGGGCTTGTCCGTCGTCGGGGACTCTTTCGCCTTCTTCACAGCCTCGGCGAACTTCTTGGCTAGCACATCGTCCTTGTTCTTCTGCGCTTCCACTGATTGCGCGAAGATGCTCTCGCGGCGGGCGTCGGCGTCCTTCAAGGCGCGCGCTGCAGCGCCAAGGTCCTCAAAAGTTTTCTTTCGGGGAGCCGAGGTATGCGCTATGATCTGCCGGGTCACAGGATCTATCTTCAGCATTCCCCCGCAATCCGGGCACATCACCTCAAACGGCTGGTCGCTCATTCCCATCGAACACCTACCTCACCTCACATTGTAAGGCGGTCCAGGCAGGTACGCGACGGTGTAGCGCGGGCTATCACAGAGTGACCAGATAAGCGCGACGATCCAGCCGACAACGGTCCAGCTGAGCAACAGGTTCACAAGCAGGATCCACCCGAAGTTTTGCGCATGACGCGCAGCCGCGATGATCGTGGGCAGGAAGTGAAGCGCCAGCATCGGCAGAACAAAGATGAGGAAGAACAAGTGCACGAAGAACCTCCAACAGGAAGTCGTACGCGTCGCCCGGCCCGATGGTTCCTGAAAGGGTTTCTAGAGGAATAGTACGCGATGCCCGGGGCACTCCTGGGCTGCATTCTCGACCAGCAGTCTGGGCAGGCCCTCGCCGTAACGAGCCATGAACCAGATCCCGCCAATAACCCGCTCCTGGAGGTGGCCTTCGGGGAAAAGGTTCAGCATCACCGCGGTTGCATGCTTTCGCAGCGAAGCCTCGCGCTGCACCTCGAAGCCGGCGGCCATCGTGCGCAACCGGTTCATCTGGTAGCGCATCTTGTTGCCGGACACACCCGCAGCGCGGCCAAGGTCTGGGCTCATCGCGGTCATGTACTCCGTCAGCGCGTCGAGCTCGGTGTCCAGTGCGTTGCCGGCCGCTGAGAGTTTGCGCTTCAGTTCGATAGGCATAGCGCGTGCACCGAGCCTTTGCGACAGCGCGTCGGCAGTCTTTGCCTCCCAAATCTGCGGAAACTGGATTTCGTGCGAGGCCAGCACCTTCGCGAGTGCGGGTTCGACCAGCGTGGCCGAGAGACGGGGGAGCACCGGCGTGACGCGGCCCAGGACCTGCTCATAGACCACAGCCGACTGCGCGAAGTAGGCGATCTCGGCTGGGCCCGCGATGTAGGCTGCAGTCGGAAGAATCGTGTCCTGAAAAACCGGCCGCAGGAGCGCATTCGGGCTAAGCCTCTCGGGCTCGGAATCGAGGATCGCCAGCAGTTCACCCGTTGTGTAGGTGCGGCTGCCGGCCTTCCACGTATCGTTCTCACCGCGGCGCAGCGGTTGCCGCGCGCCGGTTTCCCCATCGAGCAGGAATAGCAACGAATGGCCAGGCGCAACGAGGACCTGCGCATGATAGCCGGCACTCGTTAACTCATCCGAGCGCCCCAACAGCGCCGTCTCGAGCGATTGCGCCCCCTCAATGGCTGCGCGAAGCGCGCGTGCCCCCAGCTCGTGGAAGCCACGCGACGAAGCGTCCATGACCACCAGGCCGAACTCTGCAAACACCGACGCAAGCAGCCTGCCGAAGGCTCGGGCGAGCGTCGTTCCCTGCTCCGCGGCGTAACACTCTCGAAGAAGATCAGCCGTCGGACCCCAGCCGATCAGCTCACTCGCTCTTTCCACCGTTGACTCGAGGCGCGCACGACCGGCGTCACTGTCGCCGTCTACTAGGAGTCCGCCGACTGGCAACTCTCGCGCAGATTTGAGCTCGAGCTTCAACGTCTCGATCGCCGTCTTCGCCGGAAGCGCAATCTGATCGACCTCGGCAAGGTCGTGATCTTCGCTCGCGAGCCAGAAGACCGGAACGTGCTTGCGGCCGGATTGAATCGTCGCATCCTGGGCCTTGCGAATGGCGGTAGCCACCTTCAAAAGCGTGAGCAGCGGGCCGCCGAAGAGCGCAACCTGCTGTCCCGTGACAACAGCCGCTGCACCTGTGCGGAGATGCTCAATGTTCTCGCGAGCGGCCTCTGTTCCACCGAACTGCTCAGTCTGTTCGAGCAGCAGGCTTGCCAGCCGCTCGCGGTGATCGGAAGAGAGTTCAGGCGTGTTTTGGGTCCAACCGAATCCGTACGGCTGCGACGGATACCACTTCCGCAACAGTGCACGATTAGCTCTCGCCGACGGGTCCAGAAAGTCACTCAGAAGCGCGCTCGTGCCTGGCACCGTCGCGTTGGGATAACACTGAACTTCCATGCACCTCGTCTCCGCCTCTTCGAGCCTTGAGCCTGTTGGATGCGCCACCCCGGCGCTCGATGCAAATCGAATTCACTCCCTCATCGTGTACTGTACCCTCATGCCGACCCGCAAAGCTCGTGCCTCCAGCAAGAAGAGCAACCAAACAGCGAAGAAGTCAGCCACAAAGGCATCCGTCAAAGCCGCAAAGAAACCTGCCCCTCCAAAGAAGATTACAGGGCGCGCACGTACTCTCTCGTCGAAGACGGCCTATCAGGGGAAGGTCTTCTGGGTCACGAGCGATGAGGTGATCGAACCGGGCGGCATCCACGTGCGCCGTGACGTCGTCCGGCACAACGGTTCGGTCGTCATCCTCGCCATCGACGACAGGAAGAATCCCGACGACCCGGATATTCTTCTTATCCGCCAGTATCGTCACGCGGCGAACCAGTTTCTGCTCGAAATCCCTGCCGGCCGCATCGAGCCAGGCGAGAAACTCATGCCCGCAGCCAGGCGGGAACTCCTCGAGGAAACCGGCTACCGGGCGCGAAAGTGGACACGCCTGGTGCGCTACTACGCCAGCCCGGGTTTTGTCGCGGAATCCATGGACATCTTGCTCGCCGAAGACCTCGTGCACGCCCCCGGCGAGGGCACCCCGGACGAAGATGAACATATCGAAGTGCATCCCACCCCATTGTCTGAGGCCGTTCGGCTGGCCTTAACCGGCAAGCTGCATGACGGTAAGTCACTGATCGGCATACTTTTTTATGCCACCCGGCGTCTCATTACGATCTAACCAAAATTTCTTTGAGGGCACCAATACGAATTGCCCGTTTTGTTCGACGCATGACAAACGGCCGCCCACCTCGCTTGAGACTGTTGCTTCCTAGCATTCAGCAAGGCAAGCTTCCGGGTGGTTAAGAAAAGTCATGGCTCAATACAAGGGCGTCATCAAGTGGTTCAACAATGCCAAGGGATATGGTTTCGTTGGTCGGGAAGACGGGCCGGACCTGTTTATTCACTACAGCTCCATCCTCCAGGATGGCTATAAAACTCTTCGCGAGGGGGACGAGGTTGAGTTCGATGTCGTCCAGGGCGCGAAGGGTCCCCAGGCCGATCAGGTGGTCGTGGTGAAGCCTGCCTGAGGCTCCTCGCCCAAAGCCATCTACAATCGAGGGCGGACCGAACCCGCCGATGGATAACATTACCCTCGCCCGCCTTCTGGATGAGACCGCCGCGTTGCTCGAGATCGACGCCGCCGACCCCTTTCGCGTGCGATCGTACCGTCGCGCAGCCGAGGCGATCGAGCAGCAGACGACAAACCTTGCCGCACTCGCCGAAACCGACCCCAAGGCTCTACTCGCAATCCCGGGCATCGGCAAGACCATGGCCGCGAACATCCGCGATCTCGCAGCCACGGGTACGATGCCCCTTCGCGACGAGCTCCTGACCCGCTACAAGCCAACGATGCTCGAGCTCCTCCGGCTGCCCGGCATGGGCCCGAAGACCGTGGCGATGCTCTACTCCGCACTCGGCATTGCCGATATCGACGCACTCGAGGAGGCTGCGAAGCGGGGCGACCTCCTTACCCTGCCCCGGATGGGCCAGCGCTTCACCGACAAGCTGATCAAGGGCATCGAAGACCACCGCAAGAATGCATCGCGGTTCCGGATTGACGTCGCGAAGGAGCATGCCGACCGCATTAGCGCTCTCATCCGCGAGTTTCCGGGCATCGACACAATCATCCCGGCTGGCAGCCTGCGCCGCGGCCGCGAATCCGTCGGCGACCTCGACCTGCTCGTTACCGGTCCGGCCTGCGAGCCAGAGGTCGTCGCTGCGGCGGTCGAGCATGTGGCCGCCCTTCCCCTTATCGACAAACTCCTCGCCAAGGGCCAGAACAAGGTCAGCTTTACGCTGCGAAACAACCTGCAGGTAGACGTGAGGCTCCTCCCCCGCGCCAGCTACGGCGCCGCACTGCAGTACTTCAGCGGCTCCAAGCACCACAATGTCGCTCTGCGTCAGCGAGCCATCAAGCGCGGCCTCACACTCTCCGAATACGCTCTCCTTCGCCTCGAGGACAACACGATCGTCGCCGCAGCCACCGAAGAGGATATCTACAACGCGCTGGAGCTCGATTACATCCCGCCCGAGCTGCGTGAGAACTGCGGGGAGATCGATGCCGCCTCAAAGCACGCGCTCCCGCAGCTCATCACCCGCAGCGACATCCGCGGCGACGTGCACATGCACACCTTCGAATCCGATGGTGTGAACTCCATCCGCGAAATGGCCGAGGCCGCCATCGCCCGTGGTCTGGAGTACATCGCCATAACGGACCACTCCAAGAACCTGGCCATGACGAACGGCATGGATGACACCCGCGCTCTCGCCCACGCAAAGCGCATCCGGGAGGCCTCCACGCAGCTTGCAGAGGAGTTCGCTGCCGGACGTGGACCGCAATGGGAGCGCTACGAAGCCCAGCTTCGGGAGGACGAATCGCTCGCCCGCAAGCCGACAGTCCCCTTCCGGATCCTCGCAGGCGTGGAAGTCGATATCCTTCTCGACGGCGCACTGGACCTCGAGGACGATACGCTTGCTCAGCTCGACGTGGTCATCGCCAGCGTGCACTCCGGCTTCAACCAGACGCCTGAGGAGGTCACCGCACGTGTCCTTCGAGCGGCCGAAAATCCACACGTTCATATCCTCGGCCACCCCACGGGGCGCAAGGTCCTGAAGCGCGAGCCCTACAAGATCGACGTCGAACAGCTCCTCACCGCCGCAGCCCGCCTCGGAGTCGCCGTCGAGCACAACGCCTCGCCAGCGCGCTCTGATCTGTCCGACCTGAACCTGCGCCGCGCGAAGGAACTTGGCTGCAAAATCTCCGTCAATACCGACGCGCACTCCACCGACGAGCTCGACCAGATGGAGTTCGGCATCGTACAGCTGCGCCGAGCCTGGCTGACGCCGGCAGACGTTCTGAACACCCTGCCCGTCGATGAATTTCTTGCTCGCATACAACGTAAACCCTAGGTAAGGTTATCCTTCCAGCATGGCATCCTCCTCGGATCGCAATCCCGTTGTCGCAGTCGTCCTTGCCTTCGTCATCATGGTGGCAGTGGCCGCAACGATTTACCTCCTCATTCCTCACAAGCTCACCGACCTGACCGTGTCGAAGGTCGACGTGTTCGCTCCTCACACCGAGTTCAAGGGATCCCAGAGCGGTTCCGTCCATGTACTCGGTGAGCAGGCGCAATCGGAGGATGATCTTTACGTGGTGGCGCACATCAGCATAACCAACACGTGGAAGCAACGGATGTTTATCAGCGGCTGGTCGGCCACCGCGATGTTCGCAGACGGATCCACGCTGGACTCCACTTTGGTCGCCAAATCTGAGCTCCCGCGCCTGGAACAGATCTTCCCCCAGATCGCGAGCCTCGCCACGCAGCCGATCGGTGACGGTGACCAACTGGATCCCGGCGTCACCCATACAGGAGACATCGTTCTACTCTTCCCCAACATCACCCAGGATCAGTGGAACAAAAAGCGCTCCGCGGTTCTTACGATCAACCTGCACGAGCACGTATCGCAAACGGTCAAACTGCCGTGAAGTCCTACCCCGCTCAAAAAGAACAAGGGCCGCATCCGGTGGGATGCGGCCCTTCTCGTTTACTTGAGTCTGCTTACGGAACCGAAATCGGCGCCGGAGCATTCTTCGGAGTGCTCAGGTACCCGGTAACCGTGTTTTTGCTGATGGTGTTAACGACGATCTCGTACAGCGCCGGAGTCTTGCCCGAATAGAACTGCACAGGCTCGTCGAGATTCTTGTCCTTCTTCTCGATCACCCTGTCATCCGCGTCGACGTTCATCGTGTACTTCGAGTGCTTCTCGTTAACCTTCTTCAGTTCCAGCTTTACGGTCCCGACATTCTGCGGAGAGGCACCCTTCTTCAGCGTGAACTCATAATAGTTCCGCTCGCCGCGGCGCTTCAGCTCCATCAGCTCTTCATGGTTCGTGGCAATCAGCCCGCTCATCACACCCTGGTCTCCGACCACGCGCGTGAGTTGCGTCTTTGTCTGTGCAAGGTCAGCCTGTGTGCTGGCGACATCAGACTTGGTACTCGCAACATCCGTCTTCACCGCCGAAACATCCTGCTTCACAGCGCCGACCTGCTGTTGCGTCTCCGCCTCTTCCTTGCGCAACTTATTCGTCGCAGCTACAGCCTGCTTCTGCGCGGCTACCAGCTGATTCGACTTATCCTCGAGCTGCTTCTGCGTCAGCCCGACGCTCTGGCCCAGCGCCTCGCCCTGGGCACGCAACCGCTCGTTCGTGTCCTCGAGCTTCTCGCTCAACTGCGTGTTCTGCTGCGTCGCAGCCGTCAACTGGCTCTCCGCAGCCGTGAGATGATTCTGCAAGCCAAGGCTCCAGCCCAGCGCACCAAGCGCCAGCAACAAACTCACTACAGAAACTCCAATCAACCATCCTGGGGCCTTGGATTGCACCACATACTCGCGCTCCAAATCACTCATGCCCTGAATCCTCCTTAACGGCCAATGCGCTTCTCTCGGCCCGTCCAA
>Ga0157370_10004252_pt1 | contig 16536 bp, 9 predicted proteins | sample C35metaG_FD_113463 | JGI IMG/M metagenome (GOLD analysis project Ga0157370, IMG submission 113463) | Corn rhizosphere microbial communities from Kellogg Biological Station, Michigan, USA - C3-5 metaG | ecosystem: Host-associated > Plants > Roots > Rhizosphere > Soil | place: USA: Michigan...
ACCAAGGACTGGAACTCCTGGGGGTACGCCGGCTACCCCGATGGCAATCAGGGCATGTACGGCGTCAAGACCTGGTGGGAATCCGACCAGCTCAAGCGTCTTGGTACGACCGCATCTCTTCAGTGGAAGCCCAGCCCCAACCTGACCATGTCGCTGGACGGCTTCTATTCGCATTTCACCGACGACGTCGACCAGAAGGGCTTCGAGATGCCCTTCATGTACAGCACTTATACCAGCCAGAGTACGAACACCTCGTCCAACGGAATCGTGACCTCAGGAACGGTTACCGGGCTGCCGGTGGTGGAAAATTACGCAACCGACCATCGCGCCAACCAATATGCGCTCGGCTGGAACACCTTGTGGGATGGTCATAACGGCTGGCGCGCGATGGCCGACCTAAGCTGGTCCCGGACCAACCGCACTGAACACCATATCGAAACCACCGCGGGCGTCCAAAATGGACTTCTTAACCCGGAACCTGACGGCTGGACGCCCGCCGACGGCTGTGATCCTTCTCAAGGGTGCGCCACCCTTACGTTCACCGATACCGGCCACGGCCCCGAGTTCGTCAGCAATTACGACGCAGCCAGTCCGTCATTGGTGCTGACCGACGTCGAAGGCTGGAGCAAATCGCCAGTGCAGGCGGGCTATGACAAGCTGAGGACCAGCAAGGACGACCTCAAGGAGGCCCGGGGCGAAATCGAGCGTGACGTCGGCAGCTTCATCAAGTCGATCAAGATCGGCTTTGACTATACCGATCGCTCCAAGACTCTGCACCAGAAGGAGGGATATTTGTCGCCGCCAGGCGGTACGGGTGTCCCCCAAACCTATTGCACCACCCCAAATCCGGGTTGCCAAGCTGCCATTCCAGCGGATCTACTTCAGCCGACCTTCACCCTCGACCGTGGCTTCGGCCCGATCCTGTCATGGGATCCGCGCCAAATCGAAGCACAAAATGTGCTGGTCTATACCGACAACACCCAGCCCAACAGCGGCTATCAAGTCTCAGAGAAAGTCTGGACGCCCTATATCATCGCCCCGATCGACACGGACCTTGGCGCCGTGCACCTGACTGGTAATATCGGTTTGCAGGGCGTGCACACAGATCTGAAATCCTACGGCAGCATCTATGCAACGGTCAAAGATCATTACTGGATGTGGCTGCCCAGCCTCAACCTGAACTTCCGTTGGGACAATGGCTGGGTAGTGAGGTTCGCGGCATCGAAGGAATATATGAGGGCGCGTCTCACGGATCTTAACAACGCGATCACTTTCAACTACGACCCGATCCTCAAAGTCTACAGCGGCAGTGGCGGCAATCCATTCCTTCGGCCGTACCAGGCCAAAGCAGTGGATTTTAATATTGAAAAATATTTCGGGAACAAGGGATACGTCGCTCTTCAGACTTTCTACAAACATATCGACACCTATATAGCGAGCGGCACTACCAATACCTTCGACTATTCCCAGTTCCCGCCGCCGCTCAACGAACAAGTTCCGTCATCGCCGATTGGCTTCTTTAACGGCAGCGTGAACACGCATGGTGGATACATGTATGGCGCCGAGCTCGCGGCGACGCTGCCGTTCGACGTCTTCACGCCGGCGCTGGATGGGTTCGGAGTCACCGGCGGCGCCGGTTACACCAAGACCCGCATCATCGATTTCAACGGTAATCCCGCTCAGATTCCCGGCTATTCGAAGTGGGTCGCGAACCTGACCGCTTTCTACGAGAAGGGTGGGTTCAGCATCCGCGGCAGCATGCGCTATCGTTCGGGCTTCATCGGCGATTTCGTCCTGTTCAGCGGCGGTCTCGACCGGCAATATGTGCTTCCCGAAACCATCTTCGATGCGCAGGTCAGCTACGACTTCCCGGCAACGTCGGCACTGGCCGGTCTAACGGTCTTCCTCTCGGGCGAAAATCTGAACAACGAGCGCTCGGCAACTCGTACCTTCCCGAACGATCCCAATACCTGGCTCAAATATCAGGTCTACGGACGGCGCTTCCTGCTCGGAGCGACGTACAAGTTCGGGCAACATGCGGCTCCTCCGCCGCCGCCACCACCTCCGCCGCCGCCTCCGCCGCCAGCCCCGGCCACCCAGACCTGCGCGGATGGATCGGTGATCCTGGCGACGGCGACCTGTCCGGCGCCGCCACCACCACCCCCGCCGCCTGCACCGGCGCCTGAGCGCGGCTTCTGACCTGAAACGATCCCGGCGGGGTTGCACCCCCGCCGGGTTTTCGTACGTGCTGTTTTAAATGAGCCAGTCCTCGCCTCTTGAAATCGTGATCGCCGGCGGCGGGACTGCGGGTTGGGTAGCGGCGGCGACCTTCGCTCGCTTCCTTGGGAATTCCGCTACCATCACCCTGGTCGAATCTGACGAGATCGGGACCGTGGGCGTCGGCGAAGCGACGATCCCTCAAATCCATAATCTCATCATCGGGCTCGGACTCGACCAGGCGGATTTTCTCCGCCGCACCAACGCGACCTTCAAGCTCGGCATTGAGTTCTCCAACTGGACCGGCGAGGGCGAGTCCTTCATCCACAGCTTCGGCTACACCGGCCGCGGCGTTGGGCTGATCCCGTTCCGCCAGCTATGGCTCCGCGGCCGCGCGCTCGGGGTTGCGGGCGACCTCGGGGATTATAATTTCAATATCGCGGCGGCGCGGCTCGGCCGGATGTCGACCGGCGCCGGCTCGAAGACCATCCCCGACCTCGCCTACGCTTATCATTTCGACGCATCGCTGTTTGCGCGGATGCTTCGCGATTATGCCGAGGAGCGCGGAGTCCGGCGCGTCGAGGGCATGATCAAGGGCGTCGAGCGCGAGGGCGAGAGCGGCAATATCGCTGCACTGGTGATCAACGGCGAACGGCGCGTCGGCGGCAGCTTCTTCATCGACTGCACGGGCTTCAGGAGCTTATTGCTCGGCAAGAGTCTAAGCGTTCCTTACGTCGACTGGAGCAAGTGGCTGCCGTGCGATTGCGCGCTCGCGGTCGCCTGCGAATCGAGCGACGCGTTCCGACCATATACACAGGCGATGGCGCGGCCTGCGGGTTGGCAATGGCGCATTCCACTCGAGCACCGCACGGGCAATGGGCATGTCTATTGCAGCAAGTTCATTTCGGATGACGAGGCGGCGTTCAACCTTCTTGGAACGCTCGACGCACCGGCGCTCGCCGACCCGCGCCCGATCAAGTTTACCAGTGGGCGGCGCGAGACCTTCTGGTCGCACAATTGCCTCGCGCTGGGGCTCGCCGCGGGTTTCATGGAACCGCTGGAATCGACCAGCATCCACCTTGTCCAGTCGGCGCTGGGGCGGCTGCTGAACCTCCTGCCAGGCGATCTCGCCGCGACACCATCCGCGCGCGACACGTTCAATCGCCTTTCCGACAGCGAATGGGCGCGAATCCGCGACTTCATCACGCTTCATTATTTCGCGAACGGCCGCGAGGGTCCGTTCTGGGAATATTGCCGGAACATGGAGCTTCCCGACACACTTTGGGAGAAGATCAGTCTGTTCCGCGAATCCGGGCTGTTCATCCGCGAAGAGGAGGAATTGTTCCTCGACGACAGCTGGGGCCAGGTAATGATCGGCCAGGGCATCATGCCCAGGAGCTGGTCGCCGCTCGCCGACAACGTGCCGGGCGAGGATATCGGCCCGTTCCTCGAAAGCCTGGCCAAGAGCTACCGGGTGAAGGCCGAGAGCCTGCCGGCCCATCGCCAATTCGTCGACGCGATGGTCGGCGATCCAGTGAAAGAGTGCCAATGAACAAGCGCGTTCGATCCCTTGGCGCGGCCGCCGGCTGTGCAACATTTGCGCTCGCTTGCGCTGCTCGAGTGTCGGCGGCGGCACCGGACTATCGCACGCGTTTGCCGCAGGACGAGGTGATCTATTTCGTCCTTCCCGACCGGTTCGAGAATGGCGATCCGTCAAACGACCGCGGCGGCCTTACCGGCGACCGGCTCAAGACCGGGTTCGATCCGACCTCCAAAGCCTTTTTCAATGGCGGCGATTTCAAGGGGCTGACGAGCCGGCTCGGCTATATCCAGGGGCTCGGCGCGACCGCGGTGTGGGTTGGTCCGGTGTTCAAGAACAAGCCGGTCCAGGGGTCACCGGGTCATGAGAGCGCCGGCTATCACGGTTACTGGATCACCGACTTCATGCATGTCGACCCGCACTTTGGGACCGACGCCGATTTCAAGGCCTTCGTCGATTCGGCGCACGCGCGCGGGATGAAGGTCTATATGGACATTGTCGTCAATCACACGGCGGACGTCATCCAGTATAAGGAATGCCAAGGGCTGGCGCCCGGCCAGTGCCGCTATCGAAGCATCGCCGATTATCCCTATCAACGGCTGGGCGGCATCGGCGGCAAGCCGATCAATCCGGGCTTTGCAGGCGAGCAGGACGAGAGCGCGGCGAACTTCGCCAAACTGACCGATCCCAACTACGCCTACACGGTGTTCGTCCCGCCTGCCGAGCGCAACGTGAAGGTCCCCGCGTGGCTCAATAACCCAATTTATTACCACAACCGCGGCGACAGCACGTTCCGCGACGAATCGAAGACGATGGGCGATTTCGGCGGGCTCGACGACCTGTTCACCGAGAACCCCCGAGTGGTGCGCGGGATGATCGACATCTATGAGAGCTGGATCGACAAGTACCACGTCGACGGGTTCCGGATCGACACCGCCCAGCACGTCAATCCCGAGCTTTGGCAGCAGTTCGTTCCCGCCATTCTCGCCCGCGCCCGCGCCGACGGGATTCCGCACTTCCACATCTTCGGCGAAGCGGCGATGGACAATATGGACCCGGCGCACACGGCGGTGCACACGCGGGTCGACAAGTTTCCCTCGATGCTCGACTTCTCGTTCATGTGGGGCATCCTCGACGTGGTCCAGAAGGGCGCGCCGACCGATGAGTTGGCGACCTTGTTCGAGGGCGATGCGCTGTACCAGGGCGGCCCTGAGGCCGCGCTTCAGCTTCCGACCTTCATCGGCAACCATGACGCTGGTCGCTTCGGCGCTTTCGCGATGCGCAACCTGCCGAACGCCAGTCCAGACGAGCTGTTGAAACGCGACATGCTCGCGCATGCGATGCTGCTGACGCTGCGCGGCGTCCCGACCATTTATTATGGCGATGAGCAGGGTTTCACCGGCCATGGCGGCGACCAGGATTCACGCCAGGACATGTTTCCATCGCGGGTCGCGAGCTACAACGACAACAAGCTGATCGGCACCAAGGCGACGACCGCGCAGTCGAACTTCGATCCGACTCATCCGCTCTACCGCGAAATCTCGAAGCTGGCGCACATCCGGACCAGCCATCGTGCGCTGACGCGCGGGCTGCAGGTGATCCGCTATGCAGGGGACAAGCCGGGACTGTTTGCCGTTTCGCGCTTCGATCCGGACAATGGCCGCGAGATGCTGCTGCTGTTCAATACGTCGACGGCGCCGATCAGGCAGCAGGTCCGGGTCGACACCCGATCCGCCCGCTTTGAGGCGCTTGCCGGCGAATGCCCGCTGAGCGCGTCGGCGCCGGGCAGCGTCGCGATCGAACTTCCGCCGCTCGGCTATGCGGTGTGCGATGCTCGCTGAAGCCGACAAGACCGCCTCGACTCAATCCGGCACGCCATGGTGGAAGGGCGCCGCGATCTACCAGATCTATCCCAGAAGCTTTGCGGATTCGAACGGCGACGGCGTCGGCGACCTGCGCGGGATCACGAAGCACCTCGATTATGTAGCGTCGCTCGGCGTCGATGCGATCTGGCTTTCCCCCTTCTTCACCTCTCCGATGCACGACTTTGGCTATGACGTCGCCGATTATTGCGGGGTCGATCCGGTGTTCGGGACGCTCGCCGATTTCGATGCGCTTGCCGCGAGCGCTCACGAGCTCGGGCTCAAGGTCATCATCGATCAGGTTTATTCGCACAGCTCAAACCAGAATAAGTGGTTCCAGCAGAGCCGGTCGAGCGCCGACAATGACAAGGCCGACTGGTACGTCTGGGCGGACTCGAAACCCGACGGCTCGCCGCCCAACAACTGGCAATCGGTGTTCGGTGGCCCGGCCTGGCAATGGGACGCGCGCCGTGGCCAATATTATCTGCACAACTTCCTGCCCGAGCAGCCGGACCTCAACGTCCACAATCCCGCCGTCCAGGACGCGCTGCTGGACGTTGCGCGCTTCTGGCTCGACCGGGGCGTCGACGGCTTCCGGATCGATGCAATCAATTTCGCAATGCACGATCCCGAGCTTCGCGATAATCCGCCAGCGGTACCGAACGGCAAGCGGACGCGCTCATTCGACTTCCAGCAGCACCTTTACAACCAGTCGCATCCCAATATCGTCAAGTTCCTCGAGCGGCTTCGGGAGGTGACCGACAGCTACGGCGGCCGGTTCACTCTGGCGGAGGTCGGCGGCGACCATGCATTGTGCGAAATGCAGGCGTTCACCGCCGGGACGAAGCGGGTGAACAGCGCCTACGGGTTCGATTTTCTCTATGCCGAGGAGCTGACTCCGGATCTGGTCGCTCGAGTGGCGCGGGAGTGGCCCGAGGAAGCGGGCTGGCCGACCTGGGCGTTCGAGAACCACGATGCGCCGCGTGCGCTTTCCCGGTGGGTCGGGGAAGCCGACCGCGAGACCTTCGCGCGCACCAAGATGCTGCTCCTTGCGGCGCTTAGGGGTTCGATCATCATCTATCAGGGCGAGGAACTTGGGTTGCCGCAGGTCGACGTTCCGTTCGACCGACTCCAAGACCCGGAAGCTATCGCCAACTGGCCGTTGACCCTGAGCCGCGACGGCGCGCGCACTCCGATGCCGTGGAGCGCGCTTTCGCCCAATCTTGGATTTTCGCTTGCCGAGCCATGGTTGCCGGTCGGGGACAATCACCGAGATCTCGCGGTCGATCGCCAGCAAGCCATCGCCGATTCGATGCTTCATTTCACGAAGGCGTGCCTCGAGCTGCGCAAAGGCTTTCCCTCGCTTCGCCACGGATTGATGGAAAATGTCGAAGCAGGCGATGGCTTGCTGACCTTTGACCGGACCGCTGACGGCAAGCGTCTCCGCTGCGCCTTCAATCTTTCGCAAGAGCCGGTCGTTTTCCGAAGCGAAGGCAAAATGTTGATCCATGCCGGCGAGATCGACGCGGGGACTCTTGGGCCCTATGCGGCACTGATCGAGGAGATCGGATGACGCTTCGAACCGTGATTGCCGCCTTGGCCCTTGCCGCACTCACGCTTTGCGCACCCTTCGCGGCCCAGTCCGCCACTATCGAGCCGGGTTCGCTTGGCCATTTGGCAAATGGAATCGAGGCGTCCAACGGCTCGGCGCGGATCAAGGTTACTGCGCTGACGGACTCGATTCTGAGGGTGCGGATCGCACGCGGATCGTTCGGAGAAGATGCAAGCTGGGCGGTTCCGGCCGCCATCCGCCACCAGAGCGTTCCAGTCACCGCCACGAGCGACGGCTTTTGCACCAGGAGCCTCGCACTCCATATCGATCCAAAAACGCTTCGGATCAGCCTGAACGATCTTGAAGGTCACACCATCCTCGGCGATCTGCCCGATCCGTTGCGCTTCGAGGGCCGCGGCTTCACGCTGCGCAAGGCGCTTCCGATCGGCGAGCATATCTTCGGCATGGGCGACAAAACCGGCGTGCTCGATCGCCGCGGCTACACCTTCACCAACTGGAATACGGACGCGCCGGGCTTCACGCCGTCGACGGATCCGATCTACAAGTCGATCCCCTTCTTCATCGGGGTCGGCGGCGAGGGCGGCAGCTATGGCCTGTTCCTCGACAATAATTGGCGAAGCACGTTCGACTTCGGGCACAAGGACGCGAACGCGATCGAGATCAGCGCGGTCGATGGCCCAATCGATTATTATCTGATTGCCGGCCCAACGATGGCCGACGTCGTTCGGCGCTACACCGACCTTACGGGCAGACCGCCGCTCGCGCCCTTATGGTCGCTGGGCTATCAGCAATCGCGCTGGAGCTACATGAGCGACGCCGAGGTCCGGGCCCTCGCGGCACGGTTCCGGAACGAGCATTTTCCGATCGACGTCGTGTGGCTCGACATCGACTACCAGGACCACAACCGCCCGTTCACGGTCAACCAATCGACCTTCCCCGACATGCGCAAGCTGGTCGCCGACATGGGAAGCGCGGGTATCCGGCTGGTGCCGATCACCGACCTTCATGTCGCCTATCTGCCCGACCAGGGCTACGCGCCGTTCGATACGGGCGTCGCCGGCAATAATTTCGTGCACAAAGCGGACGGGAGCCTCTACGTCGCTCCGGTCTGGCCCGGGCCGGCGGTCTTCCCCGACTTCACGCGGGCCTCGACGCGCGCCTGGTGGGGCAGCCTTTACAAGGACTTCATCGCCGACGGCTTCGCCGGCTTCTGGAACGACATGGATGAGCCGGCGGTGTTTGACACTCCCACCAAGACCATGCCGCTCGACAATGTCCATCGGATCGAAAGCGACGATTTCGCTCCGCGTAACGCGAGCCACGCAGAGATCCACAACGTCTATGGAATGGAGAACAGCCGAGCGACGTTCGAGGGCATGAAGCGCTGGCGACCGAACCAGCGGCCCTTCGTCATGACCCGGGCCTCTTTCGCCGGCGGCCAACGCTATGCGGTGACCTGGACCGGCGACAACAGCTCAACCTTTGACCATTTGCGGCTGTGCGTCGAGCAGCTGACCAACCTTGGGCTATCGGGCTTTGCCTATAGCGGCTGCGACGTCGGCGGATTTACCGGTGGGCCAAGTCCCGAGCTGATGACCCGCTGGTTCGAGGTCGCGGCGTTCACGCCGATCTTGCGCGATCATTCGATGAAGGACGCGCCGCGCGCCGAGCCGTGGGTCGATGGACCCGAGCAGCTCGCGATCCGCAGACGCTATGTCGAGGAGCGCTATCGACTCCTGCCCTATATCTATGCGCTGGCCGAACAGAATTCGCGGACGGGCGATCCGATCATCCGGCCGGTCTTCTACGATTATCCTGATGCGCTCGATGGGGGATGCGACCTTTCGATGAGCTTCACGCTTGGGCCGAGCCTGCTCATCGCCGGACCGCCCAAGCCCGAATCGCCCGAGAAGTTCGACATCTGCCTGCCCAAAGGCGGGTGGTACGATTACTGGACCGGTCTTCCAATCACCAAGCCGAAGCTCGCCCAAACGCCGAAGCTGGACGTTCTGCCGGTGTTCGTCCGTGCCGGGACCATCCTGCCCCGCCAGCCGCTGGTGCAGAGCACGATGGACATTCCGAAGGGCCCGCTCGAGCTCGATATCTATCCGGGGCCGGACTGCACCGGCGAGCTTTACTTCGACGATGGGGTCAGCGTGAATGGCCCAAGCCTTCGCCAGTCGATCCAATGCGTTGAAACGGCTCGGGGAATCGCGCTACGCTTTGGACAACGCCAAGGTTCCTATCGGCCCTGGTGGAAGCAGATTGACGTGAGAGTCCACGGCACCCAGACGACCCACATGATCATCAACGATCAACCGCGAGCCGCCCAGATCCTGATTCCCGCGGCGGCCCACTGATGCCCGCGCCGCCCCGTTCGGTCGTCATTCTCGGCGGAGGAACCGCCGGATGGATGACCGCCAACCTGCTCAATCGCCGGTGGGCGGAGCTGAATACCAAAATCTCGCTGATCGAATCCAGCTCGATCGGGATCATCGGCGTCGGCGAAGGCTCGACGCCGCAATTCAAGGCGTTCTTCGATACGCTCGGCATCGAGGAAGCCGAGTGGATGCCGAAGTGCAATGCGACCTACAAGGCCGGGATCGAGTTCGAAGGCTGGTCGGACAAGCCAGGCTACGAGCGCTATTTTCACCCGTTCCCCACCAACGTCGACTTCTACACGCAGGGCCAGTTCTTCTATTCCACGCGAGTCCGCCGCGCGGGCCGCGACGTGCCCGCGCACCCCGACCCCTTCTTCGTGCCGACGCGGATTGCCCGCGAGCGGCGCGCCCCGCTCGCACCGCCGAATTTTCCGTTCAACATCGGCTACAGCTATCATTTCGACGCGCACCTGATCGGAGCCTATCTGCGCGAATATGGTACGGCGCGCGGGATCAAGCATATCGATGCCCGGATCGCCTCGGTCGAGCTCGACGAGCAAGGCGACGTAAAGGCCCTTGTCGCCGACGACGGCCGCCGCTTCGAAGCGGACTTCTTCGTCGACGCGAGCGGTTTTCGAGCAGCGATCATCGAAGGCGCGCTCAAGGAACCGCACCGCCCCTTCGGCGAAAATCTTTTCAATGACCGCGCCGTCGTGGCACCGACGCCGCTTCCCGAAAGCGGCGTTCAGGCGTGCACGAAATCGATTGCGAAATCGGCCGGCTGGATCTGGAACATCCCGCTCAGCAATCGCGTCGGCAACGGCTATGTCTATTCGTCGCGCTACATAGATCCCGATGCAGCCGCGGCCGAATTTCGCGAGCATCTCGGCCTGCCCGAGGATGCCGAGGTGCGGCACCTGCAAATGAAATGCGGGCGAATCGAGCGAACCTGGGTAAGGAACTGCCTCGCCGTCGGCCTCGCCCAGGGGTTCCTCGAACCGCTGGAAGCGACCGCGCTCCACATCGTCATGAGTACCGTTGAGTCCTTCCTCGCCAATTGGGAGGGCGAGAAGCGCGATGAATTCAACACCGCGATTGCGGCCCGTTACGAGGGCATTCGCGATTATCTGGTCTGCCATTATCGGACGGCTCAGCGGCGCGACACCGACTATTGGCGCGATGCGACCAGCAACAACATCCTCTCGGACAGCCTGAAGCGAATCATCAACGCCTGGTTCAAGGCCGAGGACCTGGAGCAGGAAGTGATGCGCCAGGACATCGGGAAATATTACATGCCTGTATCCTGGCACTGCATGCTCGCAGGCTATGGCAACTTCCCCGGATCGGACCTGCTGAAGCCGCCAGGACCCGACGTCGTGCAGTTCGACATGGCCGATATCGACCGGTTCGTCCGCGGCTGCGCGATGAACTTCCCGCCGCTCGACGAAGCGCTCCAGAGGCTCAAGGAGGCCGCATGATCGCCCGCTTGTTGTTGGCGGTCGCGTTGCTGACCGCTGCGGCGCCGGTCCTTGCTGGCGATCCGAACGGCCCAGTCCACGTCAGTAGCGGCACGATCGTCGACCTTGGAGTGCTCAAGTCGAAGTACGCAGACCCGCGCAGGGTCGTCGTCTGGCTGCCGACCGGCTATAGTGCCCATGGGCCGAAATATGCCGTGCTCTACATGCACGACGGCCAGAATTTGTTCGACAAGAACACCGCCGGCTACGGCATGGAATGGCAGATCGACGAAACGCTCGACCGCCTGATCCAGGAAAAGAAGGTCAGGCCGACGATCGTCGTCGGAATCTGGAACACGCCCAAGCGGCTCCAGGAATATGTGCCCTCCAAGGCGTTCAACGCGCTTCCGCCGAGCTATAGCGGGAAGATCCGGGCGCTCTACGGCGGCGATCCGCTCTCGGACGGGTACCTCAAGTTCATCGTTCGCGAGCTTCGGCCGATGATCGATGACCGGTTCAACGTGAAGACCGACCGCGCCGATACCGCGATCATGGGCTCGTCGATGGGTTCGCTGATCTCGCTTTATGCGATCGACGAATATCCGGAGATCTTCGGCGAAGCGGGAATGATGTCGACCCACTGGCCGCTGGTCATCACCCCTGACGACAAGCCGATCAGCGATCAGGAATATGAGATCGTCTCGTCAGCCTTCGAGCGCTACCTCGCGCCCGCGCTGCCGGATCCCGCAAACCACAAGCTCTATTTCGATCACGGCAGCGAAACGCTGGATGCGAATTACGCGCGATACCAAGATCGGGTCGACGCTGTGGTCCGCCGCCGCGGCTATCGTCAGTGGATCAATATGCTGAGCCTCAGCTACCCGGGCGAGAAGCACAATGAGATCAGCTGGGCGTCGCGGGTTGCGGTGCCGCTTCAGTTCCTGCTTGCGCCGCCATCATCTCGCTAAGGCCGCGGCGGCGCGGGCGCGCTCGCCGATCGCATCGAGGCTGTCGCCCGGCTTCACGAACCAGCTTCCGCCGACGCACAGCACGTTGTCGAGCGCAAGCCACTTGGCCGCGGTCTCGACGCGGATTCCCCCGGTCGGGCAGAAGCGGATGTTACCGAACGGGCCGGCGATGGACTTGAGCGCGGGGATTCCGCCGGATGCCTCGGCCGGGAAGAATTTGAACCGGTCGAGCCCGAGATCGAGCCCGCGCATGATGTCGCTCGAAGTTGCGATTCCTGGCAGGAACGGAACTTCGGAGTCGATCGCGGCCCTTCCCAGCGGCTCGGTCAGACCCGGCGAGACGATGAACCTGCTGGAGGCATCGATCGCCTGCGCAAGCTGGCCTTCGTTCAGCACGGTCCCGGCACCGACGATCGCGCCCGAAACCTTGCCCATCTCGCGGATGGCGGTGAGCCCATGCCCGGTCCTCAGCGTCACTTCCAGCACCGGCAGGCCAGCCTCGACGAACGTCTCCGCGAGCGCGGCCCAGTCCATCTCCTCGTAGAAGACCAGCACCGGGATCACCGGCGCGCAACGCATGATCTGGTCGATGGTCATCCATGCTCCTTGGCAAATGCGGCGGCCGCTCCGAACAGACCTGGCTGCGGATGAGTGATCAGCATCACGGGCATTTCGTCCATCCGTCGCTCGAACCGGCCCTTGGCGATGAAGCGGTCGCGGAAGCCAGAACGCGGCAGGTAATCGGCGAGGCGCAAGCCGACGCCGCCCGCAATGACGACACTGCTCGCGCCCTGGGCGAGCGCCAGATCGCCGGCGACAGCGCCGAGGCTTAGACAGAGCCGATCGAGCGCCGCGGTCGCCAGGCTGTCCGTTCCGGTCAGCGCTGCCGTCCACAGCTCCTTCTCGTCATGGATGCTAAGGTCGAGATTCTCGATTGAAGCAAGCGCTTCATAAAGATTGGTCAGCCCCTGGCCGGCCACCACGCGCTCGACCGAAACGCGGCGGAAGTTACGGCGCAGCTGCACGAGGATCTTGTCCTCGAGGCTGTCGAGGGGCGCGAAGTCGATGTGTCCGCCCTCGGTCTCGATCACCTCATAATGGTCGCCCTTGCGCAGCAGCGCGGCGACGCCAAGGCCAGTGCCGGGTCCAATGATCGAGACAAGGCCAAGCTTGGGGAGTGGCCCATCGGGTCCGCACAGGTGGCGGAAATCGCCATTGGGCAACGTCGCGACCGCGTAGGCGACCGCGCCGAAGTCGTTGACGATCGTATAACGGTCGACGTTCAGGCGCTCCTTGATAAGAGCGGGGCGGATCACCCAGGGGTTATTGGTCAGCTTCAGTAGCTCGCCGCCGATCGGACCGGCAAAGGCGATCGCCAGCTCATTGGGCAGCTTGATCCCGGCGCGGCGGCCAAATTCCTGCCAGGCAAGCTGGAAACTGCCGTGCTCGGCCGTCTTGAGCGTGACCGGCTCGCTCAGCATGACCACTTGGCCCCGAGCGATTTCGGCAAGCGCGAATCGCGCATGCGTCCCGCCAACATCGGCAACCGCGATCTGCCGGCTCACGGCCTGTCCTGAGCGAAGCCGAAGGGCTGCTCGGCTTCCATCGCTGCAAGAATGGCCGACGCCCCCGCTTCGGCCTCGCTCACATGAAGGCGCATTAGCGCGAACAACTCACGGCCGGTGCCGACCGGCGGCGGCGGCGCGTTGGCGGGCGGCCGCGAGGCAAGATCGACTCCGATTGCCTCGAGCGTGCCGCTGCGGGCGTCGAGCCGGATCGGATCGCCATCCCGGACTCGAGCCAGGGGGCCGTCGGGCAGCGCCTCTGGCGAGACGTGGATTGCCGCCGGAACCTTGCCGCTCGCGCCGGACATTCGCCCATCGGTGATCAGCGCTACCCTGTGCCCGCGATCCTGCAGCACGCCCAGCGTCGGCGTGAGCTTGTGAAGCTCGGGCATGCCGCTCGCCCGCGGTCCCTGGAAGCGGACGATCACCGCGCAATCGCCGTCGAGCTCGCCGGCCTTGAACGCCTCGAGTACCTCGTTCTGGTCGGAAAAGCAGCGCGCCGGCGCCTCGATGATCCACCGCTCCTCCTCGACCGCGCTGGTCTTGAACACCGCACGGCCGAGATTGCCCTTCACCAGCCGAAGGCCGCCGTCCGCCTGAAACGGGTCGCTCGCCGGTCGAAGCATGTCGATATCGGCGCTCTCCTCGGCACTTTTCCAGACGAGTTCCCCGCCATGAAGCTCGGGGTTGCCCACCCATATATCCATCGAATCGGCGCCGGCGGTGAGGTTGTCGGTATGGATCAGCCCCTCTCGGGAAAGCGTGTAGGTGACGAACGCCATTCCGCCCGCGTCCTGAAAATCGTTCACGTCTTTCGAGCCATTGGGATAAACTCGGCTAATCAGCGGCACGACCGAAGACAAATCGGCGAAATCCTGCCAGTCGATCATGATTCCCGCAGCGCGCGCGATCGCTGGAAGGTGGATGAAATGGTTGGTCGACCCCCCGGTCGCGAGCAAGCCAACCATCGCGTTCACGATCGCGCGCTCGTCCACGACCTGCCCGAGCGGCCGATTTCCACCACGAGCAAGTTCTGCGAGGCGATGCACCGAAGCTCTCGTCAACGCCTGACGGAGCGGCGTGCCGGGATTGATGAAGGCGGCATTGGGGATGTGAAGCCCCATCAGCTCCATCATCATCTGGTTGGAATTTGCAGTGCCGTAGAAGGTGCAGGTGCCGGCGGAATGGTATGAACGGCTTTCCGCTCGAAGGAGCTCGTCCTTGCCGACCTTCCCCTCGGCATAGAGCTGGCGAATCCGCTGCTTTTCCTTGTTCGGAAGCCCCGAGGGCATCGGGCCGCCGGGAACCAGCAGCATGGGCAAATGGCCAAAGCGCAATGCGCCGATCAGCAGGCCCGGAACGATCTTGTCGCAAATGCCGAGCAAGGCGGCGGCATCGAACATGCCGTGGCTGAGCGCGACCGCGGTGCTGAGCGCGATCACGTCGCGGCTGAACAGCGAGAGGTCCATTCCCGCCTGCCCCTGAGTCACTCCGTCGCACATCGCGGGAACTCCGCCTGCGACCTGCGCGGTCGCGCCGACTTCGCGCGCAAAGATCTTCATCTGCTCGGGGTAGCGGCCGTAAGGCTGATGCGCCGAAAGCATGTCATTATAAGCGGTGACGATCCCGATGTTCGGACCTTCAAAACCGCTGATCGATTCCTTGTCCTCGCCTGCAGCGGCAAATCCGTGCGCGAAATTGCCGCACGAGAGCCGGCGACGGTTGATCCCGCGCTGCTTCTGCTCGGCCATAAGATCGAGATAGCGCAGCCGGGTCGGCTTCGAACGCTCGACTATCCGGCCGGTGACCGCTGCGATGATCGAATTGAGTGCCATGCGCGGGTCTTTACTCGTGCCAGCTGATGCCGTCTCGCTCGGTGAGTGCAATCGCCGCCGACGGCCCCCAGGTTCCCGCGGGATAAGGCCGCGGAGTCATGACCAACTGCGCCCAGGAGGCGCGAATCCGGTCGATCCACATCCATTGCGCCTCGACTTCATCGCGGCGGACGAACAGCGTCGGATCGCCTTCGATCAGGTCGAGCAGAAGCCGCTCGTAGGCGATTCGACGACGATATTCGCTGAACGCATTGGCAAGGCCGATGTCGAGCGGGATTTCGCGGAGCCGAACGCCCTGGCGGTCGAGTCCTGGAGTCTTGGCCATCAGCCGCAGCTCGATGCTCTCCTCCGGCTGAAGCCCGATGATCAGTTTGTTGGGCTTGGTCGTCGCGCCGCGCGACGCAAAGATTGAATAAGGCACGTCCTTGAACTGGATGAAGATCTCCGTGTCGCGCTCCGGCATCCGCTTTCCGGTGCGCATGTAGAATGGCACGCCCTTCCAGCGCCAATTGTCGATATGCGCCTTCAACGCGACGAAGGTCTCGGTGTTGCTCTGGTGGCCGATCTCCTCGGCATAGCCTGGAACCGGCTCGCCGTTGATCGCGCCGCGCGTGTACTGTCCAATGACAATGTTGTGCTCGGCATCCGCCGCGGTGATCGGCCGAAGGGCCCGCAATACCTTCACCTTCTCATCACGCACGGCAGTCGCATTGAAGTCACCAGGCGGCTCCATCGCGACCAGCGCCAGCAGCTGGAGCATGTGGTTCTGGACCATGTCGCGAAGCGCACCGGCGCCTTCATAATAATCGCCGCGGCCTTCGAGACCGACCGTCTCGGCGACCGTAATCTGGACGTGCTCGATATGGGCGCTGTTCCACAGCGGCTCGAAGGTCAGATTGGCGAACCGCAGCGCGATCAGGTTCTGAACCGTCTCCTTGCCGAGATAATGGTCAATTCGGAACGTCCGCTCCTCGGGGAAATGGGCAGCGACGGAGTCATTGATCTCGCGGCTGGATTCAAGGTCGGTACCGAGCGGCTTTTCGAGCGCCATCCTGACGGTCGGACAGGCGAGGCCCGCACTGGCGAGGCCGTCGATTGTCGCTTTGAACAGCGACGGCGCAGTAGAGAGAAAAATTCC
>Ga0157370_10004254_pt1 | contig 16530 bp, 13 predicted proteins | sample C35metaG_FD_113463 | JGI IMG/M metagenome (GOLD analysis project Ga0157370, IMG submission 113463) | Corn rhizosphere microbial communities from Kellogg Biological Station, Michigan, USA - C3-5 metaG | ecosystem: Host-associated > Plants > Roots > Rhizosphere > Soil | place: USA: Michigan...
GACCAAAGTGGGAAAATTAACACGTAAACGAACTAAAGGACTATCAATTTAAAATCAAATCTTATGGACTTAAATGAAACATCAATGAAAGAAATCTTGGAAGAGGTGCTGGAGCAGAGCGAGAAAACGCAAAAAGCAATAGAGCATCTGGAAAAGAAGTTGGCGGATAAAGACAATCAGATCAATGTCTTGATCGAGGGTAACAGAGAATTAATAGCTAATTTTGAGCATAAATATGAAACTATAGAAGTCAAAGCGCCAGAGCCTGACCTTTCTGAAGTCAATCGGGCGATCCTTAAAGGGTTTGTTGGAATTAATCAGGCGATAGAAAAAGGGCCGAAGCCAGTTGTCAGGCAGATCAGGTTTACTTTGTTCCCCGAGCAGATACGAACTCCTGAATACTATAATGTGATGATGCGCTGGCTGGTTTGGATATTATTAGGGTCGCTGTTTATGGTGCTTACTTACCTACTCATCAATAAACGCATTTAAAAGTGGGGATAATTATGATTATTGTAGGTAGGATGGGGGAATTACTAGCGTTTAAGAGGTATATGGAAGGAAGTAGGGATTTAATTGATTTATTTTACTTACAAAAGAAAGTTTAATCTCTTCTGGCAAACATTTAGCTACTGTACCGTTGCAAGCAAGTACTCAATGTCTTTTTATTATCTTAGTATATCAATCTACACATATGTTATTGTTATTAAAAATTATCGGTTCCCTCGTTTTAGCGGCTTGTCTTATATGGGCTTACTTTCAACTATTGATTTTTATACATTTTTGATTAGATAACAATCTGCACTTTTTGAATTTCATTAAGGGGGTATAATCCCCACCCGCATTTTCGGCCTGCATAAAGGGTGGTGCTTTTAACCTAGGACTATCATGCCAGTAAAGTGGAAATTGCTGGGTACACGAGATGACGGTCATTCCTCTTGTGATTTTAGTCAGGTTGGTGCATTGTGTTTTCTATTTTTTTCAAATCAATAGAGCCCACAGCGGTTGTATGACCTGTTAGACTTAGTGAGTACATTTTTGTCTCACCCTATGGCTGTACAAGCAGCCTCTATTATTATTATTATTATTAGCAGTGGTAATATGTAAGTCAATGTGTAGACGGCATATTCAAAAGCGAACGCCAGCCGTTGTATACCCGCAAGAAAATTGACATTAATAAAGCTAAGGGGTTACAGCAGCCCCAAATGTTGTATAATTCCAACTGATTTAGTGAGTACATTTTAGTCTCACCCTACCTGTACAAGCAGCCTCTGATGCTAATTTTTTCTGATCCAATCTGTCCAAGGGGATTTGAAATAAGCTACCCCGGCATGGTATGTTCGCGATGGAGCAGGCAAATGGGACTGCCAAGTACTGCCAGGAACTTAGTGAGTACATGTTAGTCTCACCCTATGGCTGTACAAGCAGCCTCCAATAATTAATTCTTGTCAAAGAACGATCCTGTCTAGATCAGGCGTAATCACTTACATTCCCTACTCCACTATCAGTTGAATCCCCGCTCTTTCAGCTTTATAGGTAATCTTTTCTTTCAGGTTGTAATAGCTCCAGTTTTGCAGCAGAAAAGGATCTTCTTTGGCAATCTCTTCTTTTAGTTCCTGATTGACCAGGATGAGGGTGGCCGCATGGTACTTTATACATAGGTCTATGAGCTTGCGGCTGTACACATGTAATTTATAGTCCACATATCTTTTTTCCAGATCCTGGTACTCCTCCAGGCTTTTTCTTTTTCTTGTTTTTCCGTGTCCGCCCCGGTTAAAGGGGATACCTTTTTTTACCCTTTCTATGGCGGCGTGTATGGCTAACCTGCGGTGCAGGAATTCTTCTTTGTTGCCAATGCTGAGTTCGTAATTGCCGATTTTGACAGTTACCGGGTGTTCTATCGAAAGCGAGGCTTCTGCGATGACGGAGGTATCCAGCGCATGTTGTTCTTTTTCTATCCCGATCGCTGCCAGTAAAAAGACTTTGCCCTGATCGATATAGAGCTTACTGGTATGGAGTCTTAGCATTCCGCTTTTTATCTTGCTGAGTAGGACCTTTTTATCCGATCTGTCTTTTCCAAGATAGGTCCTGAAGGGGATCTGGAACAATTTGAAACTGAAATTCCTGTTGTCTGGGGTGGCATCGAATTTGGTGATGACTTCTGGTCCAAAAGGGAGAGGGAGGTTTTTCTTATAGTTTCTTAGTGACTTTTCTCCTTTCCAGTAAGCGGTTTTCTCGTTATTAAAATGGGAAATCAGGCTATGGTTTAAATTACTGAGGATATTGGTGGGGATCTGTCCCTTGAAATGATTGGAGAGCAAACGGTAAGTGGTGTTTGGCCGGGAAGATTTCAGGATGCCATTTTCGTCTTTCTTCTGGTCAGCGAGTTTAAGCTTGATCTCTTCGGTCAGGTAGAAAAAATCCTTCACCTGTTCCTGTACGAAATGATGGCTCATGATCATATTGGCAGCACGGAAACAAATCCGCTGCCAGCTGTACAACTGATCTTTTGCGGCTTTGATCACTTCTTTGTTGTCGGAATCAATCAGCAGCTGGATCTTACGGGTAAGAATCATCGTGTCTTTTTCCATAGCGTTAGTTTTTTACCTTTTTGACCTTGGTGTAGGCAAGCACAAAGCTTCTTTTGATGTGCTCGGGACTTAAATTCAACACTCTGGCGATCTCTTCAAAGCTGTACTGGAGTTCATAGCGCATGTGTAGAATTTTGGATTGTTCCTCGCATAGATCGCCTTCGAATTTAAATTTGCTGTTTTTTCCTGCGGTCTCGAGCTTCCCAGAACTGGTTAGGATGGACTTTAGTGTTTCCAGTGTTTTTTCCACGGTTCGGGCTACCTGGTAATCCGAGATGCCACCAATATGCCAGGCGATGCGTTCATAGTTGAAGGCGTATTTCAGGCAGAGCTTGATAAATAATTGCTGGTTTTCGGTAAGGTTGGGGATGACTGCTTCAACTTTCCGCCATTGTTGCTTTAGGCGTTCATCGAGTTCTTCCTGATAGATGACCTCATCGGGATCCAGTGCTTCTTCAGGATTATAGCCCGCCATGAATTCCTGGTAATTTTCTATCTCATCGAGCCTGAGCATATTCCGTTGAAAGCTATGTTTAGAGGTTCTGTAGAAGGCTTTGCAGGCCTCGAATGTGGTATCAAGGAGAAAGGTTTCGATATGGCTGGGGTCAGTGATGCTATTTCTGATTAGCCAAAGCCGCAGAAAGGCTTCGTTAACGATACAGTCTGCGTTGATATCATCTTTAATGTATCTTTTTCTTTTGTGGTATAAAGAAGGGTAAAAGCGATTGTAAAAGTACTCTAATCCTTTTTCATCGCCCTGGCTGAATCTGTTGAAATAATACTGTTGGTTAGTTCTCTGGTTACTTTTCATGCTCGTAGTTTATACGAGTCTCGGATGTATTTAGAGGCTATGCTATAGCGGGCCCTATCTTCCGTACTACAAGGTTCCGACACCTTCAAAAACGGAATAACGACAGAGCCCATAGCACTATAGCAGTACAAAAGTACGCATATTACTACGGGCATTAATCCATCGTCTCGTTTTGAATGCAAATTGTCGGAATTTGTAGTCGAGACTCTTTATCTAATGCCTTAGTTTAAAATCACTTGAGTTAATAACTCAATGTACAATTTTACCAAAATTGTATCAAATTAACAAATAAAAAAGTCAAAATGTTACGATTTGTAAGTTTCAATTTGTCAGATGGCAGAAGTATCTACGGCAATCGTTGGCAAAAACATCAAGTCAATTCGCGAATCAATTGGCTTATCACAAAAGGACTTTTCAATTTTAGTAAGTATATCACGTGCAAGTCTGATTAAAATTGAAGCAGGCTCCACGGGATATCGCTTAAATCTATTAGACGGAATTATTGATTTTACGAAGTTTAGTCTATCAGAGTTAAGTAAAATGAATTTTTCTGTACCAGACTATTATAGAGAAAAGCTCCTCAAGATTTATGGAGAGGATGTAACTGCCGGTGTTATTTTAAGTCAACAGCCAACTTTAGTTTATTGCATTAAGTATAGTTTGCTGAATAGCCAATTCTTAAATGAGCCCAAGGAAATAAGACAAATAACAAAATTTTTCGCTAATAAAGGTTGGGCTTTCAGTGGGAATTCAATTCAGATCGCGTTAAAAAGGATGCCTAATGTTATTGTAATAAAGAAACATGAAAGTAAAGGAAATACAAATACTTATTCTAAGCTTAGATAGAGGTTTATTATTGTCCTAGTGTTGTAAGACAGGATTTTAACTGGTGTGCCGAAGTTTATGAGTGCTACAACTAGATAACTTTTATGCTCTTTGAATCAGTTTAATCACACTGGTATTTAAAACCGAAAAACTGCGTTTTTTGTACTCTCCCTTTAGCATCAAAGGTATATTCAGTATCAGCCCGAGTGTACCCGTCGTGGAAATCTATTGCCTTGAGCAGGTTCTTTGAGGTTTTACCAAAATATCCACCCTGGATCAACAGAAAATAGTCGCGAGCGCCTAGCATTCCGCTAAGGTATAGCGGGGAGTTGTACCCCATATTTTCCTGCGCTGGTTTGTCCAGATAACTTAAATCTACATTACCGTGAGTGACACCTGGTTCTGCTGCTGTAATTTTGACCAAGTTTCCATTTTCATAACCCAAGGTATATGTGGTATACCCATTAATTGTGCCGTTGTAGCCATAGGGGATTCTATAGGATATCAGATGACCTTCGGCGTCGTACTTGCAATTATGGCTGTACTTATCGGTATGGGTTATCCTTCCTTTGCCATCTAGATAAAATATCATTGCGGTTTTCTCACCATCAAAAGCCGTTGCATCCAGTTTAATAGTGGTTTTGGTATAAGTGAAGGTGGATTGATTCTGATCCTCTCCGTCTACATGGATGATTCGGCCCTGACTGTCATAGATGAAGGTTGTGTTCATTGTCGGCTTGCCCCAGTAATCGAATATATGCCATTCTTTAACAAAATCGCATTTGTCCTCTGGCATGTTGTCATTTGACTTTTTCGAACAGGAATTGAAGATCAATACAAGGAAGGCAGCAAGGAATATCGAGAACAGTTTTATTTTCATATGAGCGGAAATTTGGCGTTAATTCTACAAACATAAGGATTTGACCTGAGCAAAATTTGTGTGTCAGAAGGGAATGTAAATTATTGTAAAATGACGGTATTGGAAACGCTGATACTTCTTTGTAAATTAGTGCTGTAGCAAAACGTATTCAAGGCCAGTGAGTTATTCAGTGAGCAGGAAGTTTTGTTGTTCGTAATTAATTGAAAATTTGATGGTTGTCCGAAGAGTTCGATTCTCTGTAGCACTCCATTTTTAATCCAAAGATTAACTATCATCTGGATACTGGATAAAAATGATAATCCAGTATCTTCTGCCCGCTTAATAATTGCCGGAAAGGCAATAGTGCATGATACAGAACAGGAATAGGATAAAGCAATTAAGGCTAGTTTATAATCTCACTTTTTAAAATCGATTTTTCTTGCATTTTTAATTTTAGGTAACTATCTTCATTCTAGTTAATTAATAAAAAAATATATTTATTTCGCTCTTTCTAATTTCTCCCTTATTTCCATTTGGTTTAATTCAAATGGAATATGCTTTAAGTATTTTCTTGGACATTCGGTCAAATTGATGTGCAGCTAAGTAAATTTCAATACATGAATTAACCATTCGTTTGTTTTGATTTGAAGGCGAAGCTTTGTTTTAAAATGATAAGCTTTCGTTTAATTAAGGCAATTGCAACCAAGCATGTATTAGTAAATGTTGTTAATATCTAAATTATATCTCGTATGGCAGTTAAATTTTTATCAGTTGGACATTTCTTAATAATTCTTACTTGCGCCATTTTCCTTAATGTCGAGTCCGGATTTAGTCAAAATAATTCAAGACCGATACCCAGTGTAATACCCCCATCTCCAGCGGCGGCTGAACTGGCGAAGTACATCACTTATCCCGTTGACTTGAGTAATGGATTGGTTAAAATAAGCATACCATTATATGAGATAGCAGATGGGGATATTAGAATACCGATCACTTTAGATTATCATGCATCTGGTCTCAAAGCCAACATAAGGTCAAACGATTGGCTTGGTGATGGTTGGAGTTTAAATACAGGACCATCACTTTCCAGAAATATCAATGGCGGTCCGGATGAGCTATTTTATTATTATGATATGATTGCGAATTCTTCTCCTACTTACCAGCAGTTGAATTTAGTTGTTAATCAGGAAAAGGATATAGCACTTGATGAATTTCACTATTCTCTATTAAGTAATAGTGGCAGACTATATTTTAAAAGAATCGCCGGCAATCAGTTAAGACCGGTTACGATCCCTGTTGATCCTATAAAAGTATCCCTACCGGTGGCTAATAGTTATAGTAATTTAATAAATATCACTGATACAAAGGGATTGCAGTATTCATTTGGTGGAACGGATAATAAGTTTAGAGATTTAGCGAATAATCAATTCGGAGTATCAAGCCAACAGGTACCAACTGCCTGGAAAATTAACGGGATCTATTCGCCATTGACAAATAGAACAGTCAGTTTCGATTATTCTAACAACGTTACAGAAATTCCATATTATAGAAAAACGGATGCCGTAACAATATTAGCCGACATCAGTTGTCAATGCACGTTTAATTCTCCTGTTGTAGCAGTTTCGGATGCAATCCAATCAAATCAATTTTACACGTACAATCCCAGCACATCTCAATTGGAGCCGACGAATAGCCTCAATGTAACATTGCCACCAGGGTATTCATTTCCTATGCAGGGTGTTGAAACGACGACACAAAATAACTCTTACATCAAAAAAATAACTTACACTGGGGGGTATGTTGTTTTTACTAAAAATGAAGGAGGAAAAAATGGTTTAACGTCTATTCGTGTCTACAATAATGCAAATACTTTAGTAAAACAAGTTGAATTTATTCAGTCAACTTCAGGCTTTCCCATCGCTTTAAAATTGGATGAAATTAAAATTTCTTCTACCGGGAGCCCTGATTTCGAAAAATACAGTTTCTTGTATAATGGTAGCGTAGTAAATAAAGACACGCGTTCTGTCGATAAATGGGGGTATTACAATGGGGCTAATAACACTACCTTAGTTCCCCCGATTACCACACAGGTAAAATATAATAATTATCCCAATACTGGCCCGATAGTCTCAATAAGTATTCCAGGAGCTAATAGAGAACCGAATGAAACGGCTATGCAGGTAGGCGTTTTGACAGGAATAATTTATCCTACCGGAGGGAGGACGAATTTCATTTACGAAGCGCATCGCTATCTTAACAACAACGGCGTTGTTAAATTGGCTGGAGGTTTAAGAGTTAAGCAAGTGCAGGACGTTAATGACTCCGGAAATATCATATATAAAAATTATAGTTATAGTACTATCAGTACATCTGTAAATGGTAATGGAATTTTGAATGTTATTCCCCAGGGAAATGGTAATCCGCCTGATGATAATTTTATCTATTATAGCGAAACAAACTGCTTTCAATTTTTACCGAACTACGTTGTAGAGTCTTCTTTTAAAGAAAAAAGGTGGAGTGATAATTCAATGGTGGACTTGTCTTCTGAGAATGGGTCAAGCGTAAGTTACCCCTGCGTTTTTGAAACAACTTCTTCAGATGTAGCAGGAACTTCAGTATTGGGAAAGACAATACATACCTTCAATGTAAGTGCATCCTATCCACTAAAATTTGGAAATACGAACATCGTAACCGATTCGAAAGATGGTTGGAGTAAAGGAAATCTACAATCTACAGTAGCATTTAAGAACCCATCTGATACCGTTTTTCGAAAAACCTTAAGTTACAACCTGGAATTTGGATATGGAGATACTGATAACAATATAACGCAATGGTACGCATACAAAAGTAATCGAATTTATGGAGCAAATGAAGCCAATGTGGATGCGAGTTACAGAAAAATAGATTATACATGGAAGGAGCTAAGTACTGGCCGTAATTTACAGAGTCAAGAAATCAAAAGTACTTACAACAATAACGCTAGGATAAATGAAACTGAAAGTTTTGTTTATGATTCCTACGGAAATGTGAATCAAACAACAAGAGATAACAGCATCAATGAGAAAGAAATTACCACCAATATGTATGCAAAAGACATGGTGGATCAGGGACGTGATCCGGCAGGAACGTATGCAAACATGGTCAGCAATAATATATTAAGTATCCCTGTTGAGGTGAAAACATATAAGAACAGCATTTTAAGTGCTAATTTGTTAAGAACCAATACAACTAACTATGCTAAATTCAACAATACTTTTTTTGCTCCAAACGAGATTACCAGTAAGGTTAAAAATTATGTAAATGAACATAAGACGTTGCTCAATTCTTATGATAACTATGGGAATGTAACGGAAGTACAGACTATGAATGGTCCTAAAACAAGTTACAAATGGGGTTATAAGGAGCAGTATCCGATAGCGGAGGCAAAGAATTCAGCGCTTAATGAGATTTACAGTCAGAACTTCGAAGAGCCTGAGCTGGGACTGGATTTTGAGGCAAATGTGATATATGACAATACCCGGATGCATACGGGTAAATATTCCGGGCGAATCATCAACCCGAATGCTACCGAATTTGTTAGCCACAGCAGTAAAAGACTAAATATCAGCCTGACTGCTCCTAAGAAGTTTACGTTTTCGGGATGGGTTTACACTAATGGCCCATCAGTTCAATTGTTTTTATTTATGATGAAAGCCGGGGAAACCGGATACAATACCTATTATGACCATATGCAAACCACAGTTACAAATAAGTGGGTGTATATGAAAAAGGAGTTTGTCGTTCCAGCAGATGTTGTTCAAATGTTTTTAAGGCTGGACAACAATGCGGCGGGGACGGTCTGGTTTGACGATCTTAGAATTCAGCCGTCGGATGCTGCAATGAGTACCTATACTTATGAGCCGTTGGTTGGGATGACCAGTGCGATCGATGATAGCGGGAAAACGGTGTATTACGAGTATGATACTTTCCAGCGGTTAATGAACATCAAAGACCAGAACGGGTTTATCATTAAAAACTATGAATACCATTACAAACCATAAGTGCGCTCCACATGAAAAATCAGCTAAAAAGATATATCAGCATTTCCAGCTTATTGTTGGTCATGCTTTACAGTGCATATACAGACGCCCAAACTGCTACCAGTACCCAAAACTATGTAATTGAATCTACGGTTAAGACCAGCGGGAAAAAAACAGCTGCGGCATTTGCTAATTTTGTAGTAGACTCCGTGAACAGGACGATTACCTACTATGATGGATTGGGCCGTCCGCTTCAAAGCGTACAATGGAAAGGCAGCCCAGCCAAACGTGATCTGGTGACGCCAATTGCTTATGATGCTTATGGTCGTGAGGACAAGAAATATCTGCCGTATGCTGCAACAGCAGCAACCAGCATCGGGAGTTATAAAACCACAGCAATTACCGATCAGAATTCCTTTTATACCAGTCCGTCTGGCACCACATGGACCGCACCAGGGGTGGTTGTGATTCCGGGCAATAATGCTTTATCAAAGACAGTGTTTGAAGCAAGTCCGTTAAACCGGGTATTGGAACAGGGTGCACCCGGAGCCGTGTGGCAACCAGGTGCCAGGACCACTACTGCAGGCAGATCTGTAGTAACCAGTTACAGCAGTAACAACAGTACCACCGCTTATGCTACCACAGGTTTTGCAGTAAGGTTATATAAAGCTACCGCTTCTACGGTGGCGGGCAGTGAGCATTTGCGGACATTATCAGGCACAACCTATTATGGTGCAAATCAGTTGTACCTGACGATCACCAAAAATGAGAACTGGACCGGAACTCCAGCAGGATATGAGAAGCTTGGCACTACCGAGGAATACAAGGACAAGGAAGGCAGAGTGGTGCTGAAACGGACTTTTAACCAGGTAGGTGCAACCATTCAGATCCTTTCCACCTATTATGTGTACGATGACCTGGGGAACCTGAGCTTTGTACTGCCTCCGGGAGCCAGTCCGGATGCAACCACAGTTCCTACCCAGACCGTACTGGACAACTTCTGTTACCAGTACCGCTATGACGAGAGAAAACGCTTAATACAGAAGAAGCTTCCGGGCAAAGGCTGGGAAGATCTGATTTATAACAAACTGGATCAGGTGGTGTTTACCCAGGATGCCATACAGGCAGCAGCAGCCCCACCGGGACCTCACCGCAGTTTTGTGAAATATGATGGATTAGGACGTGTGATCATGACCGGAATTGAGAAAGGCCATACCCAGACCAGGGCCTTCATCCAGAACATTGTGGATACCCAGCCGATACTTTGGGAAAGCAGGGATAATGCTGGTTTTCAAGGCTATACAAATGTGAGCAACCCCATGAATCATCCCCAGTTTGAAGTTCATACTGTAAACTACTATGATGATTACACTGCTCCGGGGATTCCCAATAACCAAAGTGCCAGTTATCCCAATAAGACCAGGGGACTGCTTACGGCAAGCAAAACATTGGTACTTGGCAGCAGCAATTACCTCTGGACGGTGAACTATTATGATGAAGAGGGACGGATTGCTAAGGTTTGGGAGCAGCATTATAAAGGTGGTGTTGTGGCCACCAACAGCTACGATGAGACCACCAATACGTATAATTTTGCGGGGGAGCTGATCAAAAGTGTCAGGCGACATTTTGTAGCGGGAGTAGAGAAACTGAATGCCAGCAATCGGTTTGTCTATGATCATATGGGCAGATTAAAAGATACTTACCAAAAAACGGGAGATGTTGCAGCCACGACCAATGCAGAGATTCTGCTAAGTCGAAATAACTATAATGAGATTGGTCAACTGAGCAGTAAAGGATTGCATAGCACCAATTTGACTACCCCAGCTTTTGCTCAGACTCTTAATTACACCTATAATGCCAGGGGCTGGCTGAAAAGTCAGAGTTCTCCTTTGTTTGCGCAGGCATTAACCTATGAACTGGATTCGGCAGGGTTAACAGCGCAATACAATGGCAACATCAGCAGGCAGAAATGGGGTGTCAATACCAGTTTGAGTAAACAATATATCTATACCTACGATAAGCAGAACCGGTTACTGACCGCGTTGAGCCATGATGGAAATGATGAAACCATCGGCTATAATATAATGGGTAACATCACCAGCCTGCAAAGAAAATCATTGACTGCTGTTGTAGATCAACTGACGTATGATTATACCAATACAGGCAACAGATTGAATACTGTAGCGGATGCCAATGCGAATACGGTGGCTTCATTCCAGCTTCCCGGCACCACCACTTATGGGTATGATCTGAATGGTAACATGATCACCAGGGTGAGTACTACCAGTGCAGCCAACAACCTGTACGACATGACGTACAACCATTTGAACCTACCGACAAATATCAATGCCAATGGTGCGGTAATTACGTATACTTATGATGCAAACGGAATTAAACTAAAAAAACTGGTTACTGGTGGTGCGACGGTAAATAATGAATATATTAGTGGTATCCATTATGAAGCCGGTGTATTGAAGTTCCTGACCACAGCAGAAGGACGTGTTGTCCGGAATAGTGCCACGGACTACAGCTATCAATATACATTGGCAGATCACCTGGGTAATGGGAGGGTGTACTTTGAAGTAAATGCGAGCAATGTTGCAGTCAAGAAACAGGAGACGGATTATTATGCTTTTGGGTTGGAGATCGACAGAGTAGTCCCAAGCCCTAAGAACCTGTACCTGTACAATGGTAAGGAGAAACAGGAACAGGAAAAGTTGTTTGACTATGGAGCACGTTTCTATGACCCGGTGATCGCAAGATGGAATGCAGTAGACCCTCTCGCTGAGAGCTACCTGGCTCATTCACAATATAGCTATGCTTTGAATGATCCTATTGGGAAATTAGATCCGGATGGAATGTCAGTGACTACGATAAATACTCCTGAAGAAATTGCTGCATTCATAAACGAAAATAGATTTTTAGAAGGCCAACAAGAGGATCCACCAAAAAAGAAAGGTAGAAATATAGTTAATAAAAAAGGTACAATTATACGCAAAACTAAAGATGGATATTCTACAAGTAAAGTGAAGCAAGGGGACGGAGGTACAGGAATGAGTGATTTGTTGGAGCTTAGCTTTGGATTTACACCAATTGGTCCTTTTCTCGATGTAACAAATGCTATTGAAGGTGAAGATCGATCAGGAAATGAACTGTCTTGGGGATGGAGATTAATTGGCATAGTTCCTTTTGTTTCAGAATTTAATATGGGGACTAAAATTGCTAAGGTAAGCGGGTGGGTAAGGCGATCGGTATTCGAATCATTAGATCCTGCTATTCAAAAGAAAGTGGCAGATGCAATAAAAAAAGGAATTGTTGCACCAACAGGAAACTCTGGCATCATCAAATTAACAGCAAGTGAAGTAAAGGCAACGGGATATACACACAAAGTTAAAATATTAGGAAAAGGCGGAGATCTCAGAATTTATGGGAATCAACAAAAGAACGGTCACGTTGTATTTGATAAGGTTATGGGACATTAAATAATATCTAGAAAATAATGAAAATAGAAACAGATTCTTTAAAAAATCTATATTCAAAAGCGAGACTTGCTTTTAATAAATGTATTTTGAACCCAGATAATGATTATCTAAAAGACGAGATTAATATTCAAATAAATGACATTATATTGATGGATGATTTTGTGCGTGTGAAATTTTTTAAACACGAAATAGACACATTTGTAATAGAAGTGAAACTTCAATTGATTTCGCCTGACAAGCGTTTGATAGGAAAGTATTTTTATTATGAAGATGAAACAGGAGCGCCAGTTGACGATAGTTTGATATTTGATTAATCCCCGCTGGCGGATAGCGTTTGATTTGGATCTACATAGGCAGGACGAATAGAAGAGGGGGCTATAGGAGTGAATTATATCAAAGTCATGAAAGTTGGACATTTATCCCATGAGAAATGTTGTTATATATTGTTTTCCTGATCGTTTCGTTGGATTAGCGTCTTGTTCAATTGGATTTGCAAAATAGGGTGTTTCTTTGTAAATTAGTATATAGCAATTGCAGCAAGTGTATTCAATAGCAGTGAGTTATTCGGTGAGTAACAAATTTTGTTGTTTGTAACTAATTGATAGTGTGATGGTTGTCTGGAGAGTTCGATTCTCGTCGGGACCACTTCACGGGAATAGAGTTTTTCAAACTTTATTCCCGTTATTGTTTTTTAGTGTAAACCACTGTTTATTAATAAGATATAATTAGAAATAGTTAGCTATTTTAGGGTTCGATAAATTTTAGCTAAAAACGCGAATTTAGGAGCTAATTTTAAAAATCTAGGCTAAAAAGTGGATTAACAACCATTCCGAGGAGGTTCGATTCTCGTCACCTTTTTTCGTCTTTAGGCCATGCTGGAGGATACGGACAGTCAACATTTGGCTGAGACCACCATGCATGACCTAGGGATTAAAGCCTCTGGTCATTTCTATTTTCAATAGTAATTACTAATTTGGAATTTCAGTAAAATTAAGTGTAAATTGGATGGCCTTCTTATTGAAAATAGATCCATATGACCATCCAGACATTGCCTTTTACTAGCCTGATATCAATTGATAGGTCGTCGGCTACACCGATCTTCAATCAATTAGCGAACGAGTTAACGAAACTTATTAGACAAGGTAAAATTAGGCCTGGGGATCAGTTGCCATCAAGCCGTGATATGGCTGCTATAATCAAACTTAATCGAACAACCGTGATCGCTGCCTATGATGAACTAAGGTATCAGGGCTGGCTGGAAGTGATGGGAACAAAAGGAATGTTTGTTCCCAGGCAATTACCATTAATAGAACCACTGGGCTTTAAATCAGAAAATCCGTTAACTGATAGGGCTCCAATTCCGGATTTCTACCGCCAAATAAGCTTTGACCGACCACCTTACCGGGAGGTTAAACCTTATCATTTGATGATCAATGATGGTCACCCAGACCCGAGGGTTGCGCCGATCAATTCTATACTCAATCGTTATAAAACATTATTGACTAAAGCGTATTTACATGGACAATTATTGACTGGTAGTGCGGCAGGCAGTACATCTTTGCGGAGCGAGCTTGCCAGTTTCTTATCAAAAACCAGAGCTTTAAATATTGAAAGTGAGAACGTATTGGTCACACACGGCGCACAACTTGCCATTTATATCGCAGCAAACCTGATCTTAAAACCCGGAAGCAGGGTAATCGTTGCCGATATGAACTACATACTAGCAGATAAACTGTTTGAACAACTAGGCGCAAAATTAGTCAAGGTACAGGTGGATCAGTACGGTATCGATGTGGACGTTATCGAAGAGATTTGTAAAAGATCGCGACCTGACCTTCTGTATATCATTCCGCACCACCATCACCCGACAACTGTGACCCTAAGTGCTGAAAGGAGGATGAAGTTATTAGATATTATCCGCAGGTATCAATTGCCAGTGATAGAAGATGATTACGACTATGATTTTCATTATAACAATAGTCCGATTTTGCCTTTGGCCAGCGCTGAGCATAACGGATATGTACTTTATGTCGGCTCTATCTCCAAAACCTTAGCACCCTCCATACGGCTGGGTTACCTGGTTGGAAGCACGGACTTTATTCAGCAGGCATTAAGGCTTAAACAACTGGTGGAGATACGGGGAGATATTTTGTTCGAAGGGTCTGTAGCCCATCTTTTCAACAGCGGTGAAATGCAAAGACATTTAAATAGATCGGTTAAATTATACCGGCAGCGACGTGATCGGTTTTGCCAACTGTTAAAAGCGTCATTAGGAGATCTCGTACAATTTACCGCGCCGCAGGGGGGCATGGCTGTCTGGATCATTTTTCCTGAAGAATACTCCGTAGCCGAACTGTCGAATCGGATGTATACAAAGGGTGTTTATATGAGTGATGGTGCCACTTACCGTTATTCGGATACCGTCAATGGTATCAGGGTTGGCTTCGCATCTCTCGACAATGATGAGATGGAAACGTTTGCCCAGGCGCTCGCACAGGTTAAATAAACCAAAGGTACATCACTATTTGACATACCTTTGGTGTAATATAGATCTGGCTTTAGTTAGTCTCAAGCCAGTCGCTAAAGGTGACCTGACCTGTCCGAAACTCGCCAAGTGGCACTAGAAGATCTTTAGGGATCTCGAAAAACATATATTTATTGTCATCATCGGAAATAAGCATTTTATCGCTCTCTGTATATTTAAGATATTTTTGAACAAAATCAGTCATTAGGCCGCGTTCCGGGCCTGCGATCTCAACCAACGCGTTCTTAGGTTCTTCCAGTGCCAGCTTTACCACAAGATCAACTACATCTGCCGCAGCAATCGGCTGGTATTCGACAGATGAAATATTAACTTCTGTCTCATTGCCTTGAACGGCAATTAAGGTAGTCATGTGTTCATGGAATTGAGTGGAACGAATTATGGTGTAGGGAATGCCGGAATTTCTAATGTTGTCTTCCTGTGCCTTTTTGGCTTGAAGGTATCCGATATACGTAGCCCGATCTGTTCCAACGATCGATAGCACTAGGTGATGTTTAACGCCTGCTTTCTTTTCAAAGGATGCTAGATTTTTACCAGCGGTACAAAAAAATGTCAATGCTGTCTGGTCATCTGGTGATGCAGAATTGGATAGGTCGATCACTATATCAGTACCCTCCAGTGCCTCAATAAGTCCTTCACCTGAAATTACATCTATACCATGTGAAGGTGATCCAATGATTACCTCATGACCTGCCTCGGTCAATTTTCTGCTGACATCTTTACCGATCAGACCTGTTCCCCCAACTACTAAAATTTTCATACGTAATGTGATAATGTTATTAAACCAATTTGCGTTTTATGCCGTATTCCACAGTGTGTTTTTCAACGTAAATATGAAGCTTTAACAGATGTCCTACAGCATGTAACCGCGTATATTGACAAAGTAAGTCATTCATCGAAAAATGTTGATCATCCAATCTTTACTATTGAGACCAGCCAGGCACTTAAAGTAAATACGTTCGGGTTAATTTACTTTCTGTTTGCAGACAATCTGGGTTTTTTTGGGAAAGTGGCTGATGGTTGATCACGATTAGTATCATCGCCTCAAAAAAGTTTGAAATCGGTGTCGCCGAGATATTTAAAATCCTCCTTCATGACCTAGAATGTCAATAATCAGCTGTAAATCTTCCAAAAAATAGTTTGAAATAGGTGTCGCCGAGACCACTTCACTGGACAAGTCAGACATTCTGAACTTGTCCAGTTTTTTTGTCCTAACAATATTATTTATCAATAAGATGTCCCGTATGATTTCACTTGGTCTTTGGTTCGATGTGAAAAATCACCAAACATCAAATTTACAAGTATTAAAGGATAATATAGCGCTTATAAACCCCAAAATCGGGCATATATTATCATGCGTGTGCCTCTCAGTTAAATAATCATAAGTTAACATAAAATTAA
>Ga0157370_10004258_pt1 | contig 16517 bp, 13 predicted proteins | sample C35metaG_FD_113463 | JGI IMG/M metagenome (GOLD analysis project Ga0157370, IMG submission 113463) | Corn rhizosphere microbial communities from Kellogg Biological Station, Michigan, USA - C3-5 metaG | ecosystem: Host-associated > Plants > Roots > Rhizosphere > Soil | place: USA: Michigan...
CCTGCTGCAGGAACGCCGCCGGCGCGTGGTCGCAGAGTCCGAGGCAGGGCGATCGCATCCACACAGCGCCGCGCGGGTCGATCTCCACCTGGTCGCCGTGGGGCCCGTGCGCATGCGCGGGTCCGACCCGTCGTTCGAGATCTTCGATGAGCGCGGCGGCCCCTTTGCAGCGGCACGCAACGTCATCGCAGACGTGCAGCACACGCGGCGCGCGCGGTGTCGTCGACAGAAGCGCGTAAAACGTGACGACGCCCCACGCATCGGCGGGCGGAACGCCGAGCCGCGTCGAGACGTACTCGAGGCCCGTCTCGCTGATCCATCCGATGCGCGCCTGGAGCGCTTGCAGCGCGGGGAGCAGCAGGTGTCGCCGCTCGCGCTCCTCGCGTCCGCCGTACGCCACATGGGCGTCGAGCCGGCTACCGCGCTCCCCACCGTCCCACGATGAGTGCGGCGGCCCGAGCAGTGCATCCACCGCGGCACGCTCTTCATCGGTCGGCGCGGTGTGCCGCAGGTGCAGGTCCATCAGTCGTCTCCGGCGGCGGCGAGCGGTTCTGCGCGACGCGTCGACAACCCCGGCCAGGAGACGCTGCGCACCGGGTCGACGCGCACGGCGCAGGCTTTGAACTCGGCCGTACCAGACTTCGGGTCCGTCGCATTGATCGTCAAGAGATTCGTCGCCACCTGATCGGGGAAATGCAGCGTCATGAACACGACGCCGGCGCGCAGGCCTCGATCGATGTGCGCCGGCGCGTCGATCGTGCCCCGCCGCGACGTGACGCGGACGATGTCGCCGTCGGCAACGCCGAGCCGTTCGGCGTCTTCAGGGGAGACGTCGAGAGTTTCCCCGCGATGGAGGGGGGAGTCGTAGCCGCCCGTCTGGACGCCGGTGTTGAACGACTCGAGGCGCCGGCCCGTGCTCAGCATGAGAGGATACTCATCGTCCGGCTGCTCGACCGGACCCGCGTGATGGACGACGGAGAACGGCGCCAGCCGTCCACGCTTGGCCGGGTCTTCGTCCCACAGCCGCGCGTGCAGAAACTTGGTTCCTGGATGCGAAAGGTCCGGACACGGCCACTGGATGCCGTCGAGCGCGTCGAGCCGCTCGTAGGTCATTCCGAAGAGCTGCGGCGAGAGCGCCCGGACTTCGTTCCAGACGTCTTCGGCCGACGGGTGTCCCCAGTCGTAGCCGAGTCGCTTCGCGAGCTCGGCCATGATCCAGATCTCGTCGCGCGCGTCGCCGGGCGGGTCGAGCGCCTTGCGGACGCGCTGCACTCGACGCTCGCTGTTGGTGACCGTGCCTTCGCCTTCGGCCCACGTGGCCGCCGACGGCAGGACCACGTGCGCGAGCTGCGCCGTCTTGGTGAGGAAGATTTCCTGCACGACGAGATGATCGAGCTCCTGGAGGAGGTGCGTCACGTGCGACACGTCGGCGTCGGACTGGGCCGGATTCTCGCCGATGACGTAGAGCGCGGTGAGCGCCTTGCGGTCCATCGCGTCGATCATCTCGGTGAGATGCCAGCCGGGCGTTGGGATGATGTCGCGTCCCCATGCGCGCTCGAACTTGAGGCGATGCGAGACGGTGTCGACGTCCTGAAATCCCGGCAGCTTGTTGGGCAGCGCCCCCATGTCGCCGCCGCCCTGCACGTTGTTCTGACCGCGCATCGGGTTGCATCCGCTACCGTAGCGACCAACGTGTCCGGTGAGCAATGCGAGATTGATCAACGCCAGCACGTTGTCGACGGCGTTGTGGTGCTCGGTGATGCCGAGCGTCCAGCAGATCATGGCGCGATCCGCGCTGGCGTACGCGCGCGCGGCCTCGCGAATGACGTCGGCGGGAATGCCGGTGACGGCGGCGCCGAATTCGAGCGTGTACGGCTCGACCGCTTCACGGTACGCGTCGAAGCCGGTCGTGCCGCGCTCGATGAAGGTCTCGTGGGCGAGTCCGGCGTGAATGATCTCGCGGGCCATGGTGTTGGCGAGCGCGACGTCGGCGCCGACGTTGAGGCCGAGCCAGACGTCGGCCCACTGCGCTGACGTGGTGCGTCGCGGGTCGACGACGTACAGCTTCGCGCCGGTCTGGATCCCCTTCAATAGATGATGGAACCAGATCGGGTGTGCTTCACGGGCGTTCGATCCCCAGAGGAAGACGAAGTCGGTGTGTTCGGCTTCCTCGTATGAGCTCGTGCTGCCGCCCGCTCCCAGGATCGTCGTCAGACCGACGACGGAGGGAGCGTGTCAGGTCCGGTTGCAGCTATCGACGTTGTTGTTGCCGAAGACTTGCCGGGCGAATTTGGACGCGAGGAAGTTGACTTCGTTGGTCGATTTGGAGCAACTGAAGATGCCGGTCGCGGTGCGGCCGTTGGTGGCGAGATTGCGACGAAACCCCTCGGCCGCGCGGTCGAGGGCCTCGTCCCAGGAGGCGGGGCGGAGTCGGCCGTTGTCGCGGACGAGGGGTTGGGTCAGGCGCGCGTAGGCGCCGGCTGAGGCATTGGTTTTCACATGCATCTCCGAGACGGACATGGTCTTAGGAGGATGCAATGGGAGCCGAACCGGGGCAAGTGGGGAAAGCGTGTCGGACCAATCCGGCACGGTGTGTTGATCCGACAACAACCATCCAACTCGACGCATCCCCTATTTAGCGCCCTTCAACTCCTGGGTGGGCGTTAGCCGAAGCAACGCGGGTAGATCATCGGCATAGCAGCATCCCAAGTCGCATGAGACCCAGATGACCTCGTCATTCAGGAAGGGAGCGGTGTTCCGACCGGGACTACTATGTCGGAAGGTGCTGTCACATACGCCGCCGTGCGGATAGTGATTGACGGCATCATGATCGGCGTCGTGCTCTAGCGGACAATGCTTGAAGGACGGCGGACGTACCGTGATGACCCCGTGATTCGGCCCGATCAACTGCGATTCATACGCGCCACCGTGCTTCCGGGCGATCCAGTAGAGCACTCCGAGCGGCGGGATGCTCAACTGCGCCGTTTGGCACGTGGAGCTGGTGTTCTCGATCGCCGCGAGGAGATAGCCGCGCTCGTCGAGATCGGATTTTGAGTTGTCGTATTTATGAACGAGATTATGAACGTCCTTTGCAGGGATCATGCGGACGGTCACTTTCGTGCATCCCGAACCAGGGGCGGCATCGAAATCAATCGGATGTGCGGCCCCGACATTGAACACCTTTGCACCTCTGACCTCGTCGTAAAATGTCCCGTCAGCGATATCTTGTTCGAGGGTCTTGGCCAATTTTTTTGGTTTTGGATTGAATAGTGATGATCCTCGCGTTGTCGGATTGGCCTCGTGTGGGGTCGTGTCGGCGGCGTAGGCCGCACCAACCAGGACAAACGCCACTAGGCTCAAACGTCCCCCAAGAACTCCCCAGCGATCGGCGCGCATGTGATGCCTCATTGGAATGGAGTTGACCACCTGGACACAACGTCATCGCCCTGCAAGCTCCTTCATCCGGCGGACGGTCGGCTGCAGTGAGCGGTCCGCGTGGCGCCAGAGGATGGTGACGGCAGTCGCCCAGTACCTCGCCGTTTCAGAGTCGCGCCCCGCGGCTGCCAACTCGGCGCGAAGCGCCATGGCCCGGACGAGGGTCGCCGCTTGCTCCGATTGCTCGAACAAGAATGTTCCCAGCGTCGGAAGGGCTCGGAGAACGCGATCGAGTTGCTCCGCCGCTCCGGCCGAATCACGCAGTGCAACCAAACGAACAGCTACACGATAGGTGCGATCGATGGCGACGCTTCCGGGTAATCGTCCTTCAGCCGCTCGCCGAACGGAGCCGAGAAGCATCCGTGCACGAGCTGGGTCTCGGCGGCGAAGTGCCTCGTCGACGGCGAGAAGAGGATCGGCCGCCAACGCCGTGGGGGTCCACGCGCCGAGCGAGTCCGGAAACATCAGCGTTGAAGGCAATGCCGTGAGCGAGGCTGCCGCTTGACGCGCACGCTCGTCGTCAGGCACGTAACTGGGGAGCAAATGTTCGATCTTCGTCGCCAATGGGATGACGCTGTCCAGCGGCATCCCGAGCGCGCTGTACGCGACGAGCGCACGCTGCAGTTGTGACACCGCAAGCGGGAGCGAGACGAGGCCACGCCCGGGGATCGTCACCTCGAATGGCAATCCCACCTGCGCCGCCAAACGCGCACACTCGCTGGCGCGGCCGACGATGGCCGCCAGCCCGATCGCGCTGGAGCCCGTCAGTCCTGGGCCGGCAACGCGGAGCAACGAGTCCGCGAGAAGCGATGCTCGCTCGAAGTCTCCATTCTTGAGGCTGAGGCGCGCCTCGGTGATCGCAAGATGACGAGCCTGACTCGAGTCGATGACGTAACGTCGCGCTCGTCGCGCCACCTCGAGCGCATTCAATGACATTCCTTCGACGATCGTATTGCTGGCGGCTAGCTCCGTAATGGTGGCCAACGTGTCCAAGGCGCTTGCGTCGTGAGGCGTCTGCGCGACCCATTCCTCAGCTGCGTCTTGAAGGGTGCGTCGATTCCTCTGGATGAACGCAAGGCGCTGGGTACCGAAGTTCTGACGGCGCTGCGCTTCAGATTGGCCTGGCGTGTATTTATAAGGGATAAAGGCAGAGGTATCGTGGTCGAGGACGCCGGCCGCAAAAAACACGATGTCGTCGCTCGTCGAGGCGTTGCCGCGCCTTAGTTGGCTATCATTGACATGGAGGACGCGCGACAAGCGACCAAAGAGCCATCCGCGAAAGCGTGGCTCTCCCGAATTCGCACCGACGCTTGCGGCCTGACGATACGCGCTCGCGGCAGCGTGATAGCTGGCGCGGAACCGCCACCCGGAAGGACTCTCGGGATCCGCCAGTACGACACGATCGCGTCGTTGGCATTCGCCAAGGCCAATCCAAGCAACGACGGAAGACGAGTCCTCTCTGATCAATTGTCGGAACCTGTTGCAGGAACCGACGAAATCCGAGTCGGCCAGACTCAGCGTCGCGAGCGCGAGTATTGAATCCGTGCTCGGCAACTCGTTTCGAGCGGCAATGCTCCGATGGGCCGCTGTACGCTCCTCGATCGCCGAATTTGGTGAATCGGACCAGCCAAGCGTCAGGGCCAGCCACAATTGCGCATGGGCGTTCGCCGGATCGATCCGAGCGCTCTCGCGAAAAGCGGCGGCGGCGGCGCTCAAGTCCCATGTCCGGAGCGCATCACGGCCTCGATCATACGCGCGCCATGATCCGAACGACGCGCGACGGCCGTCGCGCCAGTCGACCCAGGGCATTTCGGCACCGTCGCGAAGCATTGCGTTGACGAGCCGCCGGCTCGTGACGCGAACAGCCGAGTCGCTCTGAGGCGACTCGAATGGCTCACGGGCGCTTCGAACCAACGCGCCGCTCTCGCCGTCGTAAACGTGGGCCGACGCAGCCAATCCGGATCCCAGCGGCACAAAGGACACGACGCCGATCCTGGCCACGCCAAGTTGCCGCGCCAAGCGTTTGATGTCACTGATTGATGGCAGGCTGTCGCCCAGACTCGGTCCGCCTTCACTACTCACAGTACGAATCCCGTCCCATTCCGCCAGTGCGTCCAATAGAGATCGTTGAACTCGCTCGGATCTCATGGCCCCGGTGGTAAAGAGCGCCAGCCCGCTGGAATCGAGCGTCGGCGACGAATCGCGCTGTGAAAGAACGGTTGCCCGAATGGCCAACGCGACGGCGACTGCGGCGACGCCAATACGAACCACCATGCCGCTGCGCCCGGTCGTCTCCGCGGAAGCCGAATTCAGCGCCGTCATGACTGCGGCCATGGTCGGGCGGAGCTCGAGCGGCGAGAGGCACCGCTCTACTCCGAGGGCAGTCGCGCGGAGGCGCCGCCTCGAATCACCCGGAACGATTCCGCGGGTGCCCTCGATCGCCCTTGCAGTCACCGAACGCTCCGGCAACTCCCCACACAACATCTCATACGCCACCACCCCGAGCGCGTACACGTCCGCCCGCTCATCCGTCGGCAGCTCCGGCGCCATGTACGCCGGAGTCCCCGGCGCGATGCCGCTGTCCGTGAGTGGTGTCGCGGCGGTCGACACCGCCCGCGCAATTCCGAAGTCCGCCAGAATCGCGTGCCCGTCCGCGAGCAGAATGTTCCCCGGCTTGATGTCGCGATGCACGATCCCGCGCTGATGCGCGAACGCCAGCGCACCGCTCACGTCCCTCAAAATTCTCAGAATGTCATCGAGCGGCAGCCTCCGTTCTCGCGCGATCCGCGCCCGCAGGCTCTCGCCCGGCATGTACGGCGTGATGTAGTACAGCACGTCGTCCCATGCCCCGCTCGTTAGGATCGGCAGAATGTGCGGGTGCTGCAATCGCACCGTGAGCTCGATCTCGCGCTTGAAGCGCGCGATGCTCGTCGTCGACACGAGGTCCGGGGGCAGCACCTTCACCACGACGAGCCGATTCAGACCTACGTCCGTCGCCAGAAACAGGCGACTCATGCCTCCGGCCTCCAGCTCGCGCTCGAGCCGGTAGTCCGTTCCAAGTGCGTCCTGGAGGAGGGTCGCGAGCTGCGCGGTCATGGCGTCGGCTGGGAAGAGAGGCCGCCCTACCGACACCAGCATACGATCGCATCGATTCTCCTGCAAGACTCCTGGTGAGGAAACCTGAATCATGCGAGCCATCGCTCCGGCCGAGAGACGCATGGGCGCTACGGCGTCACGCCGCCGACCATCGACCCGCCGCGCGCAAGGCTGACTCCGATCTGCCAGCCGGTCTGCTGCAGCGAGTGAGGGCCGGACACGGTCCGGCTCATCGTCACCAGGAACCGGTCGTCCAGGCTGATGCCGCCCGTGACCGTTTGGTATCCCGTGCGATGCCGGCCGCCGTCGCCGATCAGCCGCATGAAGTTGGGCGAGCCGCCGGCGTAGCCGATTCGCGTTTGGAAATAGATCCCGACCCCGCCGACGGCATCGGCCGACTTGAACATGAACTCGGAGCCGGCGTCGTACATCAACGTCGTGTCGCGCTGACTCGCCCCCAGCACCGGCAGCGTGCCGCCAAACCTCGGCGCGATGATGCCGAGAAAATCGGCTGCACCGTTCGATTGGCCGTAATGCACCAGCGGGTAGGCTGCCGCGACGTTCAACAGGCCTCCGCCGTTCAAGAAGCGGCTGATTGCCGTTCCGTTTGCCCCGCTATCGGACTTGGCGGAGGCTGCCGATCCCGACCCCGCACCAGTCCGGGCTGCCGGCGTGGAGTCCTTTCCGCTCGCGATGACCGCGCTGAACGACACGCGAACGGCATGGAGGAAACGCGACGTGAGCTCCGTGTACGTCGCTCCCTGATCGCCACCGCCCGAGATGGCTCCAATGTTGAGGGACGACGCACCAGGCTGTTTCCAGAATGCCGTCGCCTCATCGTGCGATCGCGCCGGGGACCAGTTCCGATCGCGCAACTGCCGCTGAATCACGTTCGCCCTCGCGACTCGCTCCAGGGAATCGAGTCGGCCGCGCTCGACGCTGCTCGTTTCGGCCTCGACGTAGGGTGCAATGATCGCGTGGACGTCGTCCTGGCCCAGCTCGATGAACAAATTGCAGCTTGCGGGGGCCTGCTCGAGAATCTCGGCGAGACCATCCGGCGGAAGGTTGGCGTGCTTTCGCGTCGGCTTGACGTTCGTCAGGAACTCGGCGAACAACGAGCGCTTGGAGACGGTGCCCCGCTGAGCCGTGGCGGGAGTCAGCCCGGCCTTCGTGGTCAGGTCGCGAAGCTTGGCCGAGTCCTGTGGACCCGTGAGCGACGCCGCCGATTCCGCAAATGCGCGGGCCCGATCGACCTCCCGTCGCGTGTACGGAGTGATGGCCAGCGCAACCAGGTCGCACTTGTACTTGGTGCCATCCGTGGGATGCTCCGCCACGAGTGCGGGCTGGTTGCCAGGCTGTTGCATCGCTCGGATGAACTGATCCAGCAGCGTCACCTCCGGCGTCTTGCTGGCGCGAATCGTTGGTAGCGTCACCGCCTGGGCGCCAACGATGCCAAGGGCAGCAGACAGGAGGACCATGGCCGCATAGCTCGAGCGAATCCTCATTGTATTCTCCAGTGGGCCGAGGGTCTGAGTACTCGCGTTCCGGTAACGGCATCGGTGGAGGCGAACGTGCCGCCGCCGGGCAGCGCATCGACATCGTCCTGCGTCATCAGGATCACGCCCGCCGGAACGATCGTCCCCGGCGGCACGCGCAGGCCGGCGCGAATCACCGCCTTGCGGCCGATGTATGACCGCGTTCCGACGACGCAGCGATCGCCGACGACCGAGTCGTGATCGAGCACTACCTCATGGTCGATCAGCGTTCGCGCGCCGACGCAGACGTTGATCCCGAGCGCCGCACCGACACCCACCTCCGAGTCGGCGCCGATGTCGACCCCCGGTGCGATCATCGTGAGATGACCGATCAGAGTCCCCGCCCCGATGGCCACCGGCAGCACGATGATCTTCCCATTTCTCAAACACATGTTCGGCGAGATCGTCGCTTTGTTCGACAGATACGCGCCCTTGCCGATGGTGAGGAGCGGCAGGTCGCGGAGCCACGTGTCCGGATACGTCTGGAAGTCCAGGCTGCCTCGATAGCCGAACAGCCGGAAGACGACGCACTTGAACACCGGCACGGCGAGCACCGCGTGATAGATCGGCGCGCAGTAATAGACCGCGGTCCAACACAACGCGTAGAGACGCCGCGGTCCATAGATTTGATTGCCGGCGTCCCGCGGATACTTGCCCGTGACGATCGCGCGTAGCGTCAGACGGCTCAGGACACCGGCAAGGAGAACGTACGCGACGCAATAGATCGCCGGCGCGGCGGCCGCCGCAATGAGGCGCATCGCGAATGACGACGCGAAGCCGTACGGCGCGGCGGCCAGCGCGACGGGCGCCCCGGCGATCAGCATCAGATAGACTGGAACGAGGGCGCGCACGAGCGCGGCTTGACGCGGCGAGGTCGCTGGACGCATGGTGGCTCCGCTGGCCGAGGGTGATTGTGACGGCCCTATGATGCGCACGCCGCGTCGTCCCACCGTGTCCTGTGGGCGGCCCCGTTCGTCCCGCGAGCGTCTTCCGGCCGTTCCCCGTGCTTTCGACCCGCGCCCGCTCGCGGTACTTTCGTGTTCGTGAATAGCGACCCAGGCCGTCGACTCACACTCCGTCTCCTCGGGTCGCTCGAGCTCTCCGGGCGCGCCGGCGCCGAGGCGCTGCTCGCCCAGCCCAAGCGCGCGGCCCTGCTTTTCTACCTCGCGATCGCTCGTCCAGCGGGCCATCACCGGCGAGACAGCCTGGTCACGATGTTCTGGCCGGAGCACGACCAGGAGCACGCGCGCTCCGCGTTGAGAAAGGCGGTCTACGCCATCAGGCAAACCGTCGGCGACGACGTCATCGTCGGTCGCGGCGACGAGGAGATCGCCGTGAGCAACGCACTGTGGTGCGACGTCTCCGAGTTCCACGCCGAGGCGTCGCGCGAGCGCTTCGCGGCCGCGCTCGAGCTATATCGCGGCGATCTGCTCAGAGGTTTTTTCGCCGACGCGCCGGGGTTCGAGCGTTGGGTCGACGACGAGCGGAGCCACTGCCGCGAGATCGCCGGCACGTGCGCGTGGTCGCTCGCCGAGCGGTACACGAAGTCGGCCGATCTCACTTCGGCCACGCGATGGGCGCGACGAGCCGTCAACCTCGCACCTACCGACGAGCGCCGCCTGCGGAAGGCACTCGCCCTGCTTCAACAGGCGGGCGATCGCGCCGGCGCGATCCGTCTGTTCGAGGATTTCGCCAGGCGCCTCCGCGCCGAGCTGGATGTCGATCCGTCGGCGGAGACCAAGGCCCTGGTGCGGCAGATCCGAGAACGGTAGCTAGCGCCCGAGGGGGCCATCGCCTGGCTTGATCGCGACACTCGGCTCAAGCGGTGCCGAGCAGGATCAGCCTCGTTCGCGGAGCGCCAAAGTCGCTCCAGTGCGACCGCGACATCGTGGCAGTCAACGATACGGTCGCTGCGCGGAACGTCCGTTTGGTGCGGCCATCTGCGGGCGCGGGTGTCCAGTTTTGACGTCGATGTCCCTTTTGCCCGCTTGTTCCCTCCGCTCGGCTTTCTTGCCGGCATCATAGTCTTCGGAATCCTCGTGGTTGCAGTTCATCAAACACGTCGAACACAACGCGCTCAGCTCTGAAGCCCTCCTCGATTGCTCCCATCGCGCATACGGACGCACCGCCGAGATCGAACGCGTGGAAAGCGCTTGCGTTGTAGCATGGACCGCCGCCGTTGTGGCCCACGACCAAACCCCAGGGTGAAGCCGGGTCGCCCATGAGACCAAGCCCATAGCTCGGCCTCCCATAGCGGGAAGGTGTATCCTGCTCGGTCGAAGCCACCGCAGGATCCGGCGGGACAGGGACCAACTCTGTCAATTGCATGAGTGACTGCCGCGACAGCAACTCACCACGAAAGAGGCCGTCGAGGAAGCGCACCAAATCGGAAGCCGTGGACGCGACGACACCGTGTGAGACCCAGCCGGGATGGTAATACGCGCGCACGTCGCGCGGAGCACCGTCCGGGGAAAGCGCGCACGATGTGCCCCGGGCAAGCGGGGCGAGATCGCCGACCGACTCGGCGACGAACGTCCTCTGCAGTCCTAGCGGGCCGACGATGCGCTTCGAAATGAGCTCTCGATAGGACGCTCCCGTCACTGTCTCGGCGACGCGTTTGAGGAGCATATAACCGGGATTGGAGTAGGCCCATCCCTGGCCAGGCTCGAACCAAAGCCCCTTCTCGAATGTCTCGGCCGCGAAGCGCTCGAACGACCACGGTGTCGACGGTGAGGACCTCACGCCCTCGTGGTACGCGGGAAGGCCACCGTAATCCGGAACACCCCCGGTGTGATTGAGGAGCTGACGAAGGGAGATTCGATCCGCGTGCGCCACGCCGGGAAACCACCGGACCAGCCGATCCTCGAGGCCAAGCCGCCCTTCTTGGCATAGTGCGAGGATCAACGCCGCAGTAAATGTTTTCGTGATACTGTACGCCAGGAAAGCTGGTTCCTGATCCGACTCGGGGACCCAGTACGCGTGCGGTTCAGCGCCAAGGCGTTCGATGACAGCGACAGCGGCGACGCCGCGGCCGCCTGTCGCTCTCGTGAGTATCTCGGACCAATGCGTCAAGTGTTCACCGAGCTCCTATTCGTCCGCCCAACGCCCTCGCACCTTGAAACGGCAGGCGATCAAGCCCGCAGGAAAGGCAGCCCACGCGGCGCACTCCCTCTTCACCCCAGCCAAACTTGACGCACGCACCACGTCCCGATAGTATATGACCATATGGCAATATAGCCTAGGAGCAATTTATGGTGTCCGGGTCTTTGGACAAACTGGATCGTGTCTTCGCGGCTCTCGCTGACCCGACGAGGCGCGCGATCCTCGCGCGTCTCGCCAACGGCGAGGCAACGGTGAACGAGCTCGTGGCGCCGTTCGAGCTCAGCCAGCCTACCATCTCGAAGCATTTAAAGGTGCTCGAGCGCGCCGGCCTCGTCTCGCGCGGCCGCGACGCACAGTTCCGCCCGGCGCGCCTCAATGCGGCGCCGCTCGCGAGTGCCGCCCAATGGCTCGGCGATTACCGCCGCTTCTGGGCAGAGAGCCTCGATCAGCTCGACGAGTACGTGAGAGACCTGAAACGAAAGGAGAAACGTCATGAAAGCAAGCAAAAGCGGAGATGAGTCGCCCGCTGATCGCGAGGTCGTGATCACGCGCGTGTTCGATGCCCCGGCGCGCCTATTGTTCGAGGCATATAGCAAGCCGGAGCACGTCAAGAAGTGGTTCGGCCCGAAGGGCTGGCCGGTCACATTATGCGAGATGGATTTCCGAAACGGTGGCCGTTTCCGCTTCGCGATGACGGGACCCGATGGTCAGCAAGGGCCGCCGTTCGGCGGCGAGTATCTCGAGATCGTACCGAACCGGAAGATCGTCTACGACAACGCGTTCGAAATGCCCGGCGCCGAAAAGATGATCGTCACAATTACCTTCGACGAGAAGGACGAAAAAACGACGCTCACCATCCACACGCTGTTCACTTCAGTGGCGATGAAGAACGAGCACGTGGGCTGGGGCTATGAGCGGGGCATCAATGGCGGTCTCGATCAGCTCGCAGACGTCGTCGCCGAGATGCGCGCGAACGCTGCGTTCGAGCAGGCGCTGGCCACGGCGAGCACGGCAGCGCCGGCACGGACTGCGCGCCGAGATCTCGCGAGACAGATTGTCGTATCCGAATTCGTGTCGCTGGACGGTGTCATGGAGGCCCCTGGGGGCGAGCCTGGCCATCCGCATACCGGGTGGGTCCGCGACTTCATGAGCTCCGAGCAGATCGATTACAAGCTCGCTGAGCTGCTCGAGGCCGAGTCGCTGCTCATCGGGCGGGTGACTTACGAGACGTTCGCTGCGTCGTGGCCCAAACGGTCGGGCGAGCTTGCCGACAAGATGAACGCCATGCCCAAGCACGTCGTCTCCACCACGTTGCGGGACCCGGCGTGGAACAATTCCAGGGTAATCAACGGCAATGTCACCGAGGAGGTCACCCGGCTCAAGAAACAGGCGGGCGGTCCGATCCTGGTCGTCGGCAGCCGAAGCGTGGTGCATACGCTCATGGAACACGACCTCATCGACGAGTACCGGATCATGATCTTTCCGGTCCCCCTCGGAGGCGGCCGGCGCTTGTTCCCCGAGACGCCGCACAAGACTGTCCTGCGCCTCGTGGACACCCGTACGTTCAGCTCGGGCGTGGTGGTGCACGCCTACCACCCGGCCTCTGCGCGAGGTCAGGAAGGTTAGGCTTGGTGCGGCAGGGGCGTTCGCGACGGCGGGTTATCGCTTCGCCCGATCTGGGCGGATGAGTCAGGCAATCAGGCGGCGGCCTACGACTTCGTACGATGGTTGACTGGACTCGCGCTCATCGTGTTGTAGGAATGTTGCTCGCATACGTCGGCGGTGGCCTGGTCCGGCAACGGTTCCTCCCGGTCCGTGTGCGAACCCCCGGTGGGCACGCTAGTGCTTGCGGTCGGGATCGTGCTGACGATTCTGGCTCGTGAGCTCCTTCGGCACCCTGGAAAACATTCTGGCGTCGCGACAGGCCTTCTTCCGGCGATTCAGGTGACTCGCACGTCCTTGCTGAACGCCCTCAAGGGAGGTGCTTGCGACAACGCCGCCAGACTCGCGGAGTGATTCGGTTCGTTACCGTCGAGTTCTCGCGGCGCACCCGGTCGCGGCAACCCACTCCGTCGCCGCCTTCAACGCGCCATCTTCTTGTCCGACCCGATCCGCGACGACAACGTCAGGAGTGATGGAAAGTGAACGCTCGCGTGCACGCGTGCCGTCCATTAGCGAAGTAGCAATCGCCAACGCGGCGCCGTCGGGTAAGAGGACCATCCGCCGAGCGGTCGCGACGCCGGCCGTCGGCTGACCGAAGGAATGCGTGCGAGGTCGCTGACGAAACGCCAGCGCGACGCGTTCTCCGGCGCTGCCCGTCTGTGGCCCCAATAACACCGCGACCGGGGCGCGCACCAACGCAGGCAAATCGCGCGGCGCGCCAACGCCGACCTGGCGAACTATCGCTCGCATGAGATTCGGCGGAGCGTCCGGCCCGAAGAAGGGTTCGAGCGCTGCAAACATCGGCTCAGGCGTGCCGCCCCCGTTCCCCCGTACGTCCACAACCCACCCGCAAGTTGATGCGGGCGCGGCGTTCCTGAGGGCCGCGTAGGTTCGTCGAACGTACGCCGCTGTCGAGTCGTGGTGTTCGGCGAGGTAGCCTGGTGAGTTCACGTAGCCAACTCCGCTAGGCATCGCACGAACGTCGACGGTCGGGATGTTGGCGCCGCCGCGAAACGTGGTCATGTCCTGAGGAGTGTAGAACGAACTGTGCTTGTCCCCGAGTGCGGCGGCGAGGAGCCGAATTGCGGGATATACGTCGCGCGGCTCGCGAGCCCCGGCCGCCGCGCGCCGTACGCGCGCCTCGAGTATTGCCCAATTCACCGTGTCGCGCCAAAGCGCGTTGGCACGCGCAACGTGAAGAGCGGAATCCAGCTCCCCGCGTGCTGAGGCACTCAGCCTGGCATCCGGCGGCGGCAACTGTGTCGCCTCAAACGTGAAACGCCGTATGGAAACCTCACCGGGCCCCTGAAGGAGCACACCGTAGGCAATTGATGATGCACCGTCCGGTACAACGAAACCGGTCTCTTGGCGCTGCCACTCAGAGGTACCGCGGGCTGGAATTTGAGCATACTCGGTGAGGAGCGGCTCACCGTTCCGGTCAGCGCGAAGCCAGATTGCAGCTCGCTCACGAATACTCCGCGGACGAATATCCGCCGCAATGGATATCCGCTGCGACGCCATGGAACCAATCGGGACAGCGTACTCCGCCTGACCGTAGGCTCGAGCGGGTGCGCTATCCGCGCGAATTGACACAATGGAGTTGAGGCCGTTCCGAGCGTCGGTCACCGTCATTTGATAGGTGCCCGCCCGAGTCTCACGGAGATGCCACTGCTCATCGGCAACAGGGCGCACAGTCGACCGGGCTATGCATCCGGTGGCTGTGGCAAGCGCGAGGAGGCCGAGACAATCGACGACTTTCACGAACTGTGCGGCGGCGAGGTCCGTGCGGGCCCGAAAAAACACTCGGATGGTGCGCAGGAGGCCGGCGACAGCACCCGTGGTCAGGATGAAAGGGACCGGCGCGAGTGCCTCGACTAGCGATAGAAGGCGGCGCACTATCCGTACCTCGTTGCCTATGGTCTCACCTAGAGGTCCGAGCTCACCCGCGGCGAACCCAATAGAAGGCGCCTGCGCAACAGACGCAACTCCGAATCAACGAACGTGTGATCAGTTGTGATTCGAGCACCATGGCGCGACCCGAAGGCGCCCGCCTCTCTTCGTCAGCGTTCCTTCTCGTGACGATGGTAAACTCGGAGAAACTACGATCGCATGCGACCTACGGTCGTTTTTGAGCCGCGCCCTTGCTCGACTCCGGCCGGGGCGCCGTGACAGACGAGGTGGCTGGCGCAGTTCCGGCACCTGAGCCTTCCGGGCCGTTGCTCATGCCCGGCGTCGGGTAGTTCGGTTCATTGTGACAGGAAAAACCGAGCGTCGCGATGATCGCGGCGACAATTCCAAGCCTTCTCAAGCTCATGAGAGATCTCTTTGTGGACGCTGAATGGAGGACGTTGCTGGACCTGAACTCTTCTCGTAGTCGAGCGTGCACCCATTACGGGCACGCGCGCCCACACGAAGATACGACGATGGACCAGAGCCCGCGCCCTCACGTCAATCGCCGCGCTTTCGCGACAAGCGGGCTCGGGCCTGGGCACGCGTCTTAACGGCATCCAAGAGGCACACCCTCCGAGCGATGATGAACGTAACCGGCCAACACACGTGCTCTCTGACCGAGCGACCACGGATGAGTGGTTGCCGTCCACAAACTACTCCGAACACGCCAACTCGACGAGCGCCGGCGCGCGGCTTGGACGACCGTGGGTGCACGGGACGATATGGACCAGCATCGGCTTCGGGCGCCGATGCCGCGTGAGGAGATGACGAGGAGCGGGGCGCCTAATGCTTCAGCTAGGGCCGTCAGCTGGCGCGGTCGAGACTCGAACTTCCCCTCGAGCCTCGCCCCCAAGATGGTCGCGTTCCACTTCGAGATCGTAGCGCGCTTGCAGATCCAGGCAGATGGGCCATTTGATCGTTGACCCGAATACCGTGCTGCCAGGCCCGATCGGGCATCAGAACTCGACGCGAAGCAGTAGCGAGGCAAGATCGACTCGGCCCTGCGGAGTGTCACCGAGCATTCGATACGACACCGCCGGCGCAACGCGGCCGAGTTGCAATCCAAATTCGGCCATGCCTGTCCATCCGATTTCCGTCCCGTGGGCGACGCCGTCTATGTCGACAGGCCGGCCGATCCATTCGCCAACACTGAACCGAAGGACTGGAGCGACTCCTGCGCCGAGTTTCCGTTCCCCCGAAAGTGACGCATAGCCAACCCTCGGAAGTGCACGCGCATCGCACGGTGCAAGGTTCGTGACGCACACCAATTCGAAGCCAATCGTGGCACCGCCCAGATCGATTCCGATGGTGCCGAGGGCAAACGTGTGCAGGCTCGCGCTCAACTCCGCGCCGGCCCCCATCGCCTCGGAGAACGCCAGGTGGTTGGAGGTGTTCCAGACGCCACCGACAGCGAGGCTCCATCGTTCGGGAATTTGGCCGTACGCCGGGCTTCCGGCGAGCATGCAAGAGGCCACAACGGTCCACATGGTTTGATGATGTCTGAACTGGTCGACCGGAGATCGGTGTTTGCGAGACATCCACTGTTCCCATTGAGATACGTGAGGTCAAACGGATATTGAGCGTGCGCCGGCCGCGTCGGTTGCTCGCGCGGAGTGTTAGCACCGGTTGAAAATTGAACACTCCACCGGTTGAAAATGGGACACGTTCCCGAGTCGCTGGCGTGCCGGGCGGCTCCCCATTTCCGACCTTTGGGCTCTCGATCTTTCGCGAGCCCAG
>Ga0157370_10004259_pt1 | contig 16514 bp, 19 predicted proteins | sample C35metaG_FD_113463 | JGI IMG/M metagenome (GOLD analysis project Ga0157370, IMG submission 113463) | Corn rhizosphere microbial communities from Kellogg Biological Station, Michigan, USA - C3-5 metaG | ecosystem: Host-associated > Plants > Roots > Rhizosphere > Soil | place: USA: Michigan...
CGCTGGGGCCGTCTTCTGGGGAATGTCAGACATCTACAGTTTTTACCTAAGCTCGTGTGCGAGTAAGCGGCGGCGTAGCTCGGGCCGCCTCACCCAGTCTAGGGGACCGCCCCATGGTTCTTGAATTGCCACGGGTCCTCCCGCCGGCCAAACGGTACACAGTCTTTACCCTTTTGCCATCCCCTTCCCGTGCAGACGTTGCTACGCTCAAGGCATGGGCTACCTTGCACCGCTGGCTTTGAGGCGTACGACGGCGGCTGCCGGCCGCGCGCTGCCGGGCTGCCTTGCGCTGGGGCTGCTGGCAGGGGGACTGGCGGGTTGCAATGTCCTGCTCCCGGGCCGGGTAACCCACTACACGCCTGATCCGGCGGCACTTCTGGACGAGGTCGACTGCACGGTTCCGTCCGAGTGGCGGCCCGGCTACGGCCCCACGGCCTCCGCGGCGCAGCTGATGGGAAGCGTTCCTCCAGGCTTCGTTCCGGTGGATGCAGTGGAGTGCACCTTCGACTTTTCCGTGCCGGCCCGTACCGCCACCCCGGGCCCGCCCAGGATGGTGGAGCGCCACCTGTCCGGAGACTTTGCTCCGCTGCTGGCGGCACTGGCGCAGCCCAGCGACAGGCAGGACGGCATTGCCTGCACGGCTGATGGTGAAATAGTTCCGTCCCTGTGGCTGGTCAACGCCGCGGGAAAGGCCGTGCACGTGACGTGGCCGGTGGACGCGTGCGGCAAGACCCGCGGCAAACCGGACACGGCAAAGGCGCTGGCGGGGCTGAAGACTGTGTCCGCGAAACCGCTTGAAGTGCAGGTGGCTCCATGAACGGACCAGAGCCTGCTTTCGGCCGGGCGCACTGGCGCCTGGCTGCGTGGACCGTTTCCCTGATGGCCGCCCTGGCCCTGTGCCTGTCCGGGTGCAACGCTTCTGCACCTGGCATCACACACTCCACGCCGGCCCCCGCCGCCCTGCAGGCCAAGGCCGACTGCCTTGCCACCACGTATTGGAATGAACCCCTCATGACTGCTCCCGCTGCCGTAGCGGACAAGATGGGGAGCGTGCCGCAGGACTTTGTGCCGGAGGACGTGGTCACCTGCTCCCCGGGGCCACGCATCTTCCGGCAGGTAAGCACGGAGCCGGCCTGGGCCTCAATCCTGGAACAGCACTACTCCGGGAACTATTCGCCCCTGCTGGCGGCGCTGGCACAACAAAGCGACCGGCAGGGCGGCGGAAGTTGTTTATCCGTGGGAGAGACAATCCCGGACCTTTGGCTGGTGGATGCGGCTGGCAGGGCGGTCCACATCCAATGGCCGCGTGACTCCTGCGGCCTCACCAAGCCGGGCGTCCGGCAGGCCTTGGCGGCCCTGAAGCCTACGTCGTCAAAGTCCATCGACTTCAGGCCGGCCGACGCCGTGGTGCCCGTCACGCCGCCGCCGGCGCGGATCCTGGCCGGCGCCAACTGCCTGACCACCGCCCACTGGTATGAGGGCAACGGCCTGGCCGATCCCTCTGCAAAGGACATGGGCGGCATTCCCGAAGGGTTCCAGCCCGTCTCGGTGGTGGAATGCACCGCCTTCGGCGACAACGTCACCGACGCTCGGGGCACCTGGCGGACCATCACCCAGAAGCGGCTCTCGGGAGACTTGGTGCCCCTGGTCAAGTTCCTTCACACGCCCAGCGACAAGGCGGTGGGAAAGCTGGTGTGCGAGGCTTCCCTCGAAATCACCCCGGACCTCTGGCTGCTGGACGCAACGGGCCGGGCCATCCATGTGAAGTGGCCGTTGACCGCCTGCCACAAGTCCCAGCCCGGAATCAAGGAAGCGCTGGCGCAACTGCACGTTGTGGAAACCACGGTCTTGAAGGCCGTGCTGCAACCGGTTCCGGGGGCCAAGGTAGCCCCGGCGGCCACGCCGGCCCCCACCGTCAGCGCCCCGTGAGGGCTGCCCTGCGGTGCCGCCAGCTGGCGAACGCGCTGAACCTGTCCACGGCCGCCGGCCTGCTGCTTGCGGCCCTGAGCCGGACTCCCGTGGAACCTGGCCCGGACGGTCTGCTTTTCGGCACCGAATACCGACCCAAACTGCCCTTGGCCGGCGCGTTCACGGTTGGCAACGTGATCTTCTACCGGGCAGACCGCGCCTTCATCGACTCCCGCCCAGACCTGCTTAAACACGAGGCAGCCCATTCCACCCAATACGCCTGGTGTCTGGGCCTGCCATTCCTTCCCCTCTACGCAGCCTGCGCCGCCTATTCGTGGTGGCGGACAGGGGACCCGGGCAGCAGGAATTTCTTTGAACGCAGCGCCGGCCTTGCCCTGGGCGGCTACCGGGAACTGCCCACCCTCACCCGCCTGCCGGCCTTGCGCAACTCTTTACGAAGCTTCACGTTATCCCAGGTAACAGGCACCACTCCCCGAAGGAAAGGTCCCACCCATGAGTGAAATCACCCGCACCGCCAATGCGATCACGGTCACCGGGAAGGGTTCTGTCAGCGCCCAGCCCGACTACTTTCATATCAGCGTTGGCATCGAGGCTCGTCGAAACACCGTCAAGGAAGCCTACGCCGCGGCAGCCAACGCCATAACGGCCATCCAGCAACGCCTGCTCGAGCTATCCCTCGCCCGCGATGTGGTGGGAACTGAGGCGCTGAATGTGCATGCTGACGAGCAATGGCTGGAGGGGAAGACCCGTGCCATCGTTGGCTACATCGTCACCTCCAGCCTGAACGTCATACTTAGCTATGACGAGGCTGCGGCGGATGTCATCGCCGCAGTGGTCGACGTCGGCGGTGACGCCGTGCGGATCCACGGACTCCGCCCGGCTGTGTCCGATCTCTCTGCCGCGAAGGACGCTGCCCGCGCCGTGGCTTGGGCCGACGCCGTTCATGCCGCCGACATGTACGCGGCCCTGGCCGGACGGACCTTGGGCACCGCAACGGCCATCACCGAGATGGTCGACCAGGGAATGATTCCGATGGCCCGGGCAATGTCAACGGGCGCCGATGCAGGAATCATGGCGCTGCCGATGGAGCCAGGCCAAAGCAGCATCACCGCCACCGTCGAGGTGACCTGGAATTTGATCTAGGAATCCGCGCTGCACGGGCGGCCGTACACCACAGGTGCCCGGCCGCCATCGTGCGCCCTTCGATAACGTCGGCTAGATGGTGATTTCCCGCTTCAGGATCTTGCCCGTCGGCCCCTTGGGTAGGGTGTCCATGATGATGACCCGGCGGGGGAACTTGTAGGCGGCCACCCTCTCCTTGACGAAGTCGCGGATGTCGGCGGCGAGGGCCTCGGGATCGTCGGCTCCCTCGGCGCCTGCCTTGAGCGTCACGGCCGCATAAACTTCCTCGCCGTGGATGTCATCGGGACGGCCCACCACCGCAGCCTCGGCCACCGCAGGGTGTTCATAGAGGACTTCCTCAACCTCGCGGGGGTAGACGTTGTAGCCGCCCCGCAGGATCATGTCCTTTTTGCGGTCCACGATGAAGAAGACCCCGTCGGCGTCTTTGCGGCCCAGGTCCCCCGTGCGGAACCACCCGTCGGGTATGGCAGCCGCCGTGGCTTCCGGGTTGTTCCAGTACCCCTTCATGACGTACGGCCCCGCCACGGCAATTTCCCCCACGGCACCGGGTTCGACGTCGTTCCCGGCGTCGTCGACCACCCTCAGCTGCGCGCCGGCCACCGCGGTGCCCACGGAGCCGGGCTTGCGGATGCCGTCCATCTGGTTGAAGGAGACCACAGGAGAGGTTTCGGACAGGCCGTAGCCTTCGAGCATGGTGGCGCCAAAGGTGTTTTCAAATTCATGCAGGACTTCCAGTGGCAGCGGGGAGCCACCGGATGCGGCCAGGCGCAGGCTGGAGAGATCATAGTTTTCCCGCCCGGGCGTGCGCAGCAGCGCAATGTACATGGTGGGCACACCCTCGAAAATGGTGACCTTGTCCCGCTGGATGATTTCCAGCGCCTTGACCGGGTCGAATTTGGGCAGGATGGTGACGGTGGCGCCGGCCAGGACGGCAGAGTTGAGTGCGCAGGTCTGCCCGAAGATGTGGAAGAACGGCAGGCCGCCGAAGATGACGTCCCCGTTCCTGCTGCTGAACAGGCTGACCGAGACCTCGGCATTGCTGCGCAGGTTTTCGTGGGTGAGCTCGGCGCCCTTCGGCTTCCCCGTAGTGCCCGAGGTGTAAAGGATGACGGCGGTGTCGTCCTTTCCGGCTGCGGCCACCTCGGAAAGGGGCTCCAATGGGGCCAGCAGGCCCATGAACGCAGCGTCGATGGGGATGATCGCCGTACCCGTGTCGGCGGCGCCCGCCGCCACCTCCCCCATGACGCCCTCCCAGGCAAAGGCAAGCACGGCGCCGGAGTCCAACAGGTGGTAGGCCACCTCCCGCGATTTCAGCAGCGGGTTCAAGGGCACCACAATGGCCCCGTAGCGCAGGATTCCGTAGTAGATGGGCGGCATTTGCGGCAGGTTGGGTGAGATCAGCGCCACCCTGTCCCCCGGCCTGATGCCTCGGGAAGCCAGCAGGGCGGCAACCTTGGCACTGAGCACCTCCAGTGCTCCGAAGGTTATTTCAATGTCGTCCATCTTGATGGCCACGCCCGCCGGATTGTTGTGTGCGGACGTGCCCACGATGGTGGCCAGGTTTGTCATGACAGCTCCTCTTTGCGGACGGAATCTACTAAGAAATGGGGATGAACGCCGGCCCCATGCCTTCAGCCTAGCGCCCGCCGGTGTGATCTGGGCCATATTGGTACCAGTCGGTAACTGCACCCGCCGCCCAGTCCGGACAAGCATGCAGGAAAAGTCCATTGACTAATCTTAGAATATATGTTCGAATTAGTTTTATGAGGTGGAACGCACAGGAACTCAAACAGCCGCGGGACACGCCGCTGCTCCCGCTGGCCGGACTGGTCAAAACCGTGCATACTCCGGAGTTCGCGGGGGTGACTTTCCATGAGGTGCTTGCCAAAAGCGCCCTCAACAAAGTCCCGGCCACCTCCACCATGCCTTTTGAATGGACAGTGAACCCCTACCGCGGCTGCTCGCATGCCTGCGTCTACTGCTTCGCGCGCAAAAGCCACACTTACCTCGACTTTGACTCGGGCGCCGATTTCGACTCCCAAGTGGTGGTGAAGGTCAACGTGGCGCAGGTGCTGCGGAAGGAGCTTTTCAAGCCCTCGTGGCAGCATCCCCACGTGGCCCTGGGCACCAACACGGATCCCTACCAGCGGGCCGAGGGCCGCTACCGGCTCATGCCCGGAATCATTTCCGCCCTGGCCGATTCCGGCACGCCGTTTTCCATCCTGACGAAGGGGACGCTGCTGGCCCGGGACATTCCGCTTCTGCAGGCGGCAGGCCGACAAGTCAGTGTGGGCATGGGCATTTCACTGGCCCTCCTGGATGCCACGCTGGCCGCCGCCGTCGAACCTGGCACCCCTTCGCCCAAGGCGAGGCTGGCGCTGATCGAAAAATTGCGGGACGCCGGCCTGCCGTGCGGGGTCATGGCCATGCCGATCCTGCCCTGGTTGACGGATTCCGAGGAGTCCCTGGATGCTTTGTTCGCTGCGTTGTCTGCTGCGGGGGCCACCGGTGTGACCGCCGGTGCCTTGTACTTGCGCCCCGGCACCCGGGAATGGTTCATGAAGTGGCTGGCACGCGAACACCCTGCCCTGGTTGGGCGCTACCAGCGACTCTACGGTCAGGGGGCCTACGCGCCCAAGGACTACCGCCAGTGGCTGGCAGCACGGGTCAACGAGGCCAAACTCCGCCACGGCTTTGCCGGGCAGGCCGGCTTTATCCACGATCCACGCCGGGAGGAGGCCAGCTACCCGAGCGGCAGCCTGCCCATGGACTTGCCGGGCCACGGTGGCGGGCACAGGGGTGACGGACACAGGGGTGACGGACACAGGGGTGACGGACACAGAAAGGCGGGGGCTGCCGTGCATGCCCCCGCCCTTGTCCCTGCCGGTCCTGGCCTTTCCGGCCACGACGGCGCATCCGACGGGCAACTGGCCCTGTTTTAGCAACCATGCCGGCGGATGTGCGCCTCCCTATCCGCTCTTGCGCCGGAATTCACGCTTGTGCGAGGCAGCTCCGTGCTGTGAATTGATCTTGGCGCCGTTGGCTGCTTCCACACTTCCATGGCGCTGGTTCTTCTTGTTTTCCAGTGCCTGGCGGAACTTTTCCTTCATTTCGTCACTGGCTCCGGCGCTGGCCGGCGCTGCGTCGTTGTGGTTCTCGGACGATGTCACTGCACAACCTCCTTGCGCTTGGGTAACCCCCAGTCTGGCACAGGGCGGCCAGAATTCAACACCTTCAGTTTGCCGTGTTCAGGGCGAGCAGGGCGTGGACGATGGGCATGTCCGCCGGTATCCATGGCAGCGCCAGCACTTCGTCTCCTGCCAGGTCCACCCAGCGCAACACGTCATGGTCCTCCAGCGGTTCGGGCGAGCCCCCAGTCAGCTCCGCCAGCCACACCCGCATGGAGGCCTTGATGCTGAGGGGCCAGCCGTCCGGCGTCGGGCCCGCCAGTTCCGCGCCCAGCCGGACCGTCACACCCAATTCCTCGGCCAGTTCCCGGTGGAGGGCCTGCGGCGCAGTCTCCCCGGCTTCAACCTTGCCGCCGGGGAACTCCCACATGCCGGCAAACTCGGGGGGCGCCGTGCGCCGTGCTGCCAAGAGGCGTGTCGGGCGGAGCAGGGAGTCCACCAGCGCACCTCCCACTATCTGCCGGGGGATCGGCGCGGGCTTGGTGTCATGGGAAAGGGTCACATGGCCCAGCCTAAGGGAAACTAGAATGGACCGGGGCACCTTCATCTTGGCAGGGCCTTGATTCCCGGCATCGATCCAGCATTCCGGCAGCCGGCGCGCGCATTGCAACAGTGCGGTGACGACAACTTCCATCAGTGAGAGCACACTTCATGAGCACCTCGACCACCTTGTCCGGCACGCGGCGCGGTTCGGCGAACTCTGCCGCCTGGGCCATTTTTGCCCTCGCCATCGGCGGTTTCGGCATTGGCACCACCGAATTTGCCATGATGGGACTGCTGCCCAATGTGGCGGAAGGCGTCCACGTCACAGTGCCCGAAGCAGGCCATGTCATCTCCGCCTATGCCCTCGGCGTGGTGGTGGGCGCGCCACTTCTGGTGGCCTTGAGCGCCAAGTGGCCGCGCAAGACCTTGGCGCTGGCGCTCATGGCCCTGTTCACGCTGGGCAACCTGTCCTCCGTTTTTGCGCAGGACTACGTCACCTTGATGGTGACCCGCTTCGTGGCCGGCCTGCCCCACGGCGCCTATTTTGGCGTGGCGGCGGTCCTGGCCGCATCCCTGGTGGCGCCCACCAAGCGGGGGCGGGCCATTGCCATGGTCATGATGGGCCTGTCCGTTGCCAACGTGGTGGGCGTGCCGCTGGCCACGCTGGTGGGCCAACAGTTCGGCTGGCGCCTGATGTTTGTGCTGGTGGCCTTCGTGGGGCTGGTGACGCTCGCAGCCATTGCGAAGGCCATCCCGGCCCAGAAGGCACATCCGGATGCCAGCCTGCGCCGTGAACTCAGCGCCCTCAAGCGGAGCCAGGTCTGGCTGACCCTGCTCATCGGCGTGGTGGGCTTTGGCGGCTTCTTCGCTGTGTACACCTATATAGCCAACACCATGACCGACGTCGCCGGATTCAGTGCAGGGTTCCTGCCGGTCATCGTGGGCCTGTACGGGCTGGGCATGGTGGCCGGTAGTTTTGTGGGTGGCAAGCTGGCTGACTGGTCAGTCATGGGGAGCATCTACCTCATGATGGCCTGCATCGCCGCGGTGCTGGTGGTTTATGCCCTGACAGTCCACATCCAGTGGGCGGCGCTGCTCATGACCTTCGTCATTGGCGCGTCGGGGTCCATGTTGATCCCATCACTGCAGACGCGTCTGCTGGATGTCTCCCCCGGTGCACCGACCCTCGCATCGTCCCTGAACCACTCGGCGCTGAACATCGCCAACGCCCTGGGCGCCTTTGTTGGCGGGCTGGTCATCACCTGGGGCTGGGGCTTCACCGCCCCGGCACTGGTCGGCGCGGTGCTTGCGGTGTTGGGACTGGCCATTGCCGGGGCCAGCGGAATGTTGGAGCGCACCAACCGCACCCGCGCGACTGCTGCGGCGGCCACGGCGCCGTAGGCCCGGCGCCGTAGGCCCGGCGCCGCTTAGGCCCGGCGCCGCTTAGGCCCGGCGCCGCCGTCGTCCGAGGTCCCACCGCACGCCCGGCGCCGCCGTCGTCCGAGGTGCCACCGCACGCCCGGCGCCGTCAAGTACTACGGCTGGATGTCCGCGGTGGCGGAGTAGATGTCCGGTTCCAGGTAGATGACCCGGGCAATGGGGACGGCCGCGCGGACGCGCTTCTCGGCGTCGTCAATGGCGGCTGCAATCTGGGCGCCGGTCTCTGACTTGTCCACGGCGATCTTTGCCGCCACGAGCAGTTCCTCGGGTCCCAGGTGCAGGGTCTTCAGGTGGATGATGCGGCTCACGCCGGGCCCGAGCAGGGCTTGTTCAATGGCGCGGACGTCCTCTTCCGTGGCGGATTCACCGAGCAGCAGGGACTTGGTCTCCACGGCCAGGATGACGGCCACGCACACCAGCAGCACGCCGATGAGCGCCGTGCCGACCGCGTCCCAGTGCCCGTTGCCCGTGGCAATGGTCATGCTGACGCCGAATAGTGCAAAGATCAGGCCCAGCAGGGCGGCCGAATCCTCAAGCAGCACGGCAGGAAGCTCGGGCGCCTTGGCCGTCCTAATGAACTGGGCCCAACTCTTGGAACCGCGGGTGTGGTTGGATTCCTTGATGGCCGTGCGGAAGGAGTTGCCTTCCAGGAGGATCGAGCCCACCAACACGGCCAGCGGGACCCACGCCCACTGCGCATCCATGGCGTGCGGATGCTGCCACTTTGAATATGCCTCATACAGGGCAAAGACGCCGCCCACGCTGAACAAGATGATGGACACCAGAAAGGCGTACACGTAGCGTTCGCGGCCATACCCGAAGGGGTGCTCCGCACTGGCCTGCCGCTTGGCCCGCTTGCCGCCGAGCAGCAGCAAGAGCTGGTTGCCGGAGTCCGCCAGCGAGTGGATGGACTCGGCCAGCATGGACGAGGAAAGCGTGAGCAGGTAGGCAAGAAATTTCAGCACCGCAATGGCCAGATTTGCTGCCAGTGCCGCGACAATGGCTTTGTTGCCGCCACCATGGGCCATGATTGTTCCCCTTCAAGGAGTGGTGCCCCGCATCATGCGGTGCGGATTGCTTTCAGTCGGCGCGCCGCTGTGCCCTGGCACTGGCGTACAGGCAGACGGTGGCTGCCGTGCCAAGGTTCAGCGATTCCGCCTCGCCGTAGACGGGGACGGCCACGCGGTGGTCCGCCAGCGCCTTTTCCTCGCCTGCGAGGCCCTGGGCCTCGTTGCCGAAGAGCCACAGGGTTGGTTCCTCGAGGGCATACTGTGAATCAGGGATCTGCTGTTCAAAAGCCCGGGCGGCACTTTCATCCTGGAGCAGGTCCAGGTTCAGCTGGCCGTAACCGTCTGCCGCCAGCACGCCCACGCCCGCCGCCTTGGCCGCACTGACCACCTCGGCCAGCTCGACTCCGCGGACCACGGGAAGGTGGAACAGGGAGCCGGCCGTGGAACGGACGGCCTTCGGGTTGTAGATGTCCACGCTGGAGTTGGAGAAGATGACGGCGTCCGCCCCGGCCGCATCCGCCGCCCGCAGCACCGTTCCTGCGTTGCCGGGATCCTGAACGCGGCACAGCATGGCGATCAGCTTGGGCTTGGCGGCCAGCACTTCCTCCAGCGGCACATCGACAAAATTGCAGACGGCAACCACGCCCTGGGGCGTCACGGTGTCCGTCATCGCGGACAGGACCAGGTCGCTGGCAATGCGGACCTGCAGCTGCGAGCCCTTCGGGGAGGCCAGTTCGAAAAGCTCCGGATGGCGCTTGAGGCACTCCACGGTGGCGTACACGGCCTCGACGACGGCTGTGCCGCCGGCGTCCAAGCAGTCCCGGTGGGCCTGCAGTGCCTCCCGTACTGCCTGGGGGCCCTCCACGAAGAATTGGCGGCGCTTTAAACGGCCCGAGCGCCCGGCCAGCTTTGCAACGTCCCTCACTCGATCTGCTCGAGGATTGGTCATTGCATCTGCTGGCGGGCGCCCGGGTTCATTCATGCTTAGGACTTTAGCAGTCGGCCGCGATGAAAATGGAACTGGGGGTTCCGTCCGTTTTGCGCTACTTTGCCGCCGGTGCGGAGGTGTCTGCAGGCAATGCGGCCTTGGCGATCTTGACCAGTGCGGCGAAGGCACCGGCGTCGTTCACGGCCAGGTCTGCAAGCATGCGGCGGTCAACTTCAACCTCGGCAGCCTTCAGGCCCTGGATCAGGCGGTTGTAGGTCAGGCCGTTGGCGCGGGATGCAGCGTTGATGCGCTGGATCCACAGGCGGCGGAAGTCGCCCTTGCGCTTGCGGCGGTCGCCGTAGCTGTACACGAACGAGTGCAGCAGCTGCTCCTTGGCCTTGCGGTACAGGCGCGAACGCTGTCCGCGGTAACCCTTTGCCCGCTCAAGAACAACCCGACGCTTTTTGTGGGCGTTTACCGCCCGCTTCACACGTGCCACGTGCGTACTCCTTCAAGTTTTTGTTATCCCAAGCCAATCAAGCCAGGGAAGGCTCTGATGAAATGGCGCGTCCCCTTCGAGGGGCCAGCACCGATTGACTTGCGAAACTAGATGCCGAGCATCTTCTTGATGTTGCGGACATCTGCCTTGGCGACGGTGAGGTCGCCCTTGAGGCGGCGCTTCAGGCTGGAGGGCTTGTGCTCCAGGTAGTGGCGGCGATTGGCCTGCTGGCGACGAAGCTTGCCGGAACCGGTCAGCTTGAATCGCTTCTTTGCACCACTGTGTGTCTTCATTTTAGGCATGAGGACCTGTCTCCTTACGTTTCCACCGGCGCTGCCTGTGGTTCTCTTGCAGCGACTGGTTGGGTCACTGTCGGGGTGTATATTCACCGCTGGAAAGGCTGAAAGCCTTACTCAGCTGAGTTCTTGGATTCCGCTGCCGCCGGGCTCTTTGCAGGCGCGGCCTTGGCAGCGGGCTTTGTTGCGGACTTGGGTGACGCCTTGGCCGCGGGCTTTGCCGCTACGGGCTTTGCCATGGGCTTGGGCATCGGGATGGGCCTGGGCATGGCGGCCGGCTTGGCTGCCACCGGTGCTGCCGCCGGCTTGACTGCAGCCTTGGCCGCGGGGGCCGGGGCCTTCGCGGCCGGTGCTGCAGCGACCTTTGCAGCCGGTGCCTTGGCAGGCGCCTTTGCAGCTGCGGGCGCCGCAGCTGCCGGGACAGGCTCGACGGCGGCAGCCGGCGCGGCGGATGCGTCCACCTTTGCCGATTCCTCCTTGACAGAGGGTGCTGCCGCAGAGGGTGCTGCCGCAGCGGCCGGTGCTTCAGCAACCGGGGTTGCCGCAGCGGGTGCTGCGTCCTCGCCCAGGTGCAGGCCCGATGGCAGCAGGTCTGCCAGGGACTGGGTCATGGGAGCCTTGTTGTCACGGTCCACGTCCACGCGGGCCGTGCCATTGGCCACGGCCTCGTTGTGGGCCTTGGCATCGGCACGCTGCTGGTTGCGCCGTGCTTCCGCCTTGGCTTCAGCCTTGTTCTTCAGCGGGCCGATCACCATGACCATGTTGCGCCCGTCAATGCGGGGGCTGGACTCGATGGCGCCCACCTCCGCAACGTCGGTGGCGAACTTTTGGAGCAGGCGGATGCCCATCTCGGGTCGCTGCTGTTCGCGGCCGCGGAACTGGATCATGGCCTTGACCTTGTCGCCGGCTCCGAGGAAGCGCAGTGCATGGCCGCGCTTGGTCTCGTAGTCGTGCTTGTCAATCTTGAGGCGGAAGCGGATTTCCTTCAGAACAGTGTTCGTCTGGTTCTTCCGGGCTTCACGCGCCTTGACGGCGGCCTCGTACTTGTACTTACCGAAGTCCATCAGTTTGCAAACCGGCGGCTTGGCCGTCGGTGCTACCTCAACCAGATCCAAGTCCGACTCGGCAGCCAAACGGAGGGCGTCCTCAATGCGGACGATCCCTACTTGTTCACCTGCCGGTCCAACCAACCGCACCTCAGGGACGCGGATACGATCATTGATGCGTGGCTCGCTAATGTGTAACTCCTGATGACATAAAGAAATGTGTTTGCCATCAGCAACGAAGAAGGCCCCCGCTGCTGATGCAATCGGAGGCCTCGATAAGGATGGGTGCACGCCACCGTCGTTTCCTGGGGTGCGGACTACCTTCACATGAAAGGCTCCAACCTGAACCAGACAACGCCATTGCTGGGTCGAAAGGTGGGAGAGGACTCCACTTGCAAGCTGAGTGCGTGCCAGATCACGGGTTTGATCCCCGCGTCGGTCATGACACCCAACCGGTCTGTGACAAGCTTAGCAGTATGAACACCCCAGATAATAATTCACACACCCGGCACAGCTTTGACTCCACTTCCGAGGAGGCTGCCGGCAGTGTCGACGCAGCCAGCGCAGTGCGTGACATTGCCGAAGTTCCCGCCGTTGAGGTCATCACAACCGCAGCCGTTCACCTCATGAGCGCGGCAGCCGTCAAGTGCGGGCTCGCCGCCGGCCCCGACGCCGAGGCGCTGAAGGACCTCGACGAGGCCCGCAAGCTCATCACCGCGCTGGCCGGATTCATCACGGCCGCGGCCCCGGAGATTGGCAGCCAGCATGCCGGCCCCTTGCGCGACGGGCTGCGTTCCCTCCAGCTGGCCTTCCGCGAAGCGTCGCCGTTCCCGGACGCCCCGGGCAAGGGTCCGGGCGAGAAGTTCACCGGCGCCGTCAATTAATTGACCTGCCCCCGGCGCGTCAGCTCCGGGTCCTAGACGGCGTCGGGCTCGTCCACCAGCTCGTCAATTTGCGCCTTGGCCGGCTCGCCCCGGTCAAGTGCCCCCGGCCGGGCGTTGCCGCCGTCGGCGCTCACACCGCGGCGGCCGCGCCGGGCCCCTTGTGCGATCAGGCCTGCTGCCGCGAGGATGCCTGCCAACGCGCCGATGACCACAAACCCGGACCACGGCCCGACGGCGTCGATCATGACGCCCGCAAAAGGCGCACCCAAGGCGCTGCCGATCGTCATGGACGAGCCATACCACCCCATGGCCTCGCCGCGCCGGCGCTCCTCCACCAGGTCGGCAATGTGCTCGGCACTTGAGGTCAGCACGGGTGCGCACAGCAGGCCCGGCAGGATGGAAAGTAACCCCAGCGTCCACGCGTCGGTGGCAAAGCCCATGGGAATCGTCAGCAGGGCCATGGCCCCGAGCAGCCAGAGCGGGTTGATGGAGCGCCGCAGCGAACCGTAGATCAGGCCGCCCAGCAGCGACGCACCGCACCAGAAAAAGAACACGATGCCGAGCTCGCCCACCTGACCGTTGTGGCGCAGCACCGCCACCATGCCGACGTCGGTGCCGGACAGCACCAGCCCGGCCCCGAGCGATGCTCCAAGGACCGCGAGCACGGCCAGATTGACCCAGGACAGGTTGCCGCGGGCCGCACCCCAGAACCGGCGGAACCTTGTCCGCGGCTGCCCCGTCACCGGTCGGCTGGCGTCGCCGGCAATCAGCGCCGTCGGGGCATCGACTGCAATGTCGACACCCGTCGCGGCGGGTTCCAGGCAGGCGCCCTTTTGTCCTGTGCGGGTAGGCGGATTGGCCAGCATGAGCAACAATCCAGCCAGGGCCGAGGAAACCCCGATGATGACAAGTCCCACCACGGTGTGGGTGGTGGTGGCCAGCATGACGCCGGCAGCCGGGCCGACCATGAACGTGATTTCGGCCCCCATCGAGTCCAGTGCGTAGGCGGTGCGCCGTTGGTGCTGCGGCACCATGACCCCCAAGGACTGCCGCACCACCGAGAAGATGGGCACGGCAAACAATCCGCCGACGACGGCCGCCACCAGCAGTAGTTCATAGTTCAGGAAAGGTGCCGTGGACCAGACGGCCACTTCGGCGATGACAGAGGGCACTAGTGCCCGGCGCAGCCCGCGGATGTCCACCTGGCGGCCGCGCCAGGGGGCGCCGACAGCCATGCCGACCGTGATGGCCGCTGCCACTCCCCCGGCGGCCGCGTAGCTCATGTGCAGCGTTTCCACCACATGCAGCGTCAGGAGCACCCCGGCTGCGGCATGCGGAATTCGCGCGACCATGGCTATCAGCAGCAGCCGCCGCACGGGCGCTATCCGAAGCAGGGCCCGGTAGCCGGCAAAATTCACGTAAAGTCTTCTCTCTCGCGATGCATCGCAAGAGAGCGTCAGTTGCTCATTGCAATGGGGTTATGGTGTGGTGCCGGAATGGCGCAATCGTATTTGAACAGAATCAACGGACTCGGCGAAATGATCGCTGCCGGCCCAGAATTCCTGCAAGGAACGAAGCAGGGCCTCCACCGCAGGCTGGTCGAGCCCGGGCTGGAGGGTGATGGTGACAAGTAGTTCCGGTCCGGAGCCCCCGCCGGGGACTAACCGTCCAGACGGTTCAGTATTTTTGTCCCACAGGGATTCTATGCCCTTCCCGGGGCTGGCGGAAATGCCCACCACGGCCGGATTGGCGGCTGCGTCAACGGACTCCCGAAGCACCGCAAGCACGGCCGGGTCGCTGTATGCCGGCAGCCACTCCCGCTGCTGCGCAAGGGCCCACATGGCCGGGCGGCGCACCACAAAGGGCCGGTCCGAGCCAGGGTCCAGCACCAGCAGCTGCGCGTCCTCGGCGACGGCGGACAGTGCGGCCCGGGCGGTGTAGACAGCCACCGGCCGCGCCTCCGGATGCCAGGCGGACAGTGCCGCCGCGTGGGTAAAGGCTGGAAGCGCACGCCGCCCGTCGGGGGCCTGGACCGTCACGAGTGCCATGTCCGATTCCTTGTCCGCGGCCAGCCCCTGCTCCCCCACAGCCTGCGCGGCCAGCTGGGCCACTATGGGGATGAACACGCGCGCCTGCGCGAGGGACGCCACCACCGCCGCCTCGGAGCCTGTTCCCCCCAGCAACTGACCCACCGCAGCCTCGTAGCGCACGTCCGCAGCGCCGTCGTCCGCATCAAAGTTGTGGTAGCTTTCCCCCTCCGGAAGGGCACGCCCGGCCCACGGCTGCCCGGCGGAGTCAGTGGCCCCGCCGGCGCCGGCCAGGGCAGCGGCGATATGGCCGGGCAAGTGTCTTTTGTGCGTGGGAGGCATCTCTGGCATGGGACTATCGGCGTCCGGCCACGTCCAGGGCCTGCGGGAGCGTGAACTGGCCGGCGTACAGCGCCTTGCCCACGATGGCCCCCTCGACGCCGTCGCCCACCAGGGTGCGCAGCACGCGCAGGTCCTCCAGGCTGGAAATGCCGCCCGAGGCGACCACGGGCTTGGCGGTGCGGGCACACATTTCGCGCAGCAATTCCACGTTCGGCCCCTGCAGGGTGCCGTCCTTGGTGACATCGGTTACCACGTAACGGGCGCAGCCGGCGTCCTCCAGGCGGGCCAGGACCTCCCAGAGGTCGCCACCCTCCCGGGTCCAGCCGCGGCCTGCCAATGTGGTGCCGCGTACATCAAGCCCGACGGCGATCCGGTCACCAAATCGCTCAATGACTTTCGCCGTCCACGCCGGATTTTCCAGCGCCGCGGTGCCAAGGTTGACGCGGGCCGCACCGAGCTCCAGGGCGCCCTCCAGGGAGGCATCGTCTCGGATGCCGCCCGACAGCTCAACCTTGACGTCCAGTGCTGCCACCACCTCGCGCAACAGGGACTGGTTGCTGCCGCGCCCAAAGGCGGCGTCCAGGTCCACCAGATGCACCCATTCGGCGCCGTCATTCTGCCATGTCAGGGCAGCTTCCAGCGGGGAGCCGTAGCTGGTTTCCGAGCCGGCCTCGCCTTGGACAAGGCGCACGGCCTGGCCGTCGGCAACGTCAACGGCGGGCAGCAGTTCCAGGATGGGGGCATTGGTGGTCATGGGGTCCTCGGCGTTTTCATTCTTCGGGGTTGGGGCGGGCATGGACTCAGCCGCCCAGGGTAAACAGGTAGGCCGCCAGCAGTGACATCATGGCCAAAATGGCAAAACAGATGGGTATCCAGCGCGGTGTCTTTTGCTGGTAAAACGTGTAGGCGCCGCCAATAAGCATCCCGGCAAGCGCCATCAAGAGCAGGGACCACACTAGGCGGCGCCCTTTCGCAGGGACTGCACCCAGTTCCTCAGCAGCCGGGCCCCGGCGTCGCCGGACTTTTCGGGGTGGAATTGCGTGGCGCACAAGGGACCGTTCTCCACGGCCGCAATAAACGGAGCACCGTGTTCGGACCACGTGACCATGGGCGCCTTCATCTTGGGCTGGACCACGTCAAAGTTCCAGGTCTGGACCCCGTAGGAGTGGACAAAGTAAAAGCGTTCCGACTCAACACCGGAAAACAGGCGGGAGCCCTCGGCAACCTTGACCGTGTTCCACCCCATGTGCGGGACCACGTCGGCGGGCAGCAATTCGACGGTGCCTGGCCATTCGCCCA
>Ga0157370_10004260_pt1 | contig 16508 bp, 18 predicted proteins | sample C35metaG_FD_113463 | JGI IMG/M metagenome (GOLD analysis project Ga0157370, IMG submission 113463) | Corn rhizosphere microbial communities from Kellogg Biological Station, Michigan, USA - C3-5 metaG | ecosystem: Host-associated > Plants > Roots > Rhizosphere > Soil | place: USA: Michigan...
GAAGCCGCGCACGTCGCGCGCGGTGTCCTTGGAGCCGCGCTCGCCGGCCACCGTCGAGAAGCGCACGAACACCGGCGTGACCTTACCGGCTTCCTTGAAGGGTGCTGCCTTGGTGTACTTAGTCAGCGGCTCGTAGGCCTCGAAGAACCCGTGCGCGCCTGAGCCGCGCGCATGCACGATGCGCTCTGGAATGCGTTCGTGGTCGAAGTGCGTGATCTTCTCGCGCAGGATGAAGTCCTCAAGCAGCGCGGGACCGCGTGCGCCAGCCTTGAGGGAGTTTTGGTTGTCAGCAATGGGCACACCTTGATTGGTGGTGAGCACTTGGCCGGTCGAGTCGACGCGCACTCGGTCGAGAGTACCGATCGTGGCATTGAGACCCTCAGGCGCGACGGAGCCCGTTTTGTCGGAATCGTTAACCTCCGACAGGGTACTGGCGCCTGGCGATCGCGACGGCGGCGTCACTGTCAACCCCGCCGGAGTGGCTGCGGCGTTGGTTTCTCCATGCTCAAGCGGTTTGTTCGTGTTGGCGGGCATGCCGGCGGCCAACGCCTGGGTGTCAATTGCTTTTTGGGCAGGTGCGTCACCGAGACCGGCCGCAGGATGGGCCGGGTATGAAGGGGCGCTGTCGGTGTTGCGCGCTGCAGCGCGCGCCGCAACGAGTTCGGGGGTAATTTTCTTGGCCATAGTGGATGTGCTTAAGAGGGTTTAGAAGGGCGGCGCTAAGCAGGGTATGGACCGCGACGCGCGTTTTGCTGTAGGACGTAATCCCTCTGCACGGCAATCTGCAAATTAAGGTTCAAACTTGATCTGGGTTAATGCAGCGCCGAAAGACATGACGCACGATGGCGCCCTCGCCCGATCTATGCTGACTAGAACCGTACTCCTGAACCGTGCTACCTCGCTCTCCGACGCCGAGCGCGGGCGGTTGGAGGGTGCGGTCGCTGGCGTTCGAACATTTCGCGCGGGCGAGACAGCGGTACGCCAGGACACGCCGATCCAAGTGAGCTTGCTCCTTGTGGAAGGTTTCATGACGCGCCACGTGGACGCGCGCGACGGCAAGCGACACCTTGTGGCTGTGCATGTACCAGGCGACTTCGTGGACCTGCATGCTTTCACCTTGAAGCAGTTGGATCACGATGTGGGCGCGCTCACAGATGTGAAGGTCGCAGTTTTCACGCATGAAGCATTGGAGAAAATCCTGATTGATGACGCGGCGCTGGCTAGGCGTCTTTGGTTCATCACGATGCTCGATGCCGCGCAGCATCGGCAGTGGATTTATCGACTTTCCAGCCTTACGGCGCTGCAGCGGGTTGCTCACTTCTTGTGCGAAACCCACGCGCGGCTCTTGGCGGTCGGCCTGTCACGCGGCAATGGGTTTTCGCTGCCGATGACGCAGTCGGACATCGGTGAGGTGTGCAGTTTGACGAATGTGCACGTCAATCGTGTCTTGCGAGACCTGCGCGAGATGGGGCTGTGCCATGTTCGTTCGTCACAGGTTCAGATCCTCGATCTTGGGGGGCTGGTGAAAGTTGGATTGTTCGAACCCGGATACCTCTACTTGAATGATCACGTGGCCGCGAAGGCGGTCAGACATATTGGAGACCCTCATGATGGATAACAACTCCTCGCTCAAACCGCGTGCGGACGCTGGCGTAGCCACGGCGGTCGAAGGCGTGGTCGTTCTGGACGGTCCCGATGGAGTGGCCGTGACGATGACTGCGGACGCTGCCGCCCAAACGGCAAACAGCCTGCATGCCGCCGCGAACGAAGCACGTCGATACGCTGGGGCGGGTGCCGATGCTGCGGCTGGAGACGCGGGGCCATGAATTTTGCTCAGTCCGCGCGCCCCTCTAAAAGGGCGGGTGGTAATCAAACCTTGAGTGCATCGGAGCCCAGGCAAGCGCCCAGGCATGCATGCACTTGCGATGGTGCCAGTGGCTGCTTCTAGGCACTCAGCGTATGCCTAGAGATTTTTTACGCAAGATCGAGCATGTGCCTCATCCGATTGAGGTTGCAGATCCGCGGGATATCGCAATGCTGCCGTCTTGTGTGCCGCGGGCATGCTGGAGGCGATCGTGCCGCCGGAGCCTTTCGATGAGGGGAGCACCAGCACCATCCTGAAAATTACGCCTTTACGGCGCTTGGAGCTCAAGCGCGACGCTGCGGGGTGCCTCGACCACTCAGAGTTAGGTGATCCTGAACCGCTCACAAAAATAGGATAGCGTCGCGACCTCCCGTTGATCTGCCTCTCGCGCTTGCCTCCGCGAATCTATCGACTGCTCTTTGCAGAGCGCACCACAGCGGCTGTCGCGAAAAGAATGCTGCCAACCAACGCACCAATCGCCAGCAATCCGCTCGGCGTGACTTCCAATCGTGCCTCGATTTGCAAAGGTTTGGTCTTCAAAATAAATGCTGCCATTTGAGATGGCGCCGGACGAAGATCGCTTTTTTGTTCTTCCAAAAGTCCTCTCCTAGCTTGGCGAGCGAGCAGAGTGAAGTGAGGGCGTCGTGCTGGGGGCGGTGAAGATTTCGGACAGAGTCTGCACATCGATCGCTGTCAGACCCGATTCCCGCTCTCTTTGAACCGCAACGCGCAAAAGGGCCAAGGTCGCAAGCAGCGTTAGAACTGCAACCAGCAACCAAAACTCCCCTCCAGGTCCACGAGGTGAACGCTTTTGAGAGTTTTGCATCATTCGACCTCCTGTGTTTAACGGGTTTTAGGCGCAGGGCTCAGCCGCATTTCCGGATTCGCGTTTAGGAACAAGCCAAGCGCGGGACCCTGGAGCTCATGAGCCGGAATTATCAAATTTGCGCTTGGTTAAAGGCTCAGAAGATTGATGATTTCAGTGACATCCGCGCTCCTACACAGTTGGAGGGTGGACTCCAAGCGCGACGGTCTTTCCAGCAAGCAACGCGCGTCTGCGGCATTTGCCTACGAACTACCGTTCGCGACGCCAGTACACGTTTGGGATGCCCAACGTTGTTCTTACCCCTGAGGTGGCGACGCGTGGCGTCCAAGTGCCGAATGAGGAAGGCAGGTCCACGGCAAGATGGCGCCTTCCGTCCTCAGACGAACTGCGAGCCGGTGAGCCGCTCAGGTTGGGCATTGCAGATGACCATGCGATCGTTCGAGAGGGCCTGAAAGATTTTTTTCTGGTCTGTCGGACATCGAAGTGGTGGGCGGAGCCTGTGATGGACGCGAGGCCATCGAACTCGCGCGGCGAGTCGAGATGGACATTCTGCTCATGGACCTCGCCATGCCAAAGAAGGGCGGCCTGGACGCGCTGGGAAGTCTTCGCGCGCAGTGTCCTAGGTTATCGGTCTTGATCGTCTCTGGGTTTCCAGAAGAACGGTTTGCGCTCGCCTTGGCTCGGCTTGGTGCCGCGGGTTTTATTGCCAAGGATGCGACCTTGGAGGAAATGGTTGGAGCGATCAGAGCTGTAGGAAGCGGCAAGCGCTATTGGAGCCTGAATGTCACGTCGATGCTGGCTTCACAGTTACCCGAGCGTGTACCGGCGCAACTTCATGACGCCCTGACCTCGCGCGAATTCCAGATTTTTCTGCGACTGGGTCGAGGTGAAACCGTGGGGGCCGTGGGGCGAAGCCTGAGCCTGTCGCACAAGACTGTCTCCACACACCGTACCAGGTTGATGCGAAAGTTGGCCTTGGCGAGCAACAGTGATCTCACCTACTACGCGGTCAAGAATGGGCTCTTGGAATGAACATGCCCCACGTTCGACGGTAAAAGCGTGTACGGGGTGTCATTCGCCAAGCAATGCATCCTTCGCCACGCCACAAACTGCGTCAGATAACTACATTGGGGGATTCATGAACGAAGCTCTCGACTCGATTCAATGGGCTGCATTCGCGCTGTCCCTGCTCGCGGCCTGGCTGGTCGCGTCGACCAAAGATAGTCGCAGGAACGTTGGCTTTTGGGTATTCCTTGTGAGCAATGTTGCCTGGACGATCTGGGGCGTGCATACGTCCGCCTATGCGCTTATTGCCCTGCAGGTGTGTCTCGCGGCGCTCAATGTTCGCGGCCTGGCTAAAACCAGGCAGGACAGTTCATAGCGGGCGAGCGACTGCGGCCTCTGGGCTTGTGGAGAAAAGTAGGGATGGGCGCGAAGCAATCCACGCTCAGGCTCCTTCAGCGGAATCGCCCACGCGCACACACCTGACAGTCCTACGCGGCGCTGGCGTTCGCGCCCTGACACCGTGGTCATGAAAAACCTATTCCTTAGAATGCTTGCGCCAATGCTCGTATGCGGCGCTCTCAGCGCCGGAGTGACGGGCCAAGCCCTGGCCCAGTCCACGGGTAACCCAAAGGGAACTGCGGCGCCGCCTACCGGCGACGCGCAGAAGGCGCCAGCGGCTCGGACGCCCACCGGCGGATTCGGCGAGAGCGGAAAGATCATCACGGACGAAAGTACGGCCAGGGCTCGCACTCAAACGAGCAAGCCGCCAGCCTCGATCGGCGGTGGCAAGGCGACCCGTGACGGCAAACCAGGCAGGTCCGGCAGCGGCGCGGCCGCCGGCGGCGCAGACCCCTCTGCCAAACCGGCGCCCCAGTAGACCGCCAAAGCGCAGCGAGCCCGTCATTTTTACAGCAAGGAAATACATGGCCACCAGCAGCAGAACACTGTGGAAAGGCGCGATTACATTCGGACTCGTCCACATTCCAGTCGGCTTGCACACCGCTAGCATTGAGCAAGGGGTCGACTTTGACTGGCTCGACAAGCGCAGCATGGATCCCGTGGGCTACAAGCGCATCAACAAGAAGACAGGCAAGGAGATTGACAAGGACAACATCGTCAAGGGCGTGGAGTACGAGGACGGCAAGTACGTGGTCATCTCCCCCGACGAGATCGAGGCGGTTTACCCGCGCACCACGCAGACCATCGAGATCCAACGGTTCATCGACGCCAACGAGATTCCGTTTGTTTACCTAGAGCGGCCCTATTACGTTGCTCCCATCAACAAGGGCCAGAAGGTGTACGCGCTGCTGCGCGAGGTTCTCATCAAGACCGGCAAGGTTGGCCTGGCCAAGGTAGTGATCGCCACCAAGCAGCATCTTGCAGTGTTGGTGCCGTCGGGCAAGGCGCTGGTGTTGAACCTGCTGCGTTGGGGCGACGAAGTCAAAACACTTGAAGGTTTGGAACTGCCGCCGGCCGGCGTTAAGGGCGCTAATGTCACCTCCGCTGAGATGAAGATGGCCGAGCAACTCGTCGGTGATATGTCAGGCAAATGGAACCCTGATGACTTCAAAGATGAGTTCAAGCATGCGGTGATGAAGATCGTCGAGAAGAAGGTGAAGGCCGGTGACACCGAGACGGTGATCCAGCCAGAAGAAGAAGCTCCTGGCGAGTCCGCTCAGGTCATCGATCTCACTGAACTTCTCGCGCGCAGCTTGAAGAGTGGAAAGGGCGCCAGGGCGCCGGCCAAGGAATCATCGACTGCTGATGGTGAGGAAAAAGAGAAGCACCCCGCTCGAAGAACCGTAGCAAAAAAGGCGAAAGCCACGGCTGCGGCAAAACGCAAGGCTGCCTAGCAATGTGCATGCAAAGTGGCCCGTGCGCGTAGCGACCTATAACGTCAACAATGTCGTGTCGCGCCTGCCTCAGCTGTGCGCATGGCTAGACGTCACCCAGCCAGACGTAGTCTGCCTGCAGGAGCTCAAGTGCGTCGAATCTAAGTTTCCCTACAAGGAGCTCGCCGCCCTCGGCTATGAGGCGCTCGTGCACGGGCAAAAGACATGGAACGGCGTCGCAATCCTGGCGCGCCGAACCGCCCCGCTGGAGATACGGCGTCAGCTTCCTGGGGACCCGGCGGATAAGCAGAGCCGATACCTCGAAGCAGCCGTCAATGGCATCGTAGTCGCGTGCCTGTACCTTCCGAACGGCAATCCCTGGCCAGGTCCAAAATTTGAATACAAGATGGCTTGGTTTGAGCGCTTGACTCGCCATGCTGCGACCTTGATTCGAGCCGGCCATCCCGCGGTGCTTGCAGGGGACTACAACGTCGTGCCCACAGACGCCGACATCTATTCAACCGTGTCTTGGAAAGACAATGCACTATTGCAGCCCGAGGCTCGGGCGGCATTCCGGAATTTGGTGAAACGGGGATGGACGGACGCTCTCAAGCTGAAGCAGGCCGATCAAAGGTCGTACACCTTTTGGAGCTACCTTCGTAACAGGTGGCCCCGGGATGCCGGCATGCGCATAGATCACCTCTTGGTGAGCAAAGCCCTCGTTCCGCGGCTCGTTTCGGCCGGCGTTGACAAAGCCGTGCGCGGCCTTGAAGGCGCCAGCGACCATGCGCCCGCCTGGATCGAACTCGAAGGGCCGGCGTAGGGCGCACGTTTCACGCTGGCCTCTCAGGGTCCGGGAAGGCGAGGGCCGCCAGACGACTGCGACGGAAGGGAGTCCATGCACCTTCCGGCTGCGCGAGCCGATCTGCAGCCGCGTAGAGCACGGCAGGATTGCCACCCAGCCCAATGTGGCTGCCGAGGACCTCGATGTTTTCAGAGTTGGATCCCGCAGGGATAACACTGACGCGCCACGACACAACCCCGTCGGATCGACTGTAGATCGACGTCGTTGGCATTCCGAGCGGCTGCGCGACGAGCCTCTTCACACTGGAATCGGCCATGCGACTCCCGTTGAGGGCCTGATAGATACCCTTCGCGTTCGTGGCATCGGGGCCGCCGCTGATTGGGCTGCCGAGCGTAATCACGCTGCGGACCAACTCCGGGCGGCGTGCCGCCAGCAGTCGGGCGAATGCGCCACCCAGGCTCCATCCCACGATACTGACTTTGCGCTGGCTCTCCTGCGAAAGCTGCTCGAGTTGAACAAGCAACCCGGATATTAGTTTTTGGCGGTAACCCAGATTCACACCTAGGTTCCACCCCTGTGCGTCGTAGCCCACGCTGCGCAGATAACGTCGCAACACGAAGGTAGAGGAGTCTCCTGCGAGGAAGCCGGGCAAAACAAGCACGGGGTGCCCATCGCCTCGCGGCGCAAGTTGCATTACCGGCCAAAGGGCCAAGCTCGCGCCGAACTCAAAGACAGCTCGACCCTCAGCAAGCAGCATCGCCGCTGAAGGCGCAGCGCTGCGGTCGGTCGACGAATCGTCGTACAAGGAAGGGAGTACAGCGTGGTTCATGTAGTAGCACCTGATCTGCGCGGTAGCGCAGATATATGTTCAGGCGACCGCGCCGGTGAGTTCGGCCATGAGTTCTTCCTTTCGGGCAGTGAGCGTCTCGCCCATGCCGACCAGATCAAGCTTGCGAGCCGCGCGGGCCTTCACGAAAATCTCCGCGCGTTCTTCTTTCACGTGATGGTCGATGTATTCGCCTAGCACCGTGACCTTGGCGTCAAATTTGTCGTCGACGTCTGCAGCCTGCTCTATCTGAGCGATCAGGTCCTTGGCGCTGGCGTGTTCCACTTCTGCTTCGTCCAGCAGGTCGGTGTCCTTGATCGCTTCACGCAGCACTGGGTAGAAGATTTCTTCCTCAATTTGAGCGTGCACGGTGAGCTCGAGGCAGATCTGGTTGGCCAAGTCTCGCTTTTTTTGACTCGCACTGGCGGAGCGGGATTTCGTGAGCGCCTCGTATTCCTTGAACATCGCTTTAACCTTTCGGTGATCAGCGTCGAGAAGAGTGCATGCATCAGGGGTAGAGCGTGTGGTGGCCATCTGGGAACTCCTGTTTTTTCAAGTGGGATCTGGACATTGGCCTCTGGGTGCCGCCATTGAAGTAGGACGGAAGCCATCACGGCATGCGCAACTTAAGAAAAGACCGGCACGAGGGGGGGCAAGATGGCCCGAATGGCTGTAGTTCGTACCAGCCCCTTCAGACAGCCGCTTAGAAAAGAAAGCATCCACGAAGAGCCGCCTTGAGAGGCCAGGCAATCACGCGACGTCCAGCGTCCAGTCTGTTTCGTCCGGGGGAGTTGCCCATCTCTGACAACACGCCGCGATGGCCGCTCAGCGCGCTTTTCCCATGCCCTCAGCTGCGTGAAAAGCTTTCTCGCTCGGCATACTGATGGGTCCATGTCGTAGGCCACGTCCCAGCACTCGATCTGGTGTTCCGCATGTGCGGCCTGTATGTCCGTCACGTTGGCGGCATTGACACGAGGAAAGCTGCGCGCAGACCCCTCGCAATCTCCTGGCGCAGCGCCGCGAACGGCGAGCCTGATCGTCATGTACGTGCGACCACACTTCACTCGTCGCGTTGCGCTCTTTCCTTTCGCGAACGATCAGAGTAGGGGGAACTGCCTTCATTTTCGGTAGTTCCCACCGCAGCATCCCCTTTACGCACAGGTTGCGCCGGCTCAGACCTGCCGGCCTGCTGGTCCGGCCCTTCGCCTCGTTCACTTGAGGTTTTCGCTGTTTGCTTCATCGCCTTTTGAGCGGGAAGCGCATGTTCGGGCTTGTCCTTCGATGGGTCAGTCATGATTGCTTGTTCTGAAAGCTACGACCGTCCTCCCTCGCTCGATGGAAAGATGTCGGACGCCGGCCTGTTCGGGCGTGACTAGGCGGTCTCGCCTTACGGGCCCTTGCCTGGCTCGGGGGGCACCTGGCTAGTAAGGTGATCCGTGAGCGAAAGCCATGTTTGATAGTCGATCACTAGGATTCGTCGTCTCGCGTCTTTCATGCGCGGTTTCCCGGCGCGCCTTCTTGCATCTGGAGCGGGTGGGGGGAGATCCAAAGCGTGCTGGTAGCGTTTCTTCATAGGGCAAAAAATGCTGCTGAGCGTTGACTGGCGGCGGCGACTTCACTTGGCTAGATGACTTGCCCGGCCTGAAGGCGCCGGAACGCACTGAAATGCCGAATCGCCTTTTGCTTCTCTCCGATGTCCGCGTACAGCAGCGCAGCATTGCGGTGAGCGTCAAGAAGATCGGGCTGCAGACGAATCGCCTCCTCGTAGCTCTCCAGCGCGCCATCGACGTCACCCGTGCCCTCATGCGCCACGGCACGATTGAAATGCATCAGCGGATCGTCGGGGCAGAAGCGAACGCCGTCTTCGTACAACTCGACCGCAGAGTGGCAACGTCCTGCTTCACAGAGCATGAAGCCGAGATTCAGATATGCGTGCGCGTGGGTGGGTTCCTCCACAAGGATCTGCCGATACATGTCCTCGGCAGCGCGCGGCGCGCTCTCTTCCAACGCCTCAGCACGAGCGAACAAATCGTTCACGTCGACGCCGCTTTGCGTGGGCGGTGGAGACGGCGGCAAACGACTGACGGAGCCGCCGCCGGCAGCGAGCTGCAGGTCCAGGATTAGCTGGCCTGTCTCCGGCTCCCAGTGCGCTTCCGCAGAGCGCACTGTCACCTTGTCTCCCTCCGCCATGATGCGAATGCCAGCAAGAGGAAATTCTGGCGGCATCGACGCTTTAAGAAGACGCAATGAACGCAGGATCTGCCTCGTCGGGATGCGTGCTGCCCGCAACTCATTGGCGGAGCGCAAAAGCACTTGGTCTTGGAACGAAAAGCGCCAGCTCTTTCCTTCTTCCTTTTCCGGCGCGACGAACCCCAGCTCGATGAGCCGGAGCACCGCGTGTTTCGAAAGACCAAAAAATTGATTCACAGTGCGCTTCGTCGCAACTGAGGAAGTCTTGATCCTGGTCACCGCTTCAGTTTCGTGCGGCCGGCGAGCGTCGTCTTTGTTTGCACCGCCGCTTTTGGAGCCCGTTGTGCCTTGGCAGCGGGACGCCGGATCGGTGTGACCACTTGACTCGAGGCCGCCTTCGCCGCGCGCGGTCTTTTCGCTGCCGTGCTGAATTGCTTCTCAAGGCTGGCCATCAGCATTTGGGTAAGGTCGATGACCTGGGCCGAGCCGCCGTCTTCCGGGTGCTCTGCGGCGATTATTTCTTCGCCGGCAATCTTCGCGTCGATCGCCTCGAGGATGCGCTTCTTTTCCTCGTCCTCGAACATCGTTGGGTCGTAAGCGTCCTGGGAAATCTGGTCGATCAGCTGCAGCGCCAACTTCAGTTCAGCGGCGGACGGCTCGAGCTTCTCGATGTTGAGGTCTTTCAACGAGCGCACCTCTTCGGCGTACAGCAGCTGCTGCAGCACCAGGCCGTCGTCCTCGGCCCGCACTTGCACCGCGTACTGCTTGGACTTCCATGCCCATTTCGCGAGCGCGCAGCGGCCGCTTTCCAGCATCGCCTTCTTCAGCAGGTTGTAGGGCTTGCCACCGCGCTTGTCCGGCGCCAGGAAGTAGGGCTTGTCGTAGTAGATCGGGTCGACTGCATCTGCAGGGATGAAGGCCACGATGTCGATCAGGTGGCTTGCGCCTTCCTCCAACGCCTTCAGCTCCTCGGGCTTGAAGATGACGAAGCGGTCTTCCTCGAATTCATAGCCCTTGACCATCTCAGCCCGCGGGACGATCTTCTTCGGATTGTTCGCAGCCACGTACTGCTGCTTGACCCGCAGGCCTTCCTTGGAAAGCATGTTGAAGTGGACCGCGGATGAACTTTCCGTCGCCGTGTACAGGCGAACAGGAATCGAGACCAATCCGAAGCCGAGAGACAGGGAAGCGATCGAGCGAGCGGTGGCCATGGAGATCTCCAAGGGTGGTCAGTGAAAATGCCACTCTCTCGCGCTATCGTGCGAGGTCAAAACGCCGGAAGAGCGCGAAAGGAAATACCTACATGCCGATGGATTATCTTCGGAGCATCGAGAACGCAGAATTCCCGCTGCAGGTGCAAGATCCCAAGCAAATCAACAACTTAGCGGTGCTTAAGGCCGCTGGTCTGGTACGGGCTGAGTTTGTCCGTACCGGGAAGCTCACACCTGGAAGCGAGCTGCTGGAGGTCGCTACGGTCCTTGGCATCACTCCCGTGGGCAGAAAGGCGCTGGCTGAGGATCGAAAAGACGATTCGCTTCCTAGTAAGAATTTGGGCTAGGCGCTGGCGAGCCTTTCCAGAAAGTCCAGCAAACCGTCTATTTCCGTCGATTTATCGAACACCGCGTCCGCGCCCAACTCCAAAGCTCGGCGCCGGACTTCGTCTGTTGCGTAGTTCGAAAAAATAACCACGCGCTGGGCCGACGTGCGTCCCTGACACCGCTCGACCACATTCAACCCTGACCCTTCGCGCAAGAACAGATCAACGACGGCAATATCCCAGCCGTCGTGCGATTCCAGCCAGGCAATCGCGTCGGCCTCCGTTTCAGCCACGCCGTCTACACGGGCGTCTGACAGCGCCTCGAGCGTCGGAATCAGGTTGTCGCGAATAACCTTGTTGTCTTCGACGAGGAGTGCATGCAAAACCATGCGTTGAACGTAGCTGCAACTTCGATGCAGTTTGTAGGAGCGCACGTCAGCGCGCGGTCGTCCGACACTGCACGAGCCACTGAAAGGCTACTTTCCGAATGCTGGCCTTGTGTGAACCCTCCTGGCCAGCCCCTTTCGATGGTTAGTCGTAAGGGATTTCGGCCCAGCTCGCGCGCTGGGCTCTTTTTTTGTGAGCCACACCGAAACGTGTCGACCGATCTTAAAAAATCGCCGTGATGGCTCCTACAAGCAGGCCGGCAAACCCCCGCCATCGCCACGCTCGAGACGACTCGTTGTTTCATCAGATCGCAAGGCCTGACATGCAGATGCTCAGCGTCGCGAGCCACTCCGCGCGCTCGCACGCTTTCATGTGGGCTTGGAGACTTGCAATGTCTCTCTCGACACCGGTGTCGCAGGCTTTTTCAACCTGTCTCACCCGCGTGTGTGCCAAATTCATTTCGGCCCCCCGCAGAGGTTGTGCCCTGATCCAGAGCGTCATGGTTTCTTGGACAGCATCTTCGCCGCTTCCTTGACGTCACCGAGCTTTTTGTGGGCGCTGCCCGCTGCTTTGTCAGCCGCGCCCTCGCTCTGAAGCTTGTCGCTTCCGACCGCCTTGCCGGCGGTCTCCTTCACGCTCCCTTTGGCTTTTTCCAAAGAGCCTTTGGCTTGGTCCTTGTTCATCGTGAACCCCATGAGAGACGGAGGCACATGCCACCGCAAAGGACGCCAACGGGGCGCCACCGCGAACTGTAGGCATCAGCATCGGTCGGGTGCCGTCCGAAAGCGTCGATCGAAAACCAAAGCACTTCGCGCGTGCGAGCAGGATCAACGGAGAAAAAGCGCGATCAAGGTATGACTGGAATTGAAACGCGAAGGAAGAAGGGCAGAAGTGAACGCTCGGCAATTTCCTTTGCGCTTCTGAAAGAAAGGTGAGCACTTGAAATCCCCGGCTGGGGCGCGCTCGCCATTTTGGCTACGGCCGCTATCCGTCATTCGCGAGGCGCGACATTGCTCATTCAGGCTCAATGCTGCCGTCGCCCACGGGATCAGCATCTTCGTCTTCGCTCGTCATTTCAAGTCGCCACCGAATAGCGCCTGCATCGAAAGCCGCGGAGGCAGAGTCGAATTCCTCCTCGGAGGCCGCGAACTCTCGCAGCTGGTCGACATCCTGGCCGGTGTGCTCGAGCAAAAGTCAGTGGTAGCTGCCGGGGTGGTCAGGGTCCTCGATGACGGTCAACGCCAGGTGAGATAACTTCATTTCTTCTCCTTCGGAGGAAGCCGGCCCTGCAGGGCAAGCTCGATGACGCCTTCCGCGAACGCGTACTGCTGATGGCTCAAAGAGGTGCCGGGAACCAGTAGCCCGACCCTCTCGGCCAACGCCTGCAGGATGGCCCGGTTCGACTCAGGTTCACTCGGCAAGGGGATGGCTGCATCTGCTTCGGACATTTGTGCTCCTTCTCACGGCTGCGACGTTGTCAAGCCGGGACATGCTTCAGCGAAAGAACCATACGACAGCACGCCACCAGCGGCGCCAAAACCTTGGCCGCTCATTCCCCTTTGGCGGGCGTTGACGAACGCCCAGGCTGTCCAACGGCATGCTCGCGCCGTCATCGTTTGTACCCCAGCCGTTTCATGGCCTCGGCCAGTGGCTGGCGCGTCTTCCAGTATGCAGACCATGGATCCTCGGTCTGAAACGACATGTGCTCCCGGGCGGTTCGAACTTTCCACTGGGCACCACTTTTCAGTTTATCCAAGTCGGCCCAGCTGACAGGAATCGACACACCCAACCCCGGCCGGGCCCTGGCGGAAAACGCTGCCGCGGTGGTGGCACCGTGCCCGTTGCGCAGATAGTCGACAAAGAGCTTTCCGACCCGGTTGCTCGGGCCGCTCTTGGCCACGAAGCGCGATGGGATGGTCTTGGCCAAGTGTTGGACAATTGCTTGCGAAAAACTTTTGACAGTGTCGTAGTCGTAGCGCGGTGCCAGGGGCACGACGATGTGCAAGCCCTTGCCGCCGCTGGTCTTCAACCACGATTCCAGGCCCAGGGCACTCAGCATCGACCGAACCAACGTGGCAGCCTCCTGGATGTGCTCCCAGCTCGTGCCCTCGCCGGGGTCCAGGTCGAAGATCATCCGGTCCGGCTTGTCGATCGCCTTGGCCAACGAATTCCACGTATGGAACTCGATCACATTCATCTGTGCAGCACCCACGAGGGCCTTGGCGTTGCCGACCTCGAGCAGGGCGGCGTGGCCCGGCCACAGGTTTTCGGGGAGCTCGGTGATGCCCGGGATGCCGATCTTCTCGCCGTGCTTCTGGAAGAAAAGCTCCCCGCCGACGCCGGCAGGACCGCGCACCAGCGAGCAGGGCCGTCCCTTCAGGTGCGGCAAAATGAAGCTGGCCATCGACTCGTAGAACCGCACCAGGTCGAGCTTCGTGACGCCCGAGGTGGGATCGATGACCCGCTCCCCGTGACTGACCTTCACGCTTCCCACCGACGACCCAGCTGCCTTTGACGCGCCCGCACCGGGCGCCGAGACCACCTTCGGATGTTCACGCACAATCGCCTTCGCCGGTTTGTCGTCCCGAACGCCCATGAACGACGCGTGTCGGACCTGGCCGTCAGGGGTCCATTCGGCAAAAGTGACCTCTGCCAGAAGGATCGGCTTCACCCAGCGCTCGCTGCCGGCCTTGCGCTTGGACCAGCGACCGGGCTTGGATGCTCGCTTGCCGAAAGGCGATGCTCCCACCTCTAAAGCCGCGAGCCTTTTCTTTAGTGCTGTCGCCTCGTCGACGCCCCAACCGGTCCCGACGCTGCCCGCCGACACAAGCTCGCCGGAGGCATCGTGCACGCCCAGTAGCAGGCTGCCGACCTGCAGCGCGTTGTCGGTGCGATCGGTGTATCCGCAAATCACGAACTCCTGGCGAAGCTTGCATTTGAGCTTCAGCCAGGTTTCGCTGCGGCGCGACACATAGGGCGCGTCAGCGCGCTTCGCGATCACACCTTCCATTTGCATCTGGCAAGCCGAACGCAGGATAGAAGCCGGGTCAGCGGGAAAATCGGCGCTGAAGCGCACGTGCTCCGTCGCTTTCTCCTCGAAGAACGCCCGCAGCAGGTCGCGGCGGGCCCGCAGTGGGACGTCGCGCAGGTCAGCCCCTTCATAGAACGGGGCATCGAACACGAAAAAGACGATGCGATCCGTTCCCTGGCGTTTGTCGAACGCATTTTGAAGGGCGTTGAAGTCGGGTGCCCCGCTGGCGCCCAGCACCACGATTTCGCCATCGAGGAAAGCAGAACTCAATCCCAGCTCGGCGAGTTCCGCGACCAGGCCAGGCATCTTCCCGGCCCAGTCGTGACCACCTCGTGTGATAAGCCGTACTTGGCCCTTCTCGATGCGCGCCATCAAGCGATAGCCGTCGAACTTGATCTCGTAGAGCCATTCGCCGACGCTCGGAATGCCTGCCGCCAACGTCGCGAGCTGCGGCTTGATCGTCTGGGGAAGGGGTGATTTTTTCGCCGCTGCCAGTGGTTCTGACGTCTCGCTTGGCGAACGCCTGGCGGCGCGGTTGCTGCGGGCCGGAGCGGCCTTGCGGATGGGCTTCGCGATCACGCTGTCCGGAAGAGCTGACACCACGTCAAAGTCCGCATGCGGACGGGCGAATTCGTCCTTCTTCTTGAACAGGATCCACGGCTCCTGGCGCTCGCCGCCCTTGGCGATGTTGACCAATTCCCATAGGCCCTCGAGCTTCTGTCCGTGCAGGCGAAAGACCAGCTTGCCGGCCCTCATGCCGGCGCGCGCGTCGCCCACGGGCTCCCAGGTCCCTTTGTCCCACACAATGACCGTGCCAGCGCCGTACTGCTTGGGCGGGATGGTGCCTTCGAAGGACGAGTAGGAGATGGGGTGGTCCTCCACATGGATCGCCATCCGTTTTTCTTTCGGATCGAAGCTCGGACCTTTGGGTACCGCCCACGACAGCATCACGCCGTCAAGCTCGAGCCGAAAGTCGTAGTGCAGCCGAGAGGCGGCATGCTTTTGAACGACGAAGGTCAGAGCATCGGGATTCGCCAGTCCACCCTCCGCCGGCTCGCTGGTCACTGCGAAGTTTCGCTTTGCCTTGTACGTGGAGAGAGCGTCGCCCTTAGCCATGCTGGTGTCCTGCCGAGTGAGTTCAGAACTTGCACCATTCATCGCCGATGGGATGTAAGTCATTTGCGCGTTGTGTGCGCAAAGAAGCGATGGCGGGCATTGCCAGGCTTGCATCCTTCGAGTTCGAGAGCGCCACTCGCGTTGCGGAACCGTGGTTCCCTTGCAGAGCTCGCTGTGGCCGCAAGTGCGAGAGCTTTGCCTAAAGCGGCAGTCCGGAGGGCTCTCGTCCAATCACGTATTGAGCAAGGGCTCGTGCAAACGCTTGAAGGTCACCGAACTCGTCATCGCTCAACGGCTGTTCGACCACATCGAAGTGGCACAGCGATCCAAACAGCGCGCCTTCGGCATCCAGGATTGGCACGCCGTGGTAGGCAACTATCTCTGTAACCGCTATCAGACGGACCTTTCCACTTGTCGCTTGGGGCGCCAATAGCGATGCACCGCCATGAAAAACTTCTACTTCGCCTTGTGCAAGCGCAAAGACCGCGGGTCCCCCACCTTTGTAAGGGACATGGACCAAGTCCAAATGCGTCGCCCTAGCCAGAGTGACCATACCTAGGTGGTTGTGCGAGCCAATCCCTCCTGAGGAATAGTTCACCTTGCCAGGATTTGCCGCCGCGTAGGCCAAGAAGTCCTTGAATGTCTTGACCGGCAATTTGCTCGACACACCAATCACGTTGACGACGTTGGCGAGCATGGCGACCGGAACAAAGTCATTCATGGGATCGAATGCCAGTGTCTTATACAGCGCACCGTTGATTGCGTGCGTGATACTGCCGCCCACTTCCAGGGTGTAGCCGTCGGCTGACGCACGCAGCACCTGTTGAGCACCCATGTTGTCTCCTGCTCCGGCAGAATTTTCCACAACGACAGGCTGACCTGATTCGGGATAAAGCCCTGCTGCAAGGGTCCTTGCAACAATGTCCGCCGAGCCTCCGGGGGGGTACGGAACAACCAACTTTATAGGTTTTTGCGGATATATGCCCTGCGCTCGGGAAGGTGCGCGCCTCACTCGCGTCGCGACTTTCAACACCTGCTGAGACAATCGACGCTTTCCAATAAAAGGGTTACCACAGATCCTTGGGGGCA
>Ga0157370_10004263_pt1 | contig 16483 bp, 8 predicted proteins | sample C35metaG_FD_113463 | JGI IMG/M metagenome (GOLD analysis project Ga0157370, IMG submission 113463) | Corn rhizosphere microbial communities from Kellogg Biological Station, Michigan, USA - C3-5 metaG | ecosystem: Host-associated > Plants > Roots > Rhizosphere > Soil | place: USA: Michigan...
CGTGCCGCTGCAACTGCTCGCCTACCACGTCGCCGTGCTGCGCGGCACCGACGTCGACCAGCCCCGCAACCTGGCCAAGTCGGTGACGGTGGAATAGCGCGAAGGAGAGCACCCTGTGCGCGATGGTAGTTGGGAATAGTTGGTCCAACTAAGTAATAGATGGTCCAACCCAAGGTTTGGGGGCAACAATAGTTGGTCCAACGACTTCCATGATCGTAAGGAATAAAGTCTGTAACGCGAAATAAAGTCTGTAATGACGCTCAGACTCAGGCTGTTAAGTCGATTGATACTGACAGCGGGAGTGTCGCAGCGACACTCGTCGGGCCAGCACAATGTGCTGGCCCGATCGCGTTTAGGGCAGCCATATTTGAACTTCTCTGGCAACTCGCCTTCCTGCAACAACAGACGAACGTGCAAAAAAGCGTGCTGTCATTGGTGCAAACTGAAATTGAGCATGACTCGTTCGGCCCAAACGTAATCAACTTCGGCACGGGGTTCGTGTAGAAGCGAGAAATGGCTTAGGATGGGACCTGGAGATCTCGCAGAGGCCCACCAGGAAGGTGCCCGATGGTCGAAGAATGGATATCTGCTACTGCGGCTGGCAATGATGGGGCAGGGGCTTGACAGCATCGCACTCAAAGCTTGCGATCAAGCGGCGTATTCGTTTGCTCGCGGAAGCAGCTAAACGCCATGGTTGCGGTGCAGCATGCGCCGTGGGGACGTTGCTGAGAGCGTGGTGCGACATCGCCTACCCATCGACTCGACGTTCTTGCCTACCTTTCTCAAAGACGTTTGCCTCAGAAGCCGAGGCGGTTTCATTTGTTGAACTCCTTTGCCAGCTTGATTTTCTGGAGGCCACTTATTGGCTCAGCTCGGTGTACGCGATGCTGGCCGAAGATGCGTATCGGAAAAAGCTGGCGATGTTTTTCACTCCTGCATCTTTGACCAAAGGCTTGTTGGATGATTTGGTCGAGCAGGGTGTTGAGTTCGAAAGCCAGTCGTTCCTGGACCCAGCGTGTGGCGGCGCGGCGTTTCTAGCGCCGATCGCGCTGCGCATGCGGGACGCGCTCTTGACCAAAGGTACATCGCCCATCCGTTTGCTCAAGCACATCGAGGCGAACCTCTACGGCACAGATTTGGACAAGACACTTTGTGAGTTGTCTAGGCACTTTCTGTGCATGGCGTTGAACGAAGAGATAGAGAAAGCCGGCTACGTACCAACATTCCAGGTCCACAACGTCAACTCTCTGACGCACCTTAAGGCGCAACTAGGTAAGGTTGACGTCGTTGTCTGCAATCCTCCTTACCGAAAGATGTCGGCGCAGGAGCTTGAACCGCTTCGTGCAGTTTTCGGGGAAGTCATTGACGCGCAGCCGAACCTTTACGGTCTCTTCATTGCGCTTTGCATCAACCTTCTTCGCGTTGGTGGTTACGCAGCGATAGTCACTCCCACAAGCTTCTTGTCTGGCAAGCAATTCTGTCGGTTGCGCAGATTTCTTATGCGCCATACCGATATCGCGCACATTGGAATGGTAAGCGACCGATTTGGCGTATTCATTGATGTCGAGCAGGAGACGGCATTAACCATAATGCGGCGACGGGATGAAGAGGACCGTTCGACTATACGTGCCAATGTCTCCGTTGTGTCGGGAACTGGTAAATACAAGAATGTGGGTGAATGCGTTCTCCCCAATGAGGGTAGAGTCTGGCCCATCCCTAGGTCGACGGCCGATGTTGAGCTCCTTAAGGTTGCTTCTCTGTCAGAGTTCAGGCTTTCGGACTATGGCTACAAAGTACGAATTGGTGCATACGTTTGGAATAGAGATCTACGGCCAAAGTACGAGACTTTGAAGAGGGCCAAGCGTGCCAAAGCGAGAGCACCGGTCCCCCTCCTGTGGTCACGAGATATTTCGGTTGCCAGTTCAGTGCGACTCGGGAAAGAAAGCGCAACTGACGGAGAGTCACGTTTTATCGATGTCGGCCAGAAGGCCCACTCTTCAGTTGTGACTTCGCCCAGCGTGGTTATTCAGCGTGTAACTTCCAACGACCAGCACCGAAGGCTCGTCGCCGCGGCTGTGTCTACTGATATCTACGCAAGATACGGCGGTTTCATTGGGGAAAATCACGTTGTCATCGTCGAGCAGGCGACCGACAGGCCTGCACTATCGCCAAGCAAGCTCGCGAAGCTTCTTAGCACTCATGTTGTTGATCGATATTTCAGATGCATTTCGGGTGCGACGAACGTCTCGGTCTTCGAACTGAATCAATTGGCATTGCCGAATCCGCGAGACTTAAAAGAAGCCTTATCCAAGGGCAGTTCTATGGAGGACGCCGCAGCAAAGTCTTTTGGCTTTCTTCGGGGAAATTGAATTCGGAGGGTGCCCAGACCGGGCTCAATCAATGCGACCATTCAAACCACTTATCGAGCGTCAAGCCGACCAGGCAAAATCTCGAGAAAGACTTGTCGAGCGCGCCCGCGAAGTTTCGGCTCGCGCTGCCAGTTCGACGCAATCATCTCCAAAGCAAAAGAAAGCGGCGAAGGTGGCGCCTGCACGGCCTGAGCCGATTAGGCGCGAGACGCGTTCATGGGCTGCGGTCCGGAGTGGAGATGCGCAGCTCAAATTCAGTTCCCGAGCGACAAGCGAGGCGTTGTTTTTGCAACCCTGGACGCGAGGTCTAGTTAGCGCGCTACTGGAAGCTGCAGATGTCGGGGGTACAACTCTCTGCCTTGTCTGGCCGGCTAAGTTGACGTCAGTGACCCTCTTGCACGCGATGGCTAACCTGGAACGTGTTTTTGCGAAGGACCTTCGGGGCCTGCGAACTCTCTTGTGGCCAGGTACACATTCATCCAAAGCGGCGCTGAACGGAGTGCTTGCTGATCGAACTCAGTTGAGCACCTTGTTCCGGCTTTCAATGTGGGCGGAACAGGATGGGCAAACTGAGTGCACAGCTTGGACGTCTTCGCCAGCATTTCTCGCCGCGTTGGAAGCATTGAACGATCTTCACTTTCAGCATCAGGAATTACCTAATCCTTCTCTTGCAGAATTGGTTCCAACTTTCGTTTTCGATCCGACAAGGCTGCTATGGACAACGACAGTCGAGCATCCACTTGAACGCACGTTACGCAAGGTCGATGGCTCTAATAACAGACGAAACCTGAAGGAAAAGGTGGGCTCAGAATGGAGGTCACCCGAAAGAGCGCCAGGAGCGCTCATGGTGCTCCACCACGCTGCGAATAAGGATGCTTGGCAAAAAGCTATTGACGCACCGTCGCTGAAAAATTTTGGGCGTCCTGAAGTTCTGCTATTGGACGCGACTCATGCCGCCATTCAGACGAACTACAACGCTGTTAAGCACATCCCCCAATTTTTGGGGGCCGCGCTTCGTGGCAGCCTCGGTGCGGCGGGTGCCGTGGTTGTTACTGATGATCCAAAGACTTTCTTCGTTCTGCGCGCGCAATTGTACGGGCTTAAATTGGCTCCTGTTACAAAAGTGTGGGCTGCTGAAACAAGCGACGGACTCCTGTCCGTAGCCCCTGTGAACAACGACTGGAAGCCGGAGCAGCGTAGCAACTCAAATTTCAAGGTTGGCATCGTCGATCGCGACGCATCCCAAATAGCCCTTGCATTCCAAGGATTGACAGCTTCGACGTCTGGAGAGGACAGCCCTGCCTATCAAGCACTAATGAAGGCATGCTTGTACATCTTGCGGCTGTCCAATATGCCAGCAGGCTATTCGGACCTAACAGCTTCATCGGCCGAGGTTGGCGGTACAGATTTCAGCAGCCAGCAGAGCGCGTGGACCCCGGTGAGCTTGGCGTTGAGACAGGTTTTAGAGTCGGGCGAACTCAACAGTGCACGCGCCCAGTTGGATAAAGCGATGTCTCGTGCCGAGCGGCTTATTGATGACTGGGGTGACGCAACACCCATGGCCTCCCGTTTGCTCGCAGAAATACACAAGCACGTAGTAAGAGAACGTCGAGTTACCTCCATTGTGCTGCCAAGCAATAGATATGTAGGGTTGGCGCACCGCTTTCTCCAGCGAAAGCTTGGTGCTGACTGGGCCAGTGTGGAAACACGGTTGGAATGGCACATTTTGGCGTCGGTATCCAAAACGATGACCGGGGATCAGAAGGGTAGACACTTCATTTTTGTCGGCATGAGCCCCGACGTCCTGCGAGTTTTGACTACCCATCGTGACGTGCCACACGGGACAGTAGTTCTTGTTCCTTATCGCCAGGCCGAGTCGACTTTGAAGACCCTCACGGATATGAGGGAGCTTGAAGCATTCAAGCCATACAGAGGGCGAATTGGGCTGCTAGCTCTGGAACTAGAACGCCGCCTCAAAGAGGTTCCGAACCCGATTGCAATCGAAAAGCTCATTGAGATGTCGATGACCTTTAGGTTCGAAGGTAACGAGCAATCTGACTCAGCTAGTGAGCAGAACTACTATAAGTACGAATTGGAAAATGGTGGTCGTGCGTACGCATCCGGGTGGGTCTATCGCTTCGACCTGGATGAGGACCCTCCATTCAGACGATCTGCAGCCAGTGCCATCCGTGCTGGAGAGTTCATATTCGACATGAATGACGAACTTCGCGCCAAGATCGAATCGTCCCTTCGACTCAACAATGACGGTTTCAGCTCGATTGTAGATCCCGTTCGTATGCTGCTCAGGCTCTATCACGACGATGTACAAACGCGCTGCGACCTTCTATTCAAAGCAAAAAAACGCTCATCGTTAGCACGCGAAATTTACGCGAAAATGATTGAGATTGATCCCTGGGCTGTGAATTGCAATCCGGGACGCGTGTACTACTGGCTCGCATTGAAATCAGAGGGCGACACGCGGCCTCATGCTTCAAAAGACGAGAGATCTTTCAGGGTGTTCTGCAAAGCCTTGGACATCAGCGACGAGAGAGCAAAGGACCATTGGGGATTCATTCGCAATGCTCGTCGCGTCAGCCAGTACATGGGGCGGGAACTCGTGGCGCGATACGCCGAAATCTTGTTCCAGCCCGAGAGTGCTGCAACTTACCGCAAGGTCCCTGAGGAAGTCATTCGACAGTTGCAACAGGACGCTCTGCACTGCGTGTATCGCGTGGAGAGGGTCGTCCCACCCGCTGCGCATATCTAGGTCTGACATCATAATTGTGGGGAAGGAACATGCCCGTCCTGAGCAAGAACCCGCGCGAAATTCATCCCGCCTACAAAGAGGCCGTAGTTGATAGCCTTCTAAACGGCTTGTCCGCGCGACTAGCAGGTCGTGGAGCCTTCTATAAACTGGTATACGGTACCAAGCCAAGCGCCGCGCTGATGTCAGAGTTCATCGTCCCCATGCCTTCCGAAGAGCGTGAAGGCGATGAAGAAGCGGATCCCATTCGCATCAGTGCGCACGGACTAGACTTTCAGATTTGCTCGAGTGCAAAGAGCGCGGAGCTAGACGTCTCGGTCACTGGCGCGGTGTATGTACGAATCTTGCCTACACAAGATGAAGTAACTCCTGGTGGGCGCCTCGAGGCAACATTTCCCCTCACTCGAGAGGCTCGAGCAGAAATACGGGGCAGGGTTCGTGAAGCATTGGCGACGCTTGCATCCGCTTTGCCAGGAGGCAAAGCGCATCCCGAGTGGCCGGCGAAAAGCTACGAGGCGCGCAAGTGCGTCTACGAAGGAATGAGTCTTCCCTTTGACAATCACCTTGATAGGACCTCGGTTGCCGGCGAAGACGTCGGCTCGGACGAAGCCGAAGAAAATACACATGAAGATGAATCGCGCGCTACCCAAGAGGTATCCGTGGATACTGGGACTCCGGATGCGCTGGCGGAACATATTCCCCCGCCGCCCAAGTGGCTCCGGTTAGAACTCATCCTTCCATCGTTTCACTTCACCCCTGCCAATGCCGAGCAAGATGCAAGAACGGCAACAGACGCACTAAACGCTGCAATAGCGCAACAGCTCCGGGAATGGGCTTCTAGCAGTGAGCCAAGCTTCGGTGGCCAATCGTGGGGGTATCGGCGTGGCCGCCCTGTGCGGCCATCGGACGTGCGCAATTGGCAGCAATACCTCGACTCGATTCGCGCATCGAACCTTGCAGTAGTGGTTCCGAATATCGAAATGCGATGGGTTATTCAAACTCTGCCAGATCCCGTCGATCCTAGCCGCCTCACGATTCATGTAGCCCTGGAAAATTGGACGCCCCCGCTCACCCAAACGAACTTCAAAGAGCTTGAGCCCACCCTCTTTCATGTATCAGTCAGCGTCGCAGTGCCAGCAGACGTACATCAGTTTCTGCGGCTTGATCGCGTTAAGCCTTCCTATCGTTACAACGAGTACCTCAAGTACTCGGCGATCGGCTTTAACGGTGGGGTGAACCTCACTCGAGACGGCAACACAAATCTCCTAACCACCACTTGGGCGCCTCGATACGTGTTACCTCGAATTGTTCCGACTGAGGGTGCCGTCGAGAGCAACATTGAGAAGCTTGCCCAGCCAGACTGCCTCGTGGGGCTGCAACCTCTTGTCGGCGCCTATGAGACATGGTTGACCGCAGTCGAAAGGTCCCCAGTTGATCAAGGTCTGGACGGGCCAAATGCCAGCGACGAGGAAGCAGCAGAGCGCGGCAGGTTCCATAAGGATTTAGGAGCTTGGAGAGCCGAGCTATCCGCAATTCGTTGTGGCATCGAGATCCTCAAGGCATCGCGCGCGCATTGGAGTGGTCCAGGAATTCAGAAATCTCCCTTGGGAATTCCATTTGAGGCTTGGATCTCAATGAACACCGCTATGGCGAGGGTTGCGAAAGCCAAAGGATACGACGAATGGCGATTGTTCCAACTCGCATTCATCCTGGCATCAATTCCGGCGTTCGCGACAAGAATTCCTGACTTCCACCATTTCTACACTGCAGAGGTCGCACAGCACGCCAATGCTGTCACGTTGCTGTACTTTGCGACGGGAGGTGGCAAATCAGAGGCCTTCCTAGGTCTTCTTTCGTTCGTCCTCTTTCTCGACCGCTTGCGCGGTAAGCATCGGGGCATTTCGGCTCTGATGCGCTACCCTCTGCGCCTCCTGACCCTGCAGCAGGCGCGACGCACTTTTTCGGTCATGGGAGCTGCTGAAGACGTACGCCATTCTCGGGGACACCCCGGCGAACCCTTCTCACTTGGGTTTTGGGTAGGAGGGAGCAACACGCCGAACTGGCATTCCGACGATGGATACAAGGAGGTTCCCACCGACGCAGAAGTTCCTCCTGACTCAGAGACTAAGTACCAGAACATCCAGCCCTATAAGAGCGCAAGGGAGCGGTGGCTAAAACTTTCCGGTTGCCCATTCTGCGGAAGCAAGGACGGCAGCCTACTTGCGTTGCGTCGATACTCTGGATCTGGCGCGAACACACTAGGCCACTTCTGCACCTCTCCTAAGGCGAAGTGTTCGTGGAATGCGCGATTCGAGATACCTACACCGTTGCCGTTCTACATCGTCGACGAAGACATTTATGATCTCGCGCCGTCTGTCCTCTTGGGTACCGTAGACAAACTAGCGGCAATTGGGCAATCGCAGGGCACCATCCGGAAGTTCTTCGGGATGTTCGGTTTTGCACCACTCATAGAAAACGGTAGCGAGCGCCTTCTGGTGCCCATGAAATTTCGGGATTGGGACAACCATCCAGGAACAGAATCTCGTGCACTGTTTCCATCGTTTGCGTCGGGTGAGAAGAGGTTCTTTGATCCGTTTCCGGCATTGCTGATTCAAGACGAGGCCCACCTTCTCGATGAATCGCTCGGCACATTCTCTGGACTGTTCGAGTCTGCTCTGGAAGCTGCACTTGATCAACTCTCCCCACTGCTGAAGGGTCACTTGTCCTACGAGCCGGACTCAATGGTGCGCCGAAAGATCAAAGTCATCGCTGCATCGGCAACAGTCAGTGAACCACAACGCCAGATGCGGAACCTCTATCAGAGAGATAGCACGGTTCAGTTTCCCTACCCCGGGCCGTCCCTCTACGAGTCGTTTTACGCGACGCCAATGAAGCCTGATGGGTCACTAGACGATTTGGAGCGGGCGAGCATCCCACTGAGTGATGTAGATCTTCGGAGTCATTGGGCTCGTGTCTATGGATCGGTGCTCACGAACGGACACCGCCATACAGTGGCAATGGCTGCTGTGCTTGGCCACTACCACTTGATGATAACGGAGCTGTATGAAGGTCTCAGAAGCGAAGACCCCGTCCGGGAGGAAGCTGCGCGTCGTGAGCTAATCCGCTGGATTTCTTTAGGCCCTCTGCAAGAGCAGTTCACGCGCCTGCTTAATCAGGCCGATGCGGCGACCCTACTAACTCTGATCGACTTGCATCGTATATCACTGACCTACGTAACAAATAAGAAGGGTGGTGACCAGGTCATTGATACAGAGAAAGTGCAGTTCGAGAAGCTCCATCAGGCTGAAGGCTATGCAGGATACGCACTAAATTCGGAACTCCTGTCGGGAGCGGTGTCTGCGGCGGAAATCCAAGACATCGTTCGCCGCGCAGAAGCGCGCGTTGGGGTTCACAAGCCTTTTCCCGCGCTTAGCGAAACACTTCGATCGATAATTGCAACATCTGCGATTTCCCACGGCGTCGATGTCGAAGAATTCAATGCGATGTTCTTTGCAGGTATTCCGTCAGATATCGCCGAATACATCCAGGCCTCATCACGAGTTGGCCGCACCCATGTTGGGTTTTCGCTCCTTGTTCCGGTGCCGCAGCGCTACCGAGATCGCTTCGTTCTCGAAATCCATGACATATTTCACCGCTTCCTGGAGCGGATGATTCTTCCTGCTGCAGTCGATCGGTGGGCTGAAAAGGCACTAACACGAGTGATGCCGAGCTTCTTCCAAGAGTACGTCTGCGGAATACATGCCATTGAAGCCTTATGCGCCGCCGACGACGACCAGAAGCGCAATTGCCCGATGCTTTCCATGGCTGCCGAGGTCCGTGATTTCTTGGCCAATCCAGCCAATTTGAATTCAACGGACGCATTCATGCAGAAGGCGCTTGGTCTAGCTTTCTCGCCGTCCCCCGAGGGGAAAAACTACTATCGATCCCTACTCAAAGATCAGCTAACACGCTATCAGCAAGATCTTGGAATTGATCGGCTGGTGAATGCCACCCGCTTGGTGCAGTTTTTTGCGGAGCGCAACAGCTTGCTGCGCCCCATGACATCGCTTCGTGATGTCGATCAACCTGGCCTAATTCGCGAATCGGGCATTGATGCATCATCAAAGCGGGTCAGTGAAGGTATGACAGCGCGGGCAATGACTTTCATTCGTAGAGGGTCGGGTGCGGATATCGATTCGACAGACGCAACGACTGAAGCGCGAAACTGATCAGGAGACCGAGAGATGGCAAAGGCCAAGATCATGAATCGCTCTCGCAATCAACTTGCGACGGCATATGCGCCTGAAAGTTTTTTTACCTTTGAAGGTGGCTTGGGTGCTTGCATTGCTCGCTCGTCGGTGGGCGAAGCCTTACAGCTTTCCGAATCGACAAGGGATTTGATATTCGAGCGAATGAACGAGCTCGGGCGCGCGTGGTTCGCCGCCGCAATGTCGGCAAGAGACGGTGACCCCAACAGACCACGTGTGGTTCCAGCCCAATGCCTTGATCAGGCTTTGCTCGACCCGACGCGAACCGAATTCCAATTGCCCGGCCAAGATCGCATTTATCTGTGCCGACCATCGCACATGGAGTACACACCCGCACCGCTGACCTTCGTGTGCCGTACTTGCGGCATTTTTCAAGACTACGAAACCCTGAGCGATCTGGACAGGAACCTTGAAAGGCTCTCTCCAGCGCACTGTCTGAATCCGAAACAGATGGAGCGATGCGATTGGGAGCAATTGGACGTAGTTTTTGTCCATTGGTCGGGCCACTGGGAGGCGGCATTTCCTGGTCAGTGGCACTGGAGCGAGCGCGAAAATAAAGTTGTTAAGCGGCGCGATAGCTGCGTCTGCGGTAGTCAGCTGTTCAAGTTGAATCGACGCTCGGCTGGAATTGGTGACTGGTTTTTTGAATGTGCAGTATGTGACAAACCCTTATCTCCAAAGTGGCTTCAGAACGACCGGGACACGCTTCGCATTCTCGGTCCGGCGATGGCGCCTGACCGGTTGACAGAGGTGCGCATGCAAGCGTCGCCCTATCGCGCGTCCAGTGCCTACTACGTCAAGTCGGACCTCTTCATTGATTTCAAAGACGGCGGTCAGCAACTACTTATGCGCTTACGCCCGGGCCGCGAGGACGAACTCAAAGACTTTGTTTCCAAACAGTACGGCTTCAATGCGCAGCCAATTTCGGATGAGGACGTCCAAAGAGCATGCGAAGGCAAATCCGAGTGTGCAAGGGATCATGCGGACTACCTGGATGCCATAAACCGAATTCGGCTCGCGGAGTCGCAACTGGCCAGTGTGCCAGAGGGATTGTTGCCGACCTTCAAAGGGCTCTTGGATCAAGCGTATGGCAATCGTGGCCGGATCATTGAAGATCTTCGCCAGCGCAGAATACTAATTCCAAAAATCGATTTGCCGCTCTCTGTTCTCTCTAACATTCGAGAACGACAGTCAAAATTTGCTTCGAAATTTGACCCATTCCGTCTGGCGATTGAGCACGCAACACTCAGAAGCAGCCGACTCGACGTGGAGGCCACGACAAACGGCAAAAGGCCCTATGTGCCTTTTACACGGTTGGACGAGGATCTGGCACCCGAAGATCGAGCTCAGATCGTTCAGACGCAGGCAGAAACCAGATGCCTGCTCGACAAGCTTGGTGTAGCGGATATGGGCCTCATTCGCGAGTTTGATCTATGCCGATTTAGCTTCGGGTACTCCCGCATGGAAGCCACACCGATTCTTCGCGATAAGCGAGGGATGGACATGCCTGTTCGCCTGAATCTTTTCCCCCCAGTTCGCCAAAACGACAGCATGAAGTACCCGGTATATGTTGTGCAGCAGGGCAACGAGGCGATCTACGTTCGACTCAGTGAAGAGTTAGTGTTGGCCTGGTTGAAAGGACTAGGGTGCCAAGATATGTTCTCGCTGAATTCTGGCGAGAAGGTCGGTGCTGGCTTGCTAAGCGCTGCTCAGTCGATGGACCAATTTTTGAACAAACTGCCTGAGACGACTGCTCCGCCCGTGTACTTCTACCTGTACACACTTCTCCACAGTTACTCCCACCTTTTGATGAAGCATTTGTCGGAGTACTCGGGCCTTGATTTGGGCTCCTTGGGCGAATACATCTTCCCTGCGGATCTGGCTTTCGTCGTCTACAGAAACGGGACTACGATGGATTTGGGCAACTTATCTGCCCTTTGGCGCAACTCAGGCACCGCCATGTTGACTGCGATGTTGGGCTCGAAAGCGACTCAGTGTGGAACGGGGTCACTCTGTACTCACCGCGGTGGAGCCTGTCCGGATTGCATCATGATGCCGGAGACGACATGCATCGCGGGTAACAAGCTGCTTAGTCGCTCGGTACTTCGTTCAATCGGTGGGCATCCACGCTTAGACAAGCGAGCGGACCCCATATTTGGCTACCTAGATACGATCAACAGCATGGAGCCTGCCGATGTCCGAACAGAAGCTGACGGCATTTGAACGGAAGGTTGTGGCCGGCCTTGCTCACAAGGCTGATTTGGCTGCCACACTGTTCGATGCTTGGGCCAACTTGCCGAAGGATTCGGTGCAATCAGCTAGATCTTTGATTGACGATGCGCAGCTTGGCATTACAGAAGAGAATGCTACGAGAGAGCTGCTCGGTCTCTCGGTTGGTCTCGGTCTTGTTGACGCGGTACCAACAGGATTTCAGCCTCGGAGGAATGCTCACAGTAGATTTCGACGAATAGCGTTTGCACTAAACGCCATCGACTTCTACCTCAGTGATGTGCACCGTGACGCCACTCTGGCCAAGATCGTGCTGACGAAACCACCGCGGCCGAGCATTCTGGAACAGGAACTGTCCGCACTGGGTTGGAGAACTACGGATCTTGAGCCTACAAATCACGCCTTCCACGGGATGGTTGGGTCGGCGCGGTACAGGGTGGTAGTAATGACACCGTTTTTTGACACTAAGGGTGCATCGTGGCTGCAAGAACTGCTTTCCTGTGTTGCGCCGGGAGTTGAGCGTATCCTGATTCTCAGAAGCCTAGAAGATTCCACTCGAAAGGACTATCCAATCGGCTTCAATACCATTGGTCCCTGGCTGAAGGCTGAGAGATTCCGAGTATTCAACTACTCGATTCCGCGGGTGGATGGTGGTGGCCGCGAAACCTTCCATGCAAAGGTTGTGCTTTGTGACAGAGATGTCGCTTATCTCGGGTCATCGAACGTAACTGCTGGTTCGCTCGAGTATTCAATGGAGATGGGGGTTGTTCTCAAAGGGCGCGCGGCGGCGAGCGTCGCAGAGGTCGTTGACGCGGTGCTCGCGTCGGCCACACAAATGTTGTGACCATAGTTTCAAATGTCTTTCTGTCCGTGAAAAGATGCGAGGACAGTTTTCTGCAAGCAGATGAAACCCGGTCGGTGCGCGCACCGGTCGATGGGCCAAAAATGTTCGTTCAGTGCGATCACGGCGTTATTTTTCGTCCTTCGCTACCAACGAGACGATCTCCGCAATCTCCTGAAATTCGGCCAGATACTCAGGCTGGTGGATCTCCAGCCAGCGCACGATGGACGGCTTCTTTAAAAGCTTGGCGAGATAGGCTTTGGCGATCGTTAGTTGCAAGTTGTCCTCGCCATAGGTGTCCTCCACATACTTGGTGCGACTCTGGGCTACCGCCAGTTCGCGTTCGAGCCGGGCGATCTGCTCGCGTGAAACATCCTTATCCTTCCTTCCTGACCGTGGCGCGACCAGTTGCTCATCCGGTGTCGCCGCCAGGATGGTTCTGATGAAGGGCGACGAATAGTTCTTCTGTCCAACCATCAGCTCAGCCGCCTCCATCTGACGGATGGGCTTCATGCGTTTGAGCAACTCGAACAGTAACTTTGGGCATGGCTTGTCCGCCAACTGTTCAACCGCCTCCTGGCAGATGCCATCGAGCAATCGGAAGCGACGACGAATGGCACCGACTTCCAAGTCCAGCGCCTCGGCGATCTTTTCTTCCGGCACACCACGCTCCACGGCGCGAACGATCATCCTGTGCTCCTGCACTGAGGCGAGGCGACTGATGCGCTTGTTGTAGGTATAGGCCTCATCATCTGTCGAGATAAGACATTCGACCTCCGACCACCCGAGTTCAGTGATTGCCTCCAGCCGCATCAGTCCATCGAGCAAGAAGTACGTGCCACGCTTCTTGGTGTTGGGTACGACAACGGGACACTCTACTAGTCCAATCGCACGAATCGAGGCAACGATCTGCTTGTACTTCTGACTCTGCTTTGTCGTTGCTCGAAGCGCCTTCAGCGGAAGAATTGCCGACAGAGGAACAACGCGCGTCTCGGATTCAAAGCCGACTTGTGTTGCCTCGATTTGCGGACTTAGCATGCTCACTGGACGGCACCTCGGGTCATCCTCTGCTCCAGCGGACCAGGGATCGTTTCCATCCCCTCCTTGCGCAGAAGAGCGACGAAATCTGCGCTTTTGAGGAGTGTCTGAAGTGCCTGGATGACAAATAGCAGGCGCTTCTGCGTGAAGTCCGCCTTTCGTATGAGCAACTGTTGTTTGCCGACTTCCCGCTCGAAAATCCGTCGAAGGTTTTCAGCGTTGAGCTTTCGGCTGCCTTTTCGGCCGAAAACCGATGGACGTTCAATCTTCCCGCGCACGGCCCGTTGTTCCAGTAACCGACGCAGCAACGTGAGCTTTTTCCCTTTCACGACACCTTGGGTATAAGCCTCGGCAAGGGCTGCCTGAATACCCGCATTGTCACTGCGGGCGATAGTTACCGCCAAGTAAATCGGAATCAGCCCGGTTTCGACGGCGGCTACAAGCCGTTCTTCGCCATGTTCAAGCAGCCCGAGCACCATGCCGACCCACGACGACGTGACGCCCAGCTTTTGCGCGATCTCCACTTCGTTGTAGCCGCGCTGATGCAAGCTCTCGATCTCCCGCATCAGCTCAATCGCCGGATGTTGCCGTCGGGCAATGTTCTCTACCAGGCTCATCACCAAGCAGTCTTCTTCCTTCGCCGAAACGACAATCGCCGGGATGTCCTCACGGCCAAGCGTTCGGTAGGCCTCAAGTCGTCCCTGCCCACAGACCAGATCAAACTCCATCTTTCCTTCGGGCTTTTTCCGGCGACTGACCGTGATGGGTCGCTTCAATCCGATCGTGTCGATGTTGTCCACGATCTCCCGATACTGCCGCAAGTTACGAGCCCGAGGATTGAGCACCTGTATCTGGTCAATCGGAATCATTTCGATAGGTCGCATAGCACGCCTCCACATCAGGCCACATGGCTCAAGGGGCGCCGTTCGGCCAGCTGGTATAGCGCATCGAGCACATCGAACCGATAGGCATCCAGGGTGACTTCGTTATCTTCTTCGGCCAAACGGAGCGGGCGCAGTGGCAGATCGATCCGTGGGAACAGGTAATAGTCGAGTGCGGTGTGTTGGTCGGCAGCCATGCGAACCACCACAGTGATATCTGGCGCGAGGCTGGTGTCAAATCGCAGATGCCACCGGAAGGTGCCGCTCGGTAGCTGCAGGCAGCGTGCGATGACGATGGAAATCGTGAATTCGTCATTGACCACGAGAAGGCCAGTTCGCTCGTCTTGAAATACTGAGGCGTCTGCATTTTTTAGCCCAGCAATGACATCCGCGATGACGTTCGGCACCATGGCTCGGAGTGCTTGGTTAATCTCCAGGTAGCGATAGTCGCGGTGTGGTCGAAACCCGATCAGTGAGTACGCGCGCACCAGTCCACCGAAACGGGCCCGGTAAGCACTGGCGGAGGGCATGCCTTCTTGTTCATCGATCAGCAATCCCGAAAGGGCGCCGGTTTGCTCGTAGAGGGACTGAAGGAGCTGCAGCATGGAGGCGTCGTCCATGCGCTGTGACCTGGCAGCAATCGCTTCTTGTGCACGAGTAAACCATTCCACTGGGATGATGGGATCGAACGCAGCGTCCCGCCGTACCCACATGTCCGGATGGTTGTGTACCCGGCGTTGCTTGAGCTTGAACGAGGTGCGGTTGTAGACGTTGTTGCCGATATATTTTTCGTTGGTCAGGATCTGGTGGACCGTGCCACGTGTCCAAGCACGCTCCTGATCCGTCTGCTTGCCAGCAGCGTTCAGCGCATCGGCGATGGTCCGCTCCGGTTTGCCCGACTCCAAGAACTCTCTATAGATGTATCGGACGGTTGCCACTTCGTCGTCAGGACCAGGGACAAGCACCACGCGATCCGTTTGCAGGCTCTTCTTCTCGCCATGCCGCAACGCGCCTTTCGGCACCCGGTTTTCATCAAGCAGCATGCGGCGGAGCCCAAAACCCGGCGTTCCTCCTTGGCGGAAGCCCAGTTCAATGAGACGGCATTGTCCCTGGAAGACCTTGTTGGACAGTTCGCGGCTGTATTCGCCGGCCATTGCCCGTTTTACGCTCTTCATGATGGTCGCCATGGGGCTCCCATCGTTCTCGAATGGTTCGGTGCAATAGAGCACTTGGATGCCGGAGCGACGGCACAGGTATTCGTAGTAGGCTCTCTCGTCAGCGTGCTTGAAGCGCCCCCAACGACTGATGTCATAGACCAGGACGGCGTCAAAGTCCCGAGAGCCGGACTGAACATCCTGAATCAGCTGCTTGAGGGCTTGGCGTCCTTCGAGGCTGAGTCCACTCTTGCCCTCATCAGCATAGGTTTGGACGATGACCATCCCGCGCTGAGCGGCGTATTTGCCGATGGCTTCGCGCTGGTTCTCGGTGGAGTAGCGCTGGTGGTCCGTGGACATGCGGACGTACTGGGCGGCCCGCACCGGTTGCCCATCGCTGCTCTGACGCGAAGTGTTTCCCCGCCGGCCCATCTTGGTGCCTGGGACGCATCCCATTGCAGTAGAGGACTACGATGATTAGGCAATTTGTTGGATATTGTCAAGTAATTCCAACATTTGAAGGGTAGCCTACTTGGATGGAACTGCTTTCCGACGGCGAGGACGGGATACTGACAGCGTCTCCAAAAACTGCAGGAGCGCATCTTGCTGTGGCTCTGCCAGCCTGCGGAACCGATCCAGCAGGCGGATATCAGTGGGTCGCATGGGTTGAGGGAGGCTTACAGCAACCAACTCCCATGGGTGGCAGGTCAACGCTTTTGAGAGACGAAGCAGCCACTCGACGGTGAGACGACGCTTACCGTTCTCAAGGAGACTAATTTGCTGGTTGGTTGTGCCAACTTCGGCCGCCAGCTCTTCAAGCGATAAGCCCCGCGCTTCGCGAAGCACTCTAATACGATTGTCCACGCTCTGAGGAAGTCCTGTTGAGATTCGCAATTGTTCGCCAAGGTATCCGTTAAGGCGGTCGGCTGGCGAGTTGGA
>Ga0157370_10004265_pt1 | contig 16473 bp, 9 predicted proteins | sample C35metaG_FD_113463 | JGI IMG/M metagenome (GOLD analysis project Ga0157370, IMG submission 113463) | Corn rhizosphere microbial communities from Kellogg Biological Station, Michigan, USA - C3-5 metaG | ecosystem: Host-associated > Plants > Roots > Rhizosphere > Soil | place: USA: Michigan...
CTGGTCTATATTTCGCCGCTTTTTCGACCAATAGAACAACTATTGGCCTTCAAAATCGTCAAAATCTACCCTCACCCAGTCACATTTTCGCTTCGATTCTTCAAGTCCGACAGGCTGCTAGGCCCTACTTGCTTGCACTGGCCATGCAGTAGCATACATAACTCTTTCAGCAGAAGCGAGTCCATAGCGATAGCCAAAGAAATTACAATGAAGAGCAGTCGCAGCAGATCAGGGTGATAAGCTGGAAATCAGATCTTTCAGGATCCTGGAATCCACCGGCTTCGTAAGATGGTAATCGAAGCCCGCGTCCCGGGAGAGCCGGCGATCTTCCTCCTGGCCCCAGCCGGTCAGTGCCACCAGTTTGATGCCATTGAACTCAGGTTGCTCACGGATACGCCGTGCAACATCATAGCCGCTCATGCCCGGCATGCCGATATCCATGAGGAGCGCATTGGGCCGATAATCGGGGATTGCCGCCAGTGCCGCCGGCCCGCTGTTGACGGTCTTGGCATTCAGCCCCATGGACTCAAGCAGCAGGGCAAGGACTTCAGCCGCATCATGATTGTCGTCGACCACCAATACGCGTATGCCGGGTGGGGGTGGAATCGCTTTCCCTGGTTCGGCGGCACTTTCGCGAGCAGGCTTTTCAGACAGAGGCAGGCGCACGACAAATTCACTGCCTCGATCCCGTCCTCCGCTCATGGCTTCCACGCTGCCGCCGTGCATTTGCAGGAGGCGGGCCACGAGGTTGAGCCCGATCCCCAGACCTTCCTGTGTCCCGACGCCGTTGCGGCGTTCCTGGGCAAACATATCGAAAAGACGGGGCAGCATGCCAGCCAGGATGCCTATCCCGTTGTCACGCACCGATACCACGGCATCCTCATCTTCCTGATGGGCGGTCAGCCATATCTGTCCGCCTTTTCGGGTGTAGCGCGCCGCGTTGTTGAGAAGATTCCTGAATACTTGCTCCAGGCGCACGGCGTCGGCATATACAATCAAAGGCGCCTCGGGAATAAAGACGCTCAATTTATGTTCTTTTTCGTTGATCAGCGACATACTCGCCTCGATGGCATTGCGCAGCACAACGGCGAGATTGACGGGAGCCTGTCGCAACTCGATCTTTCCGCTGCTGATACGCGATATCTCCAGCAGATCGTCCACCAGGCGGACCATATAGTTGACTTGCCGGTTTATCACCGGTAGCAGACGAGGGATAGCCTTGACCCCGTCCGGGCGCGCGATGAGTGCCAGCGCATTGGAAATCGGCGCAAGCGGATTACGCAGCTCATGCGCCAGCGTAGCCAGAAATTCATCCTTGCGCCGACTGGTCTCCACCAGGGCTGCTTCCGCATTGACCGCATCGGTAATGTCGATCGACACGCCAACGTGCCCCGCGTATTCGTCGTCAGCGGTAAACCACGGCAGCGCGTAGGATTCAAGCCATCTCCATTCTCCCGTCTCAGTTTTGACCCGGACCCGTTGTTGAAAACGCGAGCGATCCCGTAGCGCCTGCTGGAGCGCCGCCATGTAGCCGGACGCATCGTCGGGATGAATAATCGACTGCCACCCGGTGGGCATCAGCATGTCAGCGGTCATTCCGAACATCTCCATGAACCGCTGGTTAAGAAAAACCGCATTCCCGTGCGTATCCACCTGCCAGGTCAGGGCGGGAGATGCCTCCGCCACGGCGCGGAACCTTGCTTCACTCTCGCGCAGGCTCTGTTCCGCGCGCTTGCCCTCAGTGATGTCGATGATATATTCGACCCCTTCATGCTCGCTGAGCTGCTTCGCTACAAGCAAAGCCCACCAGCGCGAACCATCCTTGCGGAAAAATTCCTTTTCATAGGGTGTAGTGCGCCCCGTGGCCTTGAATTCCTCGATAGCCCGCAGCGAAACCGATGTCCATTCCGGTGGCGTCATTTCCTCGCAACGCAATCGTCCCGCCTGCTGATCCTCGCGGCTGAAGCCGCTCATTGCCAGAAATGCATCGTTGGCTTCAGTGATCCGGCCTTCCACAGTCAGGAAGATAATGCCTACCGTGTCGATTTGAAGGGCACGGCGAAAACGTTCATCGCTCTCGCGCAGCGCTTCCTCGGTTTTTTTACGCTTTTGCACGTGCGTGGTAACGTCGATGCCATGCCCCAGGACGTGCCGGCAAGTTCCATCGGCGTCGAACAGAGGCAGATAAACAAGATCGATAAAGCGTTCCTCCGGCACACCGCCCGGCGTACGGATGAGTGTCATCGGCAGCTCGAATCCCATGAAGGGCTCGCCGGTGGCCATTACCTCGCTGAGCCGGTGCTGATAGCCGCCATGCGCCGTCTCAGGGAGCGCTTCGAATGCGGGACGGCCAATCAGTTCACGGTGGCCGACCAGTTGGTAGTATGCGTCGTTGGCGAGCTCGAATACGAATTCCGGTCCTCGCAGCACATGCAGGAAAGAAGGCGCGTTACGGAAGACTTCCTCCAGCAGCTGGATACGCTTCGCTTGCAGCGCTTCATTGAGCCTGACCCGCTCCGCCTCAAGCGCTCGGGCGCGGATCAAACCGGTCGTCTCGTTTACCGTTACGAACACGCCGCCCGGCGCAGGCGCATCCCTTCCGGCATCACTCCCATCGGCGACGCATGCCTCTGTAATACCGCCCGGGACGGGGCTGAAGGTAAGTTTGAAGAAAGCCTCCTCGGGCGTTCCATGACGCTCGATGACCAGCCGCTTGTCATCGAACATAAAGGATTCCCGCCGCTGCATGACGCCGTCGCAGATAGGCTCAAGGAAATCCCATACCTCTGGCCAGCATTCCCGCACCGGCTGGCCGAGCCCCCGGGGATGCTTGGCGCCCATCAAATCGCGATAACGGTCATTATAGATCTGTATCAGCTTCGGGCCCCAAAGCAGCAGTCCGGCCGACGGCAGCGGCAGCAGCATGCCGACCGCAAGCCGGAGGCTTGGCGGCCATGCCGGGATGGGCCCCAGGCCGGATTCATCCCAGTCACGGGCGTAAATGAGTTCGCCCATCTCGCTTCCGCGCAGCCAGGGCGGCATGTCCGGGATTTCCGACGGTTTCATGGATGCTTGTTCCCGCGTTTTTGGCTCACGCTTCTGGCGTGGATTCCCGTTTTTGATAATGGCGGTTCCGGATGATGTTTCTCAACCTTCTCATTACCATTGAAGATTAGCACAATTTGCGCGAGGCGCATTTTGCGGTTGCTTTATGGGTATCACAAGCTTCTGCAGCGTTCTCAAACACAACGCCGCAAAGCAAAATTCAGTGGCAATAATCCGCTAACGGTCGTATGATTGCCAAATTACGAGTCCTTTGTCGAGCGCCTGCTCAATTGCCAATCATTCGCCCGGTTCCTCCCGGCGCGAATAATTCTAATCTCAAAAAAATCGGGCCTGGCGTTTGTTACTATTCGCGACGAACCGACGAAAGGGATAAGGGTAGCGATGCTGGAAGAAAACGAGGAGAAACTGCTGCGCTCCGTTGCCTTGCAAACCGCGAGCACTATCCTCCGGGCGCGCGAGCGCGCCGAGCACGAACTCAAGCAAGCCAAGAAAGAACTGGAAGAGAAAGCGAAGAAACTCGATCACTCTCTCTCGATCCTGCGCGCCACCATAGAAACTACCGCCGATGGAATCCTGGTTACCGACGAGGATGGCGTGGTGCTTCGCTTCAATGAGCTTTACCTGGAAATGTGGCCGATTCCCCGGGATGTCACAAATTTGAGCCAGCATCGGCAACTGCTCAAATACTGCTGCAGGTACTTGAAAGAACCTCAACGGTTCCTGGACAGGACAGAGCAGATTTACGCAACCTGGCCCCCGGACAGCTACGATTTGCTGGAACTCTCCGACGGCAGGGTATTCGAGCGTTTTTCCAAGGTCCAGTACATCGAGAAAAGGCATATCGGCCGCGTGTGGAGTTTCAGGGATGTCACGGCACGCAAGCGCGCGGAGGAAGCGGTACAGGAGGGTAGCGAGCGTCTGCGTTTCATGGCGGAATCGATGCCGCATAAAATATTCACAGCCCGGCCTGATGGCTCCGTGGATTATTTTAACCAGCAATGGAGGAATTATACCGGCCTTACCCTTGAGCGGATGGAAGGCTGGGAATGGACTAAACTTCTTCATCCGGACGATGTTCATGAGAATATCAGCCACTGGCAACATTCTCTCCGAACGGGCGAACCTTTTCGGATGGAGCACCGTTTCCGGCAGGCGGACGGCGTATACCGCTGGCATTTGACGCAGGCGCACGCCAAGCGCGATGGCAAGGGGAATATATCGATATGGGTGGGTTCGAATACCGATATCGATTCCATCAAGCGCGCGGATGAAGAAAAAGAACGGCTTCTCGAAAATGAACGGATCGCGAGAAACGAAGCAGAGCGGGCCAGTCAGATCAAGGACGAATTTCTTGCGACCCTCTCTCACGAACTCAGGACACCGCTCAACGCGATTCTCGGCTGGTCCCAGCTCATCCTGCAAGGCAGGATGAGCAAGGAAGACATTCAGAGAGGGCTGGAAACAATCGAAAGAAACGCCCGTTCGCAGAATAAGCTGATCGAGGACCTGCTCGAGATGAGCAGCATCATCTCCGGGAAAGTCAGGCTCGACGTGAAACGGCTGAATCTTGCCGACGTGGTCGAGACGGCGGTTGAGTCAATGGCCCCGGCGGCGGAAGCCAAGGGAATCCGGCTGCGAAGAATAATCGACCCATCGGCCGGACGGGTTTTGGGCGATCCCAACCGGCTGCAGCAGATAATCTGGAATCTGTTGTCCAATGCGGTCAAGTTTACGCCCAAGGGTGGCAATATCGAGGTCATCGTTGAACGGTTGGAATCTCAACTTGAGGTGACGGTAACCGATTCAGGGCTGGGCATCAAACCCGAGTTTCTGGATTATGTTTTTGACCGCTTCCGGCAGGCTGATTCGTCGCTTACGCGGCAATACGGCGGCCTCGGCCTTGGATTGGCCATTGTGAAGCAGCTCGTCGACCTGCATGGCGGAATGGTTCGTGTGGAAAGTGCTGGCGAGGGTCAAGGCGCGTCGTTCATTGTAAGCCTGCCGCTTGCGCCCGTTCCCGGCAGAAACGACACGCAGCCGGGAATTCACGGCCTGGACCCTCAGCGTGCCACACTCTCCGGCATGAAAGTATTGGTCGTTGAGGATGAGCTGGATGCACGTGAACTCATCAAACGGATACTGACCCAGAACAATGCCGAGGTGATCATCGCCGCCAATGCTGCGGAAGGGTTGGAAATGGTGAAGACGCAGCGGCCGGATGTGATGATAAGCGACATCGGCATGCCGGGAAAAGATGGCTACCAGCTCATTCGCGATATAAGAAACCTGCCTGCACTGCAGGGGGGAGAAACGCTGGCGATTGCACTGACGGCGTTGGCAGGCTCCGGAGATCGAACGAGGGCCTTGATTGCGGGTTACCAGATGCATCTTGCCAAACCGGTCGATTCCCACGAACTGATTGCCACCATCGGCAGCCTGAAGGGAAGAACGCCGAAACTGGACGTTTAGCCCCAATCGAGTCCTCCCTACCCGGCTTTTATTCCGGTTTTCCCTCCTGTACGCCAGCCCCGGCCATGCCCGGCCATCAAGATATCCAAATGCGCGCTGTGGAAGAAAAGCCATATCCATGCGGGGTTGCGTGGCAGCGCCCCAGGAATTGCGCTGCTTCCCCCCACTTCGAGCCTCGGTATAATATTCGGCCTTGCCGGGGCTTGAAATAGCAAGGCTGGCCCCGACATAACGGTCAATGCGCGGTCAGTGCGCGTGGCATGAAACCCGGGCGATTTCAAAACTGGAGTCCGAATGCAGGCTAAGCCCGTACCATGATTGAAAGTTCCAGGAGCTTATAATGATAATTCCAACCGAGCCCATCGGCAGCATTCCGAGGCCTCCCGAGCTCATCGAAGCAATCTCGAAGGGAGACCATCTGGATTCCCGGTTCGACCCGCTTTACGAGATAGCGATACGCGATACCATCAAAAGGTTCGAAGCGACCGGTTCCCCGGTGATCACCGATGGCGAACAGAGAAAATATCACAATTTCTGGACCTATTGCGTGCACGGTCTTTCGAATACCCACCCGAACGGCTTTACGATCCCGTTTCAGGCAGGTCACAAGCGGCGGATGCCGCAGTTGACATCCGGGCCGTTTCGCTACCGGATCTATGCGGACCGTTATCTCGACGCAGCGATGCGTTTTACCCACACACCCATCAAGCAGGCCGTAATTTCTCCTTCCGCGCTGAGCCTCATGTATCCCGCCGATGAGATTCCCGGTTATACGCGTGCGGAATTCATCGACGATCTTCTGAACGAACATGAGGCAGAGGTTCGCCGCTGTCTCGAGAGGGGCGCCCATAAAGTCCAGATCGACTTCACGGAAGGACGGCTGGCGATAAAACTTGACCCAACCGGGAAGCTCCTCAACAGCTTTATCGATCTGAATAACCTGGCGCTCTCACGTTTTACGCCGCAGGAACTTGCGCGGATCGGGATTCACACCTGTCCCGGCAGCGACCGCGATTCGACGCACAGTGCCGACATCGACTATGCCGAGTTGCTACCCAGCCTGTTTCAATTGAAAGCCGGAAATTTTTATCTCTCATTGACCGGCGAACGGGAGCCCCTACGGATACTGAAGATCATCCGCGCGCATATGAAACCGGATCAACGGATTTTCATCGGCGTTATCGATCCCATCGATCCGCGCATAGAAAGCCCGGAAAAGGTACGGGATCGCATTCTGGAAGCGGCCCGATATATCCCTGTCGAGCAACTGGGCACCACGGATGACTGCGGTTTTTCCCCTTTTTGCGACGATATTTCCACCAGCCGCGACACCGCCTTCGAAAAGATACGGGCACGCGTACTGGGCACCGCCCTCGCGTCGAAAATAATAACCGGCAGCTAGGCCGCACTCGGCTCGTCCAATTGCCGGATTTGGGATTATTCTCGGAAAAATATGTTTCGCTGGATTCTGATCGGCCTGTCGGCCTGCGTGGTGGCCATTATCCTTGGCACGCTGGGTGTGGGTGAACTCCTGTCTGGCGCAGCCCCCACCTCTGTCGATTCCCTCTCTGGCCCGGTGTCATCCGATTTTCAGGTGGAGTCCGTGCGAATTCCAGTCGGTGGCAGGTCCGGCGAGGAGGACGCGGACGTGCACGGCTGGCTGAAGCGCGGTGTGCAAGGCGGCGGCACGGTATTGCTGGTTCACTCGATCCGCAGCAATCGCGTCGAGATGCTGAGCCGGGCCAGCTTCCTGAATGCGGAAGGGTACGGCGTTCTCCTCATCGACCTTCAGGCCCACGGCGAGACGCCCGGAGAACGCATTACCTTTGGCGCGCGCGAATCGGAGGATGTGGAAACATCCGTCGCCTATCTGCGGAAAAACTTTCCGTCCGAACGGATTGCGGCCATCGGCGTTTCGCTGGGCGCGGCCGCCATCGTGCTGGCGAAACACGCTTTGAAGCTCGATGCTGTCGTGCTCGAATCGCTTCACCCGACCATTCAAGAAGCGGTCGAAAACCGGTTGCGGCTTCATCTTGGGGAGTTCGGACCCGCCCTTTCGCCGCTGCTGCTGTCGCAGTTATCGTTCCGCCTGAATCTCACGCCCGAGGAATTGAGTCCCATTGCCCGCATCGGCGATCTCAACGCGCCACTGTTGCTGATTTCCGGCACCGATGACCGGCATACGACCGTGGCGGAAACCGAACGGCTGTTTGCCGCCGCCCGCCAACCGAAAGCGCTATGGATTGTTCCCGGCGGAGGCCACTTCAACATGCACGCCTACGCCGGCAAGGAATATGAGGATCGAATACTGGATTTTCTTGGGCGGTATTTGCGCGAGCGGGATTAAGATCGGCCAATTCGCAGGTATGTACGCTGTTGCAGAAAACATAGCGTTGATACGGCTGATCGTCGCGGCGCAATGCGCTACGCTTATTGGCGCCCTACTTGACACCTGTCGTGATGATACGTGCCACGCGCATATTCGATAATTTAAAGGGAATCTGTAGGCGCAATAACCGAAGGGCATTGCGCCAACGCCAACGCCGGTCGCCGGCCCCAACATAACGCTGCCTCATCGCTTCCTGTCTCATTCGCAGAACGTTGAATACGGCCTGATCATCGCGGCGCAATGCGCTGCGCCTGCACATGATGCCTTATACCGCGTGTATTCGATAATTAAGCGGAATGCATGAGTGGCCAAACAGGATAATCATCTTCCGGAACACCATTCGAGCCGAATAAAAGACCCGGGTTCTTAGCCGGATAAATCATTTTTATCAAATGGTTACAGCAGATATTCCGTTTCTTACCTGTAAGATTCTACAGCTATTCAAACTCATCCTTTTGTTGTCTTATCGCATATCAGGCAATCATGGCGTGCTATGCCAGAATATTCCTTTTTTGTCTCGGGAATCGCGCGCCTGCTGAATGGCAAGGAGCGATATTGGACCGTAGCCGGGATTATTTTTCTACATCACTTCATTCCGGCAATGCTGGCGGGATAAAGGCCTCCTGTGGCCGGATTCCGGGCACCGCGCCGGATTACAGAGCAATTTAATATCACGGGCAAGCATGACCGATCAATACATTGTTTTCATTCTGGATACGCAACGCTATGCCCTGCATCTGACCGTGGTCGACAGGGTGGTGCGCATGGTTCACATCACGCCGCTGCCCCATGCACCGGATGTCGTGCTCGGCGTCGTCAACCTGGAGGGGCAAGTCATCCCGGTCATGAATATCCGGCAGCGTTTCAACCTGCCGGCGCGGGAAATCGCTCTGACCGACCGGCTTATTTTCGCACATACGGCACGGCGGCCCGTCGCGCTGGTGGCGGACACCGTGACGGAGGTGGCCGAATGGTCCGCGGAAAGCTTGATCCCGGCAGAAGAAATTCTTCCGGAAGTCAAATACCTGGAAGGTGTTATCAAATTCAGGGATGGGTTGATCCTTATCCACGATCTGGATAAATTTCTTTCCCTGGAAGAAGAACATTCGCTGGATCTGGCACTGGACAGCGCCTGAGGGACCCATGCGCCCCACGCTTCCACACCCACTGCTCTCACGATTAAGCGATCTACTCGCCACGCAGATGGGCCTGTACTATCCGGAGAAGCGCTGGGCAGATCTCGATCGCGGAATGGCTGCCGCCGCACCGGTGCTCGGCATGGGAAACACGGAAGCATGCGTCCACCAGCTTCTGTCCGCTACCTTGACACGCAGGCAGATCGAGATACTCGCCAGCCATCTTACAGTCGGTGAAACCTATTTTTTCCGCGAGAAAAAAAGCTTCGATGTGCTCGAGGAACGCATTTTCCCCGAATTGATGCGTGCATGTACACACGCCCGGCGACAATTGCGTATCTGGAGTGCAGGCTGCTGCACAGGCGAAGAGCCTTATTCGATCGCGATGCTCCTGGACCGGTTGATCCAGCATTCCGGAGAATGGAACGCGACAATCCTGGCCACCGACATTAATCCGCTATTCCTGCAAAAGGCGGCCGAGGGCATCTATGGCGAGTGGTCATTCCGCGACACGCCCACGTGGGTCAGGGAGCGATATTTCAAACGGCGAAAAAAAGGGCAATTCGAGATATCGCCGCAAATCCGCAAACGGGTGACTTTCTCGTACCTCAATCTCGCTACGGATAGCTATCCCTCTCTTACCAACGGCACGAACGCAATGGATGTAATCTTCTGCCGCAATGTGCTGATGTATTTCAGTCCGGAATGGACCAGGAAGATCGCGCAGAATTTCCACCGGTCTCTCGTCGATCGCGGATGGCTCATCGTAAGTCCCGTCGAGATCTCCGGCAGCCTGTTTGCCCAGTTCAAGGCCGTTCCATTCCCTGGCGCGATTCTCTACCAGAAGGCCGCCTGGACAGAAAGAACCGAAAACCCGGCGCCGCAGGCAAACGGGGCCGAATATCCCGCTCCGATGCGTGAGCCGCTACCCGATCGCTTATCCATGCCAGGGTCCATGCCGGCGAAAAAACCGCAGGATGGGGAAATATCATTCCCGCCGCAGGATATACCGACAGGGAACTTGCCGGCGGATAGTCCTGCGCAGCCCGCCGGGGCGCAGCATGCCGGAAGCCATCCGGCACACCATGAAGCGCGCGCACTGTGCCGCATAGCGCATTCCTACGCCGATCTGGGCGAACTCGCCGAGGCCATCAAGTGGTGCGAGAAGGCGATCGCTGCCGACAAGCTCGACCCGGCAGTCCATTATCTGCTGGCAACCATCCACCAGGAACTGGGGCAAAGCGAAATCGCCATGCAGTCGCTGATGCGCACACTTTATCTCGATCCCGATTTTGTGCTGGCCCACTTTGGGCTCGGCAGCCTGTGCCTGTCGCAAGGCCAGCGCCGCGAGGCGGAGCGGCATTTCGACAATGCATTGTCGTTGTTGACTCCGCACCCGCATGACGAACTCCTGCCGGAATCGGGCGGACTGACCGCCGGACGGCTCACGGAGATTATTGCCTCCGCCCGGTCAAGCCTGTCGCGCCCGGCCCAGGAAAAGTAAGGATCCCATGATCCTAAATCCGGCAGTTGACCGCTCATTTATCTGGTTATAGTCATGATAAATAAAAATATTTTGTGCTATTTGACCGTCACGTTCCGGGTGAGCCCGCTACGAGGCAGATTGTATAGTTTTTGTAGCGCATGGCAGCGTTGCAACTCCTTGGAATGGAATGGCCATTCCGCGTCGTTGCGCCTTGCCCTGCACCCCAAAAACCACACACTCCGCCCCGTCCAACTGCCGGATTTAGGATGAAGAATCAAGGCACCCGGGCGCAAGAAAATAAACAACCGGTCCCCGTTAATTTCCGGCAGGTCGAGCAGCGCCTGGAGATCGCGCGTGCCGCCGTCGAGCGCATCTGGGCGCCTTCCGCCGAAGAGGTTCAACAAACCCTTCGCGCAAGGGCGCTGGCGCTGGCACGGGAGCCCCTGCGGAGAGCAACTGCCGAAGAAAGCATCGAAGTTGTGGAATTCACGCTGGCTTATGAACGGTACGCGATTGAATCGCGCTACATCCGCCAGGTCGCTTTCCTGGAGACCCTGACCCCGCTGCCATGCACGCCTGCCTTTGTGCTGGGCATTGTCAACTTGCGAGGCGCGATATTTCCCATCATCGACCTCAGGAAAATCTTTGAGTTACCGGAAGGATTGCACGACCTCAACAAGATTATCGTGCTGCAATCCGGAAAAGTGCTGTTCGGCATCCTGGCCGATGCCATCGTCGGCGTGCAACGCATTTTGTTGACCCGCCTCCAGGCATCCCTGCCCACGCTCACAGGCGTCCGCAAGCATTATCTGAAAGGGATGACACCGGAGCGGCTGGTGGTCCTCGACGCGGAGAAACTTCTGATGGATGAGAACATTGTCGTGCAGGAGCAGGTGGCCGAGTAGCGGACCCCAGAATGGCGCAGCATGAATTCCCATAGGATGGAAGTACGGAGCAGGATGCAAAAAGGATGCGTTCTCAATCTCGAGAGTCGCAAAGCAGACAGATATTTTTGAAGAGACCGACCATGACTATCAGCAGGAAAATAATCGGCGGATATGCAATCGTACTGATATTGCTTACGCTCGTGACCGGCGTCTCGTTTTACGCGCTCAATCAGATGCAGACTATCTACAACCATTTTATGAACGTGGATGAACGGCTGATGGAAGGCGCCAACGAACTTCGGACGGTTGCATTTGCCCAGCAGACCTACGTTCGGGGCATTTTGCTGTTTCCATCGCTCCGACGGCTGAATCAGACTCTCCTGCAGAACAACGATCGCCAGTTCAAGCAAATCCTGGCGAAAATGCGTCAGCTAATGCGCATTGCAGAAGGACATACACAAGGACTTGAGTTCATCAAGGATTTCGAATCCCTCCAGGAGAAACTTGAGCACGCTGAGAATGAGGCCGTCCGCCTTGCGCTGGAGGATAAAATTGAGGAGGCGACCGCCTATACCATCAATGAATTCCGTCCGCTCAGCTTCGCGCTTATCGATAAAGCCGCGGAATTCCATGAGCGGAAATCCAGGCTGCTGGATCAAGCAAAAGTTCATCTCATGGAGGAAGTCAGGCTTTTTACGTGGACACTGGCGGCCGTTTCGCTGTTTGCCGTTCTCGCCGGGGTGGCAATCGGCATCCATCTCAGCCGCACCATTACCCGCGAGTTGCGGGAAAGCATCGTTCAACTCTCGGCATCTTCAGCTGAGATTCTTGCCACTACCACGCAGGTTGCCTCCGGTGCAGCCGAGACAGCGGCCGCCGTCAGCGAGACCACTGCCACGGTGGAGGAAGTCAAGCAAACCGCGCAGCTTGCCAGCCAGAAAGCGAGACATGTTTCCGATAGTGCGCAGAAAGCGTCGAATGTCTCCCAGGCCGGCCGCAAATCGGCGGAAGAAGCGATTGAGGGCATGCACCGCATCCAGGGACAGATGGAATCCATCGCCGAGAGCATCGTGCAACTCTCCGAGCAAAGCCACGCCATCGGCGAGATTATCGCCACCGTCAATGATCTGGCCGAACAATCGAATCTGCTCGCGGTAAATGCCGCCATTGAAGCCACCCGGGCCGGAGAACAAGGCAAGAGTTTTGGCGTGGTGGCACAGGAAATCAGAAGCCTCGCCGAGCAATCCAGGCAGGCGACCGGGCAGGTGCGCACCATTCTGGGCGATATCCAGAAGGCCACCAACACGGCGGTACTCGCTACCGAACAGGGCAACAAGGCGGTGAAGGCCGGCGTCAAGCAGTCCACCGAGACCGACGAGGCCATCCGCCTGTTATCGGTGAGCATCAACGAGGCAGCCCAGGCAGCCACCCAGATCGCGGCTTCCAGCCAGCAGCAAATGGTGGGCATGGACCAGGTAGCGGTGGCGATGAGCAACATCAAGCAGGCGAGCGAGCAGAACGTCGCAGGCACCCGGCAGGCGGAACTGGCAGCTCAGGGCCTATATGAGATGGGGGGGAGGCTCAGCGCTCTGGTGGGAGGCGAAGCCAACCCGGCAGCCAGAATGAAATAGCCTATGACGAACAAAAATGATGAACTGCTGAAAAGACTCCTTGCGATGTTCCGGGTCGAGGCGGATGCGCATCTCCAGGCGATGTCGTCGGGCCTGCTCGCATTGAAAAAAATGCCGGCAGATGGACCCTGGGTGGAGATCGTCGAGACAATCTTTCGGGATGCGCACAGCCTGAAAGGTGCAGCCCGCGCGGTAAACCTTACGCAGATCGAAGCGGTCTGCCGGTCTCTGGAAAGCGCATTCTCCGCGCTGAAAGACCAGCGCGTGGTCCTTTCACCGCAGCTGCTCGATCTGCTTCTCCAGACGACTGACGCACTGGGCGGACTTCTTGCCATGGATAAAAGTGCGGCGGCCGCGCAGAGGTCCCGGGTGGAAACTTTGATTCGACAGCTCGATCACACGTTAAAGTCGCCCTTGTCCGATAACGCCGATTTTATCCCGGAATCACAAACCCTGCCTCTTCCTGCCGCCATCTCCGTTGCAGATGCACCAACCGAACCGGAAGCAGGGATGCGGGTGCCGGTTTCTGTTCCGGACCTGGCATTGGTGACAGTCAGGGTTTCTGCCGCAAAACTTGATGCGGTGATGAACCAGGTTGAGGAGTTGCTGCTGCCGCGCCTCGCGACAGGTCAACGTGTAAAAGAGCTCGGCGAAGCCGTGGAGTCGCTTGCCGCATGGAAAAAACAGCGCCTGCACATTCAGCCGGCATTGCGCCTTTTTGACCGCGAATTCACGCGCAGCATCGAGGATCGCGGCACACATCAGGGAAAACCTGAGCTTTCCAGGCTGCTCAAGTACCTGGATGCCGAGCAGCTTCACATGAAAATGCTTGAGGACCGGCTGGCGAGACTGCAACGCTCAGCGAAGCAGGATCAACGCACGCTGACCGGCATGACCGACAACCTGCGGCAGGATGTGAAGGAGATGCAGTTGCTGCCCTTCTCCTCGCTGCTGGATATCCTTCCGCGACTCGCTCGCGAACTGGCGCGTGAGCAGGGGAAGAGCATTGAACTGGTCATCCGGGGGAGCGATATCGAAATTGACCGGCATATTCTCGAGGAGATGAAGGATCCGCTTATCCACCTGGTGCGCAACTGCATCGATCACGGCATCGAACGGCCCGCGGTGCGCTCGGGCAACGGCAAACCGCCGCACGGAACCATCACGCTGGCGTGCTCGCAAAAAGATGGGGGCATGGTCGAGGTGCTGGTAGCCGATGATGGCGCCGGGATCGATGTAGCCATGATAAAGGTTGCTGCGCGCAAGCTCGGCGTTGTTTCCGCGGAAGAGGCGGAGCAGTTCGGCGAAATGGAGTCGATGGCGCTCGCTTTTCAGTCCGGCGTGACCACCAGCCCCATTATTACCGATATATCGGGACGCGGGCTCGGGCTCGCAATTGTCCGTGAAAAGGTGGAACGCCTGGGTGGCACTATCGTGCTCAAGTCAAATCCCGGCAATGGAACGGCCTTCCATCTCGTCCTCCCTTCAACGCTCGCAAATTTTCGCGGAGTCCTTGTTCATGCCGGCAAACAGCTTTTCGTCATACCTTCGACGAGCGTCGAAAGGGTCGTCCGTGTCCCTCTCGCGGAAATCCGGACAGTAGAGAACCGCGAAACCATTCTGGTGGATGAACGACCGGTATCCCTGGTCCGGCTGAGCGATATACTGGAATTGCCAAGGAATACCGCGGATGAGGCAAGCGACGCTGCCGCTGCGATGGCCGGGACACCCGGCAGGATGCCGGCGATCGTTCTGGGCTCGGGCCTCGGCCGCATCGCATTTCTGGTGGAAGAGATTCTGGGCGAGCACGAGGTGCTGGTCAAGGCGTTCGTTCGGCCATTGACGCGGGTACGCAATGTCGCGGGGGCCAGTTTGCTGGGAACCGGCAGGGTGGTGCCTGTGCTCAATGCGGCCGATCTGCTGAAATCGGCGGTAAAGCATCCGGCCGGGATGCCTGCATCCGCGCCAGAGCCAGCAGCCGGAAGACCTGAAGGCGCAAAAAAATCTTCTATCCTGGTGGTGGAGGATTCCATCACCTCGCGGGCATTGCTCAAAAACATCCTGGAGTCGGCGGGCTATCGTGTCAGCACGGCCGTGGATGGGGTTGACGGCTACACCACGCTTAAAACAGGGACATTCGATCTGGTCGTCTCCGACGTCGAGATGCCGCGCATGGACGGCTTTGGCCTCACCGCAAAGATACGCGCCGACAAGCAGTTTGCGAGTTTGCCCGTCGTGCTGGTGACGGCGCTGAGCTCCCGCGAGCACCGGGAGCGGGGCATCGATGTGGGCGCCAATGCCTATATCGTCAAGAGCAGCTTCGATCAGAGCAATCTGCTGGAGATTGTCCGGCGCCTTATCGGCGTTCCGGCATGAGGTCCCTGTCATGATAAACGTTCTGGTAGTGGAAGACTCTGCGGTGGTGCGTGAATTCCTCGTTCACATCCTCAGCGCGGACCCTGGCATCACGGTTGTCGCGACGGCACATAACGGCGCGGAAGCGCTCGACCTGGTGCAGCGCCACCGGCCCGACGTCATCACCATGGATATCCACATGCCGAAACTGAACGGACTGGAAGCCACTCGCATCATCATGGAAACGAACCCGACCCCCATCGTCATTGTCAGCGGCAGCCAGAGTACCCGGGAGGTCGTGACATCATTCGATGCAATGGATGCCGGCGCATTGGCCATGCTGCGCCGCCCGAGCGGCATCGGCGATGCGAATCACGAGGCCACTGCCCTGGACATGGTGCGGACGATAAAACTGATGTCAGAGGTCAAGGTAGTGCGGCGTTGGCCGCGTATGCGAAATGCAGGGGCCGCCCTGCTTTCCGACAGTATGGATGCGATCCGTGCACCGGCCCAAATCGGGATCGTTGCCATTGGAGCATCGACCGGGGGTCCATCGGCGATTGAAGTTATCCTGGCGGGACTCCCAAAGAACTTTCCGGTACCGATCCTGATCGTCCAGCACATGGCGTCAGGCTTCATGGGAGGATTCCTCAAGTGGCTGTCGACTTCATCTGCACTGCCGGTTCATGCTGCCACGGATGGTGCAATCCTCCTGCCCGGCCATGTTTATATCGCACCCGACGACTTTCATATGAAGGTGGCGCAAGGAGAAAGGATTGCTTTGATGAAGGACGAGCCGGAGAACGGGTTGCGGCCTTCCGCGTCCTACCTTTTTCGCTCGGTGGCGGAAGTCTACGGCTGCAATGCCGTTGCCGGGCTACTGACCGGAATGGGGCGGGATGGCGCCAATGAGCTGCGGCTATTGAAAGAGCGGGGGGCAATTACTTTCGCCCAGGACCGGGACAGTTCCGTCGTGCACGGCATGCCGGGCGAAGCAATCAGGCTGGATGCGGCAATGCACGTCCTGCCGCTGGAGAGAATCGCCGCAGTGCTA
>Ga0157370_10004266_pt1 | contig 16466 bp, 16 predicted proteins | sample C35metaG_FD_113463 | JGI IMG/M metagenome (GOLD analysis project Ga0157370, IMG submission 113463) | Corn rhizosphere microbial communities from Kellogg Biological Station, Michigan, USA - C3-5 metaG | ecosystem: Host-associated > Plants > Roots > Rhizosphere > Soil | place: USA: Michigan...
ATCCTGCTGATGCCGGCTTACTTTATATAGACCATTGTGTAGGCAATGTGGGTTGGAACCGAATGAATGAGACCGTTAAATGGTATGAAGATGTAATGGGTTTTGTAAATATCCTTTCATTTGATGACAAACAGATAAACACAGAATATTCGGCCTTAATGAGCAAGGTAATGAGTAATGGGAATGGTTATTCCAAATTTCCGATCAATGAACCTGCAGAGGGCAAAAAGAAATCACAGATCGAAGAGTATCTGGAATTTTACGAGGGCGAAGGGGTGCAGCATATTGCCGTAGCTACTAAAGATATTTTAGCTACAGTAAAAAGCTTAAAAGCTCGAGGGGTTGAGTTTTTAAGTGCACCACCTGAAGCCTATTATAATATGATGCCGGAACGTGTTGGTGAAATTGATGAGGAAATAGCACAACTAAAAGCGCTTGGTATCCTGGTGGACTGTGATGAAGAAGGTTATTTACTTCAAATATTTACTAAACCGGTTGAAGATCGTCCGACTTTATTCTTTGAAATAATACAGCGCAAAGGGGCTCAATCTTTTGGTGCAGGAAATTTCAAAGCCTTATTTGAATCTCTTGAACGTGAGCAGGAGCTGAGAGGAAACTTATAGTTTATGACAATAAAAAAAGGCATTTTGTTAAATGCCTTTTTTTATACTTATCCTTTTCATTTAAAAAAAATAGCTATTTTCGGGGTTTAAGGCTATAATGTGGAAATGGAAATTAATATAGTAAATAGAATAGTGCTGTTTTTTACACATTTTAAGGCAGCATTTAAGTTATTTCAAAAAAATGATCCATTACGTTTAGCCGGGGCCACAGCATTCTTCGCAAATTTTGCATTACCACCTATTCTTATCATACTAATCAGGCTTTTTGGTTATTTTATCGACAGAAAAATACTTGCTTCAAGAATGTTTGAACGTTTAGCCAGTATTTTAGATGATACAAGTACAGGACAAATAAGGCAGACCTTAAGGAACATAAGAGGAATTGAGCATCAATGGTACGCTACCTTGTTGAGTTTTGTTTTTTTCTTATTTGTTGCCACCACTCTTTTTACTGTAATTAAAAACTCAATGGATCAGATCTGGTCTATTGCAAATAAGGAACATGCAGGTTTTATGTTTAAAATGAAGCTGAGGATACGCTCAATGATAATCATTTTATTAGCAGGACTTTTATTTACAACAGGATTTATTACCGACGGTATACAGGCATTTGTAGAGACCTATATTAACACAGCTGCGCCCACTTTCGGAAAAATATTCCTGTCCATACTAAATCAGCTATTGTTTGTAGCTATTGTTATGATCTGGTTTACTGTACTATTTAAATTTTTAACCAATGGCCGGCCTACATGGAAAGCAGCATTAAAAGGAGGCCTGTTAACAGCAGTACTATTTACAATTGGTAAATATATATTAAGGATAATGCTCCCCCTGAGTGGAATTGGGAATATTTATGGCACTTCGGGGTCTATTGTTCTAATTATGCTATTTGTATTCTACTCCTCTTTTATATTCTATTTTGGCGCGTGCTATATTAAAGTGTTAAGTGACTCCAAAGAAACCCCTATACGCCCGATAAAAGGGGCGTTTGAATATGAAATCAAAGAGGTACTAAAAAACACTTAGCACACCTGGGGCTTCGCAATCTGTTCAAATCCATGCATTTCGAATACTGCAAGCTTATTTAGTAAGTTGTAATGTAAAGTACCAAAGAAATTAATAATACCATCTTTGTTTTTACCCTCAATACAAATACTTTCTTTTACAATCTCCTTGTGTTCTAATTTATGATCAGCAAGAAGGACATCTTCATCCTGAATTTTAACATCATCTGCCTCAATTGAGAACTGATTTAGCAGCTTCGAGAAGCTTTGGCCATTTAGCAATAGTTCTTTGATATTCATGATCACTTTAAATTAAGTTAGGGAGGGAAGCAGCATCAATTTTAAAGCCAAAAAGAAAGGGTAAACATCAGTTGTTTACCCTTTTATACAAAATGTTAATAACTTGCGATTTTACTAAAACAGTCGGTAAGCCAAGCCTAAAGTAAAGAGACTTAATTTTTGTCCTTCGTAACTATCTTTTCCAATTTTAGACAATCCCTGCTCATATCTCAGGTCAATTCCCAGCTTAGAGATGTCCAATCCTGCACCAAACTGCCATGCAATATTTTGTCCTTTGAAATTTCCTTTGAAAGCACTGCCGGCAGCATCTCCAAATGACTGCTCATCATCCAAAATAAAAGACACTACTGGTCCGGTATTTAAACGAAGTCCGATTCCTGCAGCACCAAATTTTGTTCCTACCAATACAGGAACGTCAAGACTAGTAAAATTCACTTTGTTTTCTGCTCCGTTACCATCTTTAAGTGTAGTATTTTTACCGCTCAAATAAAGTTCAGGCTGAAGGTGAATGCCTGCGGCACCAATACGCGCCCAAAGACCTGCATAATAACCAGCTCGATTGTCACTGCTTAATGTGTTTTCCTTGCTCAATTTAGACAAGTTGGTTCCTGCTTTCAAACCGAATTGAAAACTTGGTAATACCTGACTGAAAGCAGTAACGCTAAAGCAAATAAATAATGCCGATAAAATGATTTTTTTCATAATATAAGGGTTAGGGTGATATTTAAAATTTTTCTGTAAAACTAACAATATTTTTAATTGGTAACTAAATTACGTAGTTTTATCCGAAAAAGAACAACATCAATATTATTGCCAAAGCTCTATCCCTCATTGTTTATTCTCATATTTTTTAAATGGATTTTAAATTTAATTTCGACGCAATTGTCCTGATTTTATTTGGCACAGCAAGCCTGTTTCTATCTTATTACATCTATAAAAAAGAAGGAGGCGCAGTTCGTTATTTTGGCATTATGATGTTCTCTAGCGCTATATGGTCATTAACATATGGCTTAGAATTGGCCAGCCCCACGCTTGAACAGGCAAAATTTTGGATAAATATTGAATATATTGGTATCTCTACCCTACCTATAACATGGTTTCTGTTCTGTTTAAAGTTATCAGGAAAAGAACATTGGTATCAGAATAAAATCAGATTAGCTTTACTAATTGCCACTGCAGTTATCCCCACATTAATGGTTTGGACAAATGATTATCATCATCTGCATTTTAAAGGCTACAGTATGGATACTACAGGAGATTTTCCAATGGTTGCACTGGAAATGGGTCCATCATACTGGATATTCACTATATACTTCTATTTGCTAATGGCCATTGGAAGTTACCTTTTAATCGTCACATTTCGCAAATCAGACCCAATTTATAAAAGTCAAAACTATAGTATAATCATAGCAGCATTTATACCATGGGTAACAAATATATCCTATTTTTTGGGTTTCAGACCTTTTGGCCAGCTTGATGTTACTCCCTTTGCTTTTATAGTTACTATTATACTAATTGCTATTGCTATTTATCGGTTTAAGCTGTTCGATATTTTGCCTGTAGCAAGAGAAAAAGTATTGGAACTAATGCAAGATGGTTTCGTTATTCTGGATAGCAAAAACAGGGTAATTGATTATAATTCTTCATTCAGAAAATACATAGCAAATATTAAGAAAAATAAAATTATAGGAAGTCAGATTGAGACCATATTTCCCTATCATGATGGGCTTGCAGCATTGATAAAAGACCGACAATCGGGAAAGATTGAACTAAAGGTTGAAAACGAAAACGGTTCATTTGAATTGGAAGCTGAAATTAAAACTTTAAATGAAAATCAATTTAAATTAAATAGCGAAGCAGTAATTATAAAAGTACAGGATCTCACTACTCTTAGAAAAGAAGCTTTGCTGTTTAAATCGCAAACTATAGAGCTTCAGCAGCTCAATCAATTAAAGGACAGAATATTCTCGATAATAGCTCACGATTTAAGAGGCCCACTTGTTAACCTTGCTCAGGTACTTAAAATGACGACTGATGACATCATTACAATTGATGAGTTTAAAGTTCTGGCTCCAAATTTAAATAAAGATATTTCGTACACTACAGAGCTTTTAGAAAATATTTTGCATTGGTCAAGGAGCCAATTAAAAGGATACGGGATTGATAAAGATTTATTTGATTTAAAAAACATGCTCGTCAACGAAATCAATTATCATCTACCGGCTGCTGAGGCGAAAAATATTCAAATAGTACAAGATGTTTTTCCTGGTGCAATGGTCTATGCTGATAGACTGATGATCCAGATTGTAATTAGAAATATATTAAGCAACGCAATAAAATTTTGTAATGAAAATTGCGAGATAAACATTACTGCCGTTTATAAAAAAGAAGGCTTTATTGAGCTGTGTATAAAAGATAACGGTGTCGGAATGTCCGACACCGCCCTCAAAAAAATATTTAATGGAGAAAACCTCTCTACACGAGGCACTATGAATGAAAAAGGCACCGGGTTAGGGCTGGTTATATGCAAAGAATTTATGGAAAAAAATGATGGCAAACTTTTGGTAAAAAGTGAACCAGGTAAAGGGTCATCCTTTTGCATATATCTGCCCGTAGATGCAAAATAGTTTTCTATTTACCGGTAGCCTCGTTTATAGCTTGCTGCTCTTTTAATGCATCAACATTATTCTTATTGCCAAAGTTTTGCGTTTTATCTGCAAAATATTCCAGTATACCTACAATAGTATCCAGGTTATCTGAAACACGTTGGTGCATATCGGGCAAATCCTTTTCTAATCTTTTATCTCCAAGCTCTATATTGTCAACTTCAATTTTCCCTATTTTTTGAATAATAGCCTGTTGAGAGTGCTGTAAGTCTTCTAATTCTCTTACAATTTTCTGCATCAATTCGAACTTCTTTAAAGTATCCATATTCGTATTTTAGTTAAAATTAATATTCAATTTATATTCTTATTCAACCAATTACCTTGCCAATATGTTTTACCTTTTTTATAATTAGAACACCTTAACATCGTTATATACGTAAAAAAATAGGGATAAAACTTGCATAACCAACAAATAACTAATACTTTAGTTGTTTAATATATTACCCGCATGAAAAGAGCACTACTTGTATTTTTTGCAGTTATTTTTTGTCAGATCAGTTATGGACAGACTAAAGCTGTTCTGGATAATGAAAAGTTACTTGAGTATTACCAAACTCAAAAATATATAGATGCCGCACAATATTTACAAAGCATTTATGCTGAAGATACTCAGGATGAAAAGGAAATATCACAGCTTGCTTATGCCAATATGATGGCGGGTAAACTCCCGGAAGCAGAAAAAAACTATTTAAAGCTATACGAAAAACAACCTCAGGATTTACCTACATTATTTAGTCTGGCAAGGATAAATATCAGAAGAGGTAATGATGAAAAAGCAAAAGCGTATTACCTGGATATCCTTAAAATTGATAGTACAAACTTTACTGTATACAAGCAATTGGCGAGTTTGGATAAAGGTGAAATGAGCAAGGCAAAAATAGACTACCTTCAAAAAGCAAATGCAATAAATCCTATTGACCCGGATGTAGTATTTGATTTATGTGAGCTCTATTTTAAACTGAATCTTTTTGACAAGGCCAGCAATATTTTACAACCAGCTTTAACTGCTGACAGTACAAATCTGCAGTTGTTAAAAATGAAAATGCCTATCAGCATGGCTAGCAAAAAGTATGATGACGCTATCCAAACGGGCGAAAAACTACTAAGTTATGGTGACAGTTCTACTTTTGTGCTTAATAACCTGGGTAAATCTTATTTTTTCCTTCTCGATTATAAAAATGCATTAAAGAACTTTTTAACTATAGAAAGTAAATCTATGGATAGCGAAACATTATTTTACAGTATTGCACTTAGTTACCGAGGGTTAAAAGACTACAAAAATGCTATCCCTTATTTAGAAAAAGCGATACAAGAAGGTATATCAACCAAAATCGCCAGTTATTATGGTTTACTTGGTGATTCATTTGAGGGGGTAAGCAAAAATACTGAGGCAAATGTGGCTTACAAAAAAGGCCTCCAATTTGAAAATAATGGAAGCCTGTTGTATAATATTGCTTTGGTTTATGAGACAAAGCTTAGTGATAAGAAAAGTGCAATTGACTACTATGAGCAATACTTAAAAACAATTAACCCAAAAGAGCAGCCAAAGCTAATTGGCTTTATCAAAAACAAGATTACTGAGTTAAAAAGATAATTACCTGTTAACTAACCTTGCAACGTATTTACCAATAATATCGAACTCAAGGTTAACGGTATCACCTACATTAACTTCATGTAAATTGGTGTGTTCATGTGTATATGGTATTATAAATACGGAGAATTCATCAATTTCTGAGTTTACTACGGTTAGGCTAATACCATTAACAGATACAGAACCTTTTTCTACGGTAACGTTCCCGCTATTAGCATCATACTTAAACCTATACTCCCAACTTCCGTCCAGCTCTGTTCTCTTAATACATACCGCTGTTTGGTCTACATGGCCCTGAACTATATGTCCATCCAATCTACCATTCATTAGCATACAGCGTTCCAGATTTACTTTATTTCCTACTTTTAGCTTTTCAAGATTACTTTTTTGCAGTGTCTCTTCTATTGCTGTAACAGTATGTGTATTTTCTGATAATGCAACTACAGTTAAACACACTCCATTATGTGAAACACTTTGATCTATCTTTAACTCATTGCTTAAATTTGACTTTACAATATAATGCCTGTTTGTTCCTTCTGATAGTATATCTGTAACCTCACCAAGTGTTTCTATTATTCCCGTAAACATATTTATTAATTAAACTTAATTCTATTTTTTCTCCAGTTACTCGCCGCCGCAGCTACGTCCTTTTGTATCTGCACCACATCAGGTTTTTTCAATGAAGCTACTGCAATTAAAGCCGCCATAAGGGCTTCATCTTCGTCCTCATTTACTAAACTTTCGGCATTAAAATATTTGCCAACAAAATGGGTATCAAAATTACCTTCTTTAAAAGCAGTGTGCTGCATTACAAATTTCCCAAAAGCAAGGGTAGTTTTTATACCTGTAATGTCATATTCATCAATTGCACGGATCATACGTTCAATTGCCTCTTCCCTATCCTTACCATAGGTAATTAATTTTGCGATCATTGGATCATAATAAATAGGAATCTCCATTCCTTGCCTAAAACCATCATCAACGCGTACTCCATTTCCTTTTGGTGTGCTATATGTCTCCAGTACTCCTATGTCCGGTAAAAAATTATTTTCAGGATCTTCGGCATATACCCTCAGTTCAATGGCATGACCTTTAATACTTAGATCATCCTGTTTATAGGAAAGTTTTTCACCCCTTGCTATTTTTATTTGCTCTTTTACAAGATCCAAACCAGTTATCATTTCAGTTACCGGATGTTCTACCTGAAGCCTTGTATTCATTTCAAGAAAAAAGAAATCAAGATTTTCATCCAAAATAAATTCAACCGTTCCGGCACCAACGTAGTTCACAGAACGTGCTACATCAACAGCACATGCACCCATTTTTTTACGGGTTTCTTCAGTTAAAATACTGGATGGAGCCTCTTCAATTACTTTTTGATGTCTTCTTTGAACTGAGCACTCACGCTCAAATAAATGAACAATATTGCCATGAGTATCGCCAAGAATTTGAATTTCTATATGGCGTGGTGATGAAACATAACGTTCTATAAATACTGAGCCATCACCAAATGCTGAAGTTGCTTCACTTACAGCCAGCTTCATTTGTTCTTCAAAGTCAGCAGCATTTTCCACTATCCTCATTCCTTTTCCACCCCCACCTGCGGCTGCTTTAATAAGTATCGGAAAGCCAACTTCAACCGCCCTTATCTTTGCTTCTTCAACATCTGTAATTGCATGTTCCGTACCCGGAACCATAGGAATATTATATTTCAAAGCAGCAGCCTTGGCTGACAATTTATTACCCATAATCTCCATTGCTTCCGGAGTTGGTCCAATCAGAATTAATCCTGACTCCTTAACTAATCTTGCAAAGCCTGCATTTTCTGATAAAAAACCATACCCCGGATGTATTGCTTCCGCACCGGTAGCTTTGCATGCCTCTATTATTTTTTCACCTGACAAATAAGATTGATTTGATGGAGGCGGGCCAATACAAACGGCTTCATCAGCATAAAGCACATGCAAAGCATCTCTGTCCGCTTCAGAAAATACTGCAACCGTTTTTATTCCCATTTCACGTGCTGAACGCATAATGCGCAGCGCTATCTCCCCTCTATTGGCTATAAGGATTTTATTCATTATTAAAACTATTTATGGGTAATTGGTTGTAGGTGTGTGATCTTATCAATGGCCATATCGATCATTTCTGATGATACATCCAGATGAGTAACCATTCTTATTGTATTGAGACTGGTGGCAATGCAAGCAATCCCTTTCTCTGATAAAAGATGAACAATATCCGCAGCTCTAAAGCCAGATGCTACATTAAACAATACAATATTTGTTTGAACCGGTAATACAGAAGCTACATAACTAACTTTATTTAAGGCATCTGCCAGGGCAGCTGCATGCTGGTGGTCTGTTGATAAACGAGAAACATGATTGTCTAATGCATAAATACCGGCTGCTGCTAAAAAGCCTACCTGTCTCATGCCCCCTCCAAATGCCTTGCGTATTTTCCTTGCCTTTTCAATTGTTGCTGCAGATCCAAGCAAAACTGATCCTACCGGAGCACCGAGGCCTTTTGACAAGCACACTGATATTCCGTCGAAATATTTACCATAATCCTTTGCATGGTTGCCAGTAGCTATTAAAGCATTAAATATCCTTGCACCATCTAAGTGAAGTTTCAATCCTTTAATATTACATAATGTATGAATTGGCTCTATCTGATCCAAAGTATAGGCTATACCCCCACCTTTATTTACTGTATTTTCTAAAACCACCAGACTTGAATTCGGATAATGAATATTACTTTCATTTATTTCCGGTTCAATAAGTTCGGGCGTTAATATCCCTCTTTCTCCATATAAAAGACGAACTGAAGCCATAGAGTGATAAGCAATACCGCCACCTTCATACCGATAAACATGCGATGTCTGATCACATATCACTTCATCCATAGGTTGTGTAAAGCACTTAATTGCAATTTGATTTGTCATTGTTCCTGAGGGGCAAAACAATCCGGCTTCCATATTAAACATACTGGCTAATTTCCTTTCCAGCTCATTTACAGTTTCATCCTCGCCAAAAACATCGTCTCCTATTTTTGCACTCATCATTGCTGCCTTCATCTCGGCTGTAGGCTTTGTTACGGTATCACTTCTAAAATCAACTTTTATCGCCATATTATTTTTACTGAATACAAAGATTTATTTTTAAAGTACTTAATGAAAGTAAGTTTGATAATATTACAAAATACAATATAAAATGGCGCTTTTAGATAAAAAAAGAATTATCGTCACTTTTAAATACTTAAAAGTGATAATATCGTTCATTTTTAAACAAAAAACTACTATTATAGCGGTTGTAACCTAGATTAAAAAAAACACGGTATTTTATAATTTGGATTTTAAAATAACAAGTGTATTTTAGCCTTAGTGTTTATTTAACAATATGGTAACCTAAAAATCACGAGCAAAATTAGAAAAAACACTGTTCTTAAGCACTTAAAGACAGAAAATTAAAAACTAACCAAAACTAGAAAATTAAACTTATGAAAAAAAACCATACAAAAGTTGTAGGATTATTTACTTTTATCCCGAAAAAATCAAATTAAGATGATAGTTATTGCAGACGGTGGTTCAACTAAAACCAATTGGTGTTTACTTAATGAGGCTGGAAGAAAAATTCTTTTTAATACAGAGGGCTACAACCCATACTTTTCGAGCACAGAATACATTGTAGAGTCATTAAGAAAAACATTACCAGATCACTTGGAAACTGACAAGTTGAAAGAGGTAAATTATTATGGCGCAGGCTGTTCAACAGATGCCAAGCGTAAAATTGTTGCAGATGCAATGAAACAGGTCTTCCCTAATGCCGTAATTAATATCGGCCACGACTTGTTAGCTTCATGCAGAGCATTATTAGGAGATGAGCCTGGTTTTGCAGCAATTTTAGGAACAGGAACAAACTCATGTCTATATGATGGCAAAGACATCACTTTAAACATCGACTCGCTGGGATATTTCCTTGGTGACGAAGGAAGTGGTTGTTTTATCGGAAAAAGAATTCTTTCAGATTACATGAAAGGTTACATGCCTAAAGGACTTAGAGAAAGTTTCTATGACAACTTTGCATTAACTAACGAAGATATTTTTGATCATATTTATAACAAACCATTGCCAAATCGCTTCTGCGCTAGCTTTAGTAAGTTTTTATATGATTTTAAAGACAATTACGAAGATTACACTTTCTCAACTGTTGAGTATGCATTTACTGCTTTCTTTGAAAACCTTGTAATTCATTACCCTAACTACAAAGAGCACAAGTTAAACTGCGTTGGTTCGGTTGGCTATAGCTTTAGAGATATATTAAGCGTTGTAGCAGATAGATACGAAATGGGAGTTGGTAAAATTATCCGCTCACCTATAGATGACCTGGTTGATTACCATCTACAGGTAGCAAACAGATAATAGCTGCAATAAGCACAATAAAAAAGCCCTAAAGAATAATTTTAGGGCTTTTTTATTGGTTAGCTAATCTTTAAAAAGAAATCTCCTTTTCAAACAATTTAGCATATTTTCTTTTATCGAATTTATACAAGGTGGCTGCCCTAAATGAAACCCCCTGTTGCTTCTCCTGAAGATCTCTTAGCACACCAAAGCTTAGCATCTTTTTTCTAAAATTTCTTTTATCCAGTTTCTTGTTTAAAATAATTTCATAAACATTTTGTAACTGGGTTAGTGTAAACTTTTCTGGTAACAGTTCAAATGCTATTGGCTGATGTTTAATGCGGCGTTTTATTTTTTCGAGACCTTTATCAAAAATCTGCTGATGATCAAACGCCAGTCTTGGTAAATCCTTAACATTAATCCAGTGTGCACGTTTAGCATAGGTACTAAGAGGTTTTACAGCCTTATCTCCGCCCAAACGTAAAAGTGCATAATAGGCAATACTTACTACCCTTCCCTGCGGATGTCGGTTAACATCACCAAAGGTGTAATACTGTTCCATATATATGTTACTTAGTCCGGTAAGCTCGTTTAAGATCCTGGAAGCTGATTGGTCTAAACTTTCAACTTCTCCAACAATGTTACCCGGCAATGCCCACCAGTCTTTAAATGGCTCTTCATTTCTCTCAATTAAAAGGATTTTTAATTCTCCCTCATCAAATCCAAACACCACACAATCAATCGAAAAAGTGGAATCAAACTGTGGTAAAACTTCTTTCAAAATATTTAATATTAATTACGTTAATTACTCGTTATACAATAACTCAAGCATATAATTATCCATAAAGATAGATAAGAATACCAATTTAGCAATATATAACATTTACAATTAGTATGCTTCTATTTTACTTTTTTTCCATTCCTTTGGAACCGGGTTCAAACCTGCACTGTTAGTTCCGTTTCAATGTATTAAATTTTTAAATATTAAAGCAAATAAATATACTTGTCACCAAATTACACAGAAAATTAAAAATAAATTACTTAGTGTAAAAAATACACCCTATATTCGTATAATAAATCATGAAACCAAATATCAAAAATATTGCTGTATTGACATCTGGAGGAGATGCTCCGGGAATGAACGCTTGTATTAGAGCTGTAGTAAGAACCGGAATATACAATGGTATAAATATGTTTGGAGTTTTGCAGGGATACCAGGGATTAATAAACAATAATATTAATCCAATGGATGCAAGGTCCGTAAGTAACATTATCCATCTCGGAGGTACAATATTAAAAACAGCACGTTGTCTGGATTTCAAAACGGAAGAAGGACTGGATACTGCTTTTGAAAACTTAAAAGCAAGAGACATAGACGGGTTAATTGTAATTGGAGGAGACGGAACTTTTACAGGAGCTCAACGCTTTGCAAAAAAACATGGTGTAAAAGTTATGGGTATTCCTGGAACTATCGATAACGACTTATACGGATCGGACTTTACTTTAGGATATGATACTGCAATAAATACAGTTATTGAAGCCATTGACAAGATCAGAGATACTGCCGACTCTCACGACAGATTGTTCTTTATTGAAGTAATGGGTAGAGATTCTGGATGTATAGCTTTAAGAAGTGCTATTGCAAGTGGAGCTGAAGCTGTCTTACTTCCTGAACGAGATACCAGTGTAGATGAATTGGTTGCTCAGCTGGAAGCAGGTGCATCAACTAAAAAATCTTCGAGCATAGTTATTGTATCCGAAGGACATAAGTATGGAGGAGCTTATGATATTGCCAAAAAAGTTAAAGAAAGGTTTAATCACTATGATACAAAAGTGACTATCTTAGGCCATCTTCAACGTGGAGGCAGCCCAAGTAGTTTCGACAGGATACTTGGAAGCAGACTTGGCTTTGCCGCTGTAAATGAACTTCTAAAAGGTAACACCATGCAAATGGTAGGCTTACGTGGTAATGATATACTTACAACCACTATTGAAGAAGCACTTACAAAGCATAGCTTTAAATTGGAGAGTGATTTATTGGAAATGACTAAAGTCTTATCAATTTAAATATGATTGCAGTAGTTTATAGCGGATCAAAAACAGCGTACTGGAAAATTGCACGTGATGGTAAAACCATTGCTGAGTGTACTATGCCCGGTATTAATCCATGTTTTAATGATCAAAAAGCAATACTGCAGTTTTTAAATAAAAAGGCTACACTGATTAATCATGCCGAAAGTATAAAGAAAATATATGTGTTTGCTGCCGGAGCTTCCTCTGTAGAAAGAAGAAACGAATTGGCAGAAACTCTTGGCCTTTTCTTTAAATATAGCAAAATCACTGTAAAGGATGATTTGTTTGGCGCAGCAATTTCAGCATGTTATAATAATACTGGTATTGTAGGCATTTTAGGAAGTGGCGCTAACTGTGCTTATTTTGATGGCAAGAGCCCTGAGAAAAACAACTTTGGTCTGGGATTTATTCTAGGAGATGAAGGCTCTGCGACTTACTTAGGTAAAATTCTTGTAAAGGCGTTTCTTCAGGAAAAACTACCTAAGGATTTACAAAGTGATTTTGAGGTAAGATATAACCTGGACAGGCCACAAATACTTGAGCGTGTTTACAAAAAACCAATGGCCCAGCAATTTTTCAGCTCTTTCTTTGATTTTTTCCTTGAACACCGTAACCATAAATATATACTAGATCTTATAGATAAAGCGTTTGAAAGTTACTTCAAAATATATTTGCTACCAACAATAAAGCTACACCCTGGAAAAGACATTCATTTTGTAGGTCTTGTTGCCGGAACTTTTCAAGAGGAATTAAGGGAAACAGCAGAAAAACACGGATTAAAAATAACATCAATAACTAAAGAACCAATATATAATTTACTAAACTACTATTCAAATTAATAAGATGAGCAAAATTGGAATAAACGGCTTTGGCCGTATCGGCAGACTTGTTTTTAGAGCTGCTTTAAAAAGAGGATTAGATATCGTTGCGATCAATGACTTAGTTGACCCGGATTACATGGCTTATATGTTGAAGTATGATTCTACACATGGCCGTTTTGATGGTACTATCTCAGTAGAAAATGGCAATCTTGTAGTAAACGGAAAAACTATCCGTATCACTGCAGAAAGAGATCCTGCAAACTTAAAATGGAATGAAGTTGGTGTAGAAACTGTTATCGAATCAACTGGTTTATTCTTAACTCAGGCAGATGGAGCAAAACACATCGCTGCAGGTGCAAAAAGAGTAGTATTCTCTGCTCCGGCAAAAGACGATACCCCTACTTACGTAATGGGTGTTAATCATCAGAAATTAACTGCTGACCAAACTATTGTTTCGAATGCATCTTGTACTACTAACTGCTTAGCACCAATTGCTAAAGTATTAAATGATAATTTTGGTATCGTAGAAGGTTTAATGAGCACTATTCACGCGGTAACTGCAACTCAAAAAACGGTTGACAGTCCTTCAGCTAAAGACTGGAGAGGTGGACGTGGTGGTTTCTCTAACATCATTCCTTCATCTACAGGTGCTGCAAAAGCCGTAGGCTTAGTACTTCCTGAATTAAAAGGTAAATTAACTGGTATGTCTTTCCGCGTTCCTGTAGCCGACGTTTCTGTTGTCGATCTTACTGTACGTTTGGAAAAACCAGCTACTTACGAAGACATTAAAAAAGCCATGAAAGCTGCCTCTGAAGGTGAGTTGAAAGGCGTATTAGCATATACTGAAGATGAAGTAGTTTCTACTGATTTTATCGGCGACGCACATGCATCAATTTTTGACGCAAAAGCTGGTATTTCATTGAACGATAACTTCGTTAAAGTAGTTTCTTGGTATGATAACGAATGGGGCTATTCAAATGCATTAGCTAAATTCGTAGAGTACTACGGAAACTTAAAGTAAAACCCGTTCATACAGGTTTATATTTGGTTAGATAAGGGATGTGCGTGGATGCGGCATCCCTTTCTTTGTTTATTAACCATCTTATACCCCATGTATTTCAACCAGTTAGACCACAAAGTAAGGATGAATGGTTAATAATATTTTACTCCTTAGCTTTGCTAATCTTCCCTTACATAAAGTTCGTCATATATTGTTGAACCATTTAAAGTGCCAACTGTGTGAAGTTTGCCATCTTCAATTGTCAATTTATATTTAACTTTCATGGTTTCAAATCCCTTAAATGCTGCATATTCTGTCAATTCCTCATACTTTCCATCAACAAGAGTATAATGTCCACCCGCAACTGAAGTAGCCAACTTTTTATTGTCATAATCCGGTATCTTCTTCTCAATAATGACAACAAAGGTGGTAGGAGTAAGTATTTTACGTTGGAATACCATAGTACTATCTCCCATAAACATCTGACCGTTTTCATTAGTGACTTTCTGCGAGATTAGCTTCCAGGTGCCAATGTGATCTGTATTTTTAGGAACAATGTGTTCTTGACCGACAATTGCTTTTGCTGAGCCTTTGTTAACTGTTACGGTCTTTTTCTTTGGTGATTGAGCAAAGGTTGACACTGAAATAAGGACACACAATAGTGTAGAGAGTATTAGTTGTGGTTTCATATAAGGGTTGTTTATTTGGTTGAACTAAATATCGATAATATTCCATTCATATCTCTTAATCCTCCGGATTGCTTAAATCAATCGGTTCTTTAGGGTTTCTGTTTTCTGGTCTGGCCAGTGGATAATTTAGCATTGTCTAATTCAACAACCTGTTGGTTTTTCCGCAATAATATTTTTGCAATCTCTCCTTCTCTCCAATAATCTGATATGTTCTTTTTTTGCTTTTCTGTAAGCGGAGTTACATCTTCATTCAGTTGTCTGCCATATGCATTAGCTGCTAAAATATCATAGTATTGACCATCTTTAAATCCTACTAAATTCGACAATATAGCTTTCACACTAGTCATCCAGGACGGAATATCACGTTCGTCAATTTTGGGTATCACTAATGTATCATTCTTTAAAATTTCTTTTTGAAAATCTATGAAACTTGAACAAATCAGATATTGAGGGTTATTAAGGTCGAAATCTTTCAAAAAACCAAAATAGGATTTGTCAATCTTTTGCATCTTAGGCGTTGCAGTAGTATCCTTAACTATGTTCCTGTAATTAAATTCCATCGACCTTTCGTAATCAAAGGCACGCACCCTGTAATTCCATATCCGAAAATCTTTAGCCAGAATTTCTTTTATTTCTCTTGATAGTAAGGAATCCTTATTTAAGATTTCCAATTTCACGGATACCCTAGTGTTGATATGGTTCAAAAAGGTTTTAATACTCTTATTATAAAGGGGGATCTGTGGTTCAGGTACTGCATCATAAATGCCAAGCATTTGATTTATTACCGGTAAGCTTCGCATCATTTGATATTTATTCATTTCAGGCTCAGTCTGCACGTCTTCAATATCAAGGTTCTGGTTGTAAGTGATATCAATATTAGTTACTTCTCCGCTTTTCACTTTGACAAGAAGAGAATTATATGGCTTTAGACTAGTATATAAACCAATCAGCGAAATGTCTGTTTCCACATCAACGACTATAGAGAATTTACCTGATTCGTCAATAATAGCTTTATATTTAGAGATCTCACCCGAAATTGGATGTGGAACGAAAATCTCCACAGAACCGTTATTTTTATGTGTTTCATTTGGACTGCTAATTTTGCCAGTAATCTTAGCTGTACCCGCTTCTATCTTAGGTGTACCTATAGCAGTATACTTAGGCTCCTTACAGGATAGCAAGACTAAAAAGGCACATAAGCAAAGAACATTGATTACTATTACTTTATTAATAACTCTGTTCATTTTGAGTGATTTAGACAATCTAATATACGTTTATTTCCCAAAATCTTAAAGTGTAA
>Ga0157370_10004269_pt1 | contig 16461 bp, 6 predicted proteins | sample C35metaG_FD_113463 | JGI IMG/M metagenome (GOLD analysis project Ga0157370, IMG submission 113463) | Corn rhizosphere microbial communities from Kellogg Biological Station, Michigan, USA - C3-5 metaG | ecosystem: Host-associated > Plants > Roots > Rhizosphere > Soil | place: USA: Michigan...
AGGGTTTATATTCAATATAATTTATGGTTATTGTTTAAGTCGTTTTTCAAAAAATGCGGGAGTGGCAAGCGGGCTTACGGGTGGAATAATGTATATGATTAGTTCTGTTTTTAGTTACGGATTTGCAAATTTATATGCTGTAAAAAGCCAGGTATTGCTGGGTGTAGCAAATGTTTCATTAATTATTATGATAGTTATATTATTTATAGGATTCAACCGATACAGAAATGCTAACACAGTAAATGATGAAATTAAAGTCGCAGCTTAACCTAACTTTTGCTTTGTTACTTGGGGGTATAAATGTGCCTTTCATAGATTAAAAGCACGTTTTTGACGGAGAAATATTGATTTTTAAATCACATAACAAGGTTGTTTATACATTTGACCAGATAAATAATATTCAACTAAGTTTTTGATTACTAAATAATTATTAATATTCCTTACAATGAAAAAAGTACTTACAATTAGCTTTTGTCTTCTTGGTATTTTGTTTACATCTTCTGTTTTTGCACAGGCTACAGCAACTGCTAATGCATCAGCTACAATTGTAACGCCAATTAGCATTTCAAAAAATTCTGACATGAATTTTGGTAACATCGCTACAGATGGTACAGTTGGTACAGTAGTATTATCGCCTGCAGGAGGCCGTACAATTACAGGAGGGGTAACTTTACCGGCAGCTGCTGGTACAGTAACTGCAGCTTCTTTTACTGTTAATGGTTCAGGATCATATACCTATGCTATCACTTTACCATCAACTCTAACTATAAATAGTGGCACAGATGCTATGATAGTTAATGATTTTACCAGTACTCCCTCAGCGACGGGAACTTTAGCTTCCGGTACACAAACAATAACTGTGGGTGCAACATTAAACCTTGTGGCATCTCAGGCTGAAGGGACTTATACATCAACAACTCCTTTTGCAGTTACAGTTAATTACAACTAAGACCTACTATAATTATATTGCTGCTTTAATGTAAAAATTAAAGCAGCATTAACTATTGATAAACACTATATATGAATAATACCCCTTATGTAAAGGCGGGGCTTGCTCTGCTTATGCTTTTAACTATGATCACTGCCGAACAACCGGTTCACAATATAAACAGTGTGGCTCAGGGTGATCTTGTTATAATGCCGCGCAGGGTATTGCTCGATAATGCAAAAAGAACGCAGGAATTAAACATTTCAAATACAGGATCTGATAGTGCGAAATATCTTATATCTGTTGTACAATACAGAATGCTTGAAAACGGAGGTTTTCAGGAGATTACAGAACCTGACGCAGGACAAAATTTTGCTACTAAGAACTTCAGGTTTTTCCCGAGAAGTGTCACACTTGGACCAAATGAGTCTCAAACCATTAAAGTTCAGTCTATAAACACAAGTGAACTCCCGGCGGGAGAATACAGGTCTCACCTTTATTTTAGAGCCGTTGCTGAAGAAACGGTAGTAGATGAGAGTGCGAAAATACCTAAATCGCTGTCTGTACAGTTAACACCAACGTTTGGTATTGCTATTCCTATAATTATCAGGACAGGTAATACAACTTTAAGTGTAAAACTCGATAAACCGGTATTCTCAATAAATAACAAAGGAGTGCCGCAATTAGATATGACATTTAACAGAACAGGGAATGTATCTGTTTATGGAGATGTAAAAGTAGAACATATTTCAGAAAAAGGAAAAATTACGCAGGTAGGTATGGCTAAAGGTCTTGCGGTTTATACACCAAATCTTTCGCGAACATTACAGCTTCCGCTGGATAAAAATGCGGCAGTAGATTATCATAAAGGACAATTAAAAATAACTTATTTAACCTCTTCAGAGGCGAAACCAGAAGTAATCACCTCTACACAAATAAATCTTATCTGATTTTGATAAGCCAATAGATTAACGAACACAGAGCGGCCAAATTAAGAACTCAACACATGAAAAGAAAAAGTCTTTTTACTTTATCGTGTAGATGTACACTTATAATTATTTTGCTGCTTTCGGCTAGCCTTAAGCTCTTTAGTCAATCTATTACTAATTATACATTTGCAGGTACTACAGCGTCCGGTTTTACACCAATTACCGGTGGAAGTACTACTACGTGGACAGGATCTACCGATGATGGGGCATCTGCACTTATACCTATCGGTTTTGATTTTTGGTACATGGGTACACGCTATACTGCAATTTCTGCATCAACTAATGGCTGGTTGTCATTAGGTACTGTACCCACAGATTATCTTCATGCTAATAGTTTATCAGCTTCCGGAGCTCCACGTCCAGTAATTGCTCCTTTATGGGACGATTTAGATATAGGATCAACTGCAAACGTTACTTATAAAACTACGGGGACAGCCGGCAGCAGAATATTTACGCTTCAATATCTTAATGTTGAGTGGAATTATCTCTCCATAGGGGCAGTATGTTCTTTTCAGGTAAATTTTTATGAAACTACAGGAAAGGTAGAATTTGTTTACCGTTCTGATCTTTTTGGGGCAAGTTCTCCTTCAGGATCAATAGGTATTACTGCTGCTGCAACGGGGTCAGGTAACTATCTTTCGGTAAATACTGCAGGTACAGCAGTGAGCTCTACTGCAGAATCCAGTATTACTACAAAACGGGTAACAGGCAGAACGTATGGCTTTACCTCACCAATACCTACCGCGCCCGGAAGTCTTAACTTTACGGGCTTAACACCAACATCGATGACCTTAAACTGGACAGATCTTTCTTCTAACGAAAGAGGTTTTGTTATTTACAGGTCTACCGATGGCGTAAACTACACTTTTGTTACCCAGACAACAGTAGGAGCAACATCTTCTGTACAATCAGGGCTTACAACGGGCATAACCTATTATTGGCGTGTTTATGCTGTTACAGAAGGCGGTTTGAGCACTGCCCTTAGCGGTACACAGGCAACAAGCTGTACAGGTCCTGTAATTTCGCAACTGCCATCTTCAGGATTAATATCTAATTATAAGCTTGAAGGAAATGCCGGTGATGCTACCGGAAATAATACGGGTACTTTTCAGGGAGGAACCCCTACAGCATCTGCCGACAGATTTAATGTTGCAGGTAAAGCCTTAACCTTTAACGGGACAAGTAATTATATATCTACGACCAATTCTTATGTAAATCCTTCTTCAATAAGTATTTCCTCATGGTTTAAAACAACTACCACCACAGGTGGGGCATTAGTAGGCTTTTCGAGCCTTCAAACCGGAACAGGAGGAAATCGTGACAGATTTCTTTATATGACCAATGCAGGAATACTATATTTTGCAGTTGCACCGGGCGCTGTAAAAAAATATATTAGCACTACAACTGCTTACAATGATGGCAACTGGCATCAGGTTATAGCGACTCTTGGTTCGGGGGGAATGAAATTGTATGTGGATGGTGTGTTAGCAGCGAGCGACCTAAGCGTTACCTCAGCAGAGACTACTACAGGATACTGGAGATTAGGACATAGTGACATCTCTACATGGCCTAATGAATCGTCAAGCTATTTTTTTCAGGGTACACTTGATGATATGATAATTTACCATAGGGAATTATCTGCTTCAGAGGTTGGGATATTATATAACAGTCTGGATGGAGCAGGAAGCAACTCACCTGTTTGTGCAGGAGCATCGCTTAATCTTACAGCAACTTCATCATTAGGTGCAACCTATTTATGGACGGGTCCTAATGGATTTACCTCCACCCAGCAGAACCCAAGTATTACATATTCAGCTGCATATGCAGGCACCTATACTGTACAGGTAACAGCGCCGGGATGTGCAGTTCCTTCTACGGCTTATGTCAATGTAACTTCTACTACGGCTACAGGACAATGGACAGGTAATGTAAGTACAGATTGGGCTAACGCCTCTAACTGGTGTAACGGGGTAGTACCAACTGCAACTACCGATGTAACAATTACAACTGGCGTAACCAATATGCCGAACATAAGTACAAGTGTAAATTGCCGAAACCTTACTGTAAATACAGGTGCGACTGTAACGCTTACAGGTACAGGAACTTTAAATATTGCAGGTACGCTTACAAATAGCGGTACGTTTACCAATACGGGAACGGTTAACTTTAACGGGACAACAGGCCAACAAACCTTTGCAGGAATTAATAGCTTTTACAATCTTACTGTGAGTAATAGTACGGGATTGCTGTTACCTTCATCTATTACTATTTTAAATGACTTAACCATTACTGCCGGGATATTAAATGCCAATAACTTTAATATCACTATTGCAGGAAACTGGACAAACAACGCATCCACATCTGCATTTACACCGGGAACAGGCACAGTAACCTTTAATAGTACTGCTGCCAAAACCATTGGCGGAAGTTTTTCAACCACCTTTAATAACTTAACGATATCGAATACAGGAAATGCAGTTAGCCTGGCAGTAAATGTTTTGGTTAACGGAAACCTTTCAGTAAATACAGGTACGTTTGATTTGGTTGGTTTTACAGCTAACCGCGCTTCAGCCGGGGGTACATTAACAGTGGCAAATAATGCGACACTTAAAATAGGAGGAACTAATACTTATCCTTCAAACTATACGACAAATACTTTAGTAACTGCAAGTACGGTAGAATATTCAGGTACTAACCAAACGGTAGCTAGTCAGGTTTATGGTAACCTTAGGCTAAGTAGTTCAACAGGTGTAGCTGTAAAAACATTGCCCGCAACAGCCATGACTATAGCTGGTAATTTAATAAGTACTATAGGTGCAGGAACTTCGGTGGCATTTACAGCAGGTGCAGCCATTGCTGTAAATGGAAATATTACTATTGGAGCATCTACAATATTTAACGGAAGCAGTTTTACAATTACTGTTGGTGGAAACTGGGCAAACAGCGGAACATTTAACGGTAATACGGGAACGGTTGTTTTTGCAGGATCTGGCACAACGGTAAGCGGTGCGGGTGGGCAGAATTTTAATAATCTTACTGTAGCTGGTCCTATGGTTAGCTTTTCAGCAGAAGGGGTTACATTATCAGGAAATTTAGCTACAACAGGATCAGGATCTTTTACACAGGCATCCGGTGGAACGCTTACAATGACCGGAACAGGCACAACAATTACAGGTTCTTCAATTTCACCTGATAACCTGACTATCACAGGAACCGTAGCTACAGCATCATCGATTATAATAACGGGTAGTTTAAGTGTGGCGGGAAGCCTGATAGCAAGTACGGGAACAATTACCATGAGCGGCGCATCAAAAATAATATCAGGCGCAGGTACTAAAACGTTCAATGTATTATCTGTTACAGGAACGGTTACTACGGCTGTAAATTTTAATATCTCATCAGGATTAATAGTATATGGCAGCCTTACGGCATCGGCAGGCACAGCTACATTTACAGGTACATCAAGCCTAAGTGGAACAGCCAACCTTTTTAATGTTACTATAAACGGAACATCATTACAACTATCAGCAAATGCCATCCTGGGAATTGCCGGTGTGCTAACTGTTACAACAGGTACGCTTAATGTAAGCTCTACTCCAAATACGGTAAACTTTAATGGTAACGGTGCACAAACAATTAATGCACTTACTTATAACAACCTTATTTTTAGTACAGCAGGAAACAAAACAGCGGCAGGGGCAATAACAGTAAATAATGATATAACTATTGGCACAGGTACAACATTTATAGGAGGAACATACACTCATTCTCTTTACAATAATTGGTACAACAATGGTGCTTTTACAGCAGGGGCAGGTACAGTTCAGATATTAGGCTCACAAAATTCTGTAATTAGCGGGGCTACTACATTTAATATATTAACAATAAATACTACTAGCGCAGCTGTTGGGGTTACTTTACTGAGTAATGTATCTGTTGCAACTGTAAATATGACCAGTGGTACAATGTATACAGGTACAAATACATTAACGATTACAGTTGACAGGACAGGTCCTGGTATTATACTGGGCACAATAACAAGGGCTCATTCATTTGGACTTCTGGCTTCCGGTTATGCTTTTGAAAGCCCTAACAATGTTATAGCCTTTACTTTAGCCATAGGCGTTAGTAATGTAACTGTTTCTGTAGCCATCGATCCTCCGGGCGATTTTCCGTCTAATGCATCTGTTAAAAGAACTTATACCGTTACGATACCACCCAGTGTTAGCCTTATTGGGGTAATGCGTTTTCATTATGAAGATAATGAGCTAAATGGTAATAATGAGAGTACAATGACTGCATGGCGTAATAATGGGACCGGATGGGTATCTAACGGCAAAACCGGTAACAATGCTACCAGCAATTATGTAGAAACTCTTGTGCCGGGTACGGGTACATATCGATGGACATTATCTGATGCTCAGAGTGTTGTACAGTGGAATGGAAGTACGAGTAGCGACTGGAATACTGCAGCAAACTGGACACCCGCAAGTGTACCAAATGCCAGTAATACTGCTAATATTGGTACTATAGCCTTTACTAATCAGCCTGTTATCAGTACAGCCGCAACCGTAAAGAATATTAATTTTGGCAGCGTTCAGGCTGTAAATCTTTCTATGAATACAGGAGGATCGCTTACTACATCAGACATCAGAGGTATTTGGAGCACTAATGCTACGCACACTATTAATGTAAATGCACAAACAATAACTCTTAACGGAGACTTAGCTTTAAGCGATGGTACTGCAGGGCATGCAATTAACTTAAATATAGGTACCGGTACTGTAAATATTTCCGGTGGATTAACCCAGAGTGGTAATGCAAACGTAACCTTTACGGGGGCAGGTAATCTTACTGTAGGAGGTAATTTTAATTACACAAACGGAATTTTTACACCGGCATCAGGAACTATAACCTATAATGGTACTTCAAACCAAAATGTAGGGATTGTGCCTTACAACAATCTTATAATTAATAAAACAGCAGCGGGTGCCACTGCAATAGTGACCGGAGCTTTGACTATAAATGGGAATCTTACCATTTCGGCAGGAGAATTTGACAGCGATAGCGCTAACACTATAATTGGTAATGTAACGATAGCTTCAGGTGCTGTTTATCAAAATAATAGTACTGTAACAGTGGGCGGTAACTGGAGTAATAGTGGTTCGTTTATTTCAAACAGTTCGGGAACAGGTGTTATTTTTAATGGAACAGGTGCACAAAACATATCGGCCACCACTTTTAATAATCTTGAATTTAACAAACCTGTAGGGACAATTGCAACCCTTACCGGAGATGTAACCATAAAAGGAAATCTTACAGGTACTTCAGGGACACTAGACATAAAGTCGTTTGTTTTTAATAGAGATGTTCAGGGTGGTACAGCAACCTTAAGTGATTCTGCAACCTTGATAATAGGTGCCAATAATGCGCCTAACAAATTTGCTAATTATACTTTAAGTACTAACAGTACTGTGGTTTTTAATGGCACGGGTGCTCAAAATTTATTACTGCCTGGTTTGGTATATGGAAATTTAACCTTTAGAAATTCAGGCACAAAAACATTATCTACAGCCGTTAATATAAAGAGCAATTTTACCATAGAAAGCACGGCAATAGTAGATGGAAGTTCAAATACTATTAGTATTGGAGGTAACTGGCTTAACAACGGTACATTTGTTCCATCTACCAGTGCAATATTATTTACAGGTACTACAAAAACAATAACAGGTAATACGACATTTAATAAAGTTACCATTGCAGGAAGTTACACTATTTTAAATGATGTAACTTTTAATGGCCTGCTGGAAATAACGGCTTCTGGTTCAATTAGCGGAGGGACAGGAATCATTACCACTCTTAATGCCGATTTGACCAATAGGGGAACACTTAACACATTAGGCGTAACAACCTTTACAGGAAATGTTTTGCAAACGTTAAGCCTTATCAATGCTGTTTCTACTTATGCTGCAACGGTAAACTTTAACGGTACTGTTTCACCGGTACTTAATTCTACTTCGGCACCGCAGTTTGCAACCCTTAATATTAATAATACCGGCGGAGTTAACCCAAGTGTTGGCTGGACGATAGCTACTGCACTTACTATAGGTAACGGTGCTTCATTTAACGGAGGAGCATCAACACATACATTGCTTGGTACTTTAACTAATAATGGTACTATTACAAGTTCGGGTATTTTAAACTTTATACCTTCGGGAGCTGCACTGCTTAATATGGGTACAAATTTTACCAGTACAGGAAGTGTAATTTTTGGAGGATCGGGAGCTATAACGCTTGCAGGTAATCCGGGATCGCTGCGTAACGTTTTCATTTCTAATACAAATGCTGCGGGAGTTGCTTCTGTTTCCAATCTTACCATTACTAACAATTTTACCATTAGTAACGGATCAATATTTAATGCAGGAAGTTATAGTTATCTACTTGGAGGAAACTTAGCAAACAACGGAACTATAAACAGCGGCACATCTACATTTACTTTAAATGGGGCAGCTGTTCAGAATGTAAATTCCGTTTCGCCATTATATAATCTTATAATGAGTAATAGCGGAGGTACGGTTACCGTATCATCAAATGTAACGGTTAACAATGTACTTACATTTACTGCCGGAAAAATCCAGACGGGCAATTACGTGGTTATACAACCGGCGGCAGGATCGGTTTCAGGTGCTGCACAGGGCACAGGCTGGGTATATGGTAAATTACAAAAGAATACAGGTACAGGCGCGATAACAAAAACATTCGAAATAGGCAATCAAACTAATTACCTTCCTGTTTCGGTTACTTTTGCTAATGTTACAATAGCAGGAAACCTGACAGTCTCAACTATTGAAGGCGATCATCCGAGTGTTAATAATTCAAAACTTAATCCTGCCTTAACTGTAAACCGATATTGGACACTTACTAATAGCGGAATAATTTTTAGCACTGCTAACCTTACGTTTAACTATCTGGCTTCTGATATAGATGCCGGTGCTGTAACCAGTGCTTTTGTATTGGCAGAATATAATAACAGTTCGTGGGATTATCCTACTGTAAGTGGTTTAACAGCAACGAGTCTTTCTGCATCAGGAATTACCTCTTTTGCCGATTTTCAAATAGGTCAGTTGGCTATTTCAATTAAAACATGGGATGGCGGTGCAGGGACAACCAACTGGGGTGACGCTGCCAACTGGAATACCGACGGCGTTCCTACAGTAAATGATAATGTGGAGCTTACGGGGCCATATACTATAAACATCAATGTGCCTGCTGTAACAAAGAATCTGCTATTAAGTAATTCCGGGCTTGTGCTGAGTACGGTTGGAACAAATACATTATCTGTTTCAGGAAATATGACACTTGCTGCCGGAACGTTTAATATGGCTGGAGTATTCCCTACAGTAACAGGAGTTGTAGATTTTTCGGCAGGAACCGTTGGCTATACAGGATCAGTTGCCCAAACTATTCAGGCTTATAATTATTACAATCTGGTAAGCAGTTCAACGGGAGCAAGAACCTTTGCATCTATAGGAACGATAGGAGTTGCCAATGCATTTACTCCGGGAACAAATACCTATATCGTGACAGGTAGCACAGTTAGCTATAATGGTGAAGGAGCACAGACAGTAGCAGCATCGGTATACAATAATCTTTCGTTAGATAATAGAGGAATTAAAACCTTTTCAACAGGCACAACACGCATTGCTGGCAGCTTAACAATTGCGGGGGGCGTAACTGCAGATGCAGCGACTAATGTAAATACAATTAGTTATAATGGTACAGGTAACCAAACTGTTAATGATATAACCTATTATAATCTCGATGCTTCAAATCCTTCAGGAATAGTTACAATACAGGACGTAACTGTAAAAATGCTTTTTAGTGTAAGCAGTGGATCGGTTCATATAGGAAATTCAGATACTGTTCGTAAAGTGAATGTATATGATGATATTACTGTAGCCAGTGGAGCAACACTAACGATATCGCCATCTTCAGATACCAAACATTCTATAAATGTAGGAGGAGATATTCTTAGCAACGGTGTACTGGATATGACAGCCGATGCTAATAGTCTTGGCGCGGTAAGCTTTATCCGTGATGGTAATCAAACCATTTCAGGATCAGGGATAAGTGACTTTCATGAAATTACGGTAAATCAGGGTATGAGCAACACAAATACCCTTGATGTAACTACAGCAGGTTTTACAGCTCCTGCAGGATTTCTTATATTAAGTACCGGTACATTTAAACTTGACAATGCAAGTCTTACTATTACTCCATTTACGGCAGATATTACAGCAGGATCTTTCTTAATTCCTGCCAGTGCCGGGCTTTGGGTAAATGCAGGAATGATAAATTCATCTGCAATGAATTGGACGGTAGCCGGATTAGTAAAAGTGAGCGGAGGGATTATCAATATGGGAAGCACTGCAAACAATGTGGTGATCCCTAAAGACCAGTCTCAATTCTCCTTATCAGGAGGCACATTAAATCTTGCTTCTGCAATAAGCAATCCTGGTGCGGTATGGCGTTTTGATATGCAGGGAGGTATAATGAATGTAAATACACAAGGAAGTGCTACGGCCGGTATTTCGCCATTTAATATGGATACGGCTGCTTCTGCTTTTAATGTAACCGGCGGCAGAATTATTATCCAAAATTCGGGAGGAACAGCAGGTCAAAATCTGGGTTATCAAAACCTTTCTACAGGAGGGACAGGATTTACAGGCGGAACGCTACAAATGGGAAATTTTTCTACTGCGGGAACCCAAACAATGCTGATAAATACAGTTACCCCTTTATATAATCTTGAAGTAGGTAGTGCTAATGTAACTGTGCCATTAATTACTAATGATTTAACCGTTAGTAACAATGTTACTGTAACTGCCGGAACATTAAATATTAATAACAGGACGATAAAAATAGGTGGTAATATAAGTAATAGTGGGAGTTTTATTGTAAGCAACGGAACGGTTGAGATGAATGGTACTAATGCACAATCTATAGCTGCTTCTGCCTTTACCGGAAATCTCATCAAAAACTTAACGATAACAAACAACGCAGGTGTTAATCTTGGCGGGCCATTAAATCTGACAGAAATACTAAAGGTAAATACCGGAACATTTAATGCTTCAGGTAATCTTACTCTTGCATCTACCACAGATAAAACGGCATTGATTGATGGAAGCGGTGCCGGAGGAGTTTCTGGTAATATCACTATGCAACGTTATCTGGTAGCAGGTTTTGGTTATAAATATTTTAGCCCACCTGTACAGAATGCTACAGTAGCCAGCTTTGCATCAACAGTAGATTTAAATGCAGGCTTTCCAAATTTTTACAATTATGTAGAAAACAAGGTAAGCAGCGGTTTTACAACATATACAAACCCTACATCGCCATTAGTTCCGTTAGAAGGTTATGCGGCTGATTTTGGTCCGTCTCCGGTACAAAAAACGGTTAGTATGAGCGGATTGGCAAACAACGGTCCATTATCGGTAACATTATACAATCATAATCAGCCTTATACTAAAGGCTTTAATCTTGTAGGAAATCCTTATCCTTCACCTATTAACTGGGATGCGCCAACAGGATGGACAAAAACAAATATTGACAATGCGCTTTATTTCTTCAATTCAGGGTCGGTAAGCCAATATACAGGGGCATACAGTACTTATATTAATGGAGTATCGAGTGATGGTATTGCAGGTCCAGTTATTGCATCTATGCAGGGATTTTTTGTTCATGTTAGCGATGGCAGCTATCCTGTTACAGGAACACTCGGTGTAAATAACAGTGTAAGAACAACCGATTTATCTCCCGTTTTCCATAAATCTACACTGAGGACAATGGAACCGCCGGCACCAAGAATGCTTATAAGGCTTAGTGCTAATTATACAGATGATACAAAATCGGCCGACCCGCTTGTAATATATTCTTCAGAAGAGGCGACACCGGAGTTTAATGGAGAATTAGATGCTATAAAATTAATGAATATAGATGAGCACCTGCCTAATATATATTCTATAGGTGACGATGCAAGTAAATTGGTAATAAATGCTGTTTCAGGCGTAAATACTGCTACTGTAATTCCGTTGGGAATTAAAACTGAAAAAGATGGAGATGTAACCTTTAACCTTAGAAATCTTGAAAACTGGCCTTCAGATCTTACTCTTTATTTGAGAGATGCCGAAACCGGTATTAATTATGACCTACAGGAAAAACCAATCTATACAGTAAATCTTAAAAAAGGAATCTTAGAGAATCGTTTCTCGTTGGTTTGTACACCTGCTGACAGCAATAGCAACGGAGATATTTTTATAGTGTATGGCTTGGGTTATGATATGCATGTAAAAATAGAGCTTGCGCAAGAACAGTCGGGTATGCTAACAATAACCAATTTATTAGGTCAGGAAATATCAAGCATGCAAATAAACGGAAATGGAGATTATAAGCTGGAGGGGCTAACAGCAAATGTAATTTACTTTATAAATTTCGTTACTCCAAAAGGAAACCATACGGTTAAAATAATAACTGCCGAAAGATGAGAGCTAATATAGTTGAAATGAATACTAAAGCAAATACCATAAAAAAAGAAAATAATTATTTTTTCAATGCAGAATTAACTGTAAAGTTTCTTCTGTGTATGATGTTGCTATTGGTCGGATTTTCGTCAAATGCACAGGGTCCTGAAAATCCTCCAAGGCCTGCAGTTATCTATGTAAATCCTGCACAAGGATTGAATTTTGGCGCATTTTATCAGGGTGGTTCCGGAGGTTCAGTAATTGTTTATCCTAACGGGGCACGAACTACTACCGGAAGTGTTATACAAACAAACCAGGGATATTCATTTTCTCCTGCCATTTTTGAAGTAGATGCCGAGCCCGGTACACTTATCACTATAGTAAATGGTCCTGATGTCACCCTTACAGGAAGCAATGGGGGAACTATAAATTTAACCATTGGCGAGGCCGATCCTCCAAGTCCCTTTATAGCAACGGCCGCCTCTCCATCACGCACTATGATCAGGATAGGGGGCACACTTACACTTGGTAATCCTTTAGCCAGCCCACCAGGTAATTATAACGGAACATTTTCTGTAACATTTATTCAACCCTGATTTATGCGGTTAACCAATACTGGTTTCGACATATTTTTTTTGTTAAAGATAGCCGTTGTATGTATTATGATGGCAGGGCAGAGCATTACATGTAACGCACAGACACAGGAAGAATATGATGAGGTGCCTGTATTTTTTAATATTCAGCGTATAGGAACGACAGAAATGCCTGCTCTTATATACAATGAAACTGCTTTCCTGCCGGTGATTGATCTTTTTGATTTTTTAAAGATAAATATTGTTTCACGAGACTTAAATTCAATAAGCGGAACATTTATCCAGCCAAGTGCCGAATTTTTAATAGACCAGCCCAATAACCGCATAACATATATGGGCAAAACCTATGATCTTAAACCTAATAGTTTTATTAAGACCGATAATAACGTCTATCTGCGTTCAGAATATTTTGGAGAGATATTCGGTTTAAATTGTGTGTTCAATTTTCGTAATCTCTCTGTTGTCCTTAGTACTGATCTTGAACTTCCTGTACTTCGTGAAATGAGGCAGGAACAAATGAGGAATAACATTAATAAACTAAAAGGAATTTTTAAGGTTGATACCCTTGTAGGCCGTAAGAGGCCGCTATTTTATTTTGGGATGGCAGATTATGCATTTGCTACATCCGGTGGTAATCAGGACACCCCCAGGGATACCAGGGCGAGCATAGGTTTGGGAGGTATTATTGCAGGAGGAGAAACCAATATAATATTAAATTACCGTAATAATTATCCGTTTTCTAACCGTCAGCAGTACTATTTATGGCGATATGTAGACAATAGCCAGTCTCTTGTAAAGCAATATTTAGTTGGTACTATCAGAGGGCAGTCTATTTCTTCTATATATGCGCCAATAGTTGGGGTACAGGTTACAAATACACCTACAACGTACAGGAGGTCATTTGGAAATTATGTACTAAGTAATTATACCGAGCCTAACTGGACAGTTGAGCTGTATGTAAACGGTGTGCTTATAAATTATGTAAAAGCAGATGCTTCCGGTTTTTATACATTTAATGTACCGCTTGTGTACGGAAATACAAATATAAAGCTGAGGTTATATGGTCCTTTTGGTGAAGAAAGATCTACAGAGCAGAATATAAATATTCCGTTTAATTTTTTACCTAAAAATGAGTTTGAATATACAGCAAGTGGGGGAATTGTTGAAGATGGGCATGATACACGATTTGCAAGGTTTAGCGGCAATTATGGGCTAGGCAGGCATATCACCGTGGGGGCGGGATTTGAATACTTATCTTCGGTAACATCAGGATCTAAAATTCCTTTTGTAAACACTTCTTTCCGCTTGCTTCCTAATCTTATGATCTCAGGAGAGTATGATTATAATGTGCGAACACGATCAGTTCTTAGTTATAATTTACCTTCAGGGCTTCAGTTTGAAATATATAATAACTGGTATAAAAAAGGACAGACAGCTATAAATAATACTTTTTTACAGGATCATAAAGCCATTCTTTCTTTTCCTATCAGGGGAAGCAGTTATTCTGCTTACACGCGTTTATCAATACAGCAAATAGAATTGCCTAACCTTAAATATCAGACAGCAGAATGGATGTTAACAAGTGTTGTAGGTAATCTTAGCGGAAGCGCCAATACCTTTGCTCTTTTTATACCCGGTAATGACGCCTATATTTACAGCATTTATTCTTTAGGGTTGAGAACTTTTAAAAACCTATTAATTACGCAGCGTCTTCAGTATGAGTATACTAATAATATGGTAATAGGAATCAAAACAGAATTAGAGAAAAGAATATTTGTAAACGGATATGTAAATCTTTCGTATGAAAAAAATTATGTAAGCGACATTAGTAACGTTGAATTTGGGCTGAGATATGATTTTTCGTTTGCCCAGGCCAGGACAACTGTCAGAAAAACCAATGACATATATAGAACGGTACAATCTGTAAATGGTAGTATTATACACGATGGAAATTCCGGGCTGACAGAATTTAATAACTACACCGGCATTGGCAAAGGAGCCGTTTTACTAATACCTTTTCTGGATCTTAACGGCAATAATAAGCGTGATAGGGGAGAGCCTAAAGCAGAAGGATTAAAAGTAATAGCCAATGGCGGACGTATTAAACGAAATACGAAAGACAAAACTATTCTTATAATGGATCTTGAGGCATATGCAACGTATAATATTGAACTTGACCCTACATCCTTTGAGCATGTGGGGTGGAAGCTTCTAAAAAAGAATTATGCCATAGTTATAGATCCTAATTATGTAAAAAATATTGAAGTGCCAGTCGCTGTATTTGGAGAGGTTGCCGGACAGGTACTAAGAATAGTTGACGGAAATGAAAAAGGTCTTGGAGGTATTTTAATTTCAATCTATAATGATAAGTCGGTAAAAATTGCAGAAACTACCTCTGAAGCTGATGGATATTTTTCGTATCTGGGGTTATTGCCGGGTAAATACACTGCTAAAATTGACACAGAAAGGCTAACGGAACTTGAACTGTCTGTAGATAAAACTTCATTTGATTTTATTATAAAGAAAAATACAGAAGGGTCATTTGTAGATGGCTTTAAATTTACTGTTAAGCCTGTCAGATAATATCTATTCTCTACGGCTAAGAGTTGAGGATTTTAAATTTATATTATTTATATTAACCAGTCAGATATACTGACTGGTTAATATAATTTTATACCTCTTAAACAAATTTTCTTTCGTTTTCTTCGATTGCTAAGTCATTAATGCTTGCAAATCTTTTTCTCATTAATCCATTCTCGTCATATTCCCAGTTTTCATTTCCGTAAGCTCTAAACCATTGTCCGCTTGTGTCCTGGTATTCATATTCAAATCTTACAGCAATACGATTATCAGTATGGGCCCAGTATTCCTTTTTTAATTTATAGTTAAGTTCTCTTTTCCATTTACCGGATAAGAATTCTATAATTTCTTCCCTGCCATTTACAAACACATTACGGTTTCTCCATTCGCTATCAATAGTGTAGGCTAATGCTACCCTTTGAGGATCCTGGCTGTTCCATGTATCTTCAGCTAACTGTATTTTTTCTTTTGCCGTTTCTAAGGTAAAGGGAGGGATTGGATATTTTTTTTCCATAATAACTGTATTAAATTAATAAAATATGTTTAATCTCAATTAGATGTCGTCCTGACGGGTAAACTACTAAAGTTCACTTTATTGCTTTATAATTCTTTTCTTTAAACTACCATTTGCAAATGGAATATCTATAATGTATACACCCGAAGCAAGTCCTGAAATATCAACATTGATTTTGTCACTACCGTCGTTCCTGCTAATTGAGGTAACTGTTTTACCTTCTATAGTGGTTAAAGTGACATTTTTTTCGTTGATATTTTCAATGCCGGAAATTGAGATCATTTGATTTGCCGGGTTAGGATAAATCTGAACTTTTGACATTACATTCTCATCAACT
>Ga0157370_10004270_pt1 | contig 16460 bp, 12 predicted proteins | sample C35metaG_FD_113463 | JGI IMG/M metagenome (GOLD analysis project Ga0157370, IMG submission 113463) | Corn rhizosphere microbial communities from Kellogg Biological Station, Michigan, USA - C3-5 metaG | ecosystem: Host-associated > Plants > Roots > Rhizosphere > Soil | place: USA: Michigan...
CCGCTCGGGTACTCGATGTCGAGCCGGCGCGAGAACGGCAGGAAATACGCGTTGCGCATGTGGCGCGTGGTGATCGCATCGGTCACGCCGCTGATCGCGTGGAACTTCACCGGGTTGTTCGCCTCGATGACCGTCCCCGCGTAGAAGCCCGACTCGTTTTCCACCAGCTCGTACCTGCTCGGCTTCGGGCTCGCGGCCACGCCGAAGGTGGCGCGGTGCACGAAGCTGAAGTGCGAGTTGTCGAAGGAGTTTTCGAGCGCGCGCATCGGGCTGGTCTGCCACTCCTCGTGGAACTGGAAGATTGTGCGGTAGGCCGGGTCGGAGAACTCCGGGATTTCTGGGATGTCGGCAATGGGCTCTTCCAGCGCCACCCACGCGTAGCCGTAGCGCGCGGTGCAACGGTAGGCGGTGGTGCGGTAGTCGGGCGAGATCTTGCGGTCGGCCTCGTACTGCGGAATGCGGATGACCTGGCCGCTGCGGTCGTACGTCCAGCCGTGATAGCCGCACTGGATCGCGCCGGTTCCGCAGGCCTTGCCTTCGCCATCGACGCACCAGCCCTTCGAGAGCTTCGCGGTGCGGTGGCAGCAGCGGTCGCGCAGTGCGGCCGGCTCGCCGCTGGCATCGATGAAGAGAACGATGTCTTCGCCCAGCAGCCTGAAAGGCTTGGGGCCATCGGCCAGTTCGGTAAGCGGCATGACGGCATGCCAGAACTTGCGGAAGACGGGTTGTCGGGTGACGAGCATGCGTGGACTCCTTCTGTTGTTGCGCGTGGGTACGAACGAACCTGAAAGAGCAATTTCCTGCCTGAATGCTGCGTGGGGCATCGCGCGGCTGAACGCTTCTACTCTGCGCAACCTGCCTTGCAAATTGCGCGCCCGGATTGTGCGCGCGGTCTGGCCAATGTGCCAGGCCTCGGCCAAAAAGCCCGAGGAAAACCCCTTGGCATGCGTCGTGCATCAGCGCTGGCAAGAGTAGAAGCGTTCAGCAGCGCACGCACCACGAACGTGCGCCCGCCCGGAAATTGCTCTTGAAGCGCCTTCTGCATTCGTCGTCTTGCAGCGGAAGGTTTTTTCAAGACCCGAAGATTCCGAGGCCCCACATGCAACGTCGATTCTTTCTAGCGGCCAGCGCCGCGACCCTTGCCGCCCCGTCCGTCCTGGCCCAGCAGGGCAGCGCCGGCAAGCTCACCCCGATCAAGTTCACGCTCGACTTCCGCATCAACGGCCAGACCGCGCCTTTCTTCCTTGCGCACGCCAAGGGCTACTACAAGGACGAAGGGCTCGACGTGAGCATCGACACCGGCGCCGGCTCGGTCGCCTCGATCACCCGCATCGCGAGCGGCGTCTACCAAATGGGGCTGGGCGACATCAGCTCGCTGGTCGAGTTCAACGCGCAGAACCCCGGCACGCCGATGGTGCAGGCCGTCTACCAGTACTACAACCGCGCACCGTTCGTGATCATCGGTCGCAAGGACCGCGGCGTGACCGGCGACTTCAAGAGCCTGCAGGGCAAGAAGGTGGCGGCCGCGGCGGTCGAATCGACCCGCCGCGCATGGCCGATGGTCGCGCGCAAGCAGGGCATGCGCAGCGATGCCTTCCAGTGGCAGACCACCGACTTCAGCGCGCGCGACAACGTGATGGTGCGGGGCGACGTCGATGCCGCCACCTACTTTCACGACTCGGCGATCTCGCTCTTCGCGCGCATGAAGCCCGAGGAGCTCTCGGTGCTGAAGTACGCGGATGCCGGCGTCAACCTGTATGGCAACGCGATCCTCGCGAGCAGCAACCTCATCGCGCAGAACCCGAAGGTGGTCGCGGCTTTTCTGCGCGCGACCAACCGCGCCATCGTCGAGACATTTGCCAACCCTGCGCCCAGCATCGCGGCCATGCGCCAGCGAGAGCCCATCCTCGACGAGAAGATCGAGCTTGAACGCTGGGGCGTCACGGCGCAATATGTGGGCGCGGCGGACACACGCGGCCACGGCCTCGGCGACATCCGGAAGCTCACGCTGGAGCAGCAGGTCGACGAGGTGGCCGAGGTCTTCGGACTCAAGGTCAAGCCCGCCGCCGACGCCATCTTCAACACCTCGATGCTCCCATCGCGCAACGAACGCATGATTTCCACCAAGGCATGAATTTCAACAGCACCCACAACACCAACACCTCGCTTCCCGAAGAAACCGCACTCGACGAGCGCGACGGGCGGTATCTGCGCAAGGCCATCGGCTGGTCGCACCTCGCGCGCCGGCGCGGCAACCGGCCCTTCGGATCGATCATCGTCTCGGCCGACGGCGAGGTGCTGGCCGAGGCCTACAACAACACCGGCGAGACAGGCGACTGCACCGGCCACGCCGAGACGAATGCGATCCGCGCACTGGCCGGCCGCGGCATCTCGCGCGAAGCACTCGCGGGCGCCACCCTCTATGCCTCGGGCGAACCCTGCGTGATGTGCGCGGGCGCGATCTTCTGGTCGAACATCGGCCGCGTGGTGTTCGGCATCGACGCCGAGCGCTTGCGCGTGTTCCGCGGCGAACGGCAGGACCAGCGCGATGCGGAACTGTCGTGCCGCGACGTGTTCCGCGCGTCGCCGCATCCGATCGAATGCATCGGGCCGGCGCTGCTGGACGAATCCGCTGCGGCGCACGACGGAGCCTGGAAGGTCTGAGCGGCGCAGCGGCTGGATAGACTCGGCGCATGCCCTGGCACGCCCGTCTCCACCTCGACTACCAACAAGAAGCCGACCGCACTGTCGCCCGTTTCCGTCACGACGGGCCGCTGCGCATCCTGCAGAGCCTGTACCCCGAGGGCGACGCGATCTGCCACAACGTGCTGGTGCATCCGCCGGGCGGGTTGGTCGGGGGGGACACGCTCGACATCGACATCGAAGGCGCGGATGGCAGCCACGGGCTGATCACCACGCCGGGGGCCTCACGCTTCTATCGCTCCGAAGGCGAACTGGCGCTGCAACGCACGCGCATTCGACTGGCCAGCGGCGCGCGGCTCGAATGGCTGCCGCTGGAAGCGATCTGCTACAGCGGATGCCAAGCCGAGAACCGGCTGTCGATCGAGGTCGAACCGGGCGCGGAGATGATCGGATGGGACGTGACCGCACTCGGCCTGCCCAACGCCAACCAGCCGTTCGAGCGAGGCAGCTACCTGCAGCACATCGAAGTGCCCGGGGTTTGGCTGGAGCGGGGGCGTATCGATGCGGCGGATCAGCGGTTGCTGCAGAGTCCGCTGGGTTTTGGCGGACACAGGTGCATGGCGTCGCTGTTCTTCGTGTCAGGCTCGCCGGCAACACGGGCGCGGCGCGAAGTGCTGCTGGGGCATGCGCGCAGATTGCTTGAAGCGCACGAACTGTTCGATAGCGCTGGTGCGACCAGCCCGCACGGGGAGGTGGTTGTGCTGCGCGTGCTGGCGCCTGTGGTGGAGCCTGCGATGCAGTTGCTGCGGCAGGTCTGGCAGGCATGGCGGGGGGAGCTGTGGCAGTTGCCGGCAGCTACGCCGCGGATCTGGGCAACCTGAGCGCGTCTCGCTAACGCATGGGCAACTTCAAGACCAAGTCGAGCAAGTTGTCAGAAACAGCTTTTCCGGCGCAAGGCCGTTCCTCATACTTCCTTCCGTCCGCCTTCCACACCCCGATGAACTTGTTTCTGCCTTCACGTATGGTGATTCCATAAGAAACCTCGCCGACGTTAAACAGCACTGAATCAACAACCATGCCTTCTCCGTGTGGATTCAAATGCTCGCCCCGAAAGAAGTCGACGTGACGCGCGCCTTCGAAGGAGGGAAGCCTCAGCTCAATCGAGGAAGGACGCCCATAACGGTATTCCAGTTCTGCTCCCGGATCGAACCCGCGAATGATCGACGGGCCACAAAGCGAGGCCACTTTTTTGCTGCGCTTGATCTGGCAAGAAAAATATATGACCTCGTCCGCTGCACAGTGGGAGGGGGCGATGGCGCCAGCCTCGGCGTTGTGCAAGGGGGTCGCGAAAATCGCGATTGCGGCCGCATATCCTGCATAGCGATAGCGCGCTCGTTCCCGATAGGTCATGTATTTTCCTTTTGTCGCACCAAGGTTTTGCTGTCGGCAGGAACTGGTGCGTCATTCAATAGGCTCCAGACATAACCGAAGTATTCGACTCGATTCTCGAGGTGGGTAGTGCCGCCATTCACGGCACGCGTTACCAGCTCGATTGTTCCGGGAGCGGCGCCTGCGTCGGCGTGACGATTGATGCTTGCCCCCCGGAAGGCTCCTGCATTGATCCAATACTTCAATGCCACGTCGGCAGATATGAATGCATCCGCGGCCAGCAACGCCGGACTAGGGTCCGAGGTGTAGTTCCTCCCTCTGTAGGCTTCATAGCCTGCATAGTTGACACGCCCCGTCAGCTGGATAAGTCCTCGTCCCCTGAAGCGCTGGCCGTCACCGACCTGGATATTGCCGAGTGACTGAGCTTTTGTTTGCACTTGAGCCGGCCTGAGAGCAGCGTATTCGTTGCGAGTGTACGTAACACGTTGGCCATTTACCCTGTGGTAGACCAATCCAAGCCGCCAGGCAACGCCGCTGCGGTCGTCATGGTCGACGCCTGCCTCCCCCGGTGTGATGACTTCGTACATCGTGCGGAAATAGCGCTCGTTTCCTGTTTCTATGTTGTATTGCAGTGCGCCCGTTTCCTGAAAGCATTGGCTCAAGAAATGAGCTTTGCGTAACGCTGAATCCATCAGCCCATACTTGCGAAAGGCCTTGTTGAGGGCGATATGCAGGCTGGGCGGCATACCGTTTCCTTGTGTCGATCCATCGCGAAATCGCCGCATCGACTCCTCCCAACTCACACGGCTCGCAGCTGTTGATTTTCTTGGAAGCAGTTGCGCCATCTCTTTGAGCGCCAACCATCCGCACCTTCGCATCGAACCCACGAATTCCCTCGGGTGAAATCGCCAGTCAGCTTCTTTGAGCACCTTTGGCAAATCCTCAAAGGTGAGTCCATGCGCATGCTTGACGAAGCGATCCCATTTCCGGACCCCTGTGGGATCGTCGTCAGTCGACTTGAAATCTTCGGTCTCCAGCCAGCCATAGCGCGCCTCGACGGTCGTCCGATCCCACTCGCACGGGAACTTGCAGATCGCGCGTCGCAATTTCTTCCGCACGCCCGCCTCCCCGAGCCGCTTGGCCAACTCGACGCGTTCCATGCGCTGCTCGTTCTTCGGATCGGGATCGCGAATCAGCGTTTTCATATGCAGCGAGTCGCACCGCAGATCGGAGTTCGGGTCGTCGTCGAAGCAGTTCCAGCCCATGACCGGCAGAAAGTCGGAATCGCTGAATTTGAAGGTGCCCTGTGCGTTGAGATCTGCCCAGACCTCTCCAGTAGGCGTTGCGATCTTGCGCCAGTGGGCGGCGTTGGCGGGCAAAGGATCAGGCCCCAGATTGCGCCCGAAGCGCAGCAACTCGTACCAGCCGCTGGGGCTGCTTGCCGTCCGGGCTGCTGCGTCCAGGGCGCCATGGCGGTCATTGCACACGGCGTACAGGTCGTACTCGAAGCTCTGGCTCGCTGCACTCTTGACAGCGACGGACGCATTGACGCTGCTGATGTAGTCGTACCGGCTGTCGTTTCTGGATGTGCCAACAGACGCACCGAATCTGTCGTAACTGGTAAGCGTCGCTATGCCGTTCTCGTAGGCGATTTGCACCCACTGCGGATCCGAGAGCGCGTGAGCAGCGGTCGCACCAGCCGCGCCACCGGCACCATTCGCTACACCCAATTGACTGGTCGGCCGGCTCGCGCTTGTTGGCGTACCGGCTGGCAAGTAGATGTAAACGCTGCCGAATACGCTGTCGGCCCGACCGTCGGAGGCGGGCACCTGCGGATCCAACGGGTCGGCCCAGTTCGGCCCTCGTCGGGTCAGCCGCCGGAGATTCGCCTCGTCGCAGCAGATCTCGAAATGAATCTGCCCGTCATGTCCGTAGATCTGGCCAGGTGCCCCTATCTCATCCTTGCGGTAGATCGCATCGCCGACCGCCCACGGCGCCTTCGTCTTCGGACAGTGCGCGATGCTGGCGAGATGCATGCAGGCGCTGTAATAGACAACCTCCGTGACGACATTGCCCTCGGCACCGATCTCGGTCTTGTGCTCGATGACGACAAAGCCATCGCTGGTCCATGCGGCCGTGGGCGTATCGGCATGAAAAGGGTTGTAGTTGAGCGCGTGCTTGATGTCGCTGTTCGGCAGGGTCGGCGCGTGGACAAAGATCACCTTGCCATCGGCAATCGCACGAACGGGCAGATAAGCGCCACCGGAGCTCGGTGCCTGGATGTGAATCCCGTTGTGCCACCCCAGCTTCAAACTCAAGGGAAACGAGCCTTCCGGTGCATTGGTGCTCGCCAACCACGATGAGGGCTGTGCCATTGCAGCGTCGAGCCAGGCTTCTTCGGATTGCCCAGCGCGATCGGGCAGGAAAGGAGGACTGATGATCATGGCAACGCTCAGAGTGAGAAAGGGAAAGCCGCACCCTCGCGCGAAGCAAGGGTCAACTCGGGGCGCGGAAAGGCGACCACCTCGACCGGCCGGTTCATCGGCCCGACCAGCGCATGGCTGGCCGCATGCTCGACCCACCGCCCCTGTGTGCCGTGCTCGATGCCCTGCGCGTTCCATCGGCTGAAGCTGCCCCCGCCATTGATCAGCACTTCTTCTTTCGCCGTGATCGTGATGCGATTGGCGGCATGGGTGATATCGAGTTTGGCCAGCAGATGGATGCTCTGCTGCAGCGCCTTGAATTCGATGTTCGCGCCGGCCGCCACCAGCCGGATGCCGGCCTTGTACGAGAACATGCGGATGGCCTGCTTCACGCTGACGAGGAAGCTCTTGCCCGCGCTCACGCTGGTGTGGCCGCCGCTCGTCAGCGCGTGATGCACGCCGCTGGCCATGTGCGTGGACTGCGCCGTCGTGCTCTCGATGCCTGCCGGGCTGGCCAGCACGAGGTGCGGCTCGGCCAGTTCGGGGAAGCCGCCCTCGGCCCCGCGCCCGCCCGCCCCCTTGATCGCATCGTTCTGCGCCTTCAACACTCGCGTCACTGCATCCTGGTCACCCGTCGCGTGGGCTTCGGCCTGCTGGGCCGCGACTGACAGCTTCTCGTGCTGCTCGTGGCTTCCGGTGAGGCGCGTCAGTGTCTCGCCCATGGACTTGATGTGACCGTGCGCATGGGCGCGCGTCTCGGTCGTGATCAACAAACCTTCCGCGGCTCTTACAGCGCCATGCCCGTCGGTGCGCAGTTCGAACCCCTCGCCGCGCGGATCCTTGCGCCCCGCGTTGTCCTCGATGCGCGTGATGTGCCCCAGGCTGAGCTGGCTGTGCTGGTGGTCGGACTTGAGCTGCGCCTGGATCTTCGCGTCGGTGTCGTCCAGGACGAGGTGATTGCTGCGGCCCGCGGCGCTGTTGCCGCCTTCCTTCGTCAGTTCCCTCGACCTGAACCCCGAGAGCGCCGCCTGGCCGGGCAGCGTCCACGGCGGCAGGTTCGACTGGTTGTGCACGCGCCCGGTGCACACCGGAAGGTCCGGATCGCCGCCGATGAAATCGACGATGACCTCCTGCCCGATGCGCGGAACGTGCACGCCGCCCAACTGGTTGCCGGCCCACGGCGAACTCACGCGAATCCAGCAGGTGCTGTGCTGGTTCTTCTGGCCTAGCCGGTCCCAGGGAAACTGAACCTTGATGCGGCCGAGGTCGTCGGTCCAGAGGTTCTGGCCTTCGGGCCCCACGACAACGGCAACCTGGGGGCCGTGCGTGAAGGGCTTTGAACGCGCGAGCACGGGACGAAGCACTTCGGCAACGGGGTGCGCCGTCAGATCGACACCGATGCGCCACTGCTGCTTTCTGTTTGCTGCCGCCTCCTTGACCTGGCTGTCCTGCGCGACGTCCTCGATGAGGAAGCGCGTTTCCAGGATGAGGTACTCGGCATTGGCGCGCTCGCTGGGGTGCGCCCTGAGCTTGAACGTGCGTCCCGCCGCCATGCCGCGCAGATTGCCGCTGGCCTGCATCCGCGCCCCGTGCGTGCGCAAGGCCTGCATGCGCAGCAAGGCGAGCTGGTGCCCGTCGCCCTGCGGATCGTTGACTGCCTCCGCGCCCGCCCGGGGTTGCGCAGGGTGGCTGCCGGCGCGCGGGTGATGCCATTGGTAGACCTCCTGGTCGGCTTGCCCGGTCGGACGCGGCGCCTTGCGGCTCGCGCCCAGGTCGGCGCGGGGCCGGGTGTAGTCGTAGTCGCGGGTCGCATAGCGGCCGCTGGTGAGCTGGTGGCGGGGAACCACGCTGTGAAGGTATTCGGCATCGGGCTTCCAGCCCGGCGGGTGGTAGTCGATCTGCCGATACGCCACGTTCTCGCTGGTGCGGTAGGCGCCCATTTCGTCGCAGAGAACGAGGCGGTGCTTTCCTTCGGCGTGCTCGAAGTGATAGCTGATGCCCCACTCCTCGCAGAGACGGCAGAAGAAATCGAAGTCGCTTTCGTTGTACTGCGTCTGGTAGTCGCGGACCGGGTACCTCTCCATCAGGCGCTTGTCGAGCGGGAAAGCGTAGTCGGCCAGCAGCGCATCGAGGATCTGCACCACGCTCAGGTTCTGAAAGATCCTGCAGTCGACCGACAAGGCGGCCAGGTGCAGCCACGGCCGCAAGGTAAGCCTGTATTGCACATGCCGCCCTTCCTCGCCCCAGAAAGCCGCCTCGGTGATGAGCGCGTTGATCTCGCGCGGCGCGCCTTCATCGAGTTCGATGAGGCAGCTGATTTCGCGTCCGATGAAGTCGTCGAGGTTGAAGTCCGCCGCGCCGCTGGCGCCGAGGTTCAGGCTGTCGGGCGTCTTGAGCAGCAGTTCGTATTCGAACAGTTCGTTGACGCCCTCCCGGCCCGACAGGCGCACGGGCTCCAGCGCCGGGCGGCCGAGAAAAACGGGAATGGCGGGACTTTGGATCTGAAGCGTGCGTGAAGAAGAGGAAGGCATCGCCGCAGTGTTCCGGCTGGGCCGGGATAACACTGAGAACAATGGTCACGCATGCGAGGCCACGGCCAGAAAACCGCGGATCGCAGGAGATATGTCATGCCTCGCCGTCAGGCCGGCATGTCCGTCCGCGGCAACCGCAGGTGCTTCTTCAGCGTCTCGAACACCTGCCGCGTGACCGGGTTCACCACATGGCTTCGCACATACAGGTAGTACGCGAGGTCGGGCAGCCGCGGCATGCCGTCGCCCGCGCCCAGCACGCGCAATCCCGCGTCGAGTTGCTCGACGCCCCGCGCCGTCACGCCCAGCCCCGCCCTGAGCGCCGCCTTGATGCCGATCAGGCTCGACGAGGTGTACCGCGGCGTCCACGCCACGCCCGCCGCATCCAGCGCCTCGTGCCCGATGCGCCGGAAGATGCTCGGCCCGTCCGCCATGATCAGCGGCACCGGCTTCGTCGGGTCGTGCACATAGCCCGCCGCGCACAGCCACACGGTGGGCGAGTTGCGCAGCACCACACCCTCGAACTGCGACTGCGGATCGGCGCGGTTGGAGATGATCATGTCGACCTCGCCGCTCTTGAGCGATGTCATCAGGTAGGGGCTGCGGCCGATGTGGATGTCCAGCTGCAGCAGCGGCGACGTGCGCGCCACCTCGGTCAGCAGCAGCGGCAGCATGGTCTCGGCCACGTCGTGCGGCGCGCCGATGCGCAGGTTGCCTTCGAGCTGGCCCTGCCGCAGGCTTCGGAGCGCCTCGTCGTTGAGCGCGAGCATGTGGTGCGCATAGCTGAGCAGCCGTTCGCCGTGCTCGGTCAGCCGCTTCTGGCGGCCCTGCTTGATGAACAGCGGATGCCCGATCTGCTCTTCCAGCCGCTGCATCTGCTGCGTGATGGCCGACTGCGTGCGCCCCAGGTGAACGGCCGCAGCCGCAAAGCTGTGGTGGCTGACAACGGCCGCAAACGAGCGCAGCAGTTCGAGATCGAGCGTGGGCATACATTAATTTTATTGATGTGTTTCTTCTGCCGCTTGGATTGTTGCGTCACGCCGCCGTCACTACAGTGAATGCACACCAAACAGGCAACCCCACTGGAGAAACCGCATGAGCACCCCATCCGAGCAACGCCGCCAAGCGGTCGAGGCATCGATCGCCGAAATGAAGAAAGCCATCGGCGGCGCTGAACCAACCCGCGCCAAGCTCGATGCGGTGCTCGATTCGCTGCAAGGCCTGGCCGCCCACACCGAGTACTGGGGCGCCAGCGACTTTCCGCCGCCCGAAGCCGGCGAGCACCAGGCCCGCTACCTGATCGCCGAAGACCCGGACCAGAGCTACGCGCTCTACCTGAACGTGATGCGCCCGGGCAAGAAGATCGTGCCGCACAACCACACGACCTGGGCCTGCATCGCCGCCGTCGAAGGCACCGAGCACAACCGCGTGTACGCGCGCACCGACGACGGTTCCGTGCCGGGCGTCGGCAAGCTCGAGGAGACGGCGCTGGTCGTCGTCGCGCCGGGCAAGGGCATCGCGCTGATGCCTGAAGACATCCACTCGGTCGAGATCCAGGGCGAGCAGGTCATTCGCCACCTGCACATGTACGGCCGCGCGCTCGAAACGCTGAACCAGCGCACCGCGTACGACCTTGCCGCCGGCACGTACCAGACGATGGGCATCGGCGTACAGACGCGCCGCTAGGCCGCCCTCCTTCCACTTTTCTTGCTTCCTTCATGCGGGTCGCGCTGGCGCGACCTCGCAGGACCTCGTTCGTCCCAACGACTTGCTTGCCTCCATGACTTCCTACATCGACCCGAAGACCCTCAAATCCTGGCTGCACGACGGCGGCGAGATCGCGCTGCTCGACGTGCGCGAGCACGGCCAGTACGGCGAGGCGCATCTGTTCTACGGCATCCCGCTGCCCTTCAGCCGGCTCGAGATCGATGCGCCGCGCCTGGTGCCACGCCGCAGCGTGCGCGTGGTTGCGTACGACGACGGCGAATCCGCCGTGGCCCTGCGCTCGGCCGAGCGGCTGGCCGCGCTGGGCTACACCGACGTGCATGTGCTGCAAGGCGGCGCCCCCGCATGGAAGGCCGCGGGCTACGTGCTCTTCGCGGGCGTCAACCTGCCCTCGAAGACCTTCGGCGAGCTGGCCGAGGAGGTCTATCACACGCCCCGCGTCAGCGCCAACGAACTGGCCGGCATGCTCGCGCGCAAGAACAAGGTCGTGGTGCTCGACGGCCGCCCCGTCAGCGAGTTCCACAAGATGAACATCCCCGGCGCCACCTGCTGCCCCAACGGCGAACTGGCCTATCGCGTGCGGCAGCTCGTGCCCGACACCACCACGCCCATCGTCATCAACTGCGCCGGCCGCACGCGCAGCATCATCGGTGCGCAGACGCTCATCAACCTCGGGCTGCCCAACCCGGTCTATGCGCTGGAGAACGGCACGCAGGGCTGGTACCTGAACGATCACACGCTCGAACACGGCGGCACGCAACGCTACGCGGCCGACAGCGGCAGCACCGACCTGCGGCCTGCGGCAAAAGCGCTCGCCGAACGCTTCGACGTGCCCACGGTGTCCGCGAAGACCGTGCAGCAATGGGCGGCAGAAACGGATCGCACCCTGTTCCTGTGCGACGTGCGCACGCCCGAGGAGTTCGCGGCCGGCAGCCTGCCCGGCGCGCAGCACACGCCCGGCGGCCAGCTGATGCAGGCAGGCGACCAGTACTTCGGCGTGCGCGGCGCGCGGCTCGTGCTGCTGGACAACGACGGCGTGCGCGCGCCGACGGTCGCGAGCTGGCTGCGGCAGATGGGGCACGACGCGAACGTGCTCGAAGGCGGACTTGCGAGCGGGCTGTCGCTCGCCCCCACTGACACGCCGACCGCCCCCGCGTTGAAGACCATCGATGCCCAAACGCTGTCCGCGCGGCTCGCGCAAAGCGACGTTGCGTTGATCGACCTGCGCGGCAGCATGCAATTTCGCGCCGGCCACATCCCGCGAGCCCGCTGGTCCATCCGCCCGCGCCTCGCCGCGGACACGAGGGGCGAGACGCGACAGATCGTGCTCGTCGCCGACGACGCTGTGCTCGCCGCATGGGCCGCCGCGTCCGAGCTCGCCGATCACGCCCCGCTGCTGCTCGAAGGCGGCATGGCCGCATGGCGCACCGCCGGCCTGCCCGTCGAAGCCACGCCCGCATTGCCCGCCGATGCCGACTGCATCGACTACCTCTTCTTCGTGCACGACCGGCACGACGGCAACAAGGAAGCCGCGCGCCGCTACCTGGCGTGGGAGACCGGCCTCGTTGCACAGCTCGATGCACAGGAGCGCGCCGCGTTCCGGCTGCCTTCCGCCGCCTCGCACACCTAGCCACCGCCTTCTTTTCGCTCGTCGTTGTCCGTTCCTATTTCAGGAGTTCTGCCATGTCGTCTGCTCTTCGCGTCTCACGTTTTGCCCGCCTTGCCGTCGCCGCCACATGGCTCGCCGCGCTGGCCCTGCAGCCCGCATCGGCCGACCCGCTGCCCGCGCGCAACGGCTTTCCCTCGCAGACGGTGAAGTTCATCTCGCCCTTCCCGCCCGGCGGCGGCAACGATGCGACCGCGCGCCTGGTCACCACGCGCCTGCCTGAAATCATGGGACAGGCCGCGGTGGTCGACAACCGCGGCGGCGCGGGCGGCAACATCGGCGCCAAGACGGTGGCCGATTCCAGGCCCGACGGCTACACCGTGCTCACCTCGCAGGTGTCGATCATGGCGGTGAACCCCACGCTCTACGCCTCGGCCGGGTTCGACCCGGTGAAGAACTTCATCCCGATCACGCAGATCAACGCCGCGCCGCTCGCGCTCGTGGTCGATGCCAACTCGGCGCTCAAGAGCTTTGCCGACCTCGCCACCAAGGCCAAGGCCACGCCCGGCAAGGTGACCTATGCAACGCCGGGCAACGGCACGCTCTCGCACCTCGTGGGCGTGGTACTCGCCAAGGACAACGGCATCGACATGACCCACGTGCCCTACAAGGGCGCCGGCCCCGCGCTGACCGACCTGCTCGGCGGACAGGTCGACGTGCTCGTGACTTCCACCGCCTCGGTCGCGGGCCTCGTGCAGAACGGCAAGCTGCGCGTGCTCGCGGTGACCAGTCCGCGCCGCATCGGCGTGTTCGCCAAGGTCCCCACGCTCGAAGAGCTGGGCTATGCCGGTGCGCGCTTCGAGGACTGGTACGGCTTCTTCGCGCCGGCCGGCACGCCGCCCGAGCGCGTGGCCTACCTGAACGAAGCCATCGTGCGCACGCTGCGCCTGCCCGAGGTGACCAAGCTCGTGAACGACGGCGGCAGCGAAGTGGTGGCCAACTCGTCGGAAGCCTTCGCCGCACAGTTGAAGCAAGACATCGACCGGTGGTCGCGCATCGTCAAGCTCTCCGGCGCGAAGGCGGATTGACGCACCATAGAGGCTTGGCCCACGCTCGACAGAACACCACCATGTCCGACTTGCAGAAAGAAGACCCCGCGGTACAGGCGCTCGATACCCGGCTCACGCGCACCGGAAAATCCCCGTCCTATTTCGGCGGCACGCCCGTCAACGCGCCGCTGGTGCGCGCCAGCACCGTGCTGTTCGACAGCGTGGCCGCGATGCGTGACACCCGTGCTCGCCGCGGTGACGAGCGCGCCTTCAGCTACGGCGCACGCGGCACGCCCACCACCTTCGCGCTCGAAGATGCGGTGAGCGAACTCGAAGGCGCGTATCGCACGCGGCTCTTTCCGACCGGCCTCGCGGCCATCGGCATGGTGCTGCTGTCGTATCTGAAGCCCGGCGATCACGTGCTCATGTCCGACAGCGTGTACGAGCCGACGCGCAACCTGGTGCATTCGTTCCTTGAACCGTACGGCATCCGCAGCAGCTTCTTCGCGGCGGATGGCAGCGGCATCGAGGACCTGTTCGAGCCCACCACGCGCCTCGTGTACGCCGAGTGCCCCGGTTCGCTGGTCTACGAGATGTGCGACCTGCCCAAGCTCGCCGCGCTCGCGCATGCGCGCGGCGCGTTGCTCGCGGCCGACAACACCTGGGGGTCGGGCGTGCAGTACCGGCCTCTCGCGCTCGGCGCGGACATCTCCACGATGGCCGCCACCAAGTACCTCTCGGGCCACTCGGACGTGATGATGGGCACCGTCGCCACCACGCGCGAAGCCTGGCAGCCGCTCAACGAGCGCTGCGACGCCTTCGGCATGACCGTGAGCCCCGACGACGCCTGGCTGGTGCTGCGCGGCATGCGCACGCTTTCGGCACGGCTGCAGATGCACGAGCGGCATGCGCTCGAAGTGGCGCACTGGCTCGAGGCCCGACCCGAGGTGGCGACGGTGTTCTGCCCCGCGTTGCCGCAGCATCCGGGCCATGACATCTGGCAGCGCGATTGCCGCGGCACCAACGGGCTGATCTCTTTCGAGTTCAAGACGGGCACCGAGAACGTGGCCGTCGAGCGCTTCGTCGATGCGCTGTCGCTGTTCGGGCGCGGCTCGTCGTGGGGCGGCTACGAAAGCCTCGTGGCCTGGACCAACATGCGCGCGGCGCGCAGCGTGACCGACTGGAACACGCGCGGCGCGGTCGTACGGCTGCACATCGGCCTGGAGGCACCGGCCGACCTGATGGCCGACCTGGCGCAAGCGTTCACCGCTGCCAACCTGGCTAAGGCGTGACGACCAGCGTTCCCTGGTGATAGACCGGCGTGGTAGCGCCGTTGGCCGTGTAATCGAACTTGATGCGGAACGCATAGCTCCCGGCGGGCAGGCAATCGTTGATCGACAGGCCCGTGCTCGGATCGGATTGCGCGGTGCGCACGCAGGCCGAGTGGCCCAGGCTGATGAAGAAGAGGTTCGGGTCGGGGCGGTAGTCGCGCACGCTCGCCTCAATGAAGCGGCCACGCTTTTCCACCGGGATCGCCGCCTGCTGTTCCGGCGTGTAGAGGATTTCCTCAGCCGGAAACTGCGCAAGCGCCAGCGTCCCCTGCGATTGCGTCACTGTAATGCCGTCGGTCTGGTAGTAGACGGCGTTCGCAAGGCTCGAGGTCATCGTCAGCGGCGACGGCGCGAAGACGTAGGGCACGTTGGCGTTCTTCGCCACGTCCAGCTTCACGGTGAGTCGCTTCGGCGGCACGTAGCCGACATTGGACCGCGTCTCGAATGTGTATTCGAGCGTGTACTGCCCCGTCAGCGTGGCAGCCGGTATCTCGAGATTGAGGGTGCCTTTTCCGTCGCCGTCGTTCACCAATGACGACTTCACGTTCAGCGGCGAGTACCCGGCACGCACTTCCGACGATGACATGGGCGTGCCCTCGGCCGGGTTGATCTTCAGCGCGATCTTCTGGACGTCGGGGCTGAACGGCGTGCTCACCGCGATCGAATCGCTGCCGTTGGCGTCGAAGGTCGTGTTGCGCTTGACGACCACGTCGTACGGAATCTTGAACGGCACGTTGCCCAGCCGCACCGAGCAGATGCTGTCGAGGCAGGCATAGACGTTGATGTTGCCGCGGTAGACGCCGGCCTTCTTCGGATTGGGCTGCACCAGCACGCTCACACCGCCCTGACCGTTGCTGCTGAAGGGAATGCTCTGGGTGTTCGGCTTGAAGAGACTGTCGGGGTCTTCCAGGATCACGTAGAGCGTCTTGCCCGTGACGACGCTGAGGTCACCCGTCGCCATGCCGGTGAGCATGTTGACGTCGATGCTGCCGCCTTCGTAGAACTCCGCCTTGATGCTGGCAGGCGTGACGCTGGAGATGGAGAGGTTGACGGTGGTAAAGGTCGGGCTGATCGGAAGCCCCGATCCCGTGGGCTGGGCGGGCGGCGCAGCGCCGAGCGGGAAGCCGCCCCCGCCGCCGCCACCTCCTCCACCGCCGCAGGCGGTCAATCCAATGGCCACGGCGATTGCGCCGACGAAGCGCAGCAAACTGCCTCCCATGTTGTTTTCCTTTGATGTGTTGTGTGTGACAGGTGAGACGGCAGCGGACAGAGAGCTGTCACGCGCCGCGCGGGAAGATACCTGCGCCCTCGCGCACCGACAACTAGGTAGTTTGGGCAGTGGCGTTGACCCGCGTCGAGGTCTTGCCCTACCATTCCGGCCGCGGTGCAAGCCGCACCCGGGCCCGCGGGAAGGGTTGAACCCACTTGCTTTCGCATGTTGCCGCGCGCTCGCGCGGCGCCATCCACCAGCTCCTTTGTGCAGCCGGATTTGCGGGTCGTCGGCGCTTCATGCACGGAGGTTCATGTGAAACGCATTCCCGCCAGGCCCGATCTCGGGCATCTCAAGAAGCAAGCCAAAGAGTTGCTTGCCGGCTACCGAAGCGGCGATCCCGCCGCCTTTTCCCGATTTCGCGAATTCCTCCCCCTTGCCGCCGGCAAGGACGATGCCGCCCTCGCCGCGCTCGGCCTGCGTCTGCACGATGCGCAGTCGTGCCTCGCGCGCGAGTACGGCTTCGTGTCGTGGGTCGATCTGCAGGGCTTCGTGC
>Ga0157370_10004271_pt1 | contig 16459 bp, 11 predicted proteins | sample C35metaG_FD_113463 | JGI IMG/M metagenome (GOLD analysis project Ga0157370, IMG submission 113463) | Corn rhizosphere microbial communities from Kellogg Biological Station, Michigan, USA - C3-5 metaG | ecosystem: Host-associated > Plants > Roots > Rhizosphere > Soil | place: USA: Michigan...
CCAACGGCGACTGGCGCCGCAGTTCCATCAAGCAGGTTGCCTCAGGCCGCTTCGGCGTGACCACGAACTACTTAGTGAACGCCGACGACTTGCAGATCAAAATCTCACAGGGGGCTAAACCCGGCGAGGGCGGTCAGCTTCCCGGCCATAAGGTCGATGAGGTGATTGCGAAGGTTCGCTTCTCGGTTCCGGGCGTCGGACTGATTTCGCCGCCGCCGCATCACGACATCTACTCGATCGAGGATTTGGCGCAGTTGATTTACGACCTGAAGAACGTCAATCCCAAAGCGAGAATTTCGGTAAAGCTCGTGTCTGAGTCAGGCGTCGGCACGGTCGCTGCGGGTGTCGCGAAAGCCCATGCCGACGTGGTCCTGATCGCCGGGCACGACGGTGGTACGGGCGCTTCTCCGCTCACTTCTCTGAAACATGCCGGCACGCCCTGGGAGCTGGGACTCGCCGAAACCCAGCAGGTGTTGGTTCTCAACGATCTACGCAGCCGCATCACCGTGCAAACCGACGGCAAGCTCAAGACCGGCCGCGACGTCGTGATCGCCGCGCTGTTGGGCGCCGAAGAGTTCGGATTCTCCACCGCGCCTCTGGTCGCGATGGGCTGCATCATGATGCGCAAGTGTCACCTGAACACCTGCCCGGTCGGCATCGCCACGCAGGATCCGGAGTTGCGAAAGAAGTTCGCCGGCAAACCGGAACACGTCATCAACTACTTCTTCTTTGTGGCCGAGCAGGTTCGCGAGCTGATGGCCAAGATGGGTTTCCGCCGCATGGACGAGATGATCGGCCGCTCCGACATGCTCGACATGCGGCCCGGTATCGATCACTGGAAAGCCAAGGGTCTGGATTATTCGCAGTTGCTGTATCATCCCGAGGCTCCTTCGCGTGTGGGCCGCCGCTGCATGATCGCGCAGGATCACGGTCTGGACCAGGCGCTCGATTCAAAGCTGATCGACCACGCGCGGCCGGCCATCGATCACGGTACGCCGGTCGAGATTTCGCTGCCCATCCGCAACGTCCACCGCACCGTGGGCGCGATGCTCTCGGGCGAAATCGCCCGCAAGTACGGTTCGGCGGGCCTCGAGCCCGGGACAATCCACTGCAAGTTCTCCGGCACCGCGGGGCAAAGCCTGGGAGCTTTTCTCGCGCGCGGAGTCACGCTCGAGCTCGAGGGCGATGCCAATGACTACGTCGGTAAGGGACTCTCCGGCGGCAAGATCGTGGTCTACCCGCCCAAGGGTTCGACCTTCAAACCCGAGCAGAACATTCTGGTGGGCAACGTGGTCCTTTACGGAGCAACCTCGGGCGAGGCGTTCTTCAACGGCCGCGCCGGTGAGCGCTTTGCGGTCCGCAATTCGGGCGCTACCGCGGTGGTCGAGGGTCTGGGCGATCACGGTTGCGAGTATATGACTCGCGGCATGGTGATCTGCCTGGCCGATACCGGCAAGAATTTCGCTGCTGGTATGTCGGGCGGAATCGCCTACGTGCTGGATGAAACCGGCGAATTCAGAAAGACGCGCTGCAATCGCGCCAGTGTCGACCTCGAAAAGGTCGACCTCCCTGAGGACGTCGAATCACTGCGCTACTGGATCGCGCGCCATGCCGAGGAGACCGGCAGTCCGCGCGCCAACTGGATCCTGGATAACTTCGACCAGCTTGTCGTCAAGTTCGTGAAAGTTTTCCCGCACGAATACAAACGCGTGCTGGGAATCGAGCGTCAGAAGGCGGCCGCCCATGGGTAAACTTACCGGCTTTATGGAGTACACGCGCGAGCTTCCGGAGCGCCGCCCGGTAGAAGAGCGCGTCAAGGACTGGTTCGAAATCTACAAGGAGTTTCCGCTCGACAAAGTCCGCACACAGGGAGCTCGCTGCATGGATTGCGGCGTTCCGTTCTGTCACACCGGCTGTCCGCTGAACAACATTATTCCCGACTGGAATGATCTGGTATATCGCGACCGCTGGCAGGCGGCCGTGCGCGTGCTGCATTCGACTAATAACTTTCCGGAATTCACCGGCCGCATCTGCCCTGCTCCCTGCGAGGCGGCGTGCGTGCTCGGCATCAATGAACCCCCGGTAACGATTAAGGTGATTGAGCGCACCATCATCGATCACGCCTTTGCGGAGGGCTGGATCGTGCCCGAGCCTCCTGCAGTTCGCACCTGCAAGCGCGCGGCAGTAGTTGGATCGGGTCCCGCGGGCCTGGCCGCCGCGCAGCAATTGGCGCGAGCAGGTCATTGGGTCACGGTATTCGAAAAGAGCGATCGCATCGGTGGCCTGCTGCGCTACGGCATCCCGAACTTCAAGATGGAGAAGCAAGGGATTGACCGTCGGATTAAGCAGATGGAAGCCGAAGGCGTCGAGTTCATCACGAGGGTGAACATCAGCTCGCTCGACGATCTTCAGCGCGAGTATCAGGCGATTGTCCTGGCGATGGGAGCCGAGCAGCCGCGCGATCTTCCCGTTCCTGGCCGCGAGCTGAGGGGCATTCACTTCGCGATGGACTTCCTCACGCAGCAGAACAAGCGCAATGAAGGCGATACCGAAGACACGACAAACGCCATCCTGGCGACCGGCAAACCCGTCATCATCATCGGCGGTGGCGATACGGGCGCCGATTGTTTAGGTACCTCGCATCGTCAAAATGCCGCGAGTGTTCATCAGTTCGAGATTCTTCCCAAGCCTCCCGAAGAACGCGCGCCGGCGACTCCGTGGCCGATGTGGCCTTTGCAACTTCGGACGGAAAGCTCGCACGAAGAGGGCGGCCTGCGCGAATGGGCCGTCGCAACCGTGAAGTTCGAAGGTGACGCGCAGGGCAACGTGAAGAAGCTTCACGGAATACGCGTGGGCTCCGCGCCGAAGTTCGCTCCGCTGCATGGCTCCGAGTTCACGCTCGATGCCGAACTGGTGCTCCTCGCCATGGGATTCACGGGACCGGTTAAGCCTGGCTTGATCGAGAAAGCCGGCCTCAAGCTCGACCAGCGCGGCAACATCGCTGCGGAGAATTACCAGACGTCAATACCGGGCGTCTTCGCCGCGGGTGACGCTCGTCGCGGCCAGTCGCTGGTGGTGTGGGCGATCGCAGAAGGCCGTAAGGCGGCGGAAGCGGCGGACCAATATCTCCGCTCGTAACCGCATGCGACACCTCATATCATCCGACTCGCCGCTCGAACGGGACATCGGTTACTCCCGCGCTCTGGTGGACCACGAGTGGGTCTTCGTATCCGGCACGACCGGCTTCGATTACCAGACGATGACCATCTCAAGCGATGTCGTCGAGCAAGCCGAGCAGTGCTTCCGCAACATTGAGCGAGCTTTGCAGGAAGCCGGCAGCACGTTCGCCGAAGTGGTTCGCGTGCACTACATTCTTCCGCGTGTCGAGGATTTCCAGCTTTGCTGGCCAGTGCTGCGCAAGTACTTCGGCGAGGTACGTCCGGCCGCGACCATGATCGCCGCGGGTCTCGCCGACCCTCGCATGAAGATCGAAATCGAAGTCACCGCGCGCAAGGTCTTAGCCGCAAATAAACGCAAATAAACACGAATAAAGAATAATTAGAATTTGCGTTCATTCGCGTTCATTTGCGGCTGGGCAAAGCAAACGCCATGTAGGCTCCCGGACCATTCCCCGCCGCGACGCACAGGGCGATATACTCGCGGCCGCCGATTTCATACACTGCCGGAACTCCCTCTGCCGACGCAGGCAGATCCGTCTCCCAGATCACTTTCCCGTTGTCCGCGTCGTAGGCGCGGAACTTCTTGTCGTTGGTCGCGGCGAGAATCAGCCCACTCGCTGTCACCACCGGCCCTCCGCGCTGCTGCTGTACGACTCCCGTATCCGCATGGCCCTGGGCCGCTAGCGACGGGACCGTCCCATACGGAATCTGCCACTTGATCGTTCCCGCGTTCAGATCGTAAGCCGTAAGCTGGAACCACGGCGGCGATAGCGACGGCAATTTCGACTGCGCCACGAACTGCGTGTATGGCGCCGTATAGTGCGTGAACGCCCCGTCCACCGGAGTCACCGGCGGCGCGTGCGGCACGGCTTTCCCCTTTTGATCGGCAGCCGAGCTGCCCGGCGGCGTGATGGTTATGATCGTCGGCGCGTCCTTCGACACGATATATAGGAAGCCTTGAGCCGGATCGACCGCCGCTGTTCCCCAGCTCGCTCCGCCGCCTACTCCGGGAATCGCCAACGTCCCTCTCATGCTGGGCGGCGTGAACAAACCCTCGTTGCGGGAATTGCGAATCCGATCGCGCCAGATCGCTTGTTCCGCCTCTGGCATGTATGGGCTGACTTCCTTCTCGGCCAGCGCCTGCCGAGCGAACGGAGGAGGCTTTGTAGGAAAAGGTTGCGTGGGCCATGCCTGCTCCCCCGGCACGTCCGATTTCGGCACAGGCCGCTCCTCGATCGGCCACAGCGGCTGCCCTGTCACTCGATCCAGCACGAACAGGAATCCGTGCTTGGTGGGCTGAATCACTACATCCACGTTCTTGCCATCGTGCTTCACGGTGAGCAGCTTCGGCCCCGCCGGCAGATCGTAATCCCACAAGTCGTGATGCACCGTCTGGAAATGCCACAGGCGCTTTCCGGTGTGGGCATCCAGCGCAATGATCGAATTTGCGAATAGATTCTGGCCTACGCGATCCGCGCCGTAGTGATCCCACTTGCCGGTCCCAGTAGGAATGTAGGCGATGCCGCGCTTCTCGTCGATGGTCAGCTCATTCCAGTTGATGCCGCCGCCCGAACGCGTCCAAAAATCCTTCGGCCACGTTTTGTATCCGAACTCACCCGGCCGCGGCACCGTGTGAAACTGCCAGAGCAGCTTCCCGGTTCGTACGTTGTAGGCGTGGATATCGCCCGGAACATACGAATAATCCGCCCCCGACCGCATCAGCGGCATGATGAGGATGTCTTCGAAGATGCGTCCCGGGTTGTTAGTCTGAATCGGCGGCACATTAGTCAGATCGCGGTCGAGCCCGGTCCTCAGATCGGCACGGCCGTTATCGCCGAAAGACATCACGGTTTGTCCGGTGCGCGCGTCGATCGCGGTCAGGAATCCACCATTAGTGGTGAACAGGCGGCGGTCGGAGCGGTCTTTGCTCTCCCAATAATTCATCCCGCGGCTGGCGACCGGCCCCTGGAACGGATGCACCCACAGCTCGCGCCCGGTTACCGCATCCAGCGCCACCAATGAGTTGTTCTTCGCCTGCACATAGATGACGCCGTCGACGACCAGCGGATTGAACAGGTATTGAGCATTATCGCCGGTCGCATAGGACCAAGCCACTGCGAGCTGCTTTACGTTCGACTTATTGATCTGGTTGAGCGACGAGTATTGCGACGAGTCTGCTCCGCCCAGATATTGGCTCCAGGTATTGAAAGGGTGCAGGTCGGCACAGTAGCCGGTCGCTGCCAGCGCGAACAGGCTGAGAAAGGTGAATGGAGAGGTGCCCATCTCGGGCAGTATACATTGGATCACTCATCGGAGCGCGTTACGGTAAATGAATCCGTAACCGCAGGCTTACCCACTCGTAAGCCGGCTCGCCAATGCACCCCACCGCGAACGCGCCCAATGCATTCGCACCGACAGCCGCGGGGCCAATTGTGATCTGCCGAAACTTATTAGTTTGTGCCATAAAGAGTACCTGCCCGTATTCTTGATTCTCTCTGATGCTAGAGTTTCCTATATGGCCGGGCACACAGGCGACCAGGGCGAAGTCACACGTCTGTTAGGCGAGTTAGGTCGCGGCGATAAAGAGGTCGTCAACCAACTGCTCCCCCTGGTGTATGACGAGCTGCATAAGCTAGCCCGTTCCTACTTCCGCCGCGAGCGCGGGGAACACACGCTCCAGCCCACGGCCCTGGTTCACGAAGCCTACATCCGCCTGGTCGACCAGCGTGCGCCGCTTGAAAGCCGTGGACACTTTCTCGCGGTAGCGGCCACCCAGATGCGACGCATCCTGCTCGATTACGCCCGCAAACATCACGCGGCTCGGCGCGGTGCCGCGGGGCAGAAAGTACTGCTCGAAGACACCATGGCGATCTCGCACCAGAAGCCCGTGGATATCATCGCGCTCGATTCCGCCTTGCAGAAGCTCCAGGCGCTCGACTCCGATCAGTCCCAAGTTGTGGAGCTTCGGTTCTTCGGAGGATTGTCGGTGGAGGAAACCGCGGAGGTGATGGGAAATTCGCCTGCCACGGTCAAGCGCGCATGGAGCTCCGCGCGCGCGTACCTGCATCGCGAGATTACGGGAGGCTCTCTTGACGCCCGAGCGATGGGCGCAGATTCGTCAGATCTTTGACGGCGCGCTGGAACGATCCGAAGTAGACCGTGCGGCGTACTTACGGGTCGTCTGCGCCCGCGATGACGAACTTCGCCGCGAAGTTGAAAGCCTGCTTGCGAGCCATGACTCCGCGGGCGACTTCCTTAACAAGCCTGCCGCCAGCCTCGCCGGCACAACGCAAACCCTGATCAGCTCCGGCATCGACCTTCAGGAATACCCACCAGGCCATCGCGTGGGAGCCTATGCACTGCAGAAATGCATCGGCCGCGGAGGCATGGGATCGGTGTGGCTCGCCACGCGCTCCGATAACGAATTCAAGAAGCAAGTAGCGATAAAGCTAGTCAAAAGAGGGATGGACACTCAGGAAATCCTCCGCCGCTTTCGCCTGGAACGGCAGGTTCTCGCGGGTCTGACACATCCCAACATCGCGGCGCTGATCGATGGCGGCTCCACGCCCGACGGCCTTCCGTACCTGGTGATGGAATACGTCGAGGGCATTCGCATCGACCGTTACTGCGAACAGCATAAGAGCACCATCACGGAGCGTCTTAAGTTATTCGGCGATGTTTGCGCCGCAGTGCAATACGCGCACGGAAATCTAGTGGTCCACCGCGACCTCAAGGCCGGAAATATTCTCGTCACCGCGGAAGGCATCCCCAAATTGCTGGATTTCGGAATCGCCAAGCTAATCCGCACCGAGTTCGACACACTGGCGGCGGCCGAGACGCGCCCGGAGCTCCGTCCTATGACGCTCGATTACGCCAGTCCCGAGCAGGTTCGCGGCGAGGCGATCACCACCGCCACCGACGTCTATTCGCTAGGCGTGCTGCTGTACAAGCTGTTGACCGAAAAATCGCCCTATGGACTCGCCGCGCGATCTGACAGTTCCCTGCGTAAAGCTATCTGCGAACAGGAGCCGCTCAAGCCGAGTGCAGTGGTGCTCACCGACGAGAAGGCGGTGATTCCGGACGCGACTCAAAAAATCGACCTCACCCAGGAAGAAACACGCGAAAAAGCCCGCCGCCGATTGCAGAAAAAGCTCGCCGGCGATCTCGACATGATCGTTCTAATGGCACTGCGCAAGGAGCCGTCGCGCCGCTACGCTTCCGTCGAGCAGTTTTCCGAGGATATCCGCCGCTACCTCGCAGGCCGGCCCGTCATCGCGCGCAGCGATACCTTCGGTTACCGGGCCGCCCGATTTGTCCGCCGCAACGCGGTGTCCGTGGCTGCGGCCTCAATCGCTGCCTTGACTCTGTTCGGTGCGACGATCTTCGAACAGCGGTCGGCCGCCCGCGCCGCGCAAAGAGACAGTATCGCCGAAGCACGTCTTAACGTCGTCGAAGCCGAATCCCTCCAGCAGCAGCGTGACCTCATGGATGCGTATTTCCGCCTGGCTGAATCGCAAAGCCCCCCTGCCGCGCTCGAGACATATCGGACCGCACTGGCTTCGGCCCGGGATTTCGAACGCAATCATCCTGGTCTCCCGGTGGCCTCACGCAGTGTGGCCCGGGCTGCGATCCGCGTCGGTGAGCTTGCCCCCGAAGAAGCTTTCGATCGCTTCACGGAGGCGCAGTCCCGATTGGAACCCGTCGCGGAAGCAAATCCAAACGACTACTTTGCTGCGCTAGCCGGGCTAGGCCGCGCCCAGTTCGCAGGTCACGACCTGTTGGGAGCTTTGGCCAGTTTCAGCAGGGCGCTGCAAATCGCCGAAGCTCAGGGAAACCGGAGCAACATGGCATCCTCCAATTTTTGGGTCGGAACAGTCCTGGCCATCAACGGGGAAACGGAAGCCGGCGCGACGAAACTGCGCAAGGCGTTCGAGCTGTATCGCGATCTGACGGGCAGTCAGGTTAAGAATGTCGAAGACTCGCCCGCCGGGTACCGCAGCGCGTTGGCGGATTTGGCCGCCCAAGCCCCGCCTGGCCTTCGCCAGGCCATCGAGACTCTGTTGCACCAGTCCGGTTAGTGTTCCTCCCAACCCTTGCTCCCGCTCATCACGCGCGGTATTATTCTTAGACTAATGAGAGCTAGGCTATTCGTTCTGTTCACCTTACTGCTCCCGATCGCGCTCATCGGCGTCTTTGCGCAGCAACCTCCCGCGCAACCCGCCGGGCGGGGACAGGCGCAAGGAAAGCAGGGCGGAGCCGCCTTTGGACGAGGAGCCACGCCAACATTCCCCGGACCACCCGCGGGTATGCAGGCGCTTCCCCTGGATTTGTTTTCGTCCAAGAATTTCTATAAAGATCAGAAACTGTGGTCGGACCAGCGCTATTTCCGGTGCAACACCCCACGCCAGCTCACCGATATCTGGACCTCGCGCCGTATTGGCGATAAGCCTCCAACATCCGCCGCGTGGAGCGACTGTAGCATCGATTATCCGCGGGACAAGATTGTCAGTCCTTATCCCTATAAAACCGCCAAGGAACATTACGCTGCCTTGTTGGCGGCCGCCAAGGCTAAGGGCGGCCCGACGGTTTATACCAAGGCAACCACGCCCGACTGGGATGGATACTATACCCGGGATCAGCAAGCGGATCACGGAGCCGAGTGGATTTGGGGGACCGTCAACCAGGTTCCCACCATACTTTCGTTGCTCACTCCGGAATATCAAAAGCGCATGGTCCAGATAAATTATCACGAGGCCGTCGATAATGCGCCGCAATGGGAAGCCTCCTTCTGTTATCCGGAAGGCTTCATGCGCTGGTGGGCTCAGGCCTCGCAAGGCGGAAATTTCCAACTGACGATGACCCCGTGGAACGTCCAATTCCTGTCGGGCATCGCGGCCAACTTCCTGCGCCAGGTCTTGATCGGAAAAGAGCATGTTCAGAAGGTCCCGCAGTGGTATGGCGAGACGATTGGATTCTGGGATGGGACCACTTTGATCACCTGGACCGCTAATGTTCAGGGCTGGACTCTGTCGCACTCGATGTTCGAATTTAGCGACAAGATGGAGACCGTAGAAACCTTCAAGCCGGTGGTCGACGCGAGCGGCAAATTCACGGGACTGGATCACGAAACGGTATTTTACGATCCCCTGGCTTTCGTGCAGCCGCTGCGTGCCACCTATCGTTATGCGCGGCGCGCGACTCCCGATAACCCCACCCAGCGATACACCTACATCGAGTGTTTAAGCAATCTCCGGAACACCGATGGCAGACCGACACAACTGACCAAGGCCGACCCCCGATATATTGACTACTACGGTCGTCCGTGGGCACAGAACTGGGAAAAGTATTTCGAAGTCGGCTGGGATAAGCCCCAGGAAACGTTACCTCAAGATATTCTCGACCTTTTCAAATAGAGTAAAAAGGGAATCATGAAAAAACAATTTATTAACTGGATGATTGCGGGACTCCTCGCATTTGCTACGGTGTGCGTCACGCCGGCGTTGGCGCACCATTCGTTCGCCATGTACGATCAAACTAAAACCACCGTATTAACCGGGGTGGCTTACCAGTTCGTGGCGCAGGCCAACCATGCCGAGATCCATTTCTATGTGGTCGGAGCCGACGGCAAACTAGTCAAGGACAAAGACGGGAAGAACGCCGATTGGGGTGTAGAGATGGCGGGCGCAGCGGCCGTGGCGGCGCAGGGTATTACAGCGGATTCGTTCAAGGTGGGTACCATCTTCAGCGTCAAGCTGAATCCTCTGCGGGATGGCAGTAATTTTGGATCGCGCGTCGGTGCCATCGCCAAATGCCCCTGGAAAACGCCACCCGAGCCCGGCAAGACCTGCGACACCGTGAAAGGCAGCGAGCTTCTCGGCGGGACCACGTTCTAGGTATGTCTCAAAGACGTGGCACGTAGATGGTAAAGCAATTTGCCGAGTGGCTCTCGACGACATCTCCGAGCATCTTTATACAGAACCATAACGGTTGGGTGATTCCAACCATTCAGTCCATTCACATTATTGGCATCGCCGCGGTCTTTGGATCCGTGTTCATGATCTATCTCCGCATGCTGGGCTGGGCCGGCCTGGATCAAACCCTGCGGCAAACCACCAGCCGATACGGACCTTGGTTGACCGGCGGACTGTGGTTGATGCTCGTGACCGGACTCTTGATGGTCATCGGCGAGCCTGTACGCGAACTGGTCACGTTCTCGTTTTGGTTGAAAATGCTTCTCGTGGCTGTCAGCACCGTGATCGCCACTATCTTCCAGATTTCACTTCGTAAAAATGAGCGGCGGTGGGAGGAAGTACTTGTCAAACGCCGATCCATTCAGGGAATGGCAATACTGACGTTTTTGATCTGGGTGGGCATCATTATCCTAGGACGCCTGATCGCCTACGACCATATCTGGGGTTCCTGGTCGCCAGCAACGAAGGCCTGATGCTAGTCGATATTAACGCTCTTCTAAAATCGCTCGAAGCTTCCGGACTGGCCACCAAAATTCGCGATTCGGTCTTTTTGTTTCCCATGATCGAATCGACTCACGTCATTGGACTGGCCCTGGTCTTCGGCACCATTGCGATCATCGACCTCCGCTTGTTGGGCATCGCCTCAACCCAGCGATCATTCCAGCGAATGGCGTCCGACATCCTGAAGTGGACCTGGGGGGCCTTCGCGTTGACGGCCCTGACCGGATCGCTGATGTTCATCACCAACGCGTCCGTGTACTATCACAACTTTTATTTCCGGACAAAGATGCTGCTGCTCGCGCTCACGGGAATCAACATGCTCTTCTTTGAGCTGACGGCCGGACGGACGATCCATAAGTGGGATCAGGCTCCCTCGGCCCCCCGTGCGGGCAAAGCTGTGGCAGCCCTGTCACTCGCCATGTGGATTGGAATTATTTGCGTGGGCCGTTTGATCGGCTTCACAACCACTCGAGCCGCAGCGGCGCCGCCGCCTCCGCCCGGCGTCAGTTTCGACGACTTTCTTCAAGGTACACCTAACAACGGTAGCGGAAACCCGGCAACGCCTCCTCACTAAGATCCAGTAGCAGCCCGGCCCTTTTGACCCGTTTTATTTCTTCGCTATACTTGAGGAAATCTTTAAGATGAAAGGAGAACAGGCATGAGCACCGAACGCTCGAACCCGCCAGCGTTGGCAATATGGTTCTTGCAGCGACTGTACCCGGAATGGAATAGGGACGCCATTACCGGGGACCTGCTTGAGAGATTCCGCGAGGGGCGCTCCCGCGGCTGGTTCTGGCGTCAAGCTCTGGTCGCGATCCTGGTGGGTTCTGCACGCCAATGGAGACTGCCCTCTGCGGAGATCTGCTTCGCTGCAGCAGGCACGGCTTTGATCTGGTGTGTTCCCTGGGGGCGGATCTTCCCAATCGACGCAATAACCGCCCCATCCATGAATTGGAGCGCACGCTTTCTATGGTCCGGCGCCCTCGAGATCACGACGGCGATGACGATTCTGCCGTTCTTCGCCGTCTTGTTTAGTCGCTGGAGAACGTTTGCCTGGGCCAATCTGCTCCTCGCTTTCTTCATCTCGGCGATGCTGATCACGGTCGCTGACTTGGGGGCAATCTGGTTGAGCAGCTGGTCGCAAGCCGCGTGGGTGGTGCCGATGATGTTGGAGTGGATCTTTGCCGCGCTTCTGATCTCGGCGCGGCTTGCTCGCCGATTCCCTGGTACCAGACGTTCTACTGGTTGACCCATCCAGACCATAAATAATCGGCTTGGTTTGTGCGTGGGCACGGTGTTATCACGCACGGGAAGATAGCGCGCCGCCTCAACCAGGGCCGCCAGGCCGGCCTCAGCGGACCATCGGCAATCTAGCCGATCTTCTGCTGAACCTCGACCGCGTCCATGGAAGCTCTCGCATGGATCGCGTTTTCTTCGACCGCCGTAGTGCTGCCAAACTGGGTCTGCCACGCCCGCAGCCCGTTCGCATTGGTGCTCCATTAAGCTCGAGAGTGACATCGCTCTTCACGCGATCCCCAATCCAGACCGTCAACGAAAATCGCTTCACGCCCCTTGACTCTTCGCCTCTTCTTCGCTACCATTGTGACAGGCGAATATCAGGAGAAACAGGAGGCAAAAATGACCCCCTCCGTCAAAGTCGGAACCGCAGGCTGGTCGTATCCACACTGGAATGGGCTGGTCTACCCCAAGGCGCATGCGCCCGGATTCCATCCGTTAGAGCTACTCGCAAAACAGCTCGACTGCGTGGAGATTAACAGCTCGTTTTATCAACCACTCAAGCCAGAAGTCGTCAAGCTATGGATCAAGAAAGTAGAAGCCTATCCGGAGTTCACCTTCACGGCTAAGCTCCATCAGGATTTCACGCACAAACGAGTGCTGGACCCATCCAGCATCGCGCTTTTCAAGGAAGGGTTGTGGCCACTGTTACGAGCCAAGAAACTTGGCGCCCTGCTGATGCAATTTCCCTGGTCGTTCCGTTTCACGGCAGAGAATCGGGAGTTCTTCATCGACCTCCGCAGGGCCTTCCACGAGTTTCCGCTGGTAGCAGAGATGCGCCACAGCAGCTGGATGGCGGAGGAGGCCATCGGCACCTTCCTTGACTACCGGGTGGGGTTCTGCAATATCGACCAGCCCCAATACACCCGGGCGATGCCGCCTACGGCGATCCTGACGTCCGATGTCGGTTACGTGCGGCTGCATGGGAGGAATCCGCAAAATTCCATGGGGTTATTCGAAAGAGCTGCGTTCGAACCCACAGCGTTGCGGAAGCGGCAGCACGATTACCTGTACTCGCCGGCGGAACTGCAGGAATGGTCGCATCGTATCGAGCAGACCAGCCGTTTCGCCGAGCGCACGTTTGTAGTCTTCAACAATGATGCCGCGGGAAAGAGCTTTGTGAACGCGCTACAGATGCGAGCGCTGGTTCGAGGCGTACATGCACATGCCCCGAAAGATTTACGGCGTCGCTACCCGGTCGAACTGGAGCATTTCGGGCCCCAGTACGCCGAGCAGCAATGTTTGTTTACCGCTGCCTGAACAATCGCCTGCCTACTCGGCCAGCGTTTCTTCAGGACCCGTAGGAGTTTCCGCTTCCGACAACCCACCCGCATAGAGCGCGCGAGTCTCTTCGTCGTAACCGGGAATGGCATCCAGAGGCACTGCTTCGGCCTCGGCAGCCAATTCCTCTTCGATGTCCTCGCCGGCGATCTTTACGGTCCGGTAGTACGCCATGCCGGTGCCCGCCGGAATCAGGCGGCCCATGATGACGTTTTCCTTGAGGCCCCGCAGGTGATCGACCTTGCCGTTGATGGCGGCTTCGGTGAGTACACGCGTTGTCTCCTGGAAGCTAGCCGCGGAGATGAACGAGTCGGTGGACAGCGACGCCTTGGTGATACCCAGCAACACTGTCTTACCTGAAGCCGGTTGCCCGCCAGCCTCCACCACGCGCATGTTCTCTTCCCGGAACTTGAACTTGTCGACAACTTCTTCCGGAAGGAATTCGCTGTCGCCGATATCCTCGACCTTCACCCAGCGCATCATCTGACGCGCAATCACTTCCAGGTGCTTGTCGTTGATATTGACGCCCTGCAGACGGTAGACTTCCTGGATTTCGTTCACCAGGTACTTTTGCAGTTCCTTCTCACCGAGCACGGCCATAATGTCGTGCGGATTGCGCGGCCCATCCATGAGCGGATCGCCGTGTTTGACGCGCTCGCCTTCCTGGACGTTGATGTGCACACCGCGCGGGATGGCATATTCCTTCTGCTCGCCATCGTCGCCAATGATGTTGATCTTGCGAGTACCCTTGGAGATCTCGCCGTACTTCACAATACCGTCGATCTCCGTAATCACCGCGGTTTCACGCGGTTTGCGGGCCTCGAACAGTTCCACGACGCGCGGCAGACCGCCCGTGATGTCCTTGGTCTTGGTAGTCGCGCGCGGGATCTTGGCCACTACATCGCCCGCGTGGACTTCGTCGCCGTCCGCCACCGTCAAGTGGGCATGCATCGGCATCAGGTAGCGCTTCTCGTCGTGCTTGGAAGAACCGGCCCGGACGATAATCGCCGGAATACGTTTTTCATCGGGCGAGTCCGACACCACCCATTGCGATCGGCCGGTGATTTCGTCCACCTGCTCCGTCATGGTGATGCCATCGACCAGGTCCTTGAAGTGGACCGTGCCGCTGACTTCGGTGAGAATCGAGAAGGTGTACGGATCCCACTCGAGCAGGACGTCGTTGGTTTTGACCTTGGCGCCATCCGCGAAGTAGATCTTCGCGCCATACACCACCTGATAGCGTTCTTTTTCACGACCCTTGTCGTCGAGCACGGCGATGATGCTATTACGGTTCATCGCGATCAATTCGCCCTTGGCGTTCTTGACCGTCTGAATATTGTGGAATTTCACGAAGCCGTTGGACTTGGCGTCCTGCTTCGATTGTTCCGCCGAGCCGGTAGCCGCGCCGCCGATGTGGAACGTACGCATCGTCAGCTGGGTGCCGGGCTCGCCGATAGACTGAGCCGAGATGATACCCACCGCCTCGCCACGTTCGACCAACCGGCCCGTGGCCAGGTTGCGGCCGTAGCAGAGCTGGCAAACGCCGCGTTTGGATTCGCAGGTCAACACCGAACGGATCTTCACCCGCTCGATACCGGCCGCTTGAATCTGGTTAGCCAGATCTTCGGTGATCTCGTGGTTGACCTTGATGATCACCGCGCCTTCGTAGTCGACCTGATCTTCGAGAGCCACGCGTCCAACGATGCGGTCGCGCAGAGGCTCGATGATCTCGCCGGATTCGACGATGGGCTCGACGTAAATGCCATCGCTGGTGCCACAATCGGTTTCAGTGACGATCACGTCCTGCGCCACGTCGCACAGGCGGCGGGTCAGGTAGCCGGAGTCGGCGGTCTTGAGCGCCGTATCGGCTAATCCTTTGCGCGCACCGTGCGTGGAGATGAAGTACTCCAGCACGTTCAGACCTTCACGGAAGTTCGCCGTGATCGGCGTTTCGATAATTTCTCCGGACGGCCGGGCCATCAAACCACGCATACCGGAAAGCTGGCGGATCTGCTGTTTCGAACCGCGCGCGCCGGAGTCGGCCATGATGTAAATCGGGTTGAGGTAGCGGCCCGTGCGGTCGTCCTCTTCCATGGTCTTGAACATTTCTTCCGAAACGCGTTCGGTAACCTTGGACCAGATTTCGATGACTTTGTTGTACTGCTCGCCGCGGGTGATGGAGCCTTCCTGGTACTGTTCCTGCACCTCGATCACGGCCTTCTGCGCTTTGGCCACCAAGCCGGCCTTTTCGCCGGGGACGACCATGTCGTCGATGCCGATGGAGATTCCCGCGCGGGTCGCATAGAGGAAACCCAGCGACTTGACCTTGTCGAGCATCGTAACGGTGGTCGAAAGGCCGAACTTCAGATAGCAATACTGCACCATCTGCGTCAGACCCTTCTTCTTGAGCAAGCCGTTGATGAACGGCATGTCGTCCGGCAGCACGTCATTAAGAATGACGCGGCCGACGGTCGTATCCATGTACTGCTTGCTGAACTCGATCGGCTCGGTATGGATCAGGTTCTGGTTGTCGAACGCCTTGACCAGGTCGATCACCTTGCCGGTGTAACGCAGCTTGATGGGGGTGAGCGTTTCGACTTCGCCCATTTCGAGCGCGATGAGAACGTCGTCGTTCGATGCGAAAGTGCGCCCTTCGCCCTTGGAACCCGGACGCGCCTTGGTCAAATAGTACAGACCGAGCACCATGTCCTGGGTCGGGACCGCGATGGGAGCTCCATGCGCCGGCGACAGGATGTTGTTCGCCGACAGCATCAGCGTGGACGCCTCGATCTGAGCTTCCGGAGACAGCGGAATATGAACCGCCATCTGGTCGCCGTCGAAATCGGCGTTGAACGCCGTGCAAACCAGCGGATGAATCTTAATGGCCTTGCCTTCGACCAGGACCGGCTCGAAAGCCTGAATACCCAGGCGGTGAAGCGTAGGAGCGCGATTCAACAGAATCGGATGATCCTTGATGACTTCTTCAAGAATGTCCCAAACCACTGGATCCTGCTGCTCGACCAATTCTTTGGCCTGCTTGATCGTGGTGCAATGGCCGCGCTGTTCCAGGCGATGGTAAATAAACGGCTTGAACAGCTCGAGTGCCATCTTCTTAGGAAGACCACACTGATGCAGTTTTAGCTCGGGACCAACCACGATGACGGAACGGCCGGAGTAATCGACGCGCTTGCCGAGCAGGTTCTGACGGAAGCGGCCCTGCTTGCCCTTGAG